>JAABUM010004998.1_pt1 | contig 14372 bp, 10 predicted proteins | sample 5559161 | NCBI WGS metagenome assembly JAABUM01 (sample SAMN10711868, study PRJNA513369) | rock metagenome | isolation source: Antarctica rocks | place: Antarctica: Victoria Land, Siegfried Peak nord
TCCGCACCCGCCTTACTTCTGATTCACTGCACTAGGACATCGCGGTCGAGGACTCCGCTGGTGGCTGACTGTCGGTGGGAAGGCCTACAGTTGTTCGAACATAGGTTCGAACAACTGTAGTGAGGCAACGATGTCCATCGCGTCCGGTTCCATCCGCAGCACCGTCCCTGGCAGTACGTCCGCGACACGTCGAGCTACGGACGGTTCGGTCAGCCCAAGGAGGAGCTGTCCGCCGGCGGCATCCGGAACGGTCCTCGAATTGGTCGACAGGGCACGAGAGTCGCTGTTGGACGCTTGCCATAGTGCTGTAACCACTGACCGGTACGTCGCCGCGCAGCTCGGAGCTCTTCGAGCGGCGACCGCGCTGCTGGCGAGTCGTCCGGCGGCAGGTCGCCGATCGGGTCCACGGGATGTCTGGACGGTACTGGCCGAGGGCACACCGGAGCTCGGAGAATGGAGTGAATTCTTCGCGCTGACCAGTGTTCGTGGCGCTCAGGCCACCCGAGGTCGGGCTCACCCGACGACTCGGGAAGCCGACGATTTGGTGCGGCAGGCCGAGATGTTCCTCGAGCTGATCCTGGCGCGTCTCGGGTTGCCGATGCAGACTGCCCTTCCTGGGTGCGTCAGCCCTTCACGACGGTCGTAGAATGTTCAGAAGCTGCCCAGGTCATCCGCTGATGTGTGTGGGCTGCGACACTTATTATCGAGGCAACATCCGCGAATCCCGATCGCGGAATCCGCGCCCTGACAGATCGCCAGGAGGTCACCGTGCCGCTTTCTGAGCGCGAGCAGCGTCTGCTCGAGCAAATGGAACTAGCGCTGAGTGCTGAGGACCCCAAGTTCGCCTCGCACATGGTCGCCGACCCGGCACGGGCGCGCGCCAGGAGGCGGGTGGCTCTCGGGGTTGTGCTGCTACTTCTTGGTGCGGGGACCCTGGTTGCTGGAATCGTGGTCCGACAGGTTCCCATCGGCGCGCTTGGGTTCGCCGTCATGGTCGGCGCTGCGGCGTACACGGTCAGTCCCGCCGCCCCCACCGGCAGCGGGCTCGGGTCGGTCCAGCCCAACGGTGGGATCAGCCGGATCAACCGCCGTGGACGTGGGTCGACGGGTCGCGGTTCTGGTGGGCCTCGACAAGGCGGGTTCATGCAGCGGATGGAACAACGCTGGGAGCGCCGCCGTAACGGAGGCTTCTAGCTGCACTCATCGATGACCGCGGGTACCGCTGCGGTCATCATCGCGTCAGTAGTAGTCCTGTCACCCAAGTGCCTGCGATAGCCGTAGTAGCGAGTAGTTCGATTCCGACACTGAGCATGACAGCCTTCACGGCGGCCGCTGTCGCTCGGCGTGCGAGTAACCAATCCCGTAGACGGACCTGTTCGGCAGCGTAGACGCCGGCCACGAAGCCGATCGCGAGACCGACGTACGGAATGACGAAGAAGCCGACAGCGGCGCACCCAGTACCGATCAGCAGTGTCCGGTGCGGTACCCCAGCTGCGGACAGGTTGCGGCCCGGAAGCAGGTACTTCAGCGTCCAGCCCGTCAAGGCCAGTGCGAGGCTGACGCCGAAGACGATCCAGGCGATCGCCCCGCCGGTGGTCCAGGACCACAGGAGTACTCCCGCCACACACAGCAACGTCCCCGGCAGAACCGGAATGACCACCCCGAAGATGCCCACGATGATCAGAACTGCGCTGAGGGCGGTCGCGGCCTGCATGGTGCCTATTCTCCCGGTGATGGAACACGCAACGCCCGCCTCGCAGATTTCGCGAAGCGGGCGATCGGTCCGACTCGTTGAGAGCCGGCGTGAACGTGTGTATGAGGCTTACGGCGTTGCCGTGCTCACGCACAGTCGATCGGTCTCATCAACGACCTCGATCGCGATCGCGCGAAGTTTGTCCAGGTGCTCACGGCCGTGGTGGGCGCAGAAGAGAAGATCCTGATCCTCGGCGAGTCGCGCACGGATGAAGGCCTGGGCGCCGCACCGGTCGCACCGGTCGGCTGCTGTCAGAGTGGGGGCGAAGGCTGTAGCCATGGTGTTCATCCTTTCGTCGGGACGCTTCCTGCGCGCCTACGGCGGTGGCCCACGTGGACCGTGTCCATCAGACGTCATTCGATGCCGGAGTGGTTTCGGATCGTTTTTGTCTATCAGAACGGTCAACAGTCAAACACGAGATGCCATTCCCATGTGACACCTGCCCCCAGTGTGGCTCCCGCCACGTGTCGGTGGCCCGGGATACCGTGCCCGCAACAGGTCATCGCGTTGCCCGTGCCGACGACCCACGTGACCTCGGGCGTGGATTCTCATGAAGGAGTGACAGATGGCCGCCAGCACGAAGGGCCGGGAGGAACCCGATGACTATTCCGCTCGACATCTGCAGGTTCTGGAGGGTCTGGAGGCAGTCCGCAAACGGCCGGGCATGTACATCGGGTCGACCGATTCACGCGGGCTGATGCACTGCCTGTGGGAGATCATCGACAACTGTGTCGATGAGGTCCTCGGTTCCCACGGCGAGCGGATCGATGTGGTGCTACACCAGGATGGTTCGGTGCAGGTCGTCGACCGCGGTCGCGGGATTCCCGTCGACTCCGAGCCTCGTACCGGCCTGTCCGGGGTAGAGGTCGCGCTCACCAAGCTGCATGCCGGGGGCAAGTTCGGTGGCGGTTCCTACACCGCGACGGGCGGGCTGCACGGGGTGGGGGCCTCTGTTGTCAATGCGCTGTCCAGCCGTCTCGACGTCGAGGTCGACAGGAACGGCAGAACCCACGCGATGAGTTTTCGACGCGGCGAGCCAGGCGTCTACGACGACCGCGAAGGCGTCGGACCGGCCAGCCCGTTCACTGCCTTCGTCGATCGCAGCGAGCTGCGGGTGGTCGGCCGAGTCAAGCGCGGCGTGACAGGAACCCGCATCCGCTACTGGGCCGACCACCAGGTCTTCCTGAAGAACGCCGAGTTCGACTATGCGGGATTGGCATCGCGTGCTCGACAGACCTCGTTCCTGATTCCCGGTCTGCAGATGGTGATCCGCGACGAGCGGCGGCTACCCGACACTCCCGGCGCGCAAGGACCACACGAAGAGGTGTTCCAGCACGACGGAGGCATCTCTGAGTTCACCGACTACCTCGCCACGGACCCGGCTCTGACAGGCACCTGGCGGCTGCAGGGCTCTGGCACCTTCACCGAGACCGTCCCTGTGCTCGACGAGCACGGGCACATGAACTCCCAGGACGTCGACCGGGAAGCTGTGGTCGATGTGGCGTTGCGCTGGGGGACCGGTTACGAGACAAAGCTGTCCTCGTTCGTGAACATCGTCGCGACACCCAAGGGCGGCACCCACATCGCCGGGTTCGAGCAGGGGCTGGTCAAGGCGTTCCGCAAACAGTTGGAGGTGAACTCCCGGCGGTTGAAGATCGGCTCGGACAAGCCTGAGAAGGATGACATGACCGCCGGAATGACCGGCGTCGTCACCGTGCGACTGGCTGAACCGCAGTTCGAGGGGCAGACCAAGGAGATTCTCGGTACTTCGGCGGTCCGCGCGATCGTCGCGAAAGTGGTCGAGGCGGAACTGACAGCGAAGCTCACCGAGACCGGGCGCGACGCCAAGACACAGTCCTCGCAGGTGCAAGAAAAGATCGTCGCCGAGATGAAAGCGCGGATCAGCGCGCGCACCCTGAAGGAGAATCAACGCCGAAAGACGGCACTGGAGAGTTCCTCCCTGCCAGGGAAGCTCAAAGACTGCCGCTCGACCGACGTGGATCGCACCGAACTGTTCATCGTCGAGGGCGACAGCGCGCTCGGCACCGGTCTGGCCGCGCGAGACTCCGAATACCAGGCGCTGCTGCCGATTCGCGGGAAGATCCTCAACGTGCAGAAGGCATCCGTCGGTGACATGTTGAAGAACGCCGAATGCGCGGCGATCATCCAGGTGGTGGGCGCAGGGTCGGGTCGTAGTTTCGAGGTCGATGCAACCCGTTACGGCAAGGTGATCCTGATGACGGATGCCGACGTCGATGGGGCGCACATTCGGACCTTGTTGCTGACACTCTTCTTCCGTTACATGCGCCCACTGGTCGATGCGGGCCGGGTCTACGCGGCAGTGCCGCCGTTGCACCGTATCGAGACGACGGCGCAGGGCCGAGCGAAGGGTGAGGTGCTCTACACCTATTCCGAAGCTCAGATGCGGTCGACGATCGCCGGACTGCAGAAGCGTGGGCGCACGATCAAAACGCCGCAGCGTTACAAGGGACTCGGTGAGATGGACGCCGACCAGTTGGCCGAGACCACGATGGAACCTCGCCACCGGATGTTGCGACGGGTCACCCTCGCCGATGCCGAAAAGGCCGAGGCATGTTTCGACCTTTTGATGGGCAGTGATGTCGCGCCACGCAAGGATTTTATCGTGGACTCCGCGACCGCTTTGAACCGCGACCGCATCGACGTCTGAGGTGGGGTAGCGGCGGTGCAGCTGAAGATGCGAATATATGTTCGTGCCTGATGCATCAGGGGCTCCATCGCCGTCGATCCTGCACGCAGATCTGGACGCCTTCTACGCCTCGGTCGAGCAGCGCGACGATCCGTCATTGCGGGGTCGGCCGATGGCGGTCGGCGTGGCATTGTGCTCGCCGCCAGCTACGAAGCCAAGGCCATGGGAGTGCGCACCGCCATGAGTGAGCGCGTTGCGCGCAGTCTGTGCCCGGACCTCGTCGTCGTTCCACCCCGCATGAGCGCCTATACCCAGGCAAGTCAGGCTGTGTTCGAGGTCTTTCGAGACATCACACCAACCGTTGAGGGCATCTCGATCGACGAAGCCTTCCTGGACGTTGCCGGTCTGCGCAGGCTGGTCGGCACACCGGAGTTCATCGCCCAGGTGGTGCGGTCCCGGGTACGCGCCGAGGTGGGACTGCCGATTTCGGTGGGGGTTGCCAGCACCAAATTCCTCGCGAAGATCGCCAGCGCCGTCAGCAAACCGGACGGGCTGCTCGTCGTTCCGGTCGGCGGCGAGAAGCAGTTCCTGCACCCGCTGCCGATCGAGCGGTTGTGGGGCGTGGGTAAAGTGACGTCGGCCAAGCTGCGCGAGCGAGGTATCGCCACGATAGGCCAACTCGCCACCGCTCAGGAACAAGCCGTCGTCGGTGCCGTGGGGGCAGCCGCCGGGCGGCACCTGTGGGCGCTGGCGAACATACGTGATTCTCGTCCAGTGGCGCCTGGACGTCGACGGCATTCCATGGGGGCGCAGCGGGCGATCGGGGCAGGAGCCCGCAGTGGCGCGGAACTCGATGAGGTGCTGATGGGGTTGATCGAGAAGGTGAGTGGCCGGTTACGTGATTCGGGTCGATGGGGAGTCACGTTCACGTTGAGGTTGAGGTTGGCCGACTACAGCCGAATCACAAGATCACGCACTCTCGCGCAGCCGTCAGGATCCACGGTTACTTTTCTGCGCCTCGGCAGGCAACTGCTGGACGAGACGTCCTCGATCATCGCGGATCGTGGAATCACGCTGCTCGGCGTCACCGTTGCGGGTTTGAGCGAACCGGACCGGTTGCAACCGACGCTCCCGTTCGACGTCGCCTCGTCGGGGCAGATAGATCTGGCGATGGACCAGGTGCGGGAGAAATTCGGTCACGCTGCCCTCATCCGCGGCGTGCACGTGGGCAGGTCCACCGGCTGGGAGACGCCTGTGCTGCCCGAGTAACCCCGAACTAAGGTGCGGGTATGTCCGCTGATTCCGCAGCTGCCCTGCATCCCATTCAGATCGCCCAGGACGAACGAGCCGATCAACTGCTGAGCAGTGACCCGTTCGCGTTGTTGATCGGGATGTTGCTGGATCAGCAGTACCCGATGGAGCATGCGTTCCGCGGCCCCGCCAAGATCGTGGACCGGTTCGGGTCGGTGGATCCCGCCCGTATCGCTGAACAGAACCCCGACGATTGGGCGGATCTGTGCTCGACGCCGCCCGCGATCCACCGCTACGGCCGCTCGATGGCCGGCCGTGTCCAGGCCCTGGCCGTCGTCGTCCGCGATGAGTACGACGGCGACGCCTCGCGCATCTGGAGTACATCGGAAAATACCGCGCAACTTCTGAAGCGGTTGCAGGCGCTGCCCGGATTCGGCGAGCAGAAGGCGCGTATCTTTGCGGCGCTGTTGGGCAAGCAACTGGCGGTACAGCCCCGGGGCTGGCGTACTGCCATCGGCCCGTACGCCGAACGTGGCAGCCACCGCTCGGTCGCCGATGTCGTCGGACCGGAATCGTTGCAGAAGGTTCGCGACTTCAAGAAAGCAGCCAAGAAGAAAGCCAAGGCGACCCCCGAGCCCAGCTAGTGCGGTGCGTGCACAGTTGTTTGACAGTCGCTCCGCGGCTGGCCAGCACCTTTGCGCACATGCGCACCCGCCTTACTTCTGATTCACTGCACTAGGCACAGCATGCCGGAGCGAGCGGGTCGCGCTCTGTCAGCCGAAGGTCATAGCCTGCGGGGGTGGTCCAGGAGAACCGTGGCGGCGCTCGCCCGTTGATGCCGACGGCGGCGCTGGAGTTGAACGACCTTGTAGCGGAGCTTCGCCGCCGGGCCGAGGCCTCGGCCCGGGATCAGTTGCGGCTCGCCGCTCTGTTGGATGCGGTGCTGGCCGTGACGTCCGACCTGCAACTTGCCGACGTGCTCACCCGCATCGTCAAAGCCGCGTGCGACCTGGTCGATGCCGAGTACGGGGCGCTCGGCGTCATCGGGAGCGACGGGGAGCGTCTGATCGAGTTCGTCAGTCGCGGCATGAGCGAGCAGCAGGTGGCTTCGATGGGGGAGCAGCCCTGCGGGCGGGGAGTGCTCGGCCTGCTGATCGACCATCCGGTGCCGTTGCGTATAGAAGAGGTATCCGCACACCCGGCCTTCCACGGGTTCCCGGCAAATCACCCGCCGATGCACACCTTCCTTGGTGTGCCGGTGCGGGTGAGGGGCCAGGCTTTCGGAAACCTCTACCTCACCCAGAAGGCCGGCGGCGCGCAGTTCACCCCCGAGGACGAGACGGTGTTGGTCGCGCACGCGGCCGCTGCGGGAGTGGCCATCGAGAACGCCCGACTCTACGAGCGCGCACGCAGTGGTCAGCGATGGTCAGAAGCAACCGGTGAAGTGCGCCAGATGCTGTTCGAGGGCATCTCGGAGCGCAGAGCGATGAACCACCTCGCGCAGATTGCACGGACCCTCGCGGCAGCTTGCGTCTGCGTCGTCGGCCTCTATGACGGGCGAGAGGAGCTGGTGGTCATCGGGTACGACGTCGAAGGTCCTGGGGTTGGAACGTATTCGGGAGTGCTGCCCAGTCCCGAATGGGAATCGGTCATCACCGACGGCACGCCCCTGCTCCTCGGGAACGCTCCGTCGGGCGCGGAGCAGGAGCTCGTGCGAGACATCTGCGGAATCGGATCCCGCGAGACACCGGGGTCGACTGCAGTCCTCCCGATCAAAGTGGGCAGCGAAAGGTTCGGGGCAATGACCGTCAGCTGGGACTCGGCCGAGTCCGGGACCGTGGAGCGATTGGACTCGCTGTCGCGGCTGGCCGACCAGACCGGGCTGGCTCTGCTCGCTGCCCGGACCCGCTCCGACCGCAGCAGGCTTGCGTTGCTGGAGGACCGCGACCGTATCGCACGTGACATGCACGACCACGTGATCCAGCGACTGTTCGCAACTGGGTTGTCGCTGCAGTCCACGTCCCGGTTGCGCATCGACCCGATCGTGCGGGACCGCCTCGACGAAGCGGTCGGTGAGCTCGATGAGGCCATCAAGGACATTCGGCACAGCATCTTCGAGCTGCAGCGCAGACACATCTCCCGGGACATCACCGCCGAGATCGCAGCTCTCGTGCAGGATGTGTCCACTGCGGTTCCAGAACCGCCGACCCTCGACATCAGGGGCGAGATCGATGACCTGCCCGCCGATGTCCTGACCGATCTGCTCGCCGTCCTGCGGGAGAGTTTGAGCAACGTCTCTCGCCATGCCCATGCGCGGACCGTCGACGTCCGGATCGACAGGAGCGAGCAGGAGTTGGTGATCGTCGTCAGCGATGACGGGGTCGGCGTCCCGGCCCGCGTCCAAGAAAGTGGCTTGGCCAACCTGCGGCACCGCGCGAGCGACCATGGTGGGGAGCTGGTGCTGTCTGCACATGATCGGGCGGGGACAGTGCTGACCTGGCGGGTTGCGTTGACGCCGAAAGCCGGCAAGTCCTAGGACAGAGGTCCCTGGTGATCGGCCAGCTGACAGCGTTGAATGAACGACGTGACCACGACAATCTTCCTGCTGGACGATCACGAGATCGTGCGGCGTGGGTTGCGTGAGCTGCTGGAGTCGATCGAAGACTTCGAGGTGATCGGTGAAGCCGCCACGGCGGCACAGGCTCGGGTGCGAATCTTGGCGCTGCGACCCGATGTAGCCATCTTTGACGCCCGGTTGCCCGACGGTTCGGGGATCGAGGTATGTCGGCAGGTGCGCTCGGCTGACCCGTCGATCGCAGCTTTGATCCTGACGTCCTACGACGACGATCAAGCCTTGGCGACAGCCGTACTCGCCGGGGCAGCCGGGTACCTGCTCAAGGACATCAAAGGAAACGGCCTGATCGAAGCTATTCGGGACGTTGCCGCAGGTAAGCAGCTCATCTCGACAGCAGACGTGGAACGCGCGCGCCGATCGTGGGCCCGCGTCGAGCAGGACCCTCGGCTGGAACGGTTGTCCCCCCAGGAACGTCGCATCCTGGACCAGGTAGCGCAGGGCAAGACAAATCGCCAGATCGGCACCGAACTCAATCTCGCCGAAAAGACCGTCAAAAATTATGTCACGTCGATACTCGCGAAACTGGGTATGCAGCGGCGAACCCAAGCAGCCGTCTTCGCAGTGACCCGGCCGCACTGAAGCCGCAGATATCAAGGGACCAATGGCTCTTCGTCGATCCCGTCTGCTGCGCGAGGCTGCCTGTATGACGACGCAGCCGCACCCTGAGACCGAGACTTTGGACGCTCACACGTGCCTGGAGTACCTGCGATCTACCCCGTTCGGCCGGTTGGCGGTCGTCTTCGGTGGAAAGCCGCAGATTTTCCCGGTGAATCACGTGGTGGATCACGGTGGGATCGCGTTCAGGACCGCTGCGGGCACCAAACTAGCCGGTGCTGCCGAGCAGGACGTCGCTTACGAGATCGATGGCCACGACCTGCAGGAAGGCAAGGCCTGGAGCGTGGTCGTACACGGCGTCGCACGCGAATCCAAGGCAATCGACGAGGTCGTCGACGCGTTGGCCCTGCCGCTCTTCCCGTGGGCACCGGGTGTGCCGAAACCGCACGTCATGCGCATTGAGCCGGAAGAAATCAGCGGTCGCCGGTTTCACATCTGTGGCGGCGAAACGTTGGTTTCGTGAGTCCAGGGGTGGGTGCGAGCGACGCGGGCGCGCCATCGCGCAGATCTCCTGCGCTGATGTTGACGATGGCGACGGTGGGGTTCGCCATCAACTTCTGGGCCTGGGCCCTGCTCAGTCCGCTCGGCCCGCTCTTTCGCACCGACGGGACGCTAGGCGCGATCTCCGAGTCTCAGGTAGCGCTGTTGGTGGCAGTCCCGGTCATCGTGGGGTCGGTTGGTCGGATACCCGTCGGAGTGCTGACCGATCGATACGGCGGACGGGTGATGTTCCCGCTCGTATCTGCCACCACCATCGTGCCGATCGTGTTCATCGCGTTCTTCGCGCAGACGTCCTACGTCGGCCTGCTGATCGGTGGCCTCTTCCTCGGGATCAGCGGAACCTCCTTCGCAGTCGGCGTACCGTTCGTCAATTCCTGGTTCCCTCCCCAGCGGCGCGGCCTGGCCGTGGGGGTGTTCGGCGCCGGAATGGGGGGCACGGCGATCAGCGCACTCACCACGGTGAAGCTTTATACGAACGCGGGCACCACGGTGCCGTTCCTGCTGACAGCGATCGCACTCGCGGTGTACTCGGTCCTTGGGTGGTTCATCCTGCGCGATGCGCCTGGCCGGGTGGTGGCGACCACCTCGATGCTCGAGCGGGTCTCGGCGAACGCGCGGCTGCCGATCACGTGGCAGGCCAGCGTGCTCTACGCCGTGGCCTTCGGCGGTTACGTCGCGTTCTCGGTCTACCTACCCTCGTATCTCAAAGTCGCCTACTCGTTGACCCCAGCCGATGCGGCGAACCGGATGGCCGGTTTCGTCGTGGTTGCGGTAGTGATGCGGCCGGTAGGCGGCTGGCTCTCGGACCGGTTCGGTTCCATCCCGGTGCTCGCGGTCGGTTACGCAGTCGTCGTGGTCGGCGCGGGACTCGCCGCTACGACACCCCTCTTGGAGCACCTGGGCACCTTCGCCTTCCTCGCGATGGCGGCCGCACTCGGATCGGGTAGCGGTGCAACCTTCGCGCTCATCGCCGCGGTCACCGACCCCGCGAAAGTCGGCGGCGTCACCGGCCTCGTCGGTGCTGCCGGTGGCCTCGGGGGCTTCGTGCCGCCACTGGTGATGGGTTACATCTACGGGCGCACCAACTCCTATGCGATCGGACTCGTGCTGTTGGCTATGACCGCGGCGCTCGCGTTACTGCTCACCGTGACGATCGTTCGACGCGCCCTTGCACTCGATACGCGTCACACCCCGGCACCTGAGCCTTCGATCGACCGATCTGAAACGACAGCTACTTCTGAGAAAGGACGACAGTGACCGACACAGCAGACGGCAAGCGGACCGATGTCGGCTTGGACGACGACCTGACCCAGGCGCTGGTCCGCACCCGGAGGTTCTTCACCAAGGGTGAGGTGTCACCGGACCTACGCACCCTGCACAAGAAGGGTGGTCGCTCATCCGATGACTTCTACCGGGAGCGCTGGAGCCACGACAAGGTGGTGCGCTCCACGCACGGCGTGAACTGCACTGGCTCGTGCTCCTGGAAGGTCTACGTCAAGGACGGCATCATCACCTGGGAGGCCCAGCAGACCGACTACCCCTCGGTCGGGCCGGACTCCCCGGAGTATGAGCCGCGCGGCTGCCCCCGAGGCGCCGCGTTCTCTTGGTACACCTACTCGCCGACCCGGGTGCGGTACCCCTACATCCGCGGGGTGTTGCTGCAGATGTACCGCACCGCGAAGCAGGAGTGCGGTGGGGACCCGGTGGCTGCGTGGGCGTACATCGTGGACAATCCAGCCCGCGCGAATGTGTACAAATCCGCCCGAGGCAAAGGTGGGATGGTGCGGGCCACCTGGGAGGAAGCGGTCGAGATCATCGCGGCCGCGCACGTGCACACGATCACAAAGTGGGGTCCTGACCGCATCGCGGGGTTCTCGCCGATCCCGGCGATGTCGATGGTCTCGCACGCGTCGGGTGCCCGGTTCGTGAACCTGATCGGCGGTTCGATGCTGAGCTTCTACGACTGGTACGCCGACTTACCGGTCGCGTCGCCCCAGGTCTTCGGTGACCAGACCGACGTTCCGGAATCGGGGGACTGGTGGAACGCGGGCTATCTGATCATGTGGGGCTCGAATCTGCCCGTCACCCGCACCCCGGACGCGCACTGGATGACGGAGGCGCGTTACCGCGGCCAGAAAGTCATCGCGGTGTCACCGGACTACGCCGACAACTGCAAGTTCGCCGACGAGTGGCTGGCGCCCAAGCCGGGCACCGACGGCGCGCTCGCGATGGCAATGGGGCACGTGGTGCTCAAGGAGTTCTTCGTCGACACCCAGGAGCCCTACTTCGGCGCATACGTGCGCAGCTACACCGACCTGCCGTATCTGGTGAAAGTCGAGGTCAGCGACGACGGCAGCGCAGTAGCGGGCAAGTTCCTCACCGCCGCCGACCTGGAGGGGCACAGCGATCAGGAGAACGCCGACTTCAAACCGGTGTTGCTGGACTCGGCCACCGATGCGCCCGTCGTGCCCAATGGTTCACTCGGGCACCGCTTCGGCGAGGCCGGTGTCGGCCACTGGAATCTGGACCTGGAGGGCGTCACGCCGAGGCTGTCGCTGATGAACGAAGGCGGCTCGGCAGGTGACGGTGCGGCAGCGCTGGTCACGATGGCGCGCTTTGACGCGCCGGACGGTTCGGCGAGCCACTCGTCCCGCGGGGTGCCGGTGCGGCACGTCGGCGGACATCTGGTCACCACGGTGTTCGACCTGCTCCTCGCGCAGTACGGCGTGCAGCGGCCGGGTCTGCCGGGGGAGTGGCCGAGCGGCTACGACGACCCGACAGCGCCGTACACCCCTGCTTGGCAGGAGACGGTCACCGGTGTCCCGGCATCTGCGGCCGCCCGGATCGGCCGGGAGTTTGCGCGTAACGCAGTCGAGTCCAAAGGCCGATCGATGATCGTGATGGGCGCCGGGACCAATCACTGGTTCCACTCCGACACGATCTACCGCGCGTTCCTCACCTTGACCAATCTCACCGGGTGCCAGGGCGTCAACGGCGGGGGTTGGGCGCACTACGTGGGCCAGGAGAAGGTGCGCCCGCTCACCGGCTACAACCAGGTCGCGAACGCGTTGGACTGGAATCGGCCGCCGCGCAACATGATCCAGACGGCGTACTGGTACCTGCACACCAACCAGTTCCGCTATGACCCGTTCGGCGCGGACGCCCTGTCGGCGACGTCGGCCAAAGGTACCTTCGCGAACAGGACCACCGCGGATGTCATGGCGCAGAGCGCCCGGATGGGGTGGATGCCGTCCTACCCCACGTTCGACCGCAACCCGCTCGATCTGTGCGATGAGGCGGCGGCGGCGGGGCAACCGGTCGCGTCGCACATCGTGCGGCAGCTGAAGGCCGGGACGTTGGGCTTCGCCGGCGAAGACCCGGACGCTCCGGAGAACTTCCCCCGGATCCTCAGCGTGTGGCGTTCAAACCTGCTCGGATCCTCCGGTAAGGGTAGTGAATACTTCCTGAAACACCTGCTCGGGGCCGATTCGTCGTTGCGCGCAACTGAGGCTCCGGAGGGCGCCCGACCGCGCGAGGTTCGCTGGCACGACGAGGCGCCCGAGGGCAAGCTCGACCTGTTGATGACGATCGACTTCCGGCAGACCAGCACCACGATCTTCTCCGACGTCGTGCTGCCGGCGGCGACGTGGTATGAGAAGTACGACCTGAGCAGCACCGACATGCACCCCTTCGTGCACTCCTTCAATCCCGCGATTGCGCCGCCCTGGCAGACCCGTAACGACTGGGATACCTGGATGACGATCGCCGCCAAGTTCAGCGAGCTCGCGGCGAGCCGGCTCGGTGTCCGTCAGGACGTCGTGGCCGCTGCACTGACCCATGACACGGCGGATGCGATGGCCAATCCGCATGGAGTGGTGCGGGACTGGAAGGTCGGGGAGTGTGAGCCGATTCCCGGGGTCACGATGCCCAAGCTGATCGAAGTGGAGCGCGACTACGGCGCGGTCGCAGCCAAGATGGGAGCGCTGGGCCCGCTGATGGACTCCCTGGGTGCAACGACCAAGGGTGTGACGTTCGAGGTGGGTGCCCAGGTCGACTATCTGAAGCACAAGAATGGAATGGTGCGTGGCGGTGTCGCCGACGGGCGTCCTCTGCTGGTCCGAGACAAGCAGGTGTGCGAGGCGATCCTGGCACTGTCAGGGACGACGAACGGTGCGCTTGCGGTGCAGGGGTTCGAGACCCTGGAGAAGCGCACCGGGGTCAAGCTGGCCGATCTTGCCGAAGAGCACGCAGGCAAGCAGGTCACTTTCGCCGACACCCAGGCGGCTCCGGTGGCGGTCATCACCTCACCGGAGTGGTCCGGCTCGGAGACGGGCGGGCGGCGGTACTCGCCGTTCACCATCAACGTCGAACGCCGCAAGCCCTGGCACACCCTCACGGGGAGGATGCACTTCTACCTCGACCACGACTGGATGGCCGAACTAGGCGAAGGTCTGCCGGTCTACCGGCCCCCGCTGAACATGGCCTCGCTGTTCGCCGAGCCAGTACTCGGGAATGTCTCGGACGGCACCGGCGGAGAGGTGGAGGGACTGACGGTGCGGTATCTGACGCCGCACAACAAGTGGTCCATCCATTCGGAATACCAGGACAACCTGTTCATGCTGTCGCTGGCGCGCGGTGGACCGAACATCTGGATGAGCGTCCAGGACGCCGCCAAAGTCGGAATCAAGGACAACGATTGGATCGAGGCCGTCAACCGCAACGGCGTGGTCGTCGCCCGCGCGATCGTCTCCCACCGGATGCCGGAAGGCACCGTGTACATGTACCACGCACAGGACCGGCTGATCGATGTGCCGCTGGCCGAAACCTCCGGCAAGCGCGGCGGGGTGCACAACTCGCTGACCAGACTGCTGATCAAACCCAGTCACCTGATCGGCGGATACGCGCAACTCACGTACGCGTTCAACTATCTCGGGCCGACTGGCAACCAA
>JAABUM010005000.1_pt1 | contig 14361 bp, 25 predicted proteins | sample 5559161 | NCBI WGS metagenome assembly JAABUM01 (sample SAMN10711868, study PRJNA513369) | rock metagenome | isolation source: Antarctica rocks | place: Antarctica: Victoria Land, Siegfried Peak nord
GAACCTGCCTGAAGCAGTCCGCAAAGCACGACTGCGTACAGCAATCCACAACGGGAACGCAAAACTCCGCCTGCCGGCTGAGAACGACTTTAAAGGGGAAAGCAGGGCGTGGTCGCGGCCCCACCTTGCCGCCCAGCCGCTTGGCAAGGGCCTCTGCCTGCGCACGCTCCGCCCCCTGGGGCAGGTCCACCAGGAGCGACAGCCCTGCCAGCGCGCTACCTTCCGCCTACAATTCGCATCCACACAGGATGATTGAGCGAATTCGTAACTTCCAAATCGCCTCCGCCTGCGCCCGCTCCGGCCCCGGGGCAGGTACACCAGCAGCGACAGGCCCGCCAGCGCGCTGCCCTCCGCCTTGCGAAGCATCAGGAGGACACCGCACAAGCACAACCCAAGATATCCTGATACGACCTGCTCCCCCCATGGCGGCAGGTCCACCAGCAGCGACAGCCCCGCCAGCGCGCTGCCCTCCGCCTTGCCGTAAGCTAAGCTTGAACATCCGTGAACCAAAACCCTGAATTTGTTGATGTCAGGCATTGGCGCCTTCCGCCTGCGCCCGCTCCGCCCCGGGGCCAGGCTGTTTGTCATTTCTTCTTAATTATTTGCTGTTACATCCATCAGCAGCAATACGCCCTCCAGCGCGCTAAATTTCCGCCTCGTTAATGCTGGGATTTGAAAACCAATTTTTTCTGTTTTTTCAGTTTTATTTTTATTGTTTTGAGATTTTTGATTAGCAGAGATACTAAATTCATTATCTGGTATTAAAGAAATATCATTGCGATTTTTTTAGAATACAATTCATGAGGCACGAATACAATTCATGAGGCACCAACACGGAACTGTCCGAAAAATTTTCACCTTCCATGGAGTTTCATGCTCCGGCCCAGGGGCACATCCAGTTGCAGCAACAGGCCCGCCAGAACGCTGCCGTCGGCCTCGGAAGCCATGATGGAACATTACGTCAACCTGATTCGCTAAAAGGCTCTCCAGGGACGGGCGGGTGCCGGATGCTGTCTGCTGTCACTGCAGCACCACCAGGCTCCGGGCCGTCTCTGATCACATGTGTCCTGCAACTTCCAGAGGCAAACACCCGGAGGTGAAACTGAAATACCTGCACGTTGCTGAGGTCGGCAGGCAGCAGGTGCTCGATGATGCTCCGGCGCCCGTGACCGGTCTGGCCGCCGGGCTTGGCATCAGGAGGCGGCATCGGCCCCTTGCGCCGGCGCTTGCGGGCGGACGCGGTCTCGGCGCGCCGGCGCTTGCGCTGGCGGCGGAAGGTGCCCTCGACGTCTGAGTCGCTGGGCGCAGCTGCAAAGCAGAATATCGTTGGCGTCCAACCTTTCACGAATGTTGGAAACAGCCATCTCAGCATATCTCATCTCAAAGTGACAGCTCTGCCAGGTCCGCAAAGCCTGAGGCTTGCGACAGGCATCTCACTAGATGCCTCAGGGAGAAAATTTCACAACCAGCCAGAACGAATAATAACGCCGTACCTGTGGCAGCGGAGCCGGCAACGAGGTCCGCCAGGCTGGCGACGGTGTCGGCAGCCGCGGCCGGCTTGTCCCAGCGCACGCGCTCGATGATGGGGAAGCGCAGCGAGTAGTCTGCGGCATACGCCCGCGACCTGATGAGTCGGCTGTCGCCTTTCAGCTGCGCACGGCGCAAAAAGGCGGTCGGTCACCCACAGCGGAACGACGGATGAGGAATAGTCTGCGGTGGTACGCGCGTGAACTGATGAGCCGGCTGTCGCCCTTCAGCTGTAAACATCAAAGTACGAGGGTGAGTCGCAATCTGCTGTGCTGGCCGCCTCAGGTCGCCGCGCTTGATTTGCCAAAAGAAGCCGCCTCATGCGCTGCGGACCTTGGTCAAACAGGGATGACGCAGGCCCCACAATGCAGAAGATATCAGTGCAAAAACAGGCGCAGGACTGCCGGCTGCTGCACACATCATGGCGGCTACATGACACTGATTGGAAAATCCAATACACGACATCTCACCTGCAGCACAATGGAGCGCGACAGGTCTCCGACCCACAGATCTGGCAGCTCGCCGGCAAAGTCGCAGGGGCAGCCGGGCGGGGGGCGGCGGCTGCCACGTCGGCGCTCCACAAGCAGGCCGCTCAGCATGTCGCTTATTGTAACGCGCTCGTTGTCCGTGATGCCAGTGCCCACCCTGCAGCAGCAGCGGCAGCACAAGGGATCATCATAATAGGTGGCGTTCCACCAGCAGGGCGCTGGGCATATCGACGATTGACACGTTCGACGTCGGTGTTGCCGGTGTCCACCCTGCAGCAGCAGTAGCACAGATTTGAATTTGAGTCTGCGCCAGTGCAAAAGAACAGGAACATGATGCTGGAAAGGACGATGGGCGCTGGGAGAGATCCCTCAGGACGATTCTGTGCATGTGCTGCACATCTGCAGACATTTCGCTTGGCGGTGTTCTGCGAGCAGTGGGCGAGTCTTGTGCTCTCGGCCTGCGCCTCGTGGGATCAGCAAATGACAAACCCGCACCGGCAGAAGCTGACGAACTTGGGGCAGTCCTTGCTGCTGGCGCCGCCGCCGGCCGGCATTCTGATCAGCCCCATCAGGAACCTGCATACCATGCCTCGATGAAATTGTGCTTCGTTCCCTTGGAAGCATTGCAGGTGCTTCACAGCAGGGCATCAAAATAGTAAAGTGGTGGGCGCACAGTGCTGGCTAGTGGGAAACAGAGAGGCAACTGCGCACTGGCGGCCCTTGTTGCCCCTGCTAGAGCCGCCATAGTACGCCCCCACCACCACCGCGTCGATCTCGTGCACCTGTCCGTGGCGTCACAGTGCTGTGATTGCCACAAGCCAATATAGACATATAGTTCCATTCGATCTGCTGACCGTCATCAGGAGACCAGTGAGACTGCACTTTGCAAGGAGCCTTCGACACGAGAATCTGCACAGGACCGGCTGAAGACCAGGCAGCGCGTGGAATGCCATCACATTGGCGGTTCACGGTGTCATAAAGACGCACCCACTCTGGCTTGACCTTCACCCAGGCGCCCGACCGGTCGTTGGCGCGCCAGGGGCTGTCCGGCTGCTTTAGCACCAGGCCCTCCTCCTGCGGGAGCACAGGGGCATTGTGCAACTGGCACATTTGACCAGCAGGCGTCACTCGTTGATAGAAGCATGTCCGGCATTGCAGTCCGTGACTGCTGCCTTGCTCATGCTGTTACTGGGCTGGTGTGCCGGCAGCCACCACCGCAGCAAAGCAAAGATGCAGACGAGCCTGCTGCTGCTGCTGCTGCTGCTGCTGCTGCTGTTGTGTTAAACAGCTCAGCTCCGAATGCCAGATCGTGACCCACCCGCATGCTGATGGCGGCCTCGAGGTGTGTCTGGATGTCCTCGGCCGAGCTGCAGAACCGCGACGCCGGCTGGCCGCCCATAAACGGCGCGTCTGGCAGCAGCGGCACAATGCGCGCCATCACGCTGCCTCGGCCTGCAGCAGGAATTGTGCTCATGTCGACTGTGCCTTATGTGATTGCATGATTCCGGAAGCAGTGCCTGATGCACAGACAGGCAGACGCCGCCCATGTCTTGCATGGTCGCAAGCATTTGGAGGCAAGCGTTCAACAGCAAGCGTTTGCCGGCAAGCATTTGCTGAATGTCGCGCTCTGTGCACTAGAGTGCTCACCCACAGGGATGCCGGCGGGCGGCGCGTCCGACACCGCCGAGCGCAGCAGTGCCTGCCGCTCGACCAGCGGGCGGTTGATGACGCTCTGGTCCTGTGAAAGGGGGCGAAGACAAATTCAGAAAAATGCCGTGATTGTTGTCATGGCGGCAGGAGCATGTGGCGCGGAGTCCAGAGACAGCATGTTCGCAGAAGACTGCATATTTGTGCCCACGGGAGCGTCGGCATCTGCCGGCAGGAGGAATCTGGAACAGCAAATCTGGACCAGCACCTGGTAGTAGAGGATGTCGAACACAACATACACGATCTCAAGGTCTTTGACCTGCCGCGTACAGAAACACAATGGTACGTTGATAAATCAGCAGCTCTGGGACGTTCATCCCTCATCAGTGGCTGCCAAGCCAGCCAGTCTTCACGCAGCAGGGCGCAGGTTGCGAGTACAGGAGCGGTACAGGGCAAACTTCGAGCTCACCCGAGGGTGGCAGTAGCCAGGGGCTGGATCCAGTAGCTCGCCTGCAGGAATGCAGCACGATTATGCATCTGGAACGCAACAGGCAACGGCTCAACATAACCAGATGCTTCACAGGCAGGTCCTGCCAATGCCTCGGTGCAACGGTTTGCTCCACGTGGAAGCGTTCATGGTGCAGACTCTCATTCCCCACACCGTTCCTGGCCATCGACACACGGTCCTCAGGGTCCCTGCCATCGCGCGCAGCTGCAGAGGCGAATCACACGGTTTACTAGCACCCCTCGACAACAGATGGGCAGGAAGGAGCGAAGAAGAGCAGTAGGGCCGCCACTGGTTGATGGACGCCCTCACGCGCGCCACAGCCGGTGCCGCACCTGTCACCGTCTGGTGGATGCCGCTGAAGCACTCGAAAGCGTGCCTGCAGTTGCAAGCGTAAGCCCGGTTCAGAATGGAAGATGACGAATGGAACCGCGGCATCTGGAAGTGGAAGGCTGCAGCAGTCGATGCACGTTGCGAGTGTCAAATATGCACTGCCAGCGTTCCTCACCTCTTCCGGTTGTACACCAGAAACTCGCCTGCCAGCACACAGAGACACTCGTCATGTGCCGCAGGCTACTACTACGACTACACAACGTTTCATCAAAGTTGCCCTTGATCTGTGCAAGGTTTATGTGTCCAGAAGTGCCGTCGGCGCAATCAGCGAATCCTCCCCCGGGACTGCATCACGCTGCCAGCTTCATCGAGCCATCTCACCGTCCAATATGGCGTCGTGCGCCAGCTGCGCCCGGACAGCCGGCGCGATGATGCTGTAGGAGGAGTAGTCGCCGTGCTCTATGCCCTTGCGGCTGAACAGCTGGATGCCGCCGGCTTCGCCGTCGGCGCCGGCACCACCCAGCCGCGCGTGCAGCTGCATGCGCTCACCTGCACCCCGGTCAGCAGAGGGAAGATGATTGACAGGTCCTTGGGGGTTTCCGTTGACCAGAAGCCGGATGACTTGGCTGTTTTATGGTGGGCTGCAGTGCCATGGCTTGCGGGGAGCCTGCACATTCTGCAACTGAGATGGTTTCTTGAAAAGTAACGAGCAAACGCACCGTCCAACTTGAGCTCGCAGATAAAGCGCTTGCATGACAGCCGCTTCATGGCCTCCTGCATTGCACGCAGAGCGGGTCCCATCAGCCTCTAAACCAATCTGAAGTCGGTTGAGGAGTTGCACCTCGGGCAGAAAGCCTGCGATACCACTCGTCGCTCGATGGTACTTGGCACGATGGTACTTGGCACGATGGCACTTCGGTCAGGACCGCCACTCAGGCAAAACGACGAGCGATGGTGTTGTGAATGTCTGGCGTCACCTGCGCCGAGCGCGCGGCAAGCGCCAGCTGCGGCCGCGTCGGCGATCCCAGCGTCAGGTCCTGCGGGACACAAGATTTCGTATTGCCTCGATGGTCAGCACACAACATATAGAGCGCAATAACAGCAGCATGAGAGCCGGGCACGGCGGTGACAACGTGATTGTACAGTTGCCGGTTGCAACTTCCGTTAATGGGAATGAGGATTCACTCAGCTGCTGGACACGCCGCAGCATCACTCTGGCCTTTGACGCTCTGCTCAAAGCTTGCGACCTACAGCTTCTAATGCAACACTCCAGTGACGCCTGCACCTGGCGGGGCAGGCGCTCGCTGCGGGAGGTGAGGCGCTCGCACACCGCGCGCAGGTCCATCTGCATCGGGATCGCTCCATCGGGTTTGACGACAGGCGGATATATTGGTGCATTGAATTTCAAAGCGCTCGCATTCCTGAGGTGCTGTGCCATCGCACATTGTCAGCTTTGCTTGCACAGGTCAGTAGCACATCAATGCATGCTGCAATCGCTGGCGTACCTTCATGGCGTACAGGTGAGTGGCATCCTGCACATCGGAAATGCCTGTCGTCGTGCTGGTGCGTGGTTCAAGAACCCCCAGTGGGCTGTGGGTTGGACACACAGACAGGCGGCGGGGCTCCGGGCTCCTTCGGATGAGAACACAAACTAGCAGCCCGCAGGGAGCCCTGCTCTCTCACTAGTCGTGCCGGCGGCGAGGTCAGTGGACGCGCTCACCGGGTGGAACGCCGGGAAGACGGTGGCCTCGCTGAAGCCCAGCTTTAGGTCCTTCAGGATGATGCGCGTCAGCCAGAACATCATGCGCGGGGAAGACCTGGGGTTTTTAGCACATCTAGCCTGTCATAGTGATTCATCTGTCAGAACCCTGAGGAGAATAGCAGTGCAATGGCTTCACAATTTGATTGTGGAGAGAGCCATGCGCACGCCAGAAGCATGGGCTGCTTCTGCGCCCAGAGGTGGATTGCAGCGCTAAAATATCGACACAGCTGCTGGCGGCGGTGACACACCCCATGTGTGTGCCGGCAGCTATCAGGCTGCCCAGCGACCGCCTCGAGAGGCAGGCCGCCTCAACAGGCAAGCGCTGCCGCTGCTCACTCGCGGTCTTGGCTGTAGCAGAGCTCACCGCAGCAACAGGCCTGTGAGGACGGCGGCCTTGTCCGCGAGCGCGTCCATACCGGACAGGCGGTCCAGAGCAGCGTTCACATCGCCCACCTTGAGCTGCCGCTCCTCCTCCGGCGTGCAGCCGGCCAGGCCGCAGAACCTCTTGAACAGGAGCTGCAGCAATGAATGGGATGAATGAGCAGCCGCGTGGGTCAGCAGGCAAACTCTGTGTGGCTATGTAATATCAAATCGACGTGCAGACGCGGCGCTGCGGCCCGTGCATCCACAACTGGCAGCCAATTGGACAAAATGAAACAGCAGATCACTTGGACAGAGAGACAGGTGCATTGTTTAGGGCCAGACCTCCTCCATGGCGCGCGCAAAGTGTCCTGGAGCGGGAGAGCTCGGCTGTTTCAGCACGGCACCCGGTCAGCCGATATCCGGAGCAACGCACAAGAGTCAATGCGTTGAGCTCTGTTATGCCCTTGTCTGTGCGCTGATACTACCATGTCCAGACAAAGCTGCGCTGCGGAGGCAATGCACTGCAGAGAAGATGCGCAGGAAGCAGGAAGTGCAGCGAGGCCGCACCTTCTGCCAGTCGAGCGCCTGCTGCACGAGTCCCGACGCGGATTTGCGGTCAGGGTTGAGCGCGCAGGCGCGCAGCAGCGCCTCCAGCAGCCGCTTCTCGGCCAGCAGGTACATGCGGGGGTCGCGCTGTGGCGGGCACACACGCAGGGGGGTTGCGGCAAAATTAGTTGCACTGCTGCAGGGCGCATGAGCATTACGGCAAAACGAAAGAGCGTTTCATCATGTCTGCAGGAGCAACTGGAACTTTAGTTTGGCGCTACACGCGTCCAGAGAAGATACCGTTCTGGTCCCACCTTGGGCAGCAGCAGCCGGATGACCTGGAAGGCGTCTGCAGCGCCGTCGCGGATGTTATTGCGGATAAAGCGCGTGACCTTGTCCCTGGCTTTGCCCTTGTGGTCGTGCAGGTCGTCAAACAGGTCGCACAGGACGCTGAACGCCAACGCGGAAGGCTCCTTCAGCCCGCGTGCCGCCATGCTTGCTTACGGCGCAGAATGTGTGGCGCCTTGAAGCAGGATTGGCATGCGAGCTGGTGACAGTGTCAGCTTTCAATGTAACGAGCTGATGAAATGATAGCGATTGTGTTCACTGGTGCTGCACGTCAGGTCCAGCGCAAGCCCTCCGCCACGATGCATGCTCAGTTTAAAGCATGCTGCTGTTTTCTCCAAGCACGCTGTCCCTTGCTAGAGAGCATATTATGTGCGAACCCAGCACCGATGCAAACAAGAGTTGCAAATCTGCTGGCCAATCGCGCAAACATGCACGCAATGGCCATGCTGTGCGTGCTGAGGCGATTGTGCCAGATTAGCGGCTTCGTATCAAAGTAACAAACGGAGAGAAGCCAATGCATGTCGTAAAACCGAGAGTCTTAGGCAGCACCTCGGACAGATCATGTGCACAACGCGGTTTCACATTGTGTTTCCTGTACACCAGATCGCAATCACGCCCCGCGATTGTCCCGCGTCGGTAACCGACCACCGTGCAGCTGGTTGCAGCGCAATCCAGCGTGCGCCGCCCGTCCGGCAGCATGCAGAGGACTTACGCCCGGCCGCTGATCATGGAGCTGGACGATGCCGTCTCCGTGCACACCGAGAGTGATTCCGAAACCGAGGACGTCTCCATCACACCGTTCCAGGCGCAGGCAACGCTGCCGCAGCGCCAGCCGGGCAGCCAGCTGTGTGCCAGCCCTGCGACCACAGGCGACGCGCAGGCCTCAGCGCGAGGCGACGAGGCTGTCGCCGCCGCAGTACGTGCCCTGGCCGCCGTGCCGACGCCGCCTGAGACGCTCTTTGCTGATGTCGTGGGGGGCCCATGCGAACCCTCCGGCAGCGATCGCCACGTCGCCGCTGCCCACAGCGCCGCTGCGGCAGCAGTGCTCGCCAGCCTGGCGGAGGCCGCCGCGGCGTTGACGTCACCCGAGCAGGTCGACTGGGGAGCGGCTGCGGACTCGGCCGCCGCAGAGGGCTCCGGTGCTGCCGCCGGCGGCGGTGGCGCGGCAGCAGGGGAGCCGGGACAGGCGCGGGCGGCGCCGCTGATCCAGGAGATCACAGACGAGCCAGAGCCGCCGCCGCGGCTCGACGCAGCGCAGATGCTGGCCGCCTGCGCGCTGTATGCGATCGATTCCCGCCTGGAGGTAGGCGTCTGCTCCCCGCTGCTGCGTCGGGTTTCACCTCGTCGCTGAATGCATATCGAGGTTGGCCAGCACCACGCCCTTGCGAAGCTAATTGCTGGCCCGCAGCCAGAAGCAGCTTGGGAGCATGCTCGCAGTCAGACAGAAGTCACTCGGCAACGAATATGGGCAGAACGGGCCTGCATTGTTCAGTCAGGAGGAGCAATTGCTGAATTTGAAGACGTGCTGCCGGCCTGCAGGGCGCCTGGGCCACGACAGCCACCGACGCCGCAGCACTGCAGGCGCTGTCCTCGCTAGCGGCGTTGCTGCCGCGGCCCGCAGCCGCCTCCCGGCAGCGGGCGGCGCTGTTTGGGGCGCAGGCCACAGCGACACAAGCTGGAGGAAGTGATGCGGCCGGTGCCGGCACGCCACAGGAGCCGGAAGCAGCCAGCGCCGAGGTGGGATCACCAGCCTGGTAGCACAGCAGTTCTTTCGGAAACACCTTTCCAGTGCTCTGGCAGAGGCTCTCGCACACCGCATCACCTGGTGGACCCGGCTGCAGAGCAGAGGTCATGGCCATGAGCAGGACGCACCGTGGGCACACCTTGATCAGAAGTACGATGGGCCCACAATCCTGTACTCACGCAGCCAACTGTCTTTACATCGATCACATCAATCAGCCCACTAACCTTGTCGCCGGCCGATCGCGCCGCAGGTGCAGCGGCTGCTGGTGTGTGTGCTGCCTGCGCTGTTGTCGGCGCTGCGGCCCGCCATCATGCGGCGCACGCAGCAGACGCAGCGCTTCCCCGATTACGAGCCCTACACAGGCGCGTTGAGGTTTTTACCTCTACCCCTCCTGCCGGCAGCACCACTGCAGCTCAAACACGGTCTGTTGCAGAAGGTCAGCCGCCGGTGATGCACCTGACCAAATGAGCACGACGCAGTGCTGCCCAGCCCGCATTTTGAGTGCCAAACAGTGCCGGAATGATGCCAGATACAATGCCGATTGCTGTTGTTCCAAATCGCACCCGCAACCCTCGCAGGTCCCGGCGACTTTGAGCGGGCGCTGGCGGCGCGACGCGTGGTCTGGGCGGTGCGAGCGCTGCGGGGCCGCGCCACGGGCGCGGCCGTTGATGCCGCGCTGCCGGCACTGCTGGCTTTTACAGACGACTCTGCGTCGGCAATCCAGTGTGCAGGTGCAAAAGTTGTACACGACTTTACGTTCCGGGACATATATCACCTTGATATATACAACCTCATCAGATTGTAGTGCGCCGCAGTCGATGTCGCATGGCACCGCGAGTCACTTGAAAGGCAGAATTTCTCTCCAACCATTCTTCCCTGCTGGTGTGACCATGCAGGCATGTGGGCACTGCACCACCTGGCAGCAGCCAAGCCGGCAGATGCGCTGGCGTGGCACCGCGAGCTGCTGGTGGACACCGCTGTGCGCATGGTGTCGACGGCAGACGAGCGGGTGTGGCCGGCCGCGGCGCCGGCAGCCTGCCGCCTAGTGGTGGCGGTCGAAGGTAAGGTTGTGCCAGATTGGAACTACATTGAAAGGAAGTCTCCTGGCGGTTGCCTGGTGTCGATGGCAGACAAGCGGGTGTGGCCCGCCACGGCGCCGACAGCGTGGTCGTTGGTCGACTTCTTCTGCTGGATGTCCGTCGCGCTATGCAATCTTACCGTTGTGCAGCTCCGCCATTGCTGCCCTCTGTCCAACCCGCGTGCCGTGCAGACAGCTGGAGATGCGCATGCGCGACCCGAAGGTGGCAGGCCAGACCCGCTGCATGCTTGCAGAATGGCTGCAGCTCTTCACGATCCGCAGCAGCAATTCTGTGATCGCCCCAGATGATTGACCTGTGCGGTGTGCAGGCGACAACCCCTGGGGCGCGGGCTACAACAAATTGCTGCAGGCGATGCTAGGCGAGGCGGAGCTGCACAGCCACAAGGACGCGCACAGCGCTGTGTGGCTCGACTCCATGCAGCCGGTCCTGGAGGTGGGTTCGGACTTCTGTCACACAACCTAAATCCACCCAGGCGAGTAAATATCCATGTCTGTGCACACGTGGCTGCGCCAGCGCGGAGACGGCCCGGCAACGCGGCGGCTCATGGCTTCTGAGATGGGGAGAAAAGCTGCTCGGGCGTCACGCGCATATTGAGCGGGTGCCGCCTTGACCAGGTCCCGGCATGAGTGCGCCGCTGCAGACACTGAGTCAGCCTTACATCCGGAATTTGCTCTTCTGCCCTCTCCATTGCACTGTCACTATCTCATAGTGGCGTTGTGCTGCCGCAGTGTAAGGCGCCGACAACCCCAGATCTTTTGGTAACCTGTGATTGTGATCCCCAGGCGCTGGGCTGCGTGGCGGTGCGCTACTTTGCGCGCCTCATGCCGCTGCTGCTGGGCTGGCTGCACACCCGGGGGCGGGCCACGCGGGCCGGCGCCCTGGCGGCGCTGGAGACGCTGGTGAAGACCTGCTGGCCGCGCATGCCGGCGCACGCGGGCCTGCTGTGGCAGCACCTGCAGGCGCTCTGCTGCTCTGCGCCTATTGATGAGCTTCAAATAACTACTAAATACAGTGGTGTTCGAACTGTCGAGACATTCTGTTGCCCCTCTCGTATTCTGGTCGTGAGGAGGCTTACTCCCTCTTGCTTACTGTTGTTTTGCATCGCTTTCGCGTGGGCGATGCTCAGCCAGCATCCTGCGGTGCTGTTAGCTGCGATTTGATTTCAACCATGCATGTGTGAAATGCACAGGCCATGTACGAGGAGGAAATCGGCAGCTGGCAGCAGAGCAAGCGCTGCAGCAATAACCCGCCAGGCGTCCTGCTGCCGGTCACGCGAGTTGCCGGCCTGCTGGCCGAGTGTGGCGGCGCAGAGCTGCAGCAGATGCTGATTAAGCAGCGGGCTGATGAAGAAGCGGGCCTTGCGGGGCGGCTGAGCGCCATTGCCGCTGGTGGCGCTTAGAATGACGCCGACTGCGTGTGGCTGAGACCAATGGCGCATGAATGTCTGGATGTTTTTGGTGGAGGTGCTGCAAGGCAGTTGACGGGCAGGCGATGACCCTCATGCTGCAATCGTTCCGGCAGGATGCACGTTGAAAATCTGCACACTCTGCTTGCTGTTGACACCATGCTGACAATGTCGAATCGATGTCTAATCTTCACTACAGCAGGCAACATAATGCATGTGCAGTTCATCGGATCAGCAGCGGATGGTGTGCCAAGTGTGTCGGAAGTCTGGACATGTGTCCCTGACGGCTGCACCATGCCTTGTTGTTTGAGAGCACCCCTGCACGGTCGGGTGCCATTTGATATCATGTGTGATACACGCACTACTTCCATGGCACACAGGCAACATGCGACGGCTCGCCAATTGAGCAATGCCGCCCACCGCGGTCCTCTTCTTCACTCTCTCTGAGCAATGCTGTACCTACCTTACTAATCTCCCTATCCATCGCATTGCCACGCGGTGTTTGGTTGAAGGCTGCAACTCAGCAGCCCTCGCGAAATCCAAAACGCAACCAGGCACCGCCTGTCCAACAAAACCTCGTCGACATCAGCCCTTGGGCATGTGGGCATTTTGCACATGACCAGCACCGCAGCCGCTGCAGCTGCTCTGACACGCTGCTGTGACGCGCGTGCTGCTCTGGTAGGCATGCTGCAGGCGCACCTGCCTGCGGTGTGGCGGCGCATGAAGCAGCCAATCGACGAGGCACATGGCGTGCTTCAACACGTTACGAATACTCTTGTCACGGTGCAACTGGCGCGTCTCGCTCGCAGGAGCCGTCTGCTGCGGCCGCCGCCAACAGCAGCACCACCTTGTGCGCGGCGGCAGCCTGCCAGGGGGCCCACACCATGGCCGCGGTGAATGCCACCACCTGCCAGGCCAGCATCGAAGCAGAAATTGCTCTTTCGAATGTTGTTCTGCTATCAAAAGCTGTGCAGAAGTGCGTACACAGTAGGTGCGCCACATTCCGGTACATACAGTGCACGCTTCTCTTTCCAGGGACTTCATCCCCAAAGAGGCCCTAGCGCCATGATAGATAACAACACACCGGCACAGCAACAGTGCCGCCAGCACATTTAGGTTTAGGTGCAAACTTGAGATGTCACCTCCAGGGCGTGTGCAGCGCCAGCTGGCGGCACTATGGGCAGCCGCAGCTTCCCAAAGCCCCATTGCGGCGGCCGGCGGCGAAGGCAGCGCGCTCCGTCCCCGCCAGGCGCATGAAATCGGCCAGCAGCAGCCACAGGGCCTGCCAAGAGGGGGGCATATCCGTGGTCTCTTCCTGCCTCACAGAGCAAAGCTTATACCCAAAGTGAGTGAAGAGGACAGCAGGCAGGCGCGACCGCCGCTGCGACGGCAGCCTGCAAGGGCGACGACTATATCGGCTGAAAATGATCGAAGTTGCGTCCCGCATCGCACTAGGATGAAGTGTTCAACGTCAACTCCTAAGCATCTTCAGTGCACTGCAAGCTGCGGAAACCAGTGGACTGGTAGCTTTGCAGTGGCAAACGAAAGCAAGTCAGCGCCACGCTGGATCGATGAACGGTACGACATGCAGAGTGCGCAATGGCAGCTGTCATTGCAGCCACCACACATGCGATCGATAGTACATTCAGGCACAGCAAATGGCGGTGTCTCCTCACGTGAAGGAAACCACGTCCGGCACCCTCCACATGTCCGTGTGCCAGCCGGCGTTCGTCTTCAGCACAACATCTCGCCTGTGGGGAGCTGCAGCAGTGCTTCACACTTCTGCCGTACTCGGGACCACATGAGTGTTGAACAGCTTCCTTTTCCTTCAGAACAGACTTGCAAGACATGAGGCCGCACCAGATTGCCAGCGTTGTGAACAGTCCCGTGTGCATTGTAAGTAGACGTAGTGCGGTGACCGTTATATCTCTCCAACGGTACTATGGGCGCGACCCGCACCAGGCGGATGCTGCTCCGGTGGCGTACAGGCACAAAAGGAGAAGCACCTCCGCCAATTGGCTCTGTGTGACCCCCGCACGGGGATCATCAACGAACAGCCTGGGGAGGATGAACGCCTGCATCAGTCAACGATACAAGTCAACGATACAAAGTCAAGTCGCGCTTGTGCGAAGGTGACTCGCAGGACCGCAATCACACAATCTGCTGCTGCGTCGGTGCATCCATGGCGTGCAGGAACGCCGCCGCAGAATGCCGCGCACAGGAGTGCCGGCGTGCAGCGGCGCAGTCCGGGTTGCGCACTGTGATAAGCGCCAGAGACGCCATGCACGTCGCACCTCTGCCTCTGGATTTGACTGCGAGCCGCTGCTTGTGATCGAGCTCATGTTGAAAGCCCGTGAACTCAAGCAGGGCCAGTGCGGCCCGCAGCTCGCAGCAGCACAGGGCAGTCCAGCGCAGTCCCGATGCTCTTGCGGGTGCTTTCTGCTATGAAGCTGACACCGCTGATGAGATGGTGTGTGACGATCTCTGAAGCGCAAGAGCCAGTGTGGGCAGATTAATTCACTCGGTGTGTTTGTAATTAATTAATTAAAAACACGATGTTATTAATTATGTTACTAATCCCTTCCTGACCGCC
>JAABUM010005002.1_pt1 | contig 14357 bp, 16 predicted proteins | sample 5559161 | NCBI WGS metagenome assembly JAABUM01 (sample SAMN10711868, study PRJNA513369) | rock metagenome | isolation source: Antarctica rocks | place: Antarctica: Victoria Land, Siegfried Peak nord
CCCAACCGCCTCAACGATCACGGAGACCCCGGCCCCGCGCCGGCTCCCCGGCCTGCCCCGACACTGCACCTGAGATCTCCATGTCACCAAGGCCAGGTCAGGTGCTTAGTGAAAGACCGGGGCTAGGGCCTGGGGGCGACCAAACGGCGCTGGACGACCGATCGCGCAGCTACCGCTGGTTTGATGGTGCCTTCCGAGCAGGGACGGTGCCACTTCTTGCTCCAGTCGAGTCCACGTGACTAGCGACGGGTATCGACAGTTCTCCAGCATCCGCACATCAAGCAGTTGCGGACGTCCGCGTATCAAGCATGAGCGGACGAGGTTGCCCGGGCGGGTCTGCTGCATGCATTGGTAACACTTGACTGGATGATCAACGGGCACTCAGGAGCTCGACCGTTTCATCGTCGACGGACTCGTCCGGGTCGAGCAGTTGGATCTCGTGGCGCAGCCTCGCTGTCAGCCGCTCGAGCTCCTCAACATCGCCTGCGGCCAGCGCGGCCCTCATGGCGTCCCGGAACAACATCTCCGAGCACGGCTCGGCGAGCAGCCCCTTCGCCACGGCTTGCCGCGCACGAAGGTTGTCGCCAGCCTGGAGGTGGGCCTCCGCGAGTACGTGCGCCACATCGACGACGGCGCTGATCATGTCTTGCGCGTCGGCCTCTGCCCAGCTGTAGTTGGCGGGGTCGACCCCAAGGAAGGGCCTGCCACGGACGAGGTCGAGCGCCGCCGAGAGGGCGGTCAGTCCTTGCGGTCCGCTGTCGAGGCCGAGCTGCGCGAAGCGGACGAAGTCGTGCCAGTCACAGGTGACCTCCCCGCGCAGCCGATACGAGCCGCCTTCGGCGACGAGCGGCAGGTACGGCTGGCCGTCACTCCCCCGCCCCAGCCACTGGCGCGCCCGCGAGATGAACGGATTGCGCGACGTCTTCTCGATCCGCTTGCCTGGCCACAGGGCCTCGTCGAGCTCGGGGCCGGTCGCTCCCGGGTGAAGCATCAGGAAGGCAACGAGTTCGGTCGCACGCCGTCGACGACTCGGTGCTGCGGCATCGTTCGCGTTCTCCACCTCGACCCGGCCGAGGACCCGCAAGCGCGGCGGCGCATCGACGGCGTCACGGAGGTCCAACGTGGCGACAGGGACGTCGGGCAGCGCCTCCGACACAGCGCTGACGTCGGTTTCCTGTTCCGCAGAAACAGGCTCGGTCGCACCCTCCGAAGCGGTCGCGAGCAGCGACGTCAGGTGTTCTAACCCCTCGAGGGGGAGCACGTTGGGTGCGAAAGCCATGCCGAGTGGGACAAGCTCCGCCGTACCGTCGCCGTTGACGACAAGGTTGACGCCTTCCACCCGCTCAGCGCGAAGGCTAAGAAGGCAAGCTCCACTCCACGCTGGAGCCTGTGACGCGGTTGCCTCCTCTTCCAGGACGTAGATCTCAGGGAGAAGGCCCTCCCCCGGCACGCCGAAGGCCCTGGCATGGCGCAGGTTGCCAGTGTTGCCAAGGAGCTCCTGCCCCGAGGCCAGTCGTGAGCTGAGCTCCCGGTCCAGCTGGCCGGGATCCCGGACGCTCCGGATCCTCTCGGGGGCAGCCGACGCGAACAGGCTGAACTGGGTGGCCTCCGTGACAGTGCTCGACTGGAGGAACGGACCGAGTCGCAGCTCGGCCATCGCTGCGCGCCAGACGTCGCCGATCGGGTCGACGACGCTCAGGGTTCCCACGCTCTCGAGGTTGACGAGCAGCATCTCGTCGCCGTCCACGCCGAGGCTCAGCAGTGCCGGGTAGGGGTCGGACGCGTCGCACTGGGTGGGGCTGTCCTTGAGACGCCACATCCCGTTCCCGTCGACGGCGAAGGGCCGTACCGCGTCGAGTTCCTCACCGTGCAGCTGCAGGCGGACCGAGTCCTTGGAGACCCGAACGGCGAGAACGTCGGGTAGTGCGCGTTCCAGACGACGGCACTCCTGGGCCATCGACCGCAACGCGCTCAGGGTCAGCTCAACCGTCATCGGTTCTGCGAGGACCGCGGCCGTGCGCTCCATGGCTGCGGCTGCCGCCACAGGCATCGGGATACGCCTGCCCGGGCGACGGAAGCGCTGTTGCTGTCGACGTCGGCGGCGTAGTTCGAGCATCAGACCCGTCGCGGCGAGAACACCGAGGCCGAACTCGGCAACCAGGCGGTTCTCGATGACGTCGCTGCCTGAACCATCAACTGGCACCTGTGCATCACGCGTTGCGGGCTCCTGTGGTTCGACGACCGGACTGCCCGTGCCCTCGTCCCATGTAGGACGGTCAGCCGCAGGCGGCAGCTCGGGGGTCCGCGTGCCGTCTGCCTGGTACGCCGTTCCGCTGGCCTGCACGGACGCTGGCAGCGTCAGGTGCCATCCCGGCTGCAGGAGATCGGGATCGACCAAGGCGCCCCGCTGCTCCTGAGGCTTGCCCTCGTTCAGCGAGAAGAGTTCCTGGGCGCGCGTGGCGTTTCCGAGCTCATGCTCGGCGATCTCAGACAGCGAGTCGCCGGCTTTCACGACGTACTCGTTGCCAGGAGAGTTGCCAACGTGATCGGCATCGGCGGGCAGTCGAAGTTGCCAACCCGGGTAGATCCACTGAGCGTCGCTCAGGGAGCGCCCATCGGGTTGCACCACTCCCCGATTGAGCCGGACGATCTCACGGAAGCGATCCCCGGATCGGAGGTGGCGTTCGGCGAGCGACCAGAGCGTGTCGTGCCGCTGGACGGTGACAACGGGGCCCAATGAAGCCGGCGGTTTCGCGACCGGCGCGCTCTCGGCATCGACCCTGGCCACCAATGCCGGAGAAGAGGCAGCCGTGGCCACCAGCGGGCGCGCCGTCGGGGCATGGACGCTGGAGGCCGGCGAACTTAGGACCAGCGTGGCCCCCGCCAGGAGGCCAGCTGCCCCGCGTTGCATGCCACCGAGTCCAGGCAACCGTGGGGTGGGCAGTCCCCGGATCACGGCGACGATCTCGAGGACGACGGAGCAGGTGAACATGGCCCAGGCCAGCCACGCCACGACTAGGACAACAAGCAGCAACAGACTCCCGTCGTCCGGGCTGGTCAGCCTATATGGCAGCGAATCAAGCGCTCCCGGGCCGACGACATCCGCCCCGAGCTTCAGCAGCGCCGTTGGGAGGCCCACGGTGAGAGCCCCGAGCAGCATGGAGGCCACGAGTCCGACCAGCTTGTCTCTCCTCATCGGCCCGCTCCCGTCACGCCGCGCACCAAGCTCACGGTTGCTGTCCCGCTGACGGTCAGGGAGTCCACTCCGACCAGGCCCAAGAACACGGTCGGGCTGACGCTGGTCACGACCACGGTGAGTGCCCGTCCGCCATCCCCGACGGTCACGGTTCCCGTCACACCCGCACTCTTCAGGTACGTCTGCGCGGCCTTCCGAGCCGCCGTCGCGTCCAGGACCGGCTGAGATCCGTTGATCGCTGCGCGAACGTCGATGGCCTGCCCTCCGGAACGTGCAGCCTCGGCGGCGATGCGGTCCGCCTGCTGGAGGGCGCGCACTTTCACGCCGCCGTCGACAACGAGCCCCAGCATTGCGAGCAGCCCGACGGAGGCAACACAGGCAAACAGCGTGACACTGCCTTCGTCCCCGGGTCGCTGGCCGTTCATCGTGCACGGTAGGTATCGAGGGGACTGGTCATCCGTGCCTGCAGCTGTCGGCTTCCCGGCATGCCGGGTACGGCGAGATCGCTCAGGGGCACGGTGCACATCAGATCGACCGTCACGGAAGCCAGTACTCCAGCAGCCGCACGGAAGCCGGAGGTGTCGACACTGATCCGCAGGGTTGTGCAGGTGACGCCTTGCTGCTGGAGGCTGTCCTTGGCCTGTCGGGTTGCTGCAGCAGATGCCAAGGTTCCCGTCCGGGCCAGGGATGCCTCGCGGGCGGAGGATGCCGCCGCCTGCTCGACGGCGCCCTTGGCAATCTCGATGCGGCCCCCGGCGATGAGCAGTCCAAGAAGGAGGAGCAGGACCGGGGAAAGGATGGCGAGTTCGAGCGTGGCGCTGCCGGTATCGTCCACGTAGCTCACCCCGTCCCTGTGGTGAAGCGCTCGACGGGCGCTTCGGCCGATTGGCTCACGTCGATGCCAGGAAAACCGGGAAGCACGGACAAGGAACGGCCTTTCACCTCGATGCGGATCGTCGTGGCGGAGCTGCCGGCGGAACTCACAGTGGTGCCCTGCAGGCTGTCCTGCGCCGACCGTTGGAGAAACGCGTTGGCCCGGTGGACACCCACCGACGCCGGGGCCCCGCGCGCACGACCCGCCGCTGCGCCCTCCTGCGCGGCCGCCAGGGCAAGGCTCCTCGCGTAGAACCAGAGGGCTCCTTGCACGATGGCGAAGATCAGAAGGAGCAGCGCGGGGCCGAGGATGGCGATCTCCAGCGAAGCCGATCCCCTGTCGGACCCAGACCTGCGGCTAGCGCTCCGCCTCACGACGGTTACTTGATCTTGTTGGTCCGGTTGGTCACCGCGACGGTCAGTGCGGCGACGAGCAGGCCGGCGACGGTCATCAAGCCGAGGGCGATGATGACCATCTCCAGCGTGCTGACCCCAGCGTCGTCCGCGGTTCTCCGGCTTCGGACTGCAGTGCGTAGTTGCGTCGCGTGGACTCGGAGGAGCAAGAAGAGCGGCGCCAACAGGTCGTCCATGGTGATGTTCCCCTCTAGTGAGCGAACAGGATGCGTGCGAAGCCGGGGTAGCCCAACAGGGCCGTGAACGCGATGCCGAGGAAGGCGACGGGAACGATCATGTGCTCCGACGCCGTGTTGGCCTGGGCTGCCGTATCGGTGAGCACCGCTCCCCGCAACGAGGTAGAGCGAGCGCGCAGGGTGCTGTAGACGGCGGCGCCGTCCTCACCGGCCACGCGCATGATGTCCGCGACATCCCCGAGTTCCGGCACGCCGATCTCATCTGCCAGCTCCCTGAGTCCCTGCCATGCGGGGATGCCGGCGAGCCGCGCCCGAAGGAGCGCGTCGCGCAGCAGGGAGAAGGCCCGTCCGTCTCCGATGTCGGCACCGCGGTTCAGGGCCTCGGTGGTGCCTGCGTCAGCGGCGCGTTCGAGGGCGACGAGTTCGAGGAAGATGCAGATGGCTCGGCGCATCTCGCGGCGCGCCTCGAGCGCTCGCTTGCGTACGTCGAGATCGGGAGCGAACAGCATGGCCGCTCCGAGGGCGAGCGAGGCGAAGCCCGGGATGACCACCGGGAGGGTGAGTCCGATGACGCCCATCACGGCGGCGAGTACCGGCGGGAAGGCCAGACCGAGAAGGGCGAAGGACAGCTTGCGGACCGCGAGTTGCTCAGGAGTCTGTCCCAGGAGGCGGAGCTCAGCGGTGAGCTTGTCTGCTCGGAGCTGGCCGACCAACTGCCGAAGGATCTGTTCGCGCGGGCTGCCGGTACTGCCCCGGACCTCGGTGCCGGGTGAGCCGTTCAGGCGTGCCAGGGCGGAGGCAAGGTCAGGAGTCGTGCGCAGAGATCCGGCAAGCGCGAGGGCCATGCCGGCGCCGACAGCACCGCCGGCGATCATGACCGCGGTGCCGATCATGACAACTCCAGGGAGCGACGGAGCAGTCTCGGTTGCTCCTCGCTCACTGTGAGCGCGCGCATCCAGAGGAGCGATCCCGTGAAGAGCGCTGTCACGGCAAGCAGGACGAGCTGGCCGACTGCGGTGCCGTATGGGCTCAGGTAGGTGCGGTTCAGGGCTCCGAGAGCGACGACGCCGAGGGTGATGAGGGTGACCGCGCGAGCGGTAGCGCGTGGCTTGGCGCGGTCTGCCTCAACAGCACGGCGCATGGCCACCTCCTGGCCCACGGACTCGGCTAGCGCGGCGAGCGCGCGTGCCAGCCCAGGCCCGCGCCGGCGGTGGCCGAGGATGAGCGCCGCAACCACGAAGTCGCCGGTGGCGTCGTTGAGGTCGTCAGCGAACTCGCGTAGTGCTTCTTCTGTGGCTCGACGTGCGCCGAGCTTGGCGGCGAGCGTGGTCACCTCGGGGCGGATCGGCTCGGGCACGGATCGAACGCTGGTCGCGATCGCCTGCTCGAGTCCGACCCCGACGACCAGGATGTCGCTGAGCCGTCGGGTCCACTCCTCGACGGCCTCGATGCGGTCGATGCTCAGCGCGGCGTCGTGGGCGGTGGAGAGCAGGGCGGGGAGGCCCAGTGTGGTCAAGGTGACGATGACCCCGGCGACGGGCCAGGACGACAGGATCCAGGCCAACATCCCGAGCACGATTGCCAACGCGTGCCTGCCGCCCAACCGGGTTGTCAGCCGGGGCCGCCACCTCGCAGGAAGGTCCCGCTTGATGGACGGCTCCGCAGGGCGAAGCCCGGCGATCATCAGCAGGATCCCGACGCCGACGCCGAGACCGGCGAGGCCGCCCAGCAGCATCTGCGGTGTCATATCCGACCCCCGACGAGGTGCAGGGGCGCGGACCACGTCCCGGTCGGGGAGTCGAGGTAGCGCGCGTCGAAGCCCCGGCGCACCAGCTCACTCAGGCAATTCGGCGCGTACGCCGGTACGGCGCGTCCATCCGGGCCCGGTACGAAAACCGCGGTCGTGGACGGGCGTGCGCCCTCGCCGACGCCGTCGATCTCCACCACCTCGTTGACATAGCGGTGCCGCGTTCCACCGATCGCGGTCTCGTCGTGGAGGGCGATGTGTACGACGAAGTCGATGGCACCCGCCGCAAGTCGGTAGGCGAAGGTGTCGGTCATACCGATCCCCGCTGACAGGCACAGGGTGACGATGCGATCGAGTGCCCGGGTCGCCGAGCGTGCGTGAAGGGTGCAGAGCGAGCCGTCTCCGGTGCTCATCGCCTCGAGCATCGGGATGACCTCACTGCCCCGCACCTCACCGACGATGATCCGTCGCAGGTTCATGCGGAGCGCGTCCACGACGAGATCGTTGAGCGATACGACTCCGGCTTGCCGTCCGGAGGCGTCACGTTCGGCGCTGCCTTCTCGAGCCTCCATGGCAACGACCCGCGGGTGACGTTCCCGGAGCTCGTGGAGGTGGAGCTCGTACTCCCGCTCGATCGTGGCAAAGCGCTCCATCGGCGGGAACTCGTTGGCAAGGGTTCGGACAAGGGTCGTCTTGCCGGCGTTCTGCAGGCCCGTGACGACGATGTTCTTGCCAGCGAGGACGGCCGCGCGCAGGAACGACGCGAGGGCCGAGTCAAGCGTTCCCAGCCGGACCAGGTCGGTGAGGTCGACGTCCCGGACCCGGTGCTTGCGGATGACGATCTGGGGTCGGGGTGTCGTCCAGGCGACGGCGGCTAGGCGGCTCCCGTCATCCAGCCGGAGGTGCAGTCGCGGGTTCGCCGTCGTAAAGGTGCGTTCGGCTTCCCCGATGTGGCTAGCGACTTGTTGCAGTGACTCGATGAGCTCCAGATCGGAGTCGGCCACGGCTGGGCCACGTTCCGCGCGCCCGTCGGCATAGGAAAGCCACACCTCGTCGTACCCGTTGACCTCGATGTTCTCGACGTCCGGGTCGTCGATGAGCCGTTGCAGGCGCCCGAGGCCGAACAGGGCAGCCATCACCGCATCAGCGAGGACGAACTCCTGCTCAACGGTGTCCTGGTGTCGCCCCTGCCGCGCCTCCGTCAGACTCCGGCTGGCCAGGATGTCGGCGAGCAGCGCCCGGGCGAGCTCGCGGCGGGCATGGTGGTCCGGGATCTGCTCAGTCCGCAGCCGAGCCGCCAGGGCATCCGCGAGCTCGCTCCTGATCTGACGGACGAGGGAGGGATCAGGCGCGGGCGTCAGGGACGGCGCCTCGGGCTCGTGGTAGCCGGACCAGGTCGCGTCGCCCGGCCCGTCGAAGGCGCGTGAGCTAGACATCAGCAAGCTCCACAGCAAGGGGTACGTCGGCAACGAGCCGCTCGGCGAGCAGACGGGCACTGCGCAGGAGCGGCGAGCGAGCGCTCCGCCACCCGGCCGATGCGCCACCCGAGAACACGGCTGCGCCCGCAGGATCGTGTGGGAGCGTTCCCAGGAGCGGCAGAGCGAGGGCCGTCGCGATCTCCTTGGCGGCGTAGGGCTGGCCCTCCCCCACAACTACGCAGCCGAGCTCACGGCCGGCACGCTCAGAGCGGAGTTCGCGGGCAGCCGCCTCAGCAGCGGCCACAGCAGCCAGCGAGGACCGCGTCACGAGGATCAGCCGGTCGAGCGCCCCCCACATCTGACGGGGTTCGTGCTGGGTGTGCAGTCGACCCAGGTCGACGAGCACGTCTAGCAGCGGGTCCTGTTCGGCGAGCTCGGGGATCGCCGTACGCAAGATCGAGGAGGCCTTCTCAAGACTCGATCCCTGGCTAGGGTCGGTGATCCCGGGGAGCAGCAGTTGGCGGCCCTCGGGATCGAGCGCGAGCAGTTGCTCCCAGACCGCCGCGACGCAGTCAGGGGTACGGCGGACGGCCAGCGCGACGACGCCCCGGTCGGCGTCGAGGGTGCCGCGGAGGTAGCCGCGGACGATGTCACCGCCAACGGGATCGCACTCGGCAATCAGGACGCGGCGCTGCCCGGGAAGGTCCAGCCACGCATGGCTGAGGGCGAGCGCTGCCGTCGTACAGCCTGGTGATCCCTTGGCGGAGACGAAGCCGACGGCGACCACGGCTAACGGCCTCGCGGCTGGAGGACGAGGGCGATCCGGCCAGTGGCAGAGCGGGCTGCCAGGGCGGGACCGTTCGCGGCGGCGACGGTCACGTCGATCACGATGGTGCCGCTGTCGTCCGGGGCCCCGATGCGTACGACGGTCGCTGCAGTTGTCGCGGGCGGCAGCTGCGGCGGGTTGTCGCCGGGCGCGGGCGTGTCCACAACCAGGACGTGATCGCCGGCGTGCAGGCCGCTCGCGGGGAGCCGGGACGGCGGGAGCGCCAGGGCCACGAGGACCTGACCGACACCGGGAGGCGCCGCGTCCGTGACCTGGTCTGCAGTCAGCAGGCTGCCCGGGAGCAGGTCGGTGGCGGCGGTGCGACCGATGACGTCGTCGAGGTGTGCGGCGGCGATGCCGGAGACGCCGGAGTCTGTGGAGATGTGCGCGATGGTCAGGTCGGCCGAGTTCAGGACACCGCCGTACGGCACCTCGTGAGCGACCACGAGAACGGCCTCCCGTTGACCCGAGGTGTTGACGATCCAGGCGCCAGCCAGGATGCCGACGGCCGCGAGGCAGACACCCAGCGCCAGGAGGGCCGGGCGTCGGCGCAACTTGAGGGACGGCGCGGTCGGAGGCGGGGCGAGCGTTCTGGTGGGGGCGTCCGCAGCGACGCGCGGAGGCACCGTCTGCCGGGCACCGATCCCGTCGGTCAGCGTCACGTCCAACCTCCTCAGGAAACCAGCACCTGTAGTTCGCCGATCTGCACTTGCACCGTTGACGACCGGGTCTGCGTCGTCTGCCCCGAGCTCGCCCCGCCTCGCCAGGAGATCGCCCACGTCGTGGTCGCCCTGACTCTGTACGCGTGGCCAGGTTGGGCCGCCGAGGACGTCCGGTAGGAGTAGCCGCAGGTCGGCGAGATCGTGCTGCTCGAGCGCTGCGAGTACGGCGTGCCCGGACCGTTGCAGGTGATCGCCTGGCCGTCACCCATGTCCCACACGATCTTCTCGGCAAGGGCGTTCGCCGTGACGGCAACGCCTGGCAGGCTCGCCGTCGCACTGACCAGGCCCCAGGTCCCGGCCCGGACGCGTGTCCACATCCACACCGGCAGCCCGACAAGTCCGACGTTGCCCGGGGCCGGTGCGAACCCAATGTCGGGTCCGCTCAGTGCGAGCCGGGCGATGGCTTCAGCGGCGAGCTGCGCCGTCGTTCCTGCGCCCCCGCCGTACCCGGGCGGGCTGGTCGGGCGCCACACCCAGCCGCCTCCGGTCCCTCCCACTCCGGGGCAGGTGCTCTGGTAGATCGCGCCGTCTGGAAAGTGGCCCGCCCACGACGGGTCCGTCGCGGGCGGGGGCGGGTTGAGCCTCAGGTAGTAGCAGCCGTCGACGTTGCTCCACCATCCGAACGTCGCATCGCTGCAGGGCACCGTCTGCATCGATCCCTGCAGGTGGCACGTGGGAGCGTTTGCTGGCTGTCCCGAGACGGGTTGGGTGCCGGTCGTGCCAGGGGTGTCGACCACGACGTAACAGACCGTTCCACCGGGAGGGCAAATCACGGTCTGCCCCGAGGCCGATGCGGGCGGCGCGACGACAAGGAAGCCGGCGAGGAGCAACGGCGTCACGAGCTTGTGCACGGCCGGCTCCTATCGGTCGTCAGCTGTTGGATGAGCCAACCGTCGCCGTAGGGCCTTGCCACAGCGGTTGCCAAGACGCGCGACGGCTGTCCGGGAGCGGCCGCGGACTTCCCCGTCGCCTTATAGACCGGTTGCCAACCGCTGACGTCCAGGCAGTCGGTGATGGTGACAACCGGCGAGGACCCCAGGTCGACGTTCGTGATCTTGGGGCTGAGGATCGGCGCCCCCTTGACGACGATCCCCGCCTGCGCGAGCTGGAGCAGGTTCGCGCGCTCCTGAGCCAGCGCGGCGTCGCCGGCGTACTTCGCCAGCTCGGGGCTGTGGGCGTTGCCAACCGCCTCGGCGGCGACCTGCGCGTGCCGGAAGCCTCGGTACGCCGCCATCGAGCCGGCGGTTGCCAACGCGGTCGAGTCGGGCGTGGGCGTCGGGGTGAGGCTGGCAATCGGCGTGAGCTTGGTGCTCGGCTCGACCTTGCCACTGCAGCCGGTGAGAGCGCCGAGCAGGAGCAGCGCGACAGCGACTCTGCACCTCAGCCGGCGGCGACCGTCCATCTCAGCACCTTCTTCAGGCGTGCTCCCGAGATGCGGACAATTCGCCCGTGCCGGGTGTCGGGGAGTCTGCACGGCTCGGGACGCCGTTGGCAACCCCCCGTTGGCAACCTGTGGACAACCGTCTCCGAGCGGCGTGATTGCCAGGGGTTCACGCAACGTTGGTCATGTCATGAGCCGCCTCGCGCGTTGCCCGGCGGGCTGCGAGCAAGGGCGGCGGCAGGTGGTAACTCGCCGTCGACTTCACCGCAGCCACGACGATGGGATCCGCCAGCACCTGCGCACCGCTCTTGCGCATCAGGTGCACGACGCCGGGCCACTCGGGACCACCGAGCAGGAGTACCGCGACGCGGCGCACCTGCCAGGGAGGCAGGCTCAAGTCGTCGGCAATCGAGCGCCAGCCCTGGATGCCGGCCGTCGTGGTCGTCCGTCGGGTGGCCGTCGCGGACACCGCTTCGACGACGGCGTGCGCCACCCTCGGCTCCCAGCCGGCGCGCACGAGGGCCCTTACAACGTGCATGAGCCGTTCCCCCAGCTGGAGCCGCACCGGGCTGCCCGCCGACCTCTCCCAGCCGAGATCCATTAACCGCTCGAGGCTTATCGTGGGGGTGTCGATCTCCGTCCCGGAGTCACGGCGGTACTGGCGCGTGCGCCAGGCCTCCCGCTCGCCCGCCAGATAGACGGCGCTCAGCACCTCGCCCTGGATGGCCCGGCGTACGGCGACCCAGACCCAGCCCCACGGGGAGTCGAGCTCGCGCACGAGCGGGCGGTTGAGGATCTCCCAGGCGACCTCCCAGCCCGTCGCCTCGGCCTGTGCCGCGGCCGGGCCGGCGAGGCCGGAGGCGATGACCTGGGTGCGAACGACGTGGTTCAGGACGTACGCGAGCAGGCGCCGTCCGCGCTCGCCGTTCCATCCTTCGGATTCGATCTCGGCGAGCTCGGCGAGCAGGCCGTCGCGGGTGCTCAGCGATGGGTCGTGGTCGGTGACGGTCATGAGGGCCCCTCGGGCTCGGCAGTGGCTGACTCGGCCACGTTCGAGGGAGCGGGTTGTCGCGGGGCTTGCTGCGGGCGGCGTCAGCGATTGCCAAGAACGATGAGCCCCGGTGCCAGGGTCGCTGGCACGCGGCTTGGCAAGGATTCGACCGGGCTCCCATGCAGCCGCGCCGCTGACCAGAACTGCCGTATCGCAAAGGCGATACACCTGTGCGGCCCACTCCGCTGAACACCTACCTCGACGGACTCAGCGAGCAGCAAGCTCGTCGCTGCTGGTGCCCTCGACGACCACGCTGTTGGGCCTGGTCAGACACGCGGCCTTCGTTGCGAAAGTCTGGTTCGACGAGGCCGTCTAACTTACAGTCCGCCGATGACTACGGCCAGCGCCCCGGACAACCCCACCCCTTGGACGGACGAGGAGCTGCGCGCCTCCACCGTCGCGTACGCGGGCCTGCTCGGCCAGAAGCGGGCCGGCATGCCGGTCAACCTTGCGGCAGCCGTCGCTGCCCTCCGCGCAGGCCCCCTCGTTGCCCGCTCCGACAGTTCCGTGCACCAGCGCTTCGGCAACATCGGGGCGCTGCTGCGGCGCCGCGACATGCCCTCCCTGGACGGCGCAGTCCGCGAGAATGTCGGGACAGGCGTCGCAGAGCGCCTCTGGGTAAGCCTGCGTGAGCACCCGGTCATCGTCGAGGCTCTGGGCGAGCCAACAGAGGATGACGGCGAGCTTCGGTCACGAGCGGACGACCTGCTCGCCACTGGTTCCTTGCCAGAGCCCCCTGGCCAGCAGGAGCCAGGAGCGACGACCGCAAGCGGTCAGCGATGGAAGCGGGACCCGAAGGTGCAGGCATGGGTGCGTCAGACCGCAGCCGGCGTCTGTGAGGCCTGCAAGCAGACGGCTCCCTTCCTCGACGCAAGCGGCCGCCCGTTCCTAGAGGTCCACCACGTCCTGCCCCTCAGCCGGGGCGGGAGCGACCGAACGACCAACGCCGCAGCGCTCTGCCCCAACTGTCACCGTCGCTGCCATCTCGCGGGTGACGCAGCGGCGTACGTGGAACTGCTCTACTCCGGCCTGACGCGTCTGCGGCGCGAGGCCCCCACTGTCGCAGCGCCGCTGGCGCAGCATCTTCCGGACTAGGTGACGTACATGGCGACGGTGGGCACGGCGGGCAGTGCGGTCAGCCAGTTCCAGCCGGAAGAGTCAGCCTGGTTGATGGCGTACGCACGGCGGGTGCCCGGGGAGGTGGCATGCTCGAGCAGGTCAGCCAGGACGCCTACGAGCGGCTGCAAGTCGCCGGTGACGTCGACGGCGTCCAGCTGCCGCATCTGGCGCTGTAAGTCCTCCAAGAAGATGAAGCCTCGTCTCGCGCTGCGCTTCAGTGCAGTCCAACATAGGGAAGAAGTTCACGAGCTTTGCAGCAGCTGCCAAGGACGCCAAAGGCAGTGGCCGGCCGTCTCCACGTTCACTGCCTCGGTCGTGTCCGCGCGGGACGGGTTGGTGGTGGCCAGGCCGGCTGCGGCGAGCCGCTGGCGACGGCGACGGCGACGGCGAGCATCCGTTGCCAGGCGTGCTCCCAGGGCCACGCTTCGGACACGTCGCCCGCACTTGGCAAGCCGCGGGGATGGTGATGAGCTGAGCGCAAGCGGCGAGTACTCCTTGTCGGGCTTCGGCAGCTTCAGTTGCACGGGCTCGCGAGGGCCTTCCACGCAGGGTGTGCCATGCCGACGGTGAAGCGGTCGCAAGCGACAAGCGGTTGGAGGTGGTCCGGCGTGTCGCACAAGCGACAAGCGGGACGCCACGTGCTCGGTGACAGGACGTGCACGATGGTTGGCTGCTGCCGCTGTCCTGGGACGACGTGCTCCTGTTCCTCCATGTCGTCGCGGCGTGTGCCTAGTGGGGGGTCATCTGGTCCTGGTCGCGTTGGTCCCGGTCTTGCGCACCTCTTGCTCGCGTTCTCGGGACCTACAACACGGGGGCAGACGAGGCCGCAGAGCTCGCGCGCACGCATGGCGTGGAGGTCCGCCAGGTCGACCTGAGTGACAGAGGTCGCTGCGTCGACTCCTCGCGCCAGATCAGGCACGAGTTCCCATTCACCGGCTTGGTCAACCATGCCGGAATCATCGAGTTCGAGACGTTTGACCAGTTCAGCCTCGAAGGCTGGGATCGCACGCTCGAAGTCAACTTGACGGCTGCTCTTATTCTGGCGCGCGAGCTCGGCAACGGCATGCCGGCGGGTAGCTCCATCGTCAACATCGCCAGCACCGACGCGCATGTGAGCTCCTACAGCAGCATCGCCTACAGCGCGAGCAAGGCCGCCCTACTCTCGATCACCCGCAGCCTTGCGAACGTGCTAGTGCTGCGGTAGCGAAGTAGATGGGCGTTTGGCTCTGGCGAGGATGGTGTCGGCGTCTTTGGTCCAGGTGAAGGGGTGGCAGCGGTGGTTCCAGCCGTCGATGTAGGTGCGGATTGCGTCCTTGAGGTCCCGGACGGAGTCGAAGGTTCCGCGTCTGATGGCCTGCTTGGTGATGATTCCGAAGAAGATCTCGACCATGTTCAGCCAGCTGCTGCTGGTCGGAGTGAAGTGCAACTGCACGT
>JAABUM010005003.1_pt1 | contig 14357 bp, 10 predicted proteins | sample 5559161 | NCBI WGS metagenome assembly JAABUM01 (sample SAMN10711868, study PRJNA513369) | rock metagenome | isolation source: Antarctica rocks | place: Antarctica: Victoria Land, Siegfried Peak nord
GGCAACGTCAACAACTTGATTTGCCCTGACGAAGCGAGCGCCAAGCGCGGCGTCGAATTCCTCCGTTCGAGACGCGCCGGACGCGCCACGTTTTTGCCGCTTTCGATTTTAGAAGCCTCGTTCCTAAACGAACGGACGCAGCGCGTTTTGAAGGAAGACGGCGTGTTGGGTCTGGCTTCGGAGTTGGTGGATTGCAAACCGGAACACGATGTCGCGGTTGGCTATTTGTTGAACCGCTTCATCGTCGTCGAAACGTTGGACGATGCGCTCAGGCTTGCCAAACGCTGCGAATCTGGCGCGCGCCTCGTATCACTCGAAGGCGAGTTAGTTCTTCCGGCGGGCGCAATCACCGGCGGCGCGGGCAAACAAAAGTCGAGCGGGCTACTTTCGCGCAAACGCGAATTGGACGAACTCGACGCGCAACTGCGCGAACTCGAACGCGAAATCGAATCACAAACGGCCTCTTCGAGTGCGGCTCAAACGAAGATCGGCGCCGCGCTCGAAGCGTGGCGTGCATCGCAATCAGGTGAAAGCGAGGCGCGAAGCCGACTCGCCCGCGCCGAGCGCGAGTGGGAAGCTCAGGCACGCGAAACTCGCCGCTTGAAGTCCCAACTCGAAGCCATCGAAAGCCAAACGCGCGCGCTCGAAACGCAACTGGGCGCGCGAGCGCAAGACGACGCACAGTTTGAACTCGACGCGCGCGAATTGGAATTTAAAGCGCGCGAACTCGATGCGCAAGTTGCCAAATCCCAACTCGTTGTCGCCGCGAAAAACGCCGAACGCGAATGGGTGCGTGACGAAGTGGCGGGCGTTCGCGCGTCATTCGCCCAAACACAAGAGCGACTCAACGCAAGGCGGCGCGGCATCGCCGAACTCGAGCGCGGCGCGCGCGAACTCGAAACTCAAATCGCCGCCAAAGACGCGCAAATCGAGCGCGCGCGAAACGAGCAGGGCGGCCTGAGTTCAGGCGAAGTCGAACTTCTGCGCCGTTTGGAAGATCGCGGCGCGCGGCGCGACGAACTCGAACGCCGTTTGAACCAGGCGCGCGAACATCGCGGCGAAGCGCTGCAAAAGTTGGAAGCGTGCGCCGCGAATTTGAAAATCGAGCGGGAAAATTTGCACGCTGGCGAAGACGAATTGCACCGCGTCGAAGTGCGATTGGCCGGAACTGAAGCCGAACTGCGCGACATCGAACGAAGGTTGCGCGAGGAATTTGAAACCGAACCGGAAGCGGTTTTGCGCGAGTTGGAAAGCAGAGCGGGGCTTGGGCCCTCTTCCAATCTTGCGAGTTCTGGTGGTGCGGCTCGATTGGAAGAGGGCGCAAGCCCCGCTCAAGCTGACTCAACTGAACCCTTGGAATTGGAAGAGGGCGTTAGCCCCTCTCTCATTGAACCTGCGCTTCCCACGTGCAACGGCGAATTCGACCGCCGCGCCGCTTTGCAGGAAATCGAAGAGTTGTCCGGTCAAATCGGCGATTTGGGGCAAATCAACCTCGGCGCTGTCGCGCAATACGCGTCGGTTAAAGAGCGGCTCGACTTTTTAACAACTCAAAAAACCGATCTGGAAACGGCCCGCGCCGAACTCGACGCCATCATCGCCGAAATAGATGGGCGAATGCGCGAGCAATTTATGGCGACTTTTCGCGCCATTCAACTCGCCTTCGAGGAAATCTTCGTCAAAGTCATGGGCGGCGGTTCAACCAAGCTCAGCTTGACACTGCCCGAAAATCTGCTCGAAACAGGAATTGATTTGCGCGTTCAAATGCCCGGCAAAGCGGCGCAAGACATCGGCTTGCTTTCCGGCGGCGAACGCGCTTTGACGGCGCTCAGTTTTATGATGGCGATTTTAAAAGTGCGCCCGTCGCCGTTTGTTGTGCTCGATGAAGTGGACGCGCCGCTCGATCAATCCAACGTCGGCAGATTCACCGATTTGCTGCGCGAGTTCACCGCTACGACGCAGTTCATCGTCATCACGCACAACAACGGCACGATGCAAGCGGCGGACGTTTTGTATGGCGTGACGCAACAGGAAGCGGGCGTTTCGACGCTGATGAGCGTTCGATTAGCCGAAGCTGATGAAATGGCACGGGTTTGAAAACGAAATGGTCGAAGCTGACTTCGCTAAAATTGAAGAGAGAATTGCTGTGGCCACTGATATCATCGGCGTTCTTTTTCGACACTCTGGCGAAATCAACCAGATTCGGCAAAATTTTGGTGATGAAGTCCCACATGATTCAGAGGCTCATTCTCTCCTTGAGACGCGCAATTTTCGCGTCTACCCGTTGTCCAATAATCTCGCTTTCGCGCTGAATTTCGCGTGTCTCACGGTTGAGTTGCTTCAGTTCAACTAACGCTTCCTCCACGATGCGCTTCGCTTCCGCTTCTTCAGCCGAAAGCGTTGGGCTAACAAGGGTTGCTGATTTCGATTTCATAAGATTTTCCTCCACTTTTAAGTGTAAGACGCCCCGTGCCGTTCTCTCGCTTCGGGCAACCAAACTAAGGGCGCATGACCCACGCCCAACATCCCGATTTTCAATTTCTGCGCGAAGTCGAACTGCCGCAACTTCGCGCTCACGCCCGCGAATTTGAACACGCGCCGTCGGGCCTTCGCTTGCTTCATCTCGAAACGCGCGACCCCGAAAACTGTTTCGCGCTTGCGTTCGCCACACCCCCCGATGCCGATAACGGCGTGCCGCACATTCTCGAACACGCGGTTCTGGCCGGAAGTGAACGCTTTCCCGTCCGCGAGCCGTTTTTCGAGATGATTAAATCCAGTCCAGCCGGCTTCATCAACGCCATGACGAGCAATTTGTGGACGGTTTATCCGATTTGCACCACGCTCGAAAGCGACTTTTGGAACTTGGCGGAGGTATATGCCGACGCGGTTTTTCATCCGCTCTTGTCGCGCGAAACGTTCGAGCGCGAAGGGCATCATCTTGAACTGGCCGAGCCGGGCGACCTCGATTCGGATTTGATCCGGTCGGGCATCGTTTACAACGAGATGAAGGGCGCGTTTTCGTCGCCCGAATCGCTGCTTCATCGTTCAGGACGGCATCTGTTTCCCGGCGGCGCCCTCGGCTTTGAATCGGGCGGCGACCCAGAAGCGATTCCGCAATTATCGTGGGAAAAATTGCGCGATTTTCACGCAAGTTTTTACGCGCCGGGCAACTGTTTGATGGTGCTTTACGGCGACATCGCGCTCGACAAGCAACTCGCGTTTTGGGGCGAAAAATTGCGCGGGCTTCCCAAACGGCCTTCTCTTGCAGTTCGTCCGCGCGTCGAACCCTTCACCGAACCGCGTTTCGAGGAAGAACCGTATTCCATCGAGCCGGGCGGCGACGCGAGCAACGCGACGTTTTTGTCGCTTCGCTGGAAGTGCGGCGATGCGCTTGACCCGACGGAAAACCAAAGCTGGGAAGTGTTGCAGCAACTTTTGGGCGGGCACGACGGCGCGCCGCTCAAAAAGGCGCTCATCGCCTCGAAGTTGGGCACCGACGTGTTCAGGATTGGCGCCGAGGCCTACGAGTCGGAACAGGGGTTTCACGTCGCGCTCAAGGGCAGCGAACGCGCACGGGCGCGCGAATTTGAAGAGTTCACGCTTCGCACGTTGGGCGAAATCGCCGACGCGGGCTTTTCTTCCGAGCAGATCGAAACGGCACTGCGTCAAGTCGCCTACAATGCGCTTGAAGTTCACCCTCTGTTCCCGCTTCATCTGGCGATGGACATGGCGCGTCATGCAACGACGGGCGGCGAACCGCTCGACGCGACGCGCGGGCGCGAAGTGCTCGAACTCGTGGGGCAACGCGCGCGCGAAGCCCCGGAGTTTTTTTCGCTCTTAATCCGCGAACGGCTCCTTCATAATCCGCACCGTTTGCTGATGGCGTTCTATCCCGACCCGCAACAGGGCGAACGACTCAAAGAAAGCGAACGCGAGGAACTGGCGAATCTCCGAACCACTTTTTCAACTCAGGAACTCAAGGCCATTGACGCGCGCGCACAAGAACTCGAAGCGGCGCAGGGCGTGCCCAATTCGCCGGAAGCTCTGGCGACTTTGCCTCGCCTCGCCAAGCGCGATTTGCCCGACGCGCCGCGCGAAATCCCGACTTCGGTTCAAAGCATCGGCGCCATGACGGTCTTGAAAAACGATGTGTTTTCCAACGGCGTGGTGTATTTGCAGGCGGCGGCGGATGTGTCAGATTTGCCGCCGCATTTGTGGAAATTTTTGCCGCGCTACACCGACGCTTTTTCCAAACTGGGCGCGGCGGGCCAAGGTTGGGAACAAATCGCCTCCCGGCGCGCGGCAACAACGGGCGGTTTATCCTGCCATGCGCACGCTTTCCTGCGCGCCGATGATGGTGCGCCCTTCGCCGATTTGCGTTTTTCGCTCAAAACCCTCGACGGCGATGTCGAGGGCGCGCTCGATTTGTGGAGCGATTTGCTGTTCGGTTTGGAGCCAAATGACCGCGACCGTTTGCACGAGGTTCAAACGCAAGGCGTGGCTTCTCTTCGCAACCGTTTGGTTTCCAACGCGCTCGGCGCGGCTTTGGCGAGCGCTTCGCTTTCACAATCGCCGGTTGGCTGGCTGCAATATCTGTGGGATTCGCCGCTCACCTTCGCGTGGATGAACGAGTTGACGAACGACTTTCAAGGGCACGCGAACGAACTCAGCGAAGGCATCGAAGAAGTGCGCGACTTTTTGAAAAATCGCGCGCGTTGGACGTGGAGCTTCACCGGAAGCGACGACGCCTTTGGTCGCGTCGAAGCGCGCTTGAACGAGTGGAGCGCGCGCCTCGGCGACAAACCGCTTGGCGAAGCGCGTCTGGTTCGCGGCCAAAGCCAGTGGGACGGCGGGCGCGAGTTGCCCTCGCTTCTGGGTTTGGCGGCGCCGCTCGACGTGCAGTTTTGCGCGCGCGCGTTTCCGGCTCCGCCGCAAGAAGTCGCGCCACTCGTTGATCTGGGTTTAAGCCTGCTCAACTTCGATTATTTCCTGCCCGGAATCCGTTTCAAAGGCAACGCTTACGGCGGCGGAGAACGCTTGAACATGGCGAACGGAACGCTGTCGTTCTTTTCCTACCGCGACCCGCACCTGAACCAAACGCTGCACACATTTGACGGCGCCCGGTCGTGGGCGGCCTCGCAAAGATGGACGAACGACGATCTCGAACGCGCTCTGCTTGGCAACGTGCGCGATGCGGTTCCAGCAATTCGACCGGCGCAATCTACGGGTGACGCACTGAGCCGTTTGCGGCGCGGTGAAACGGCTGAACTGCGCGCAGCGCGTTACCGGAATAAAATGAACGCTTCGGCGGACGAAGTGCAAAGCGCTTTGCTGAGTTACTTGAACGACGTGACGCCGCACGGTTCGACGGCGGTTGCCGCTTCACGCGTGGCGCTGGAACGGGCCAACAAGGAGCGAGCCGAAGCGGGCGAGGCGCCACTTCACATCGAAGAGATGTTGCCGCAGGCATAAGCACCGAGAACGCGAAGCGCGAGGAAGTGCAATGCAACTCTCACGCGCCTAAGGCCGCTCTTCTCGCGTTCTTGATAATTTGCCGCCATAGGCAGTGTTAGGAGTAGGAGCATGAAGCCCGCGAGGGGCTTCATGTTCCTAACGTCTTCTCATCCTAATCCCGCCCGCGCTTTGCGTTGCCCGCGCTTTGCGTTGCCCGCGCTTTGCGTTGCCCGCGCTTTGCGTTGCCCGCGCTTTGCGTTGCCCGCGCTTTGCGTTGCCCGCGCTTTGCGTTGCCCGCGCTTTGCGTTGTCGGTGGCTCAAGCGGCGTTTTTGAGCGGCAAACGAATTTCAACGCGAAGTCCGCCGCCGTTCGCGTTGAACGCGCGCACCGTTCCGTCGTGCGCTTCGACGGCGCGGCGTGTGATGGAAAGTCCCAATCCCGTCCCGCCGCTCTGACGGTCGCGGGCGAGGGCGACGCGATAAAACGGCTCGAACAACTTGTTGAGGCTTTCATCGGGCACGCCCGTGCCGAAATCGCGCACCCAGATGAGCGCCTCGGTTTCGTGTTTTTCCAACGCCAGTTCGATGCACTCGCCCGCGCCGTGCAGCACGGCGTTGCGCGCCACGTTTTGCAACGCCGAGCGGAGCAGTTCTATGTTGCCTTCGATTTGACACGCGTCCAACCGCATGATGCGCACTTCTTTTTCGCGGCTTTGCGCTTCAAAGGCGACATCGCCCGCAACGCGCGTCACCAGTTCGTCCAGATCGAGCGGCGTTTTTTGAACCGTCGTTTCCCCGCCGCCCAAACGTTGCAGCGTCAACAGGCCGCCGATCAGCGCGTCGAGTTCAACGCTTTCTTCTTGAATTTTGTCGAGAAAAATCTGTGTTGGCGCGCTCGCGTCGTCACTCGCGAGTTCGAGCGCCACGTTCAGGCGCGCGAGCGGCGAGCGCAACTCGTGCGAGATGTCACTCAGCAAGCGGCGCTGCGACATAACGAGTTCTTCGATGCGCTCGGCCATCGCGTCGAAATCGCGGCCCAGATCGGCCAGTTCATCGCGGCGCCGTCCCATCTGCGCACCAACGCGCACCGACAAATCGCCGCTCGCCAGTTGATGCGTCGCGCGCGACAACTTGGTCGCCGGATCGGAAACATAAAAAGCCAACAGCCAACAAAACGCGCCCATGAGGAGCGCCAGCACGCTAAAGCGCAGCGTCATGTTGCCATCGGGCCGCAGCAAATCGCCGAGCGGGCTAAAGCCGCGCACCCGAACGCGCATCGGTGTGACCGCGACATAACGCGCGCCGCTTTCGGTTTGAATGCGCCGCGCCAGAAACAGTAGCCCATCGGAAGATTCCACATCGCTTCCGGTTTTCCACGCGCCTGCGACCGCTTTTTGCGCCGGAAGCGAGAGCCTTAGCCCGACGAGCACCAGCGCCTCGTTGCCCCGAAACGCGACAAACGAAGCGCTACGCCTCAATTCCGGCCCATTTTCCGGCCAGTCTTCCGCCCTGCGCGCGCGCGGGTCGGAAGAGTTGCGAGCGGTTCGTGGTTCGCCCCCATCCACTTGTTCCGGTGACGCGACTGGCCCCCAAGCGGCGCGAAGCGCGCTTGGCCCGCCCACTTCAAAAGCGACAGCAGCGGCGCGCGCGCGCGCTTCGAGGCTGGCGCCCGCCGCGCCCGACAAACCGCGATCAAAACCGCGCTGTGTCGCCGCCGCGACAAAATAAAGCGCGACGGCAATGAGCAACTGCGCCGCGCCAAACCACGCGAAGATTTTCCAAAACAGCGTGCGCATGGGTCGCTTTGCTTCAGCAGAGGAGAAGGGGAGCGGAGGAAAACTTGAGCAAATGTTTTCCTCCGCTCCCCTTCTCCTCTGCTGAAGCCTCACTCGGCATTCTCCGCGCGGGCGAACAAGTAGCCGACGCCGCGCACGGCTTTCAACCTCTCGCTCCCGTCGGCGGCGGGGCCGATTTTGCGGCGCAGGTTGGACACGTGAACATCGATTGCGCGGTCAAAAGGCATCAGTTCGCGGCCCAGGGCCACGCGCGAGATTTCTTCGCGCGACACGATTTTGCCCGCGCTTTGCAACAGCAAATGCAGCAAGTCGAACTCGGCGCCGGTCAAGTCCACTTTTTTGCCGTCGCGCTTGACACCCCGCGCGCCCGAATCGAGTTCGAGATCGTCCACTCGCAACACTTTTTGCAGCGTGGCTTGAGCTTGTTGCTGGCCCTGCGCCCGCCGCAAAATGGCGCGCAAGCGAGCGACCAATTCGCGCGGCGAAAACGGTTTCGCCAAATAATCGTCGGCGCCCATTTCCAAACCTAAGACGCGGTCGAGTTCGTCGCCGCGCGCGGTCAGCATCAAAATCGGGACTTTGGCTCCCACCCCGCCGCCCGCGCGCAAACGGCGCAAAACTTCGAATCCGCCGATGCCCGGAAGCATCACATCGAGCACGACGATGGAATAATCGCCGCTTCCTGCGCGCGCCACGCCCGCTTCGCCGTCGTGAACCAAGTGCGCTTCCATCCCTTCGCGCTTCAGGTATTCGCGCACCAAATCGCCCAACTTCACATCGTCGTCCACGATCAAAACCGGTAACAAACCTTTTTCAAGTGCTTCCATTACAGCCAGTTTAAGAAAGGTCGCCGCTTGCTAAGTCAACTCTCACTTAAGAATTCTTTGGCCCTGTTGGGACGAACTTACCGGCGCTTCACCTTTGGGGAAGGCGGGAACAGGAAAATACCCTTTGAGTTCAACCAGGGGCGTCGGAGCGAGACGCCGTGACTTCCGGTTATGAAACATTCAAGCGAACGTTCGGTAATCAATCTTTTGGCGGGTGGCGCGGCGTTGTCGCTGTCCCTGCTACTGGTCAGTGCTTCTCTGGCCCGGCCGCATGACAACGCAAAAGGCCACGACAAGGGCCGAGATCATAAGGCCGCCCCCACTTCCACCGCCAAGACATCGCCCTCGGCGCGTCCAACCTGTGTGCCTAAAACAGCGCAGACGCCGCATCCCACTTCCAGCACTGGCGCCGCGCCGCACGCGCGCCCGACGTGCGTGCCGCACCCAAACAAAACGCCCCTGCCCACAACTACTGCGATTCCAACGGCGCTGCCGACCGCCATTGCCACGGCCATTCCCACTGTTGCGCCAACAGTTCCGGTTCCCACAGTCACGGCTGTGCCCTATTCGTAAACCGGGTATCGCTTTGGAAAAACCGCGATAATCAGTCGAACGAAGAGGCGTGGCTGACCATATCTACCGTGAGGCCAGCTTTCGTGGAAACAATCACGACCATCTGTGACCCGGCCAGCCCTCGCCATTGACAACCGCTATAACCGATGCAAAAAAGCCGCTTTCCTCCGAGGAAAGCGGCTTTTTTGCTCGAACACGCGTGTGTTGAAGCTACTTCACCACAACTTTTTTCGGGTCGAAGGTGATGTCGGGGAAGCGCGGGTTCATTTCTTCCAACACAGTGTTCACTCGCTCGGCGAGGGCGATGTCGCGCGCCCATTTGTGGTTGGCGGGCACGATGTTCCACGGCGCCGCTTTGGTCGAACATTCGTTGATCGCGTCCTCAAAGGCGCTTTGATAATCGTCCCACAACTTGCGCTCTTCAAGGTCGCCGGTGCTGAACTTCCAGTGCTTGTCTGGGTCGTCCAAGCGCGCTTGCAGCCGTTTTTTCTGCTCGTCTTTCGAGATGTGCAAGTAGAACTTGACAACGCGCGTGCCGTTTTCGCCCAGCATCTCTTCGAAGTCGTTGATTTGTTTGTAGCGGCGTTTCCACACCTTTTCTGGCACGAAGTTGTGAACGCGCGCGACTAAAACGTCTTCATAGTGCGAGCGATTCCACACGCCGATGAAGCCGCGTAGCGGAGCTTCTTTGTGAACGCGCCACAAAAAGTCGTGCGCCAGTTCCTCTTTGGTGGGCGCCTTGAACGCCGCGACGTGAACGCCCGCCGGGTTGACACCATCGAGCAAATCTTTGAGCGCGCCGTCTTTGCCACCCGTGTCCATCGCTTGCAATACGATGAGCAGGCTTTGTTTGGATTCGGCGTAAAGCTTTTCTTGCAAAGCGCCGCGTTGTTTGAGCAGTTGGGCGAGACGCTCTTTGGGTTCGTCTTTCGAGTTGTAGTCGCCCGTCGCGTCGGGGTCAACGTCTTTCAGGCGGATTTTGTGGCCGGGTTTGGCGGTGATGAGGTTGGTTTGCGGTTGTTTCATGATTGCAGAAGTGGTGGAAAGGGTTTGCCTAAACGGCGCGCGAATTCGCGCAAGCCGTTTTGATGCGCGTTGGAAAATCGGTATTCGATGGCTTCTCGTAAATACGATTCTCGAATCGCGGGCGAAAGCGGCGAACCGGTTGGATTGTCGCGCACAATCGCTTCGATGTTTCGCATCCCAACGTCGCACGCGTCATCGAGAAGCGCGGCCAAAGCGCGCCCCTCATTTTCCTCTAAACCGCGCCGTCCTGTCCACGCCGCAAACGTAAAAGACAAACCGGTGCCTTCATGCCACGCGCGCGCCAAGTCGAGAATTTGAAAGTCGCCCTTTCGTTGCGCTGCTTCCAGCGCCGGATCGCCGATGAGTAGCGCGCTTTCACATTGGCTCAGCATCGCGTCGAGGTCGGGCGGCGCGTCCACGAAACGCGGGTTGACGCGGTAAAAATCGCGCAGCAAAACGCGCGTCAAATTCACCGACGAATGCGAACTGGTGTCGAGCGCAACCGAGCGAAGCCCTTCGATTGGCGTGCGATGAAACAGCAACACCGAGCGCACTTCGCGCGTCGCGCCCACGATGCCGTTGCCCAGAATCGCTTCGCCAACGCCGTTTAGCACATCGAACACAGGCGACAACGAAGCGTGCAATTCGCCGCGCTCTAAACGCCCGCCCAACTGCGAAGGCAAAAGTCGCACGAGTTCGACATCTTCTCGCTTTTCCAACGCCCAGATGAGCGGAAGCGCGTTCAGGTAGGGCACCGTTCCCAAAACCCATTTTCTCATGGGTTAAGGGACGTGTTTTTCCCGTTGCGGGCGCAAAAGGGAAAGCAATACAGAGCCTCCCAAAATCAGCACGATGACGCCCAGCGAAGCGAAGGTCGGGATGTGAATGTGAAGCAAAAACTGCGCGAGCATCTTCACGCCGACAAACGCCAAGACCAGCGACAGCCCGTATTTGAGAAAGTGGAACAGTCCCATGATGCCCGCGACGGCGAAAAACAGCGAGCGCAAACCCAGAATCGCGCAGATGTTCGCCGTGTAAGCCACGAAGGTGTCGCGCGATTTCACAACGGACAGCGTCGCGGGAATCGAGTCCACCGTGAACAGCAAGTCGGTCGTTTCGATGACGAGCAGAACGGCGAGCAGCGGCGTCGCCGCGCGGCGCCCGTTTTCCAGCGTCCAAAACTTCGCGCCGTCATAATCATTGGATACCGGCACGACGCGGCGCAACGCTTTGAGCGCCGGGTTGCTTTCCGGTTCGACTTCGGCATCTGAACCGAACGCAAGTTTCCACGCCGTGTAAATCAAAAACGCGCCGAACAAAAGTTCGACCCACGCGAACTGTTTGACAGCGGCAGCTCCGGCAAAAATCATCGCCGCGCGCAAGACGAACGCGCCGACGATGCCCCAGAACAACACTTTATGTTGCAACCCGGCGGGCACCGAAAAAAAGCGAAACACCATCAGAAACACGAAGATGTTGTCCACGCTCAGCGCGTATTCGAGAACATACGCCGACAGCCACTCGCCCGATTTTTGCGCGCCGAGTTCGAAGTGAAGCGCGCCGCAAAAACCAAGAGACAGCGCAATCCAAAATGCCGTCCACTTGAGCGCGGAAGACACGGTCGGGATTTTGTTGTCGCGCGACAAAACGCCCAGATCGAACGCTAAAACGGCGAAGATGACGAGGTGAAAGGCGATCCACGCCCACGCAGGAACGGAACTCAGGGTCATAAAAGAGAAGCCCCAACGCGCGGTCGGGGCTTGGAATCAGGCGAAAATTGCGTCACGCCAAATCTTCTAACGAGCGCGCGGCTCTGGCCGTTGACTTCCCGGCGGGCGCTTTGGCGGCAGAGGTTTTGGCAGCACTTGATGATTTGGCGGCGCCGGTTTTCTTGGGCGCGGCTTTTTTCTCGGGCGCTTTCGCCTTTGTCTCAGAAGTTCTCGCCGCCGCTTTTTTGGCTCCGCTTTGCTTGGGTTCTTCACCGGGAGCGGGCCACTTCGGTTGGCCTTCTTTGTCGAGGTTGATGATGGCTTTGCAAGTCGGATAGTTGGAGCAACCCAAAAACGGCCCGAACCGCCCGGCGCGCTTCAAGAGCGGCGAATCGCAGGTCGGACACTTCCACTCCGTCAGTTCCGAAGTCGGCTGGTCAACTTTCACGTTGCCCTCGGCGTCGCGTCGCGTGACCTGACCTTCGATTTGGTGGGTGTTCTTGCACTTCGGATAACCCGTGCAACCCCAAAACGCGCCGCGAGAGGAAGCGCGCACGATCATCGGTTTGCTGCATTTGTCGCACTCGCGCGTCGAACCGGGTTCGATGCCTTCGACTTCGATGGTCTCCTTTTCCTTTTTCTCAACCGGCAAACCATCGGTTCCGACGTTGTAAGTCGCTTTGCATTCCTCGTTGGGACAACCGAAAAAGGTGCCGAAACGCCCGCGTCGCTTGAGCAAGTTCGTGGCGCAACGCAAACACGGAATGTCGGTTTCTTCCGGCCCGACTTTTTCCATTTCGGTTTTGGCAAGCACAACTTTCTCGTGAAAGGGCGTGTAAAAATCGCGCAAAACGCCGACCCAGCCGCGTTTGCCTTCCTCGATGTCGTCCAACTGTTCCTCGACGCCCGACGTGAAGCCGACGTTGACGATGTTGCCGAAGTGTTCGACCAACTTGTCGTTCACCAGAAAACCAAGTTCGGTCGGCGTGAAGCGGCGTTGGTCAATGGTGACATACAAACGGTCAACGATGGTGCTCAGAATCGAAGCGTAAGTCGAAGGCCGTCCGATGCCGTTTTCTTCGAGCGATTTCACAAGCGTCGCTTCCGTATAACGCGGAGGCGGCTGAGTGAAGTGCTGGCGCGGGTCGATTTTCTTCAAATCGAGCGGCTGGTCTTTGCTCAGTTCGGGCAAACGGCGGTCGGCGTTTTCGTCGTCGGCGTCCACTTCCTCGCTTTCGTCTTCGTCGCGCGCTTCTTCATAAACGCTCAAAAACCCTTGAAACTTGATGATCGATCCGCTTGCGCGCAGGCCAAACTCGCCCGCTTTCACGTCAACGCTCGTTACATCGAGCAGCGCCGGTTTCATTTGCGACGCGACGAAACGGCGCCAGATCAAGCGATACAAGCGGAACTGGTCGGGATTCAGAAAACCTTGAATGTCTTCGGGCACAACGTTGACATCGGCGGGGCGAATCGCTTCGTGCGCTTCCTGCGCCGATTTGCGGTTTTTGAACGACGGCGGCGAAGCGGGCAGAAACTCGGCTCCGTAGCGCTGAGCGATGTATTGGCGCGCCGCTTCCTGCGCTTCTTTGGCAATGGTCGTCGAGTCGGTGCGCATGTAGGTGATGAGTCCCGTCGGCGCACCCTTGCCAATGTCAATGCCTTCGTAAAGGTCTTGCGCTAAGCGCATCGTGCGCTGCGCGCCGTAGCGCAACTGCTTCGAGGCTTCCTGTTGCAACGTCGAAGTGATGAACGGAGCCGCCGCGTTGCGCTTCTTCTCGGTCTTTTTGACGTTTTGAACGACGAACGGAAGAGGTCGCAACGCTTCGACTAAGTTCTGCGCTTGCGTTTCGTCGCCGATTTCGAGTTTCTTTCCGCCTTGCGTGAGGAGCTTCGCCGGAAACGGAAAATTCTGGATTTGCGGAGTTAATGTCGCGGTGATGCTCCAGTATTCTTCGACTTTGAAGGCGCGGATTTCGCGCTCGCGTTCGCAAACCAAACGCAGCGCGACGCTTTGAACGCGGCCCGCGCTGGTTTTGGGCGCGACTTTGCGGGCCAAGAGCGGCGACAGTTCGTAGCCGATGATTCTGTCCAGCACGCGGCGGGCTTGCTGGGCGTTGACCCTGTCCATGTCGATGGCGCGCGGGTTTTGCAAAGCGCGTTGAACGGCGGTTTTGGTGATCTCGTTGAACTCGATGCGCTTGGCGCCCTTGAGCTTGAGCGCTTCGGCGATGTGCCACGCGATGGCTTCGCCTTCGCGGTCGGGGTCGCTGGCAAGGTAAACGGTGTCTACGCCCGCCGCCGCTTTTTTCATGTCGGCGACGATGCGCGCGCGGTCTGGGATGAGTTCATAGGTCGGCTCGAAGTCGTGCTTGAGGTCAACCGAGATGCCTTTGGCGGGCAGGTCGCGGACGTGGCCCTGCGAACCCATGACGATGAAGTCCGGGCCTAAAAAGCCTTTGAGGGTTTTGACTTTCGTCGGCGACTCAACGATGAGAAGTGATTTTGGCATTGGGTCTAACGCGCTCTATAAGGATGCACCTTTCGTGAATTATGCGGCTTTGACGAACAAGTTCCCCGGCAGGCGCCGCGCAAATCCCTTCAATTCCAACATAACTAAAGCCGCGTTGGTCGGCCCGGATTCGAGCGCGGCGGCTTCGGCGAGGTCGTCCATGTGGCGCGGATCAGGTTCAAGCAAGAGATAAAGTCGCAGTTCGTTGGGCGCCAGATTCGTGGGCGGCGCGGTTGGCTTCGCTTCCTCTTTGCGCGCAGGTTTTGGCCGGGACGGCACTTTTGCTGAAGGTGTACTGCCGTTTCGGGTTTCGATTTCGATGCGTGGACGGACATTTTCTTCCTCATCAAAAGCTTCCAGTGCGCCAATTTCGCCCGCGAGGTATTCCAACACGTCGTCAATGCTTTCAACCAGCACCGCGCCTTCTTTGATGAGCAGATGCGGCCCGCGACTTTGCGGTTTG
>JAABUM010004914.1_pt1 | contig 14355 bp, 10 predicted proteins | sample 5559161 | NCBI WGS metagenome assembly JAABUM01 (sample SAMN10711868, study PRJNA513369) | rock metagenome | isolation source: Antarctica rocks | place: Antarctica: Victoria Land, Siegfried Peak nord
CTGACGCTCGCCCATGTGGCAAGCCAAGCGGTCGCGAAAGCAAGGCCGGCAGGAAAAGCAGTTCACAAGTGGAACGTGTTCCGGGCGGCTTGTACCGCAAAGGCGCGGGTTGGTGTGTCTGAGCGGGCGCTGGCCGTGCTGGATGCACTACTGACCTTCCATCCCGAGACGGTTCTTACGGGCGAGGACCTGGTTGTTTTTCCGTCGAACCAGCAGCTCTGCTTGCGTGCTCACGGGATGGCGCCGGCGACGTTGCGGCGGCAACTCGCTGCCTTGGTGGATAGCGGTCTCATCGTCCGACGCGACAGCCCGAACGGTAAGCGCTATGCGCGAAAGAGCAAGGACGGGGATGTCGAGCTAGCATTCGGCTTCGACCTGTCTCCGCTCGTAGCTCGGGGCGAGCAGCTGGAAGGCTGGGCCGAGGAGGTACGTGCTGAAGAGCGTGCGCTCAAGCTCGTCCGGGAGCGTATCAGTCTTTGCCGACGCGATATCGCGAAGATGATCGCGACCGGCATCGAGGGAGGCGTGCCGACTCGTGCAGAAGGGCAGGGGCCGGCCGATTGGGCGGAGATCCACAGCCTCTACCGGACTATGATCGACCGTGTGCCGCGTACCGCAGGGGTCGAAGAACTCCGGCCGATAGCTGACGAGCTCTCGATGCTCGCGGACGAGATCCTTAACTTACTGGAAAGGCACATTAAATTCGCTGAGATGAGCGGCAATGAGTCTCAATTTGAGCGACACATAGAAAATTCAAATCCAGAAATCCTAATTGAACTTGAACCTGACTTTCAAAAAAGTCGGGGGGGCGAGGTCGAGCCTAAACCTGAACCTCGGAGAATGCCGGAAGGCTCGTACCCGCTTGGGATGGTTTTGGACGCCTGCCCCGACGTGGTTGACTACGCCAAGGGCGGAATCAGGGACTGGCGTGACTTCCTGGCGACGGTAGCGGTGGTTCGGCCTATGCTGGGGATCAGTCCTAGCGCCTGGGACGATGCCAAGACCGTCTTTGGGGAGGTGCAAGCCGCCGTGGTAGTGGCGGCGATACTGCAGCGGGGCACTGCGATCAACAGCGCGGGCGGCTATATCCGCGGGCTGACCCGAAAGGCGGAGGCCGGAGAATTCTCGCTCGGGCCTATGCTCATGGCTCTAATCAGCGCTCGAAAACGTGAGAAACGGCGAGCATAGGGCGCCAGCTCTGCGGAGCGAAGGCGCGCGGATGTCGTATGTCGCTCTCGCGGGGCGACGCTCGGAAACTCGTCTTGGTTCCGCTGGAGGATGGTCTATGCCGTCCAGAGCCCTAGCGGAAAGATCGCTTTGACAGCCGCCCGAGGTGCGAAAAGAATGCGTGGTGCCGCGGTAGCCAGCCCACGTCATGTCTTACCGGTCCGAGCACCCAACTCTCGTGTGATGGCGTTCAGACAGAACTCCTGGAGCGTCTCGCGCAGGCGCAGGGCCCGCTTGAGCTCGAGGAACGTCACTGTGTCGACCTTCACCGAAACCTTGACGATGTCGGTATTGGCGCTTGGGGCGGCCGTCAGCGTCACGTGTCCGGCCGGGCCGTTCGCTTCCTCGATCGACGGGCTCGGGACCTGAGAGGTTTGACGCTCAGCCGGTATCTCGGTTTTAAGCCCTCGCAGTTCCGTCACGCCGGCAGATGGCGGCGTGAGTTCGTCTGCTTTTGCTGAATCCTGAGCCTCTGCGAGCCGCGTCGTAGTTTCAGATGACGTCGGCCTCGCTTCCCTCCCGATGCCCTCGGGGGACGTAGGCTCGAAGCCCGACAGGTCGGATGCCGCGTCGGTCAGGAATGAGGCGAATTGCGTCCGCTTGCGCGGGGCAGGGGACCGCGACATCGGGTCAGGCGGCATTGGCGATCAGCTGGACGTTGAGGATGGTCTGAACCTCGCTGATGAGGTCGTGAACGTCCCATCGGGCTTCGTTCAGGTTAGGAGACTTTGACGGCAGGGCCGAGAGGGTGCGCCCCGCCATGAGGTTCTTGTAGAACATCCGCTGTTTGAGGACGGTCGCGGCCATCGGCAGCTTGGTCTGACGGATGAACTCGATGGCCTCGATGAAGGCGGGGGATCGCTTGTCGAAGGTCTCGTAGCCGTTCATGACGACGCGCACGGGTGTTGGCGGGCCTTTGGCGTCGAGAGCGCGGGCCAGGTTCACGACTTTCGCGGCCTCGACGAGATCGATGACGATCGGGTGCGAAGGAACAAGAATGATGTCGCTGTTGCGGATGGCGACCGACATTCGTTCGTTGGCGACGCCCTGATTATCGATGATAATGACGTCGTGCACTTCGTCGCCCAAGATGCGCCGGCCGAGTTCGGCCGGGTCGACGATCTGGACGAAATCCATATTCGGTAGTGGGACTTCGTTCTGGAGGCATTGCTGTTGCCACAAGGTGGTGGAGGCCTGCGGGTCGGCGTCGATCACCAGAACGGTTTTCCCGAGCGCGGCGAGCTCGGATGCGATGAGAGCCGTGAGGGTGGATTTCCCGCAGCCGCCCTTTGGGCTGGCGATCGAGACGACCTTTGGCATTGAATCCTCCCGCGCACCGAACGCGCCGCTCCTGTGAAGGAAACTAGAGATTACATTCCGAGCACGTTTGCAGCAAGAGCGGAGCGGCGCATTTGCGTACAGGAGCACATGTTCGTGGCAGGAGCGGTGCAGAGCTGGAGTGCCGCGTTGCCACAAAGGCGAGAGTGCGGCGTGGAGCATTTGGGCCATTGCGCAACGGAGCAGACACGGGCATGCACCTTGGAGCAAGGGCTCCGGTCCGCAAGATGGCAAGGGAGCAGGTGAGCAATACAGTATTGCCGCAATGGGGCAGGCACACTGGTAATAAATAGGAGTCGAAAGCGAATAGACCTGAGTATGTGTTGAGTTGGTTGGCAGGATAGCCTAATGTGATACCACATGAGGCGGGCGCCTACTTCGCGACGCCGGTGCGGCGTCGTTCCGACCGCCGAGACGAAGAGGCACCGTTGCAAACCACGGCGGCCAAACTGCGAACAACAGGGGTGTCGGCACGCACCCTGCGGCTCGACGATGCGGACAGGGCCGTGCTCGACCGTCTCGTCGCCGAGACCGGCCTGCCGGCCAGCGAGGTCGTCCGGCGCTGCCTGCGAGCCGTAGGGGAAGGGGACCCGATCGACCGCGAAGCGGTTTCAAGGATCGAGGATCAGCTGCGCAGGATCGGCACGAACCTTAACCAGATCGCGCGACGGTACAATTCGGGCCAGGTGGTGGTGGTCGACGAGATGTCCGAAGCGCTCGCTGGCGTCGTGCAGGTGCTCGACGCGACCGGTCGCAGCCTGCGCGACATGACCAGGACGGCGCGGGGTCTCTTGCGGGCCCAGGCGGGAGTGGGCCCATGACGGGCCTGTCGCTCCTGCAGAGTGCGGTGCGCTCGGCCCTGGCGAGCCACGGTACCCAAAGAGAGCAAGGCGAAAGCTACTGGCTCGACAATGACCGCTGCTTGGATGAGGTCCGTCGCGGCGGCGGAGCCGCCGGTGGTCGGCGCCATGCCCGCCCGTATAAAGTGGGCAGGGGATCGCCGCCGGGAGGAGGGGGATTTTCGGGCCTGGGCTTTCCGACCAGCTCCTCACGGGTAAGCGGTCTGGCAAGGGGTGGGCAGAGCGCCGTCATCAAGGTGGTGAGCTTTGCGGCCGGCGGTCAGCGAGTCGGGGCCCTGGCCGCCTATGTCACCCATGAGCGCGAGGGCGGCGTCATCACCGAGGACGAAAGCGGGGTCACCCTGGACCGGGCGGGCCTCGCTGAGAAGCTCGGCCGCTGGAAGCAGGGCTTTTCCGAGCGCAAGCCGACCAAGGACGTCGCGGCGATCCGGTTCGACCTAAGGGCGGATCCGGGCCAGGAGGCAGCGACGATCGAGACAGCCGTCAGCCGCCGTCTCGAGGGGCACCACCACGCCTTGCGCACGGTCGCGAAGGGGTCGGGATTATTCGAGGCGTCGGCGGTGGTGGTGGCCGAAGGCCGATCATGGAAGGATGACGACGGCAAGACAAAGCGGCAGGCCCGCTACAAATTGGACCAGAAATTCGAAGCCTTCATCGCCGGGCAGATCGCGTCCGAGACCGGAGCGGAGGTCGAAGCGACCGTCACCGGAACGAGTCATGGACGGGACGGCCTGGCCTATTGCCTGGCTCGTCTCACGGCAGGTGGCGCGGCGCGCGACGAAGATGGACGCGAGATCGCGACCGAGGCCGATGTTCGCGAGCGTGCCAAGGCCTGGAAAAAGGACCTCGGCTCCAGGACAGCGCGAGACGTCATGCATCTGGTGCTCTCGGCCAAGGCCGGCACCGATGGTCAAGCATTTCGTGAAACCGCGCGTTCCTTTTTCGCGGCCGAGTTCGGCGATCGCGAATATCTGTTCGCGGTCCATAACGACCGGGGTCACCTGCATGCCCATGCCATGGTGCAGGTGAGGAGCGCCGACGGCCGCCGGCTCAACCCGAACATTCCGACGTTTTCGGCGTGGCGCTCGCGTTATGCGGATCTGGCCCAGGCGCACGGCATCGACATGGTCGCAACGAAGCGAAGCGACATGGCGGCCTCACCTGCCTTCACTCGGGGCGAGGTGGCCCTGGTGGCGCGGGGCGTGGCGCCCGACCACATCCGTCGCAAAGTCGATGCGAAGCGCGCCGGTGCAATCCACGTTCCGGTGCGGGAGGAGGGGCGTCAGCGGGCGCGAGAAGCCTATCAGGCCTGGACGTCGATCGACACGAGAGATGCGGCTTCAGCGGCCACGGGGCGCATCAGCGACCATCTCACCCGGCTATCGGCAGCCGTGAACCTGTCCCACTCGGGGCAGGCTCTCCGCCTTGCCCCATTGTCCATCATCGAACGAGGAGCATCCATGGCACGCGCGACGGCCGACTACCTCACCGCCGAGTTCAATCGAACCAACCAGGTCCTCAACCGGGCGCTGCCGATGTTGCATGGGGCCGACAAGGTCGAGGCCACCAAGCTCGCTGGCGACTATCTGAGCTCGCTCGCCAAGCAAGTCGAGGTCTCACAGGCGATCGAAGAGGGACAGCTTGCGGACCGCGCGCATGCCATTGTGGCCCGTGAGGGAAGGCAGGCCGAGGACGCTTCAGAGCAGGCCCGTGCGCTGCGGTCAACGGCGAAGGAAACAGACCGCAACCTACCCGACGCGCCTCCTGGCGACAGCCGGTCGGCCGAGGCTGCGGCGCTGGAGGCCGCCGCCATGGAGGCGGAGAGATCCGCCTTGCGCGAGCGGGCCGAGGCCGCTGCCGCGTCACGGGAAGAGCAATCCCTTCGCGCCAATCCGGCCTCGTCGGTGCCGGTCCAACCCGACCTGCCCGGTGACGCCGAAGAGCTGCGCGAAGACCAGGAGCTGCTGATCGACCGAACCCAGGCGCAGCAGATGACACAGGGGAAAATTCAGCGTCAGTAAGGGAGCACGCAGACCCTTGCCTGCCGGGGCGGGACAGAAATCGCTGGCCATCATGTCAACCAGCAAGCGGGGGCTATCAGCAAAGATCCCACAAGACCTTCGAATGCGTCATCGGCTGCCAGACAACGCCGAGGTTCCCTTCCAGAAACACGGAAGTCCGTTCGAGCTTGCTGACCTGTTCCTGACCCGGCCGCTGTCTGATGATCCGATCCGGCACATTTCATGCCCACGACCAGGACCAGCGTTTCCCGGGGCCGCGCGGCCCCGGGTGTCGGGCACGCCCCCTGTAGTTCGATCGTGCCCGAACTGTCAGCACGGGCATTCGTACGCGCGCCAGCCACTCGAGCCGGTCGGACCTGATTCGGAGGCTCCGGCTTGAGCCAAGCTGTAGGCCACCACATCTCGTTCATCGTACGACGGTCAATGTTGTTAGGTGGTTTCCATGAAGGTGTTCATCAGTTCGCTGATTCAAGGGATGGAGCCAATCCGAGACGCGGCCCGGACCGCAGTCACAATGCTGCGCCATGAGCCGATCATGGCCGAGGACTTTCGCCCGCAGCCAAATTCGCCCCAGGTCGCCTGCTTCGGAGGCCTCCGGCAGGCGGATCTCGTCGTTTTGGTCCTGGGAGAGCATTACGGCGCTGCCCAGCAATCCGGGATTTCTCCAACCCACGAAGAATACAGGGAGGCGAAGGGCCGGAAGCCAGTTATCGCGTTCGTACAAGCCGGGGTAAGCCGAAACGTTGAGCAAGCCGATTTTGTGAAGGAGGTTCAAGGCTGGGAAGGCGGGCTCTTCCGTGGAAGCTTTTCAACACCCCAGGGCTTGCAGGCCGGCATCGTTCAGGCACTGCATGACTACGAGATGTCTCAGGCCGTTGGCGGCGTCGACCCCAAAGAACTCGTTGAGCGCGCTATCGCGCTCTTGCCGGCCAGCAAGAGCAACGGTTACGCGTCGACCACATCCCTCCTCATGATCGCCATTGCCGGGGGTCCCACGCAGCGGGTTCTACGGCCGATCGAGATCGAAAACTCTGCGCTGTCTGAAGCTCTCATGCAGGCAGCCATGTTTGGCGAGCATCGCATTCTCGACCGAGAGGTTGGTGTCTCAAGCAAGATCGAAAGTTCGGTGTTGGAGATCTCCCAGAAGGATGGGGCGGCCGGCGTTCAGCTCGACGAACAGGGAGGCATTCGAGTGTGGGGGGCGCCGATCGAGCGCCAGAAACCTCGCGGTGGAACGATGGAAGGTTTTCCCGCCCTGATCGAAGAGCAAGTTCAACGACGACTCGGTGTGCTCATCGGCTATGCCGCCTGGGTATTGGAGCAGATCGACAAGACGCAGCGGCTTTCGCATGTTGGGATCGCGGCAAAGCTTGATGCTGGCGGCTTCATGGCTTGGCAGACACAGGCTGAACACGACGACAGCCCATATGGCGGGCAGGTTCTTCATATGCCGGGCGAAGCACCAAACCCGGCGATCTCGGCCGATCGACCCCGAGCGGCCTTGCGGCTGGACACAAATCGCCTGGTAGAGGACCTTCTTGTTCCGCTCCGCCGCCAATGGAAGTGATCCGGGCAGACGCACGGGACGACAACATGGTGGCGCCGAGCGTCGGCAATCCCGCCTCGCCAAGGTCCGTGAGGCAACAATTCGCCCAGTTTGAAATTGCTGCGCTGGGTGCATGATGGCCCACCTCGGCGCAGGGCGGGCATCAACTCGGGATGTGCGAGATAGAAGGTCGGCAGCACGAAGCTTACGTCGGCATTCGACGAAGTCGAATTGCCAACGACGAAGAGGTCGGTGCACCCCGATGCCGTGCCGTTCGACGTTACGGCCAGTTATCAGGCGTCCCGCGTCCGCATCACCCGCATCCCAGCGGGCATGCGCGAGGTTGCTTGGCATAAGGTCCCAGACCCGGTGCTTACGGTCAGGCTGGATGGTTCGGTTGAATACGAGACGAGCGACGGAGAGGTGCGCCACGTTCAGGCGGGTAGCTTCGTGTTAGTGGAGGACACACACGGCAAGGGCCATCTGTCACGCCATTCCGCAGAGGCACAAACTGTCATCTGGATCTCACTACCGAACGGCCTTGATTTGCCGCCCGCATAGTCCGTCTGGGTAAGCTGTCGGCGCCGCTGCCGAGAGTCTGCTTTTCCACCCTTAAGCAGCCGTTTCCCGCTTCCTATATGGGTCTGCGCTCCCGAGCGAGCGGGGTCACGCCTCCTAGAATTTCAAAGTGAGATACGACCGAAGCCGTCCCAAGCTTTACGAAGCAGGTCGGGCATGATACCCATTCTCAAGTTCGGGTGTTACGTGCGTACCTGGGAGGTCGAGTGCCGCTGGTCAGATCTCGCGATGTACCTGCACTGACGGGCGTCACGGCCGATCAGCTGCGAGAATGGACTGTAAGACGCGGTTTGGTTCAGCCGGACGAGCCTGCCCAGAAGCGGGGCAGCGAAGCGAAGTTTTCGTGGCAGACGTTGTTGGTGCTCCGCTTGGCAGTCGTGCTGCGGACCCGCTTCCATGTCGAGCTCCAGGCTCATCGCGATCTCCTGACCTCCACGCGCAAGCTTTTGGATGGGGCATCCTTCCCGGGGCTCTGGGAGGGGACGCTCGCGATCTACGGCCTGACCCGGTGCGAGCTGCTCAGCGCGCGGGCGCCGCTGCCATCTGCGGAAGAGGACGTCATCCTACTTCGGCTAAACCGCCACCTCGAGGCGCTCTCGAAAGGGTTTGGGCTTCCAGAGCCGGTTTCTCAATTGCCGCTCTTTCCGGCCGTCGGCCTTCGCGGCTCGACCGAACGCGCGTCCGGCGAACGGCGGCGGGCGGCATGGGCGCTCTCGTGAACGCGCTTTTCGCTATCGAAGCCGAGCTTAGGCAGCTTGGCTACTCCTCCGAAGCGATCATCCGAGACTACACCTTCGCTGACGTTCTCTCCGCGGGTGGCGAGCCCCGTCGTGTGGAGCTGGCGGCCTTCACTCAGGTGCCGGAATCTTATCGTTCGGCTGCTTTCGGCGTGGTCGCCGAGGAAGACGAGCGCTCGCTCCTTGAGCGTCGTGCGCTCGGAGCTCCCATCCTTTTCTCGATCGGGCAACAAGATGTCGGCGTCTGGCGCGTGGGGGCGCAGGGGGCGCCCCGGCTGCTCGAGCGGGTCAACTTCGACGCGCTCCCCGAGCTGTTCCAGCGCAACGCGGAGCGCTGGCGGCCGCAGGCCGTGCATCGCGCGAAGTCGCTTGGTCAGGCGCAGACCACCTATCAGCTCGATTTCGTAGACCTCGGTCTGCTGCCGGTTATTGAGCACGAGGTGGAGGAAAAGCTCGATCGCCTGCTGCGCCAAGTAGTCGAAGAACTCATGGCGGGTCTGAACGGCGAGAAGGAAGAGGTCGTGTTCCGCACGACTTTCCGGCTGCTCGCCGCAAAGATCTTGCTTGATCGCGAGCATCCGGCGGCAGCTAGGTGGAGGAAGACGCCCGTCTCAAAGGTGCTGGATGGCATCGAGAGCTATTATAGCCTTGATCGGCTGCCTTCAGAGCGCTTGAGCGGCGTGCCCCAACGGTCAGCGGAAACGGCTTGGCGAACCCTGTCGGAGGCAATTAGCTTCCGGAACATATCGTCCGACAGCTTGGCATTCGTCTACGAAAATACTCTGGTTACGAAGGACACACGGAAGCGCTTCGGGACGCACAGCACACCGCGGCAGGTGGCCGAGTATGTCGTCAGCCGGCTGGACCTGAGCCAGTTTGACCTAAACGGGCTTACCATCTTCGAACCGTTCACGGGCGCGGGCGCGTTTCTTGTCGCCGCGCTGCGCCACCTGCGGGACCTTTTGCCGCAAGGACTCACAGGCGAAGAGCGGCACGCGTTCCTCGTGCCTCGCATCCGGGGGGCGGAGATCGACGCCTTCGCCTGCGAGGTGGCGACGCTGTCGCTGATCCTGGCCGACTACCCCAATGCCAATGGCTGGACGATCGCCAACGAAGACCTGTTCCGCCCCGCCGTGCTCGCGCAAGAGATCGGATCAGCGAGGATCCTGCTCTGCAACCCGCCGTGGGAGGACTTCGAGGCCGAGGAGCGCGCCGAGTATCCAGAAATGGCAGCGAAGTCCTTCTCGAAAGCGATGGCGGTGCTGCGAATCGTCCTAGAGGCGGAGCCCGAAGGCATCGGGTTCGTGCTTCCCCAAGGCTTTCTGCGGCAGCAACAGTATAGCCAGCTCCGCCAGTTCATTGCCAATCACTATCGGCGCGTCGAACTCGCCTCGCTTCCGGACCGCATCTTCCAGCGCGCCGGCTTTGAGGCGGCTATTCTGATCGCGAGCGATCGGCGCGTCGAACCCAAGCAGCGCCAGGTACGCTTGGTGTCCAGCGTCGTCTCCGACCGCGATCGGGTCGCGTTCCTCGCGACGGGCAAGATCACCGCAGAGCGGCGCCGAACGAGGATCGTCCAATCTGGCGACTTGTGGATCGGCGAGCTCGACGAACTCTGGGAATTGGTGGAACGTTACCCGCAACTTGGCGAGGCAGCGGAGGTGTACCGGGGCTTGCAATGGCGAAAGCAGGAGAACGCGGCGTCTGACGCACCGCGTCAGGGCTTCTCCCCTGGTGTTCTTAAGCCCGCGCGCTCCTTGAGGCAATTCGGCCTTCAGCGCACAGCCTATCTCAATATGGCCCCGGAGGAGGCTCTGTATCCGGGCCCGCTGACCCGGCCGTGGGACCACCCCAAAGTCCTCACCAACGTCGCACGCCTAACTCGAGGACCTTGGCGAATGGCGGCGGCCTCCGATCGGTCGGGACTCGTTGCGTCTCAGGGCTTCTTTGGCATCTGGCCCACGAGCGATAAACTACCCCTTGATGCGCTGGCGGCCATCCTCAATGGACCTCTCGCGAACGCTTTTCTCACCGAGCGCGCCTCGAACCAGCATTTCACGAACGAGCTGCTGAAGCTGCTCCCGATGCCCAAACGGCATGTCCTCGGTGCAGTGGTCGAAGCCGTAACGCGCTACCGAGCAGCGTGCGCGACCGCAGGGGCGCAGGCGCTGCAAGCCGCAGATGGCGACGACGTTCTGAACAGGCTCTTGATCGAGGTCGATGCGGAAGTGCTCAGAGCCTATGACCTGCCGCCGCGCCTGGAACGGCGTCTGCTCGAGTTCTTCCGCGGCCATGAACATGAGCGCCGCGTAAGTCATTCCTTCCGAGGCTGGCTGCCCGAGGAGTTCACCGCGTACATCCCTTTGCACGAATATCTGGGCCCGCTGGTGGCCAGAAATCGCGGAGCCTGGGCGCTCGACGCGTTCACGCCGGCGCCGGAAGAAGAGGTGAAAACACTGAGGCAGTACATCCACTGATGGACATGTACCTCCTCGACACCAATCTCGTATCCGTTCTCTACGACAATGGTCGGCCAAACCACCTCGCTGTTCGCAACGCGCTCGCCGCGCTGCACCCCAACGCGCCGCAGCTGGTTTCGGCAATCACGATCGGCGAGTTGCGCTACGGTCTTGCTCTATCTCGCACGGCGGGGCGACCGCTCGCCCACATTGAGGCGTGCCTCGAGCGGACCGAGGAGCACCCGCTGGCCGAGGTCGGCCGCCATACCGCTGAGGCGTTCGGCTACGTGAAGTCGAGCGTCGCGTTTCGAAGTGTCGACATCCAGCGGCGTATACCGCGCTGGGTTGAAGGATGGTCGGATCGGGTGACCGGCCAACTGCTGCAGATTGACGAAAACGACGTCTGGATCGCGGCACAGGCCGTGGAACGTAATCTCGTCATAGTGACATCGGATCCTGACTTCACGCGTGTGATCGCACCGGCCGTACCAGAACTGCGCGTGCAGCTCGTGTAGCACCATCATGCGGCCGGTGACTGGTTCCCGGGTACGCCGCCCCGCCACAGCTGACCTCCAAGCTTGAGGCGATCATGGCCAGCGTCTTGAACGCGGCGGAAAACCGCGCGGTTGATCCGAACCTGCTCAGAGCGGCAAGCCTCTCGCCTCTCGGCGGACGCGGGCTGGTTTTTTCGCCGGATCGGGGTCGGGCGTCTTTACAGGCGTAGCCTTCTTGGTCGCTGCCTTGCGAGGCGCGCGCGGTTTTTTCGAAGCGATCGTAGCGGTCTCGACAGCCATATCCTCTTTGGCCTCTGAAGCGATCGCGCTTTCAGCGCTGACGGGGGCCGGGCGGAGCTCGGTAAGCTCCTCAAGTTCTTCGCGGACGGTCGCTCGGCTCGATTGGGCCAGTTCGCGCAGTTCGACGGCGACGGAGGTCGCGTCATCGCGTTGCGCAGGATTGGCTTGCCGTTCGACCATGTCGGCGATCGTGTCCAGGCCTCCGACGTTTCGCAGCAGGTCGTTGCTAGCCTCAGCCATGATGTCGAACAAGGTCTCTTGCCGGCGTCCTCTCGGTCGTCCGGTCGGGGTCTGGTCGCCCTCTGTGAAAGCATCCGCCTGGCTGGCCGATTTGGCCTCGTCCGATCCGGACCCGAGAACCGTGGAGGACTCGACCGTTGGAACGCCGAGCGGCAAGGCTTCCGGATTGGCCAGTTCGGCCGATTGATCCACCGCCCGGTGTCGTCTGACCGACGGTGACTCAGCCGAGCTGACCAACTCGTCGCCGAAAGCCGGGCGCGAACGGGAGGATGACGCTGCAGTCGGGGCCAGCGTTGCCACTGTCGGCGGCGCAGGAGGAGCCGCCGGAGGTTCGCCGGCGCTCGGGGAAGCCGTAGCGGTCAGCGATGGAGCGCCGGGCGCTGGGATGTTCGGCCTTTCAGCTGTCGGCTCATCCTTGGCCGCCCCGGAGTCCTGGCCGGCCTTCCCGTACTCCGGCGCGAGGATAGAAAGGACGGGCTCTCTGAGCAGGGTGAGTTCCGGCACGGAGCGGAAGGTCGACGTACCCGACCGGATCAGGGTCCGGAACCATCGATCCCTGTCGTAGCGGATCTTGGTGGTGAGGATCGGGAACTCGTTGGCGATCATCAGGATCGAGCTCTTCCTAGGTAGTCGGATCACCTCGTCCGGCCGCATCAGCGGCACGCCGGTGAGGGACTTCGAGGTCGAGGAGTCCCGGAACCAGCCGCCGCCGCGTAGGTTCGTGGTCGTGGCCGTGACGGTCTTCTGCCCGAGCTGATCGGAGACGTAATTGGCTGTTGCCAGGTCGTCGACACCGACGAACAGTTTCAGGGCGCAATTGGCGACGATGCTTTCCCGCGCGGCCCGGCCGTAGATCTCGTCGAGCTGGCTGATGTTCTGCAGGATGGCGGCCATGCGAAACCCGTAGCCGGCGCTGAGCGGGATCTGCTCGACGATGGCGTCCATGCGTTGGAGCTGGCGGAACTCGTCCAGCATGACCAGAACGTGGTGATCGCCCTTCGCCGGCATCTCGCGGGTCATCGCGTCGTAGATCTGCTGGACCAGAAGACGGATGAGGCTGCGATAGGAGGTCAGGTCCGAGGGTGCGGGCCCGATATAGATCGACATGCGTTTACGGCGCAGTTCGCGAATGTCGAAGTCGCTGCGGGTCGTGACGGCCGCGATCAGGGGATTATCCCATGGCGCGAGGGCGGTGGTCAGGTTTGCCAGGACCGAGCCTCGCGTGTCGCCCGGCTCGGCGATGATCTGGTTGAAGCGGCCGACCACGAAGGAACTCAGCTCCGAGCCCTCGGCCTTGACGATGGCGGTGAGGAGCGCACCGACGTCGCGCCCCGTCGAGAGTACGCGGAGCGCGGTGCGGATGGTGCGATCGGTGTCGGTTATCTGGTTCGACTCGAGCACGTAACCGAGCACGCCGACGAGAAGGTCGCGGGCTTTCTGCGACCAGATCGGTTCACCGTGCTTGGGATCGGGGATGAGGAAGTGGGCGACGTTGGTGAGGTCGGTGATGCGCGACGGCCCCTCCCGCACGAAATCGAGCGGGTTGTAGCAATGGGAGCGACGCGAGCCCGGTGCGAACATGAACACCTCGTCGCCGGCGGCGCGACGCGCCGCGGCGGTTTCCTGAAAGTTCTCCTGCTTGATGTCGACCGTGATGGTCGAGCCGTCCCAGGCAAGAAGGTTCGGGATCACAAAGCCCCGTCCCTTGCCGGAGCGGGTCGGACCGATCACGAGCGGATGGCGGGCATCGTCGTTGCGCAGCAGGGTGGTGCCGTGCCAGCCAAGGATGAGCCCGTTCCTGGCATGCATGTTGGCGCGGAAGAGATCGCCGCCGCGGGCAAAGCGCGCGCCGCCGTAAAGAGCAGGGGGCTTGATGACGAAGAGCGCGATCCAGCCGCCAAGGAAGATCACGACCGTCATGCCGGCCGCGATCGCGGCGTTCCTCTTCACAGCGTAGGTCGCCCAGTAATAGGCGAGGTGCTTGAACGAGAGGAGGGGATCGTTCTTGGTCAGCCCCGCAAGCAGCGCCCAGGTCTTGAAGCTGACGGCGGTGGTCGCGGCATAGGCCAGCGACCAGACGGTTCCCACGGCGACGAGCACGAAGATCGTTCCGGCGGCCCAGAGTGCGATGCGCTTCATCAAGCGGCTCCCACCCGGCCCTGTCGCCGCCTCCACTCGGCGTATTTGCTGAAATAGATCTCGTCCCAGCGCCGAACGCCGCCATCGCGCCGGAGCTGGATGACGATGGGCAGAACTTCGCGGATGTAGGAGACGATCTGATCTCTTGAGAGCCCGGTTCCGGACATCAGCACCTTGAGGGCCAGCGCCTCGTAGGCGCCCCTGGGCGAGTCGGCGTGAACGGTCGAGAGCGAACCCGGGTGGCCGGAATTGATCGCCTGGAGGAAGGTGAAGGCCTCGGCGCCGCGCACTTCGCCCAGGATGATGCGGTCGGGGCGCATGCGCAGCGAGGCTTCGAGGAGGGATTGCACGGTGACCCGTGCCTGACCCTGGTCGCCCTTGGAAGCGACCAGGGGGACGAAGTTCGCCTGCGGCG
>JAABUM010005004.1_pt1 | contig 14352 bp, 15 predicted proteins | sample 5559161 | NCBI WGS metagenome assembly JAABUM01 (sample SAMN10711868, study PRJNA513369) | rock metagenome | isolation source: Antarctica rocks | place: Antarctica: Victoria Land, Siegfried Peak nord
GCGTGTTGGCCGAGTACTAGGCGTGTGTCCGGGCCGGGCGTGGCGCGCTGCTGCGCCGGGAGGGTGACAGCGGCCACGGGAGACTGCCCGGAGACATTTAGCTGCCCGGTGGCGGCCATGAAAGTTGCCCGGTGGCGGTCATGGGATCTGAAGCGCCTGTACCGGGTAGGAGCGGTGAGTTTGGAAGATCTGGCGCAGCGAGGCGGCGGTGGCGCCCAGATGGGAGCGGGCGTCGGGGAGGTCGGCGCCGTCGGCGAGCATGACGAGCAGTTGCGCGGCGTCGTCGGTGTTTGCGGTGGCATGGTGCAAGCCTTGGGCGAAGGCATTGCGGGTGGCGAGGCTGCTGTAGACGGACAGGAAGTAGGTGATGACCATGCTGATGGTGACGAACCCGGACGCCGTTTCCGTGATGGCCAGCAGCCGGTATAACCCGGTCTTGGGGACCACGTCCCCGGTGCCGAGTGTGGTGATGAGAAATCCGCTGTAATAGATGGCGGTGGCCCAACTGGTGTCCGTGACACCCCCGGAGGATGCACGGATCGCGGTACCCAAGACGGGTTGGTAGATCATTGCCCACCCGATGATGAGCAGCACGAACCACACGGTCAGCACCGCCGCGATCTCGGTCGGCCCGCAGTAGGCGAGGATGTTGCGGCGTCTGTGGTAACCGGCACGTTTCGCGAGCCCGGAAGAGGTGCCAGATCGTGGAGCTGAGGGGTTTGCGGATGATGCCGCGGTCGCTGGCCGGGAACAAGACGGTGACGAACACGTCCTGGGTGACGATGAGTACCAGGACGGCCCCCAGCACCCGCCATGCAACAGTCATGAGCCTACGCCGGCGGTGCGCCTCAGCTGGGGTTTGTTGATGGTGCGCTGTTCGACGTGATGTGGTCAATGTCGTGGCGTGCCCGGTCGGGATCGTTCAACCGGATGGTGCCCTGACCGTCGCTGCCGACCGGTTTCCCGGCGCCTTGCAGTATCTGGGCGAAAAATCGCAGAGGTGTTGGCGCGACCCGGGTACCGAGCATCTTGATCACCGGTAAGGCGGCGATGAACACCGCTATTGGTGGTTCGAGGACACCGAACGCGACAGCAGCACTGATCCCGCCGTAGTAGCCCAGGGTTCGGGGGATGTCGATTTCCACGGGGCCGATATCGAGGTGAATGGCCCGGTCTTTGTTCGTCTCCGTGCTCGGCTTCCCAGTCCTCGCCTCCCGTTTGGCGACCGGTGCGGTGTGTTTGCCTGGTGCAGCCTTCTTGACCGGTGCGACTTTCGTGGCTGGTGCTGCCTTCTTGACCGGTGCGACTTTCGTGGCTGGTGCTGCCTGTTTGGCCGGTGATGGGGGGTGCGTGGGAGTGGGGGTGCTGCCGGGTGGTGTCGGTTGATCGGTCATGGTGTTCTCCGTCGGTTTGGGTGATCGCGGGCAGCGTCGCCGTGCTGGGCGCGTCTGGCGCGCGGTCCGCAGGGTGGTGAGGAAACTGAGAGCGGTGTGCCGCCGACACTAGCGTCGGGCCGTGGAGCCGGTCACCGGTTTCTTCAGTGCGCCGGACACCACCTGGCACGGTAAACCCGCCAGAGGCTGTCGGCAGGTCGAGCGGTGGAGCCCCGGCCGATGCATGATTTGCCCACGCGGGGCGGAGGAAAAGGGACCGTTCCACGACGATGAGGAGGTTGAGTGGTGGCTAGCGGGATGCGCCCGTCCTCGACCCCAGCGAGCCGGACGGCCGCGAGCGGTCGCGCCCGGAACAACTTTTTCACCGATTCGGAAGACCTGTCCCAGGAATGGCGACGGCTGCTGGCGGAGTTCTTCGGCACTTTCGCGCTCACCCTGGTGGCGGCCGGGGGCGCGGTCTTCGCGGCGACCGGGGCGGGCGGCAACGGTAAAGCGGCCCAGGTCGTCGCCCCGGCCCTGTTGGTGATGGCGATGATCTACACCGTCGGTGATGTGTCGGGTGCTCACTTCAACCCGGCTGTCACCCTGGCGTTCACCCTTCGCGGGGACTTTCCCTGGACCCGCGTACCCGGTTACTGGGCCGCGCAGATCGCCGGGGCGATCGTCGCGGCGGCGGTGTTGCGGGCCATGTTCGGCACTATCGGGCACCTGGGTGCCACTGTGCCCAATGCCGGTGACACCAGAGCCGTGATCGTCGAAGCGTTGCTGACCTTGCTCCTCATCACGGTGATCATCGGGACGGCAGCCGGGCACAAGCTCGTGGGCCACAACGCGGCCCTGGCCTCGGGCGGTGTGATTGCCCTGGACGGGTTGTTCGCCAGTCCGATCAGCGGCGCATCGATGAACCCCGCCCGCTCCCTGGGCCCGGATCTGGTGGGCGGGATGATGTCCACCTACTGGGTGTATCTCCTCGGCCCGCTCATCGGCGCCCTCGCCGCGGTGGGACTCGCGACTGCCCTGGACGGCAGAGCCAGCCGCAAAGAACGCCACGCCGCCATCGGTAGCTGAGTAACCACAGCCCGTCGCTGAGACGGCTACGAACAGCGGCACCGCAGAATCGTTACGACCGCCTCCACCAGTCCGTTTCCGGAGTTGGCGTTTGGTTGTTGCTGGCGGTGGCGCGACAGCGACGGTCATGGTTCCCGTGGCCGCCTCTGCGGGCCAGCGGGCGGTGGCCCGTTGGGATCGTTTTCTTGCGGGGCGGCCGCGGCGCGGACGTGGGTGTCGTTTCGGTTGTTCGGTGCGGCGGTGTCATCACGGGGGGCCGGGTTGAAGGCCACATCGATGTTCTCGAAGCCTTTGCTGCGCTGAGCTTCGGCTTGGTTGGTGTATGCCCGCCGGTCACCAGCTGTGAGGTCAACATCATCGGTGAACGGGGTCAAAAGCGCCCGGGGGTGGAGTCGGTCGACGCGGACCACGTTGATTTCCACGCACAACATCACCGCTGTCGCCGCGATGTAGAAAAAAGCCAACAATCCCAGCACCAGGGCGAACACCCCGTTGGTGGCGCTGGCGCTTTTCACCACATGCCCGACGTAGACGGTGCCGAAGGACTGCAGCAGCTGCCACACCACCGCCGCCGCCACCGCACCCGGTGCCACCTGGACGGTGGTGAGCTCCCGGGCGGTGGCAACGCGAAAGGCCAGGATGAACGCGCCGGCGTTAACCGCGACCGACGCCACCAACACCAGCACCTTCACCCCGACCCCGAACGCACCGGCACCCCCACCGAGCGCGGACAACACCGTGGTCCCCAGCAACGCCAACCCAACCGGGCCCAGCAGCAGCACACTGCGACCACGCGCTTTGATCGGATTCGGCCGGTCATTACGGGGCACCGCCCACGCAGTGTTCATCGCGTTCTGCACCGCTTGGCCCACCCCGAGGCCGCCGTACAACGCACCCAGGATGCCGATCACCAAACCCCCCACACCCCCACCGATCTGCTGGGGATGCCCCAGCTGCGGGCCGATCACCGGGAACTGGCTCAACGCCGAGTTCACCACCTGATCCCGCAACGCCGGGTGCCCCACCAGCACAAACCCCAACACGGTCGACAACAACAACAACAACGGGAACAACGACAGGAACGCGTAATAGGCGATCAACGCCGCCAGGTAACCGCCTTGATCATCGATGTACTTGTACAACACACCCAACGGAAACCCCGCAGCAGGGTTGCGCCGCTGCCCGGCATCCAACCGCTCCGTCACACCCACAACGGCCCTCTCCTCAAACTCGACTCCCCTGACCCCAGCCCACCCACCACAGCCTGCACCACCCGGGTGGAAAACACAGTCGCTCCGCGACAACACATCCTCTGCCCAGCAACTCCGTATCTGCGCTCCAACGAGGAAGAGCGCACACCGCGGCAGTGAGGCGTTGCCGGATCGATGACTCCGACCGCAGTCATCAACGATATCCGCGGCATCGGGGTATCCCGTGGATGGCGGGCCGACGCAGCCCCCGAATCCCGCTGGGCGCCGAGCGCTGAAACAGGAGTACGAGCAGGCGACCGACGCGGCGGGTGCCGTCGAGGATGACCGCACGACGAGTGCCTGGTTGTTGGGTCGGGTGCATGGTCGTCACCATGTCCCCCAGCCGGTGGTGGCGACCATGAGCCCAAGGAACCCCAACGGCAGCGGTGTACCGACCGGACGCAGCACAATACGACTGTGGGAACGGCCCGCCACCGTCGGCGCCGTCCACGGTGCCGCACTCTGCGCCGTTCACGCTGCACCTCCTGTTGCGGTTTATGCCCACGGCGAGATCAACTCTGCCCGCATGGCAACAACTGCACCCCGATGAAACGCCGCGCAGACATGCTGGGTCATTGCGGGTGAACGCCCGGAGTTCGGTCGGTTCCCGGCCCGGCAGCCGGTGGCCAACGCTCCATAGGTGTCGGCACGCTTGCAGCTCTCACCGGGGTCCGGCTTCGGCCCGGCCGGCACCGTGGCGGTGCACCCAGTAAAACGACGGATCCTGCAGGAAACGCTGCGGTCCTGGCTGCGCAACCTGGGCGACCGAGCAGTCATGCTCGAGGAATTGGATCTGCACCCGGCAGGCTGAGCGCTACGGACGAGCCGGCTCGATGAGCTGTTTGGACGGCACTGGAAAAGACCAGGACTCTTGCGCCCGTCTCCTGTTGGCCCCGGCCTGGAACGCGGGGGCAGAGCCTGGACCTGCTGCTTGCCCGGACATGAACCGCGTCCGCCGAGTCGGTGCCCTGAACGTTGGTCGAGCGGTGCATCGGGCGCTCAACCAGGCGGGCGGTTCGCTCGAGCAGCGATCGTCCCCGCACCGTTGCGGTTGTGTTCGGGTGCCCCCGATGTCCGGCCTGCGTGGATCAGCTCAGGTTTGGTTGCGCAGACCTGGCCATCGGGTCGCACACTGAGGGCGTCGACCGAGGGCTGCCTAGACAAGGGAGGTTGCTGTGCTGACCATCGCGCTCGGTCTCGGTGCGGCGCTGTGGTTGGGCGGCGGTTTCGTGCTCCAGCAGCATGTTGCTGCCACGCTGCCCTGGTCGGATGTGCTGTCCCCCCGGTTGTTGCTCGACCTGGTTCGCAAGCCGTTGTGGGTGGCCGGGATCGTGGTGATGGTGATCGGACAGTTGCTGGGCGCGGCAGCTTTAGGGCAGGGCAGTCTGGCCCTGGTCGAGCCGTTGCTGGCCGCCAACCTGTTGTTCGCGTTGTCGGTGTCGGCGTTGTGGCGGCGGCACCGCCTCGGTGGTCGGGAATGGGGAGGTGCGCTTTTGCTCATCGCGGGCTTGGCCGGTTTCCTGCTCGCCGCCGATCCCGGCGATGGGCCCGGTGGGCGTGTGCACTGGTACGGGTGGGTGGTCGCCGCCGGCAGCATCCTCGTGCTGGTGGTGTTCCTTGTGTTCCTCGCTCGACGCACCGACCTCGCCGGGGAGGGAACCCTGCTGGGCACCGCAGCGGGGGTGCTGTTCGGCCTACAGGACGCCCTGACCAGCCGGGCGGTGCCACTGATCGGGCACGGCCCGCTGGGCATGCTCACGTCCTGGAAGCCTTACGCGGTCCTCGGGGTGGCACTGGTGGGGCTGGTGCTGGGCCAGAGTGCCTTCCGAGCGGCCCCGCTGACGGCGTCCTTACCGGGCCTCACCGTGGCCGAGCCTCTCACGGGCATCGCACTGGGGGCGGTGCTGTTCTCCGAGCCGCTGCGGCTGAGCGCTCCCGCCGTGCTCGCCGAGGTCGCCGCTTTCGTCGCGATCGCGTTCGGAGTCGTGTTACTTACCCGCTCGCCGTTGATCGCTGGCCCCGCACCGGCCACGGACCCTCACGCCCGGCCCGGCGTGGTGGGCGCAGGTGTCCCGGAGACCACCGAGGAATGAGACAGCCCGTAGGCTCCGGCGACCACCATGCCCGCACCTAGCAGCGCGAGCAGCAGGTAGCCGCCGGTGCGGACAGCTTCGCCGTAGCCGAGGACCCCCCAGAGCACGGACACCACCGGATCAGCGATGGTGATCCCCGGTTGCGCCATCGTGAGTGGGCCGGCGTTGAACGCCGCTTGCAGCAGGAACATGCCCAGCGCACCCGTCAGCACCATCACATAGGTTTGCCACGTGGTCAGCGTCCCCGCCAGCCCGCCGTGGCTCAAGGCGGTGGTCATCGTCTTCATCGACGCCACGGTCATACCGAACGCGGACCCGGTGGCCACCCCCAGTAGCGCCGCCGCCCGTCGCGGGCTGTCCCCGCGTGATCCGGCGACGAGCAGGGCGATCAGGGCCGTGTTGGCCGGCAAACCGACCCACCAGCCGACACCAGTGACGGTCGCGCCCTCGACCATCGTCGGTGACAGCGCGTACAGCAGGATCGCCACTCCCGCTGTCATCGCCACTGCCGCCGCCCAATCAAGAGCGTGCAGGCGTTGGCGGAACACGGCACCGGCGATCAGCAAGGTCAGCGGCAGCTCGATAACCAGGATCGGCTCGACCACCGAGAGCGCCCCAAAACTCAGCGCCGCGGCCTGCAGCACGAACCCGAGGGTGACCGCGAGGAAACCCAGCAGCCACGCCGGTGTGCGCAGCACAACCAGCACCTGCCAGCTCAGCGACCCCGCGACCGGATGGTCTCGGTGCGCCTTGCGCTGTAGGACCGAGGAGGCGGCGTTCGCCGCGGCCGCGAGGGTGGCTAACAGGTAGGTCAGCACCGCACTGCCCTGTGCCGTCGGTGCGGGCGCCGAGGAGATCGCCGGATCATCGGATCGCCATGGCGCCCGGCAGGGAGCCCAGCAGGGCGGTGAAGGCCTCGGGAAAGTCTTGCGGGCGCTGGGTGGGTGGTGGGTCGGTGCCCTCGGCGAGGGCGCCCAGCGCGGCCGGTACCAGTTGCGCGGCGCCCGGCCCACTCACCCAAGCTCCCCATGCCAGCTGTTGTTGCACGCTGTCGCGGCCGTGGCCAGCCATGGTGTCGAGTACCAGCAGCCGCCGACCCAGTGCCCGTGCCTCATGACAACTCGCCCCGACCGGTGCGATCACCAGGTCGGCGGCGGCCATGCAGGTCGGCATGGTGTTGGTCCAGCCCAGCGGGTGCAGCCCCGGCTGCCGGTGCGCGGCGTCACACAGCGCCCGGTACAAGCGTGGGTTGCGCCCGGCCACCGCCAGCACTTGCACACCGCGGTTGGCCAGTGCCACGCCCGCTTCGACCACCGGCGCCAACCCCCAACCACCGGTCGTCAGCAGCACGCAGGGCCGCTCGTCGAGCTGTAGAGCGGCCCTGGCGACGGGACGTGTGGGCGCTTGCCACACCTGCGGGCGGATCGGTGCCGGCAGTATCTGCACCCGGGCATGCGGGTCGTGGCGGCGCACCGACGCCACCCCGGCCTGGCTGGTCACGGCGTAGGCGTCGATCCCGGGGTGCACCCACAACCGGTGTGCGCTCACGTCGGTACACACCACCACCGCGGCGGCAGCCGCACCCTCACGACGCACCGCGGCCGCGGCCGACGCCCCGGTCGCGAACACCGCCACCAGCAGCGCCGGCCGATCCGGCAGCCGCGCGCACACCGCTGGCAGCAACCGGCTGCGGGCGGCGACGTCCATGACCTCGGCGAGCCGACCGCCCGGGCGCAGCGCCCCGAAGTACAGGCCGTCATACACCGGCGGCACCGCCACGACCCGCCGGAACACTGCTTCGCCCACTCGGCCCGCACCGCGACCAAGCAAACCCATACAGTCCAAAGTTGTGCTCTCCCGCCCGGGCAGTGCCGCGGTCACCGCTTGGGCTGCCGCGTCATGACCACTGCCCAGGCTGCCCGACAGCACCACCACCGGAGCAGCCGTTGGCTTGGCGGTCACCGCCTCCCCCGGGTGACCGGGGCTCGTGGGCTCCTCGCGCATGCCGCTCCTGGTGTACTCGGTCTGTCCCCCGTCCGACGATTCTGGCCCGAACCCTGCAGGATCGCCGACCGGAAGCACGGGCCACTCACTTCGACGACAGCCCCTCCCCCCAGGGACTGCCGTACACCACCTTCTTCGTCGTCGGCGCCCAGTTCCGCGCGCACCGGGGGCCGCCGACGACAGCAAGCGGAAGGCGGCTCGTCTCGAGGTCGCCGTGAGCGGGGACCGCTGCCGTGGGTCCGGGTTCGGCAACGGCGGTGCCTACGCGTGCCAGGACCTGAGGATCGGAGAGGTGCATCCTGTTCGGCTCAATGCAGTTCGCCTGCAACCTGGCGTCGGTCGAGTTCACCAAGGTCGCCGAGGCCCGCGGGGTGCGCGGATTCCGCGTCGAGGACCCCACCGAGATGCGCAACACCGTGCAAGCCGCGCTGGACCCGACGGGCCTGCGCGGGTCGAGGCCATCGTGGACCCACTCGAGTCACCCTTCGGCGGGTCGCTGCTCCCCGCCCACACCCAGCACCTGATCACCGCCTACGACAATTGGCGAGCGCGACCGCAAAGCCATGGCCACCAACCTGCCACCACCCGAACGCCTGGCAATGTCACCATCACTGCAATCGGTGCAGGACGACCTGAGGCGGTTGCGCTGAGCCTTCCGTTCGCGCTAAGGGCGCCATGGTGCCACCATTGGTCCCGTCGCAGGGCTGAGTCCCAGGAGGTCACAGTGGTAGGTAGGCAGCCGAAACATAAGACCGGCGCCCTGGCCCTCGAGCTCGCCGAGGAACCCTCCACTGAGTGGGGCTGGCACGGGCATTTCCCGAAAGTGACGAGGTTCAGCGGCTGGGTCGTGATGCTCCTGCTGCTGGCGATGATCACCGTCGACCGGCTGGGTCACATCCCCGAGATCTTCCTCTGCGTGCTGGCGTTGCTGATGGTGCTCATCCTGGTGCGCGATGGCGCGCGTCGCCGGAACTCGTGGCGCCGCTAGCTCACTCAGTACCGGAAGCAGGGGCACGAAACCCTCCCGGATGTGGGGCATGCCGTCAACAATCTCATGCTCAACTCAGGCTCCTGTGCCCTACCCCGAAGGCACCCCAGCAACATTCGGACTGTCAGTCGCACAATTGCCGCACGTTTTTTAGTCGCTGGAACTGGCGGGGCTTGTTCAGGACTTGGGCACGTCGTGCTCGCGCAGCGGACCCACGGTGAGCCCGTCGGCATGCAGGCCCTCCACCAGTGGGCGCAGCGCGCCCAGGGTGGCGTGCCAGGAACGCGGCGCGCAGGTGCAGTCGCTGTCGTGCAGCAGCACCGTGCTACCTCCCCGAACGTTGCTCCGCACGGTGTGCAGCACGCTGGCCGCGGTCGCCCCCGCGGTCCAGTCCCGCCCCCAGGCGTCCCACAGCACGGGCGTCAACCCGAGGTCTTTAGCCGCCCAGAACGTTGCCGTGGTGGCGATGCCGTAGGGCGGGCGATAGCGGACGGGCCGCACCCCGGTAGCGGTGGCCACCTCGGCCATGCCGCGAACCAGGCTGTCCCGCAACGCGCGGGGTGTCACGAACAGACTGTTGCGGTGGTGCCAGCCGTGCAGGGCCACTTCGTGTCCATCGGCGACCAACCGTCGGGCCAGCCGAGGATGGGCGGCCACCTGTTGTCCCAGCACAAAGAACGTGGCGCGCACCCCGAGCTCGTCGAGCAGGTCCAGAAAATAGGGGGTGCTGGCGGAATCGGGGCCATCATCGAAGGTGAGCGCCACGTGGTCGGCTCGACCACGTCCCGCGAGGTGCGGGATCAGCCGGCGAACCATGGCGAGGGCGGTGACCGACAGCCCCGCGTGCGCCAGACCCACGGCAGCCACGGCAACACCAAGCCCCTTCGCTCCTAGGCGCACTGCACGTCCTCCTTCATCACGTAACGGGTCGGGAGCACCGCTGCCCCACCGCCGCCGACCAGGCATACGGGACGCTGCCGGGATGCGTCATCGGCTAGGACCACGGTCAATTGGGTGCCGGCGGATTGCCGTGCGGCCCGGAGACAAAGCGGGCCGGGTCGCTCGCGGCCCGGGCGCCGCTGTTCAACCAGCGGGTGAATCCTTCCGGGTGGCGGTGGGCCAGCTCGTCGAGCAGCGCCGCCCGGGTCTCGACCAGGCGGAGCCGCTGATCGGGCGACACGGTGTGCTGCAGGGCACCAAAACTGGTGCGCCACCGCCAGCACAACTCGCCGTCGCTGAGCGAGGCGCACAACAACGGCGGCGGTGAAGCCGGCTGCGGTGGTGGCTGTGTTGGCTGGATGGGTACCCCGCTCTGCACGTCGGGGGCCCTCGCCTGCGGGGCGCGGATCAGCAGGATGCGCAACACCCACGGTGAACACACCACGAGCAGCCCAAGGCCGAGCAGCGCAAAGACACCGGACAGGACGAGCAGACCGGACACGGCGATCACACCCACAACGGCCAAGGCGCTGACACCGAAGAGGTGGGGCAGCGACGCGGCGGTCCCGCGGGTGTGCCAATGGGGGCCGGCACCCACCATGGGACCGAAGATCGCGGCCAACACACCCAGACCGAGCAGAGGTTCCCACGACAGGAACATCCCCGCGGCGACTAAGCCGGCAACCACCACGCCGCACAGCACGCCGCGCCACAGGATGCGGTAGATGCCCATCTGAAGTCTTCCCTTCCACAGGGACCCCACCAGAAGCAACAAGCTGGATTCTGCGACGATAGATCTCCGGAGGCCGGACCGCAGGCCGAGCGCGGTGACTGGTCTGGGGTTCACACCGCTCGACCGCTCGAGCCCGCTAGGAGTGGGTGAGCGGACACCGCTGGGCCGGACTCAGGTGACGGTCGGCGAGCCGAGTCCGGGCTCGGTGGGCGGGTCCCAGGCCAGGACCAGCAGGAAACGGGCTCGCTGGTCGGGGTCCTGCAGCGCGGACCCGAACAGCTCGCTGAGCCGACCCAACCGATAGCGCACGGTTTGGCGGTGCACATGCAATTCCTCAGCCATGGCCGCCCGGCCGCCCATGTTGCGCAGCCAGGAGCGCAGCGTCTCCCGCAGCATCAGCCGGGAGGCGGGGGCGGCACCATCCAGCGGCGCCAAATACTGCTCGCGGAGCAGGTCCAACAGTCGAGGGTCGCGGTGCACGATCACGGTGTCCAGCTGCTCCTCGACGAGCACCGGGTCCCCGGTGAGCGCCCCGGAACGCCATAGCTCCGCGGCCAGGCTAGCCAGGCGTGCGCTGGCCGGCAGCTGGTGCAGCTGGACGGACCGGCCCACAACAGCCCCGCACCCGCGCAGCGACGCGGTGAGGTGGGCGAGCCGCCCCGGGGCCGTTCGCATCGGGGACGATCATTCCGGGCAGGGCGCTGTTGCGCACGGGTAGACAGTGCGGACCCAGCCGGGTGAGGGCGTGGCGGGCACTCTCGTTGCCTGGTTGCACGAACACCACTGCTGCGTACTGCGGCAAGGCCCACCCGGCTTCGCTGGCCGCCGCGGTGCTCTCGGAACGGTCGGACAACAGCAGCTCGACGAGGATGTCGCGGCGGTGCTCGCGCTCAGCCACCGTCGCCGTCTGTACGGCGACGTAGCCATCGGTGGACGCCGCGCAGAGCTCGTCGACGAAGTAGAAGACGGCCTCGGCCAATGCGGTGAGAGCCTCGGCGCCCACACCGCTGCGCAACGACGTGGCGGCAACATGGCGCCACGCGACTCGGCCTCCCACCTGGTAGGCCGACAGCAGAGTGCGTAACGCGAAGCCCTCGGACCACTGGTTGCGCCCGACTTCCTCGAACATCGACAGCGCGGTGTCCGGCAGGAGTTCTACCTCCTCAGGGGACTGGGTGAAGGACAGGCATCGTTGGGCATGCTGTACGAAGGCCTCCATCGCGGCTTCCGCGGCAACCACCACGTCGGCGCGTCCCTCGATGAGGTACTCGGCGTACTCCGGGGCCAGCATCGTGCGAACCTCGTCGAGCAACGCCGGAACCCCGCCGATCAACGCCGAGGTCAACACCTCCCCGATGCCACCCGGGCGGGCATCATTACCGGCGCCGGCGGCGGTGGGCTGTTCCGGGCGCACCGCACCGAGGCCCGCGCCCGCGCCGGGGCTGCCCAGAAGGGCGGGTGCCGTTGGTGGTGGTGGATGGCAAGGCGTAACCGTTCCGAGAGAAGCACTGGATGGCCGATACCCACAGGCTGGAGCGTCAGCGACGACACTCGAACGCAACCCGCGGGGGGATTGTTCGCACATCGGCGGTCACCGGCCCGTGACCGCTGGGGTGTTCTGGTGACCCCCCACCCGGTGCACCTACGCCAGGAAACGTGTTGACGCTGTGGTGTAGCGGCGCGCACGCTCGCGGTTTACATTCGGGACGTCGCTGATGCTCCACCAACGGGCGTCGCGGTTCTTTCAGAGTTTGCTGTGCGTGACGAGCGTTTTGGGAGCAGTAGCCATGGCCGACACCTCCTCAGGGGAGACCAAGGCTCAGAAGCGGGCCGCTGAGGCGGCCACCTGGGCCGATGAGCGTTACCACCCGGCGGGTGGGCTGCGCCGGCAGATCGTGAAGGTGTTCCCCGACCACTGGTCGTTCCTGCTCGGGGAGATGGCACTGTACAGCTTCATCATCTTGATCCTGTCGGGTGTCTTCCTGACGTTCTTCTTCGACCCGTCGCTGACCGAGGTGACGTACAACGGGGTCTACCAAAACCTGCGCGGCGTCGAGATGTCCAAAGCCTTCGAGTCGACACTGAACATTTCTTTCGATGTTCGCGCGGGACTGTTCGTCCGCCAGATTCACCACTGGGCGGCGCTGTTGTTCCTTGCCTCCATGGTCGTGCACTTGTTCCGAAACTTCTTCACCGGCGCATTCCGGAAGCCGCGCGAAGTCAACTGGGTGATCGGCGCATCCCTGCTGCTGCTCGGCATCGTCGAGGGCTTTGTCGGGTACTCCCTGCCCGATGATCTGCTCTCAGGCACCGGCTTGCGGATCATGTCCGCGATCATCCTCTCGGTACCCGTGGTGGGGACGTGGATCCAGTTTCTCGTGTTTGGGGGCGAGTTCCCCGGCGAGATCATCAACGACCGGTTCTACATTGCCCATGTGCTGCTCATCCCCGGCATTCTGCTGGCCTTGATCGCCGCCCACCTGGCGTTGGTGTGGTATCAGAAGCACACCCAGTTCCCGGCGGCGGGGCGCACCGAGCGAAACGTGGTCGGGGTGCGGATCATGCCGGTCTTTGCCGCCCACGGCTTGGGTTGGTTCGCCATGGTGTTCGGCATGCTGGCTCTGATGAGTGGGCTGTTTCAGATCAACGCGGTCTGGAACTACGGACCCTACGACCCCGCCAAGGTGTCCGCCGGGTCGCAGCCCGACTGGTACATGGGCTTTACCGATGGCATCATCCGCCTCGGGCCTGCGTGGGAGATGTACATCGGTAACTACACCATCCCCCAACCGTTTGTCCCGGCCATGCTGCTCGGGGTCATCTTCGGGCTGCTCTTCGGTTGGCCGTTCATCGAACGCAAGCTCACCAAGGACAACGTCACCCACAACTTGCTGCAACGCCCCCGTGATGCACCGACCCGGACGTCGCTGGGATCCATGGCCATTGCCTTCTACGTCATCCTCACCATTGCCAGCGGCGACGACCTCATCGCGCTGAAATTCGACATATCGCTGAACGCGATCACCTGGGTCCTCCGCATCGCCATGTTATTGGTACCGCCGATCGTGTTCCTGATCAGCTACCGGTTCTGTCTGGGGCTGCAGCGCTCCGACCTGCAAGTTCTCGAGCACGGTGTGGAGACCGGCATCCTTACGCGCGACAGCTTCGGTGACTTCGTCGAGATGCATCAGCCACTCGGCGGCATGGACGCTCACGATCACCCGGTGCCACTGGACTACCAGGGCGCTACGGTGCCCAAGAAGATGAACCAACTGGGTTTCGCCGGCAAGCCGGCGCCGGGAAGCCTGTTCATCCCCGACCCCCCTGAGCAAGTAGACGCTCTGAACGAGACCGAACACACCGCGGAACGCGCGGAGAGGCGAGCCCTGTCCGGCCTGCCCGACGCAGGCAAACCCAGCGACGAACGCAACTAACGGAGACGGTAGGGGCAATACCCAGTCGTCGAATCGCGGACCCCGGAGCCCGAGCTCCCGGCAGAATCCCGCGATGAGCAGGGGCACTGCGGTGTGGCTGGGCTGCTGGCGTCGAGGAGGCGTACAGCGAGCGGCGGCATCGCGTCGCGCCGGTTGATCAGTCAACTGGGGTGTTGACTGATCAGCAGAGGACAGTAACCAGCAGCCACCTGCTTCAACAGCGCAGGCAGATGGTGGCGGCGTCCGCTGCGAGTGGTGGTCCAGGACGTGTACTGGGCGAAGGAGGGTCGCACGAGTGTGGTTGTGCTGTCGCCGCCATCGCCGCCAGGCCGGACTTCCGGAGATGATGAGCACACGATCGGGCGAGTATGGCCTGTGACCTAAGGAAATGCGGAATTGGCGTGTTGGGCTCGTGTTACTACGGCCCCGCTGGCGGGGGGACGGCCGGG
>JAABUM010005008.1_pt1 | contig 14341 bp, 19 predicted proteins | sample 5559161 | NCBI WGS metagenome assembly JAABUM01 (sample SAMN10711868, study PRJNA513369) | rock metagenome | isolation source: Antarctica rocks | place: Antarctica: Victoria Land, Siegfried Peak nord
CGGGGCGGCCGCCTCAGCGTTGATCGGGGTCGGGATCATGGGCATGAGCAAGATCATCCTTCAGCACCCTCAAGGCTAAACTTCCGGGGGGACGATGTCTCATCGTCATTGGCACGGAGGGCGCCGCGGCCGTCACGCCGGTAGCTGCGCCAGGCGCCGCAGGCACATCGGGCATGTGACCTTGGCGCTTGGCGGCTCGGCCCAGCTCGACCCCGCTCCGGGTTCGGCCGCGCATAGGGCTGGGCGGCAATGCGGCGTCACGGCGTGGAAGACTGGCGCTTGTCCACGCGGCGTTCGCCCGGCCTTGCGGAGCGCGACGAACACGCGGGTCCGGCGGACGATGGCGTTCTGAGGCAAGGACATGGGCTGCCTAGCGCCGGTGGCGGGCGATGTAGAGCATGGCAACCACGGCGGCGGCGACCAGCAGCAGGCCGGCCAGCGCCGGGGCAGGTGGCAAGTCCAGGAGGTGCATCACTGCCGCTTGTGGCGCAGTAGGATGCGGCGGGCAAGGCTCACACGGGCGGACGACGGCCGAGGGCCATCCGGCCTCCGTCCGAGCTTTGCATGGGCGTTCCATGTGCATCCACGGTGAGTTTCAGGTCGTTACAGACCAAGGCACCCCTGGTGTGGGTCAAGCCCCTTTCCCGACGCCCGGCGTCCTTCCCTGCCCCGCTTGCGGGTCCTGCCGACCTACCGCGCCGGGTCAGGAAACCGGACCCGGAATGCGGGCCAGGCAGGTGCGACAGCCGCTGCGCCAGCACCTGCGACACCCTCCGCTGAGCGGTGACTTAGTGTAGGAGACCGTTGCGTTTTCTGAGTGCACCAAGCTCGGGTCTAACTTGTGCCATCTTCGCGCCAAGCTTGATCCAAGGTGCGACAAAGCTGGGACGGATGCTAGGCTGGAGCGCAGGCGGCAAGGAGCATGTGGGGTCGATGGCGGGAGACAACGAGGCGGGCGCTCCCCGGTGTATGGCCTCATGTGAGACCACCACGCCCGCCTGGCGCCGGAGCTGGGCCGCCCGCACCTGGCCGAACTGGGCAGCGGTGGAGGAGGCCTAGGAACCGTCTAGGACAGCGCTGGCGGCCTCTAGAGCGGCTGCAAGGCCGACTGTCGGACTGGTGAGAGGCCGCACACCCTCGCGGGTGAGATCAGCAGCGCCAGCCATTGAGGCTTGAGCCAGCGCGACACGCGACGCCCCGTGTCGGGAAGCTTCGTCGGACGCCGCGGCGATCATGGCGAGGTAGCGATTCTGGTCTCCAGCTTTGAAAACTGCCCAGGCGCCAGGGACCACGCGGACCTCGACCGCAGCCCCTGTTTCGCGTGCGGCTGCCTCGAACAGGGCACGGGTGGGCGCCACCGTGGTCTCGACAGCGCACAGCGCGACGACCTTGCCTCCGTCCCGCACCGCTTCGGTCGCAAGAGCGCCGTCCACGCGCAGCACGGGCACCGGCGCGGAGTGCGCTGCGGATGACGCTGCTGGCCCAAGTGTGGAGCAGGTCAGGAGCACGGCATCGGCACCGGCGCACAGTGCGAGCAACACTTCACCAGTGCGGGCTTCGATCTCCGGAGTCAGCCCACCATCCCGTTCGGCATCGGCGAGCAAGTCCGTCCGCACCTCATGCCGCAATGATCCATCCGGGAGGCCGACTGCCCGAGCTGCGGCCTCGAAAACGGCAATGTTGCTCTCCGCGGTGTGTAGGCAGGTGATGCTCACGAAGCTGACCTTTCGGGGACTAATCTGCCGGTTCTGCACCCCGTCCGCGTAAGCAGGAAGGCGTGCAAACGTAATATGCATTAGGGCTAACGCCCCAATGCAGCGAACGGGAGCCGACATGGACAGGGGCAGGCAGGACCGGGGCGAGCGGGGCGGCGGCGACCCGGCAGTGAGCGTCGGCGCGCAGCGGGTGCGGACCTGGCGCCGTCGCCGCGTCGAGGCCGGGCTGGTCGAGGTGAAGGCGTGGGTGCGCGAAGCTGACCTGGCGCGCGCCACGGCGCTGCTGGAGCCACTGACCGACGCCGGGATGCAGCAGCTAAGGCGGCATGAGCGCCAGGGCCGGACCAACCAAGTGGCCGTCACCCTGCGCTTTCCCCGGACGCCCCCGCACGCCTTCCGGGAAGGAGTGCTGCGGACGGAGTGGGGGCTGTGCTGGGACCGGGCACACGGGTGCTGGCACGGCGGGGTCGAGAACGGGGCCGCGGCGAACGAGCTGCGCCGAATGGTGGCCCCGCACGGGGGCGTGGTGGAGGCGGGCTAAGAACGGGTTGGTCCAGCACCTGGACTTGCACCGTGCAAATCGAGCAAGGCCACCTGTCGGGCGCGCGGCTAGCCCCCGCAAGCGTTCCAGAACCGTCGCGGCAGCGTCGCAGGGCCGTGTCACCAGCGTGCCAGAGTCGTACCAAGAAGAACAGCATACACCAGTGCATTCCTCTGGAATGCCCGGCGGCCTGCTTCGATGCCTGGCCCACAAGGCAGGCCAGCACCAGCGGTGCAATGGTGCATGTGACCTTCCCGCCTGGGTTTTGATGGGGCCACCGCGGACCCGGGTTGGAAACTCCTTGGAACCTTCACAGAACCATCATGGCGCACTTGTGCCAGACTCCCTGGTTCAACGTCCGCTGCGGGCGTCAAGCTCGGCCCTGATCGCAGCCAACTTCTCTTCAGGCGTCCGCTTGCGGACACCACCCGGCTGGGTGGTTGGGGACGCTGGACGTGCCAGGGATGAAGGGGGCGGCACTGTCGCCAGGGTGGGTTGCCAGTTGGCGGGGAGGTGGGACGGCTGGCGTTTGCGCTGAGACACCCCTGTCAACTGCTCCAGCCGCTCCGACTGCACATCCTGGCACACGCGCTTCCAGACTTTGGCCACCGATTTCCGGTTCGGTGGATCGCCAAGCCGGCCTGCCACACCGTCAGCGACCATGACATCGACGACCGCATCCAAAGGGGCCCGCGTCTTGGCGAGGCCATCCCGGACTTCCTCGTAGTTGGCTCGCAGCCAACGATAAACCGCGCCATGCCCCCGGAAGGAGCGTTGCTGCATGGCGTCCAGGATGCGGCCGAGCTTAGGTGTTGTCATGCCCGCAAGCTGCGCCAGCGTGGCGCGAACGGCGCTATTGCGCGGCTTCGCCTCAGTTCCGACTCGCTTCGAGCACAGCCAGGCGGGACGGCTAACGGTCGTCCCGCTCGCGCCTGCAACCCCAGTCGCGCAAGCGTTCACCGGCCAGCTCGCGTTCAAAGGCAAGGTATGCCTTGCGCTCGGCCGATGATGCTGGCCGCGCCGAGATCATCCGGGTTGTCCCCTCCCGGTCGGTATGCGTGGCCAGGATAACTGCTAAGCCGCCCAGATCGCCAATCGAGTTCGTCCAGACCTCGCCGTAATCCTGCCGATCATCGACGTCGTTCAGGGTCGGCTTGTCAAACACCCGCACGGCGTCTCGGAAGTCGATCCCGTGCTTGCGGATGTTGGCCTGGTTCTTGGCCTCGTCCCACTCATACCCGGGTGGGAAACCACCCGGGGGTAAACTCACCGCTTGTTGCGTGCTGGGGCAGGCTTGAAGCGCTTCAGTTCCTCAGCCGTATAGAGCGGAGCCGCGTCGGGATCGTCGGCCACGGCGCGCGCAATGTCCTCATCGGTCATGGACCGGAGACGCTTCCAGTCGGTCTGGGTTGGGGCAAGATCGGCTTTCGTTGCGGCTGTTGTCATCTGGCACCCCTCTCTTCTCTGATTGATGGTTAGCACATATGGGCTGCCCTAGTTGACTTGGTGGCCATCCCGGGTGAGGTCCGCAACGACCGACCTTGCAAGGTCGGCCTCCATGGACTCGCCTTCTGGGGCGGCCATGGTTCGTAGGTAGGCGTCCAGAGCAGCGACCTTGGCCCTGCGTCCGGTAGCGCCAGTGGCCACGGTTGACCGGATCGTATGCACCTTGGCCTGGATGGACCGGAGCAGCTCCCCTGTCAGGTCATGGACGGCCACAACTTCCGGGTCGGCGGTTCTGTCCGGCCTGATGTCGGTGGTGATGCACAGGAGCGCCTCGAAGGCGGCGACTTTCTGCCGGAACATCGTGCAGACGGCCACCAGGGTTGTATCTGGGTCTGGCATCCTGAACCATAACGATGCCCGCCGGGCCGCGAGCCTGCCGGCGCTGCCGGGCAGGGATGCCTTGTGCGTGGGTGCTGCGCCCTCTTGGCCCGCCGATGCGTCCGGAGTGCCATCTCTGGCGCCTAAGCCGGGGCCGACCGGGGACGGATTGCCCAACGTGGGCACGCACCAGAAACAGGGCAGTGGTGGCTAGACGCCGGCTACTACTGAGATACCGGGGGTGTAAACGCCTGTAATGCCTCAACAGGGAAATTGCTGGTTCTGTAGTCTGCAACGCAGAACCAGCTGCAATTTAGGCTTTCGCCTCCAGAATTTATGATGACAGCCGTTACCGTCATGGGCGGCCCGCCAGACTTCAACTCGACCAAAGCGCCAACTGGGAAGGTTTGAGCCATGCCGGACCTCGATTCGTGAACCCCGAACCTAGCCTGGCAACTGAGGTATGCAAAGCCGCTGCAAGTAACGGTGCTGATCCGGAGGTCCGCCGAACCAAGTTCCAGAGGCGTCTATGCTGCCCCTGGCTGGCGTCGGGATGCCAAGACTGCTCGGGGACTGTCTCGGGACTGTCCGGCAGTTTCCATAAACACTGTTCGGCGTTGCTGCGGTGCAGCATTATGGGGCCTGACACGGGATAGGGGGGTGCCCTGGGGCACCCCCCCTCGCGTAAGCACTCGGCTACATGCTATTCGGCCCACGTTGCGCGGGCACAGCCCAAGTGAGACTGCCAAGAACCGCTATTTCAGCCGACCAATCGGTTCCATGCGTAAGGTAGCCCATCGTGAACGTCGTTTCAAGCATAGAAGTAAATGCCATACTTTCCTACAATAACAGATAGTAAAACTGGAGAAGTCATTGATTTTGGCTTCCTAGAGCCAATACTTCTAGAAGTTCAAAGTGACAGGTTCACACAACCTCTCACAATTAGATGTAGGTTTACTAATCACGTATTCTCGGAAAAACCATATCCTGGATTGATTGCTCTTGAGCGAGAGTATGATATTAACGACCGTGGTTTTAATCGGCAGTTCAGCCGTGAACGCTATGAATGTTCAAGGCAACTCCCTGCTATGATGCGCGGCTTGCCAATCCCCGGGAACAAGAGCTTGGAGCAAAATGCTAACGGTAACACATGGCATGTTCAGTATGAGATGCTCGACCCACGGCCAGGACCTTACCACGTCTGGCTTAGCATCCGGCGCCAGAGCCGGAGCCGAAATTTCGGTGCAGATATTGAAATGGTTGTAGAATCTGCCTACCCAGGGCAAGGCAGGTCGAGACCGAACTTGTTGGGTCGTGCCAAGTTTGCAACGGTCGTTACTAATGCATTCCTCCGCAAGCCGACCCATACTCGCAAGTAGGTCCGACATGGCACCAACTCCTAGCCAGGGCCGAGGCATTTGCCCGCTGCCGCATCCCGTGCCACGTTGCGGAACCCGCCATCTCGGCAGGGCCGGGGAGCCGGATGACCTAGCCGCACAAGCAAAAGGGCCGCCCCGGCAAGGGCAGCCCTTTCGATAACCTGATGCACAAGGCGTTGCTGCCAGCATCAGGACATAGCCGGCGCGTTTTGACAACCCCTGGACGGGGCACGCTCCTGCTTTGCCTGTCAGCTTGTCGGCCCCAACAGGGGACCGCACATGGACCTAGACGACACCTGGCCGACGCGGCTGGACAATGAGCGGCGCCTTGGGAACATCCCTGGCGAACAGGCCCGCGCGCTACTGGAATTGTGGCGGTGCTGCATCCGGGGCGATGACATGCCATCGGAAGCCCGTGTAGCCTCGCTGGCAGGGGTCAGCAAACGGACAGTGTCCCGCGCCAAGGCCACGGGCCGTGCGCTGGGGTTGCTGCTATGGGAGCGGCAGTGGGCCGTGGTGGACGGGCTGCGGCAGGAGCGGCCATGCTCCTACCGGGTCGAGGTGCCCGCCGTCCCCTGTATCCGTCGAGAACGCCAATCCGGCGCACGGGCAGGAAGCATAAGCAAAGCAAGTGGGCCGATACGATCCGTCCAGCAGCAAATGGCGGTCCTGCCACCCATCACGGTCGAGTTGCAGGCGCTATGGGCGGCCCGGCAGATTAAATACAGGAGCTTGAAACAACCTCTAGGGGTTTCACAATGAGCGACGATTTCCAAAATAAGGTAAAGAAACAGCGCAGAGGCCGCAGACCGAGCGCAAAGCCTTTGTCGGATCGAACTTGGTATTCTCTATTCCGCTACTGGGCTAGAACGGAGAGGCTGAGAGACATGACAATAAAGCTAATGATACCTTTAGGGCAGAAGTACGGAAAAGATTTTATGAACACACATCCTAAAGATATCATGCTTCATGACGCGCTTATGCTCCATGACATGGAAATGTTCCTTGAGTATTGGCATAGCACACTCCAGGTGGTCGTTGAAGCGTATGAAAGGAATAACCTTTTCGATGAAGCAGTAGAAGCATTGCTCGATATGCCTATTAGGGGAAAACTTAAAAATTTTAGAGATAGTTCATCCCACTTTAGAGAAGATTTTCATGATTCAAATGCATTTTCGCTGTTTAACACAGAAGGCGCACACGAGTGGATAAATAGCTTACAGTTGGCAAATGCATAACTATCTCTACAGTGAGTTTATAAAGCTCGATAGGCGTCTAGGCAGAACTCCAAGAACATTCGATGAGCTTATGGACGAAGCCAGTAAATTACCACAAAAAACTTTGGAAACGTTATACAGAAAGCCTAACATACGGAGGAACGTCCCATGTCCATGCGGTTCTGGCCTAAGATATAATAAATGCCACGGGTATGCCGGAAGCCAATCGAAAAAATAGTGCGCGCTATACCAGCTTACAATCCAAGCCACCGGCGCCACGCTGGCCGGCGGGCCTCAGTCAACGCTTCCCGTAGCCCCTTGGCTTCACCCTCGGCCGTAGCTGCCCGCACAAGCGCCGCAGTCAGGTCCGCGGCCCGTTGGTCAGCTAGGACTCGGGCAGCGGCGGCATCATCACGGGCTGCCGTGGCCTCGACCTCGGCTTGATCCGCACGGACCTCAGCATGGTCGGCCCGCTGTCGCTCCCGTGTCAGCGCCTCGCCACCCCCGTTGTCATGGGTGGCAACAGGGGTGATGACATCCACGATAACAGGGGTGGCGCCAGGGATGTCATCAGGGGTGGCGTCCGGGGGTGGCGCTTGCGCTACTGTCGGCACGGCAACCCGGGCCTGCCCATCGTTTCCGGTCTTACGTGGCCACCCTCTACGGAACGCAAGCCGGGTAGCTGACGACCGGGTGATGCGCCGGGCCGCGGCCAGTTCGGCATATGTCATCCATCGCGTGCCATCCCCGGCGTCACCCATGCTGCCACCCCTGCCATCAGGGGGTGACACTAGCGCGGGATGCCGGGGTGTGTAGCCCATCGCGCACATACGTAACGATTGCGTGTTAGGCTGCACTTGGAAGTGTCGCGCGGCTGTTTTGGCCCAAGCTGGATCAATCCGCCCAGAGGTCTTCCCCGGCAACCACTTCGCAATGCAACGTGGACCTGATGCCGGCTGCGTCGTCTCCAAAGGTCGCCAGGGGTGCGCCGCGGTGGTCCCTGATGATCGTCTTGCCGTCCTGCGCCGCGATCACAAGGGAGACGAATTTTCCCCGGCGCCGGCTGAGGACGGCGTAAGCGTTCCCGCCCTCGTCCACGTCATGGTCAACCGATAGGGTAGGTGTGGAAAGCGCCAGGGCACCCAGGGCATTCTGGGCAGCCGGGGAGAACCGGAGCGGCCTGACCGATGGACGGAGCAACTCGGGGACAATAGCAAGGGCTGAGTGAGGCATGGATGATGCGGGTCCAGAGGGCTTGGAAGACCCCAAAGTCCCATGGAAGAGGGCGCCAACGATGTCGAGAGGTGTTCGCGTTTGTCAGGACTTGTTAGCGCGGAGCCGGTCTGCCTCAGCCTGACGCGCCATGCTGCACCGCAGCAACGCCGAACGTTCATTATGGAAACAGGGGGGAAGTCGCGGGGGAGCAGCGGGGCAGTTGCGGGGCGGCGCCCGGGGCCGGGCGGGGGTGGAGACTTGGCCGGGGGCAGTATTCGAGGGTGCCGGCGGGGCGCCGGACGGGCGCGAGGACTTGCCAGAATCGTTGCGGAAAACGACGCATCAGGAGCCGTTCCCCTCCCCGGGGCTGCCTAGCCGGGCCAACAGTCCGGCCACGTTGCCCGCCAGCAGTTCGCCCAGCGTGAAGGGGCACGCATCCGGCAGCGGGCGCGGCTCGCCGTTCGCGTCCGCCGCCTCCCGGGCCAAGCCCAGCGCCTTGGCGTAGAGCGCATCCAGCTCGATCCGCTGGCGCATGGAGGGGGTGAAGCAGTCCTCCGCGTCGGCCAGGAACACCCCCGCCTCGCCGCGCCAGTGCGCCGCAGCCGGGCTGTCCGGCCAGGCGTGCAGCTTGAGCAGGTGGATCAGCGCCTGGCGCAGCAGGCTCCGGCACGCGCGCAACCCCGACAGCCCCACGTCCTCGACCTCCTCGATCACCCGGGGCCAGTCCACGGCATCGTTGACCCGCTCGCCCGCTGCAAGCCGGCGCAGCAGGGCCGCCTGGCGTTCGGCCCAGAGAAGGGCGTCGTGCTCGTACAGGCCATCCGGCATGGGAGCCTCCTACTTTGCCGCGGGCGGCGGGCTGCCGTTCTTCAACACGGCCAGGGCCTCCACCAGGTCGAGCTGCTGGGCCGGCGCGGCGGGCGCCTGGGCCTGCCCTATCTTGGCCCCTTTGCCGCGCGCTGTCTTGCGGCCCGTGGGGGCGCTGGGCGGCTCCACCTGGGCGGCCATGCGCCGCAGCCGGGCCGTGCGCCCCTGCTTCGGCTGCTGCTGCTCGGCGTGCGTCGCCCGGAAGGCATCGCCATCCTTGCGCCACCAGGCCAGGGTCAGGGCGATCCGCTGGCTGGCCCGGTAGCCGAACGGCATAGCTGCCGGGCCCGGCCATGGCCCGCGAGACGGCAGGGAAGCGTCGAGGAAACGTCAGGGAGACGACAGGTCAGGAGGGCTTTCCATACACAAATGCATTCGTGGATGCAGGCGCACCCTTCCGGAACGCATCACGCGCACGAGAGCGTTTCACCGGCGCCACATTCCCCCGCCTGCCGGCGGCCGAGGTCCGTTGCCCCTGCCTCACGGAACCGCGATTACCATAAGCGGCATTGGTGACCCCTGTTACGGCGACGAAGCCTTCTCGGCCTTCTTGATCGCCTCGAGAGCTGCGATGGCTTGTTCAACCAGTCCCTGCATTTCTTCGCCCTTGCTGCCCTTCTGCCTAAGTTGCAGATCCTTCAGCACCACCTCGTATGCATAGGCGACTGGGTGCAATTCCAGTGCATCTTTGGCGTGCAGAACCTCTTGCAATGCGGTGTCCTCGCCGCCCGACATGCCCTCTGCCGAAGCGATCGCGAGTTGGCGAGCATCCTGTTCCAAACTGCTGAGCGCATCGACCTTCTGATCCTTCGTAAGCGTCGGATCGGCGATGACCTCGTGCGGGGCATCGAAGTGGAGGTGAGGCTTCTCGACCTTGATCTCGTCTGTCCTGTCGTTACCCATGATCTTGTTCGTTCCTCTGAGATCCAACCCCAACTCGAGGGGACAGTATGATGGTTAGTACGTAGTTCGTGTCCACCGGAGCCGGGTTCCGGTCCATCTTACGGCGGTGAATAGTGGTCTTGCCGGTTCCTCCTTTTTGAGCAGTTGTCACCAGGCGCGCGCCAGGCGTGTCAGGAGGATCGTTCATATCACAGGTCCAGTTCCCAGCCCTCGGTCTTCCAGGCGGTGATGAAGCGGCACGCCCAGCCCCGCATAAGTGCAAGCCGCTACCGCTAGCGGTCCTGGGCGGTGTGCCACACCCGCAGGATGCGGACCACGCCGGCATCCTGCTCTACCCGGTAGATGATGACATAGGGCGGCACGCTGGACAGCTCGCGCGTGCCGGGAAGCCGGCCAGGCCGGCCCTTCTCGGGCCGGGCAGCCAGGCTGTCAGCCGCGGCGAGCAGGGCGCGGGCAATCCGCACCGCAGCGGGCTTGTTGCGTTCGGCCAACCAGGCGGTGATGCGCCGCCGGTCATCCCGGGCCGCAGCCCGCCAAGCAACCTCACGCCGCCGATGACGCGGCGATTTGGCGCTCCAGTTCCTCGATCTCGGCCAGGATTTCGGCGCGCACTTCCTCGTGCGGGATATCGGGCCGCGGGTCGGCTAGGGCCTCAGCCACCGCAGCGGCCAGCGCCCGGTACTCGGCTTCGTCCAGGGCTTCGGCCGACAGGGGGACGTGGGCATTGCGTGAACCGTCGGGCATAGCCTTCTCCTACTTCGCTCACCGGGGTGGGCGGCGGGTCATTTGGCAGCTCTAGGCGGCGCGTGACCGGCCTTGAGGGCAGCCAGGGCCTCCACCAGGTCGAGCTGCTGCCGGGTCGGCGTGGCCGGCGCCTTGGCTTGTTCGTCGCGCCGTGCCTTGCGGCCCATGCGGGGGCCGTCTAGCTCCGCCCTGGCCGCCGCGGCGGCTTCGGGAGCCTTCGGCTCGAAGCGCAGTTCAACCGCCACCACTGCCCGGCCGCGGCGGCTTTCCCGCCAGGTCAGCGTGAACGGCGCAATGTGGTCAATCTCGGACTTTGCCATGTCCAGCGTCTTACGGCTGAGGTCCGTCCAGTCCCGGTAGGTGCCGGCCGGTACGCCCAGCAGTTCGCGCAACTCAGCTAGGCTGCCCTGCCAGGTTGGGTGCTGGCGCCGGTAGAGCAGGCAGCCGTATTCGTAGAGGGTCACGCTGTAGCGGCTCTCGAAGGCCATCACCGCCTGCTGCTGCATCTCGGCATAGTGGTCGGACGCCTGCATCACCCGACGCATTGGCTCGGAGAAGCGCCAGAACACGACCGAGCGGGCATCGTCGTCCAGTTCCTCGATGCGCTGGGCGATGATGGGTGCCACCAGTACGGCGTCATGGCCGCGGGCCGACCGGACCCGGACGCGCAGCAGCACCCGCTGCAGCTCGTCCAGCACCCGCACCAGCCGGTCATTGCTCTGGTGGCTACCGCGCAGTTCGCCCTTGGTGATCTGGTGTTCCTGGTCCTGCCAGGCATCGCCGGCAGCTTTGGCGAGTAGCAGCACCAGCACCTTGCGCGCTGCGGCCGAGAGGGTGGCGCCTTCGGGGTAGGTGGCCTCGACAAGCTCGCCGGCCTTGACCATGCCCTCGCCGCCGCCGTGTTCCTGCGGTCGCACATAGGCGGCCCGCATGGTACGGCCAACTAGGGGAGTACCAGGTTTGGAAGAGTGAACCATATCGGATCGTCCAATGCCGACCCTACCTTGTCAATCCATGTCGGGACGCGCCCCAAAAGTCGGGATGTACGCCCCAAAAGTCGGGTATCCACGTAACCGGGGCAGATTTCCGGGCGTTCAGGCTGGCGTTGCCGCCTGACGGACGAGGTCGGGAAGCGGCGGAATGGTGATGGTGCCTGGAACGTGCAAGCGATTGCCGAGATAGCGGAAGAACGAGACCTTGAGCTTGCCGCAGGTCTTCATCAGGCCGAGCAGGACGTCACGCGCGGCGCGGCCTGCCGTGCTCATGGTGCCGCCGGAGACCTTGCGCTTGGTCACACAGGCGCGGATGTCGTTTTCCGAGCCGTTGGTGTGCAGCGGGATCTCTGGATGCTGCAGCACGCAAAGCAGCTCGTGTTTGCGCCGGTGCAGCCGGGCGAGGAGCCGGTCCAGCGTCACGTAGTCGGTCCGTCGCTTGAAGATGCGGTCAAAGCGCGCCCGCAGCGCCTTTGCCCGTCTGGGACAGGGGTGGCGCCTCCAGGTCTTCAGGTCAGCATACAGCCACCAGATCAGGGAGCGCACGAGTTCGACCGCCCGACGCTGCTCGGGGGTGGCCGGCACCAGCTTGTGCACGAGGCGTTCGGCATGCACCCAGCACAGCGCGTGGGTGCCCACCCGGAACTGGCCGGCGCCGTCGGACACGATCACCGCTTCGCACAACAGCTCATGGTGGCAGACGGCGCCCCAGAGCGCGCCCTCGGTGGCGACCTGCACCGGGTCGGGCGTGACTGCGAGCGTGTCGATGGCGAGCCGGGCCAGGTGCGCTGACCACGCCGACGCGTCGGCGAACCGCTTGGCCGGGTGCGCGTCCAACTGGGCCACCACCTGGCCTGACAGGCCGTGTCCGCGCATGTAGTCCAGCGCCGCCGCGTTCACGACGTAGTCCGTGTATCCTGCCCGCAGCACGGACAGGAACGTCTCGCGCGACTTCGACGCACCGGTCCGGAACACCGCGAAGCGGTTGTCGCCGATCTGCGTGGTGAACCCGTCCTTTCGGGCATGCCGGGCTGCGGTGTCGTCCACTGTCACCCAGCGCGCCGTGGCCAAGCCGGCACGGAGCACCTCCTGGTCCTCGGTCACGAAGTCGTCGAGCGGCCTGGTCAGCATGCGCACGACCTGACGCTTGGAAATCTCAACCCCGACCCCGTTCAGCAACGCCGTGAGCCGCTCCGTGGTGACCTGCCCCTGGGCGTGCAGGGCCAGCACAAAGCGCCTCAGTTCCGGCCCGAAGCCGCCGACGATCCCCGCCGGCAAGGCGGCCAGCACCGTCTCGCCAGACGCGAGGAGCCAACGCTCGCGCCGATAGCGGATCACCTCGGCCGAAAGGTGCAGGTCGCGCACCAGGATGTCCTCATAGCCTTTGAAGCGCGAGCCCGTCGGCACCGCTACCTTGCACACCCGCTCGGCGGTGACCGCATCCCGGTCGCGTTTGACGCCCCGCGACCGCTTGGAGCGCTTCGCATCCTTGTCGGCCGCCCCAGGCTGCGTCGCCTGCTCCATGCCGGACGGCCGCGACGGCGGCCGGGGCGGCAGGCCCTTCAGCCGCGCCACCTCGTCGCGCAACGCCTGGTTCTCGGCACGCAGCACGCCGGTCGTCACCTGCTGCGCGTCAACCTTGGCCTGCAGAGCTATGGTGTCCGAGTGCAGCCGCCGCACCTCGCCGACAAGGCCGCCGACCACCTCCCGCAACTCGGCAAGCGAAAGCGCCTCCAGTGATGCTGCGTCCAGCAATGGCATGCCGGCTGTGAATCACGCCCGTGTCCTCAGCGCAACCACCTCGCCCGGGGATCTGCCCCGGTTACGGTATCCACAAGATAACATACTGAAATTGCCTGATAAAAAAGCCCCGAACACTTGAATCCTAAGAGAATCCTCGCGTACGTAACGCGCGAGGTGCCACGGTGCTCGCTGCGGGCAAGGAGTGGGTCCTCCCCGTGCTCGCCACGCGCAGCGCCCGAAGCCGGGCGCTGCGCGTGGCTGCGCCCGGCTCCGGTCCCGTCGCCAAGGGACGCCGCCCTTGCCCTCCGTTGCGCGCCGTAGCCGCCGGACAGCGTCGGGACGAGAGGTGTCCCAACTATCGACTCCCAACCTCGGGCTAGGGTCGAACAAAGGGCTGACGGGGAAGCAGGCCAGGCGGACGCTGCCCCTTCGCCGACCCCGGCAGCAGCATAGGCCGCAAACGCGCTAGGAACGCCGTACAGCGGCTTCAGGGAGTTTTCCGCGTGCGGACCACCAGCCAAGAGGCGGACAGCCCTCAGTCGCGCCCAAAGCCGCGCGGCGGGTCAACCTCCAGGCCGGACAGATCCAGGTCGCACACCGCCCGCAGCGCGTCGGCCGTGGACGTGTCCGCCAGGCTCTCCGGCAGCCCGTCCAGCCATTGCTGGTAGTCGGCCTGCAGCTCCAGCAGCTCCGCCACCGCGTCGCGCCACCGCTGCGGCCGGCTGCGCCGGTCGGCGGGCCGGCGGTAGCGCACCTTCACCGCCGCCGCCCCGTCGGCCGCCTGGGCGGCCCGGTAGCGGGCCTGCCGCTCGGCCGGGGTCATCGCTCGCTCGCCACGGGGCTTGGGACCAGGTGCTACCATGGCGGCCCTGTAATACGTCACGTAACGCATTGCAACGGGCCTGAGGCTGCGCCCACCAAAGGCCCTGGGCGTGCTCAGCCATGCGCCACCATGGGCCAAACGGCGTCGGCACGACCGGGACACCGTCCTGGGGAACGTCCAGGTGCCCAGCACCCCCCGGCCCCTGCCATGACCACCCTGTCTGCCCTGCTCGGCGTGGCCTACTCGCCGCCCGCCGGAACGTGTCAACGACTTTGATACAGGCGGGTTTGGAATTTAGGCTTGGATAGTCGGGTCGGTTGTGCGGCATTGAGCCGAGGGAGGCGGCCGGCTCTGTGGTGTGATCCTGGCGAGTAAGGA
>JAABUM010005010.1_pt1 | contig 14337 bp, 14 predicted proteins | sample 5559161 | NCBI WGS metagenome assembly JAABUM01 (sample SAMN10711868, study PRJNA513369) | rock metagenome | isolation source: Antarctica rocks | place: Antarctica: Victoria Land, Siegfried Peak nord
CAGTGGGGCGCCGGCGTACTTGTGGGCTCGGACATCTCCGGAACGGGCGTGTCCTTCGAAGAACTCGACTCGAGCGGCTCGACCGCACAACTCACCCAGAGCGGCGCTAGTAGCGGTATCAGTGACCTCTTGGTAGGTGACGGTCTTCAGGTACTTTCCGACCCAAAGTCCGCCGGTGTAGTTTGCTGCCCCCCGGGTGGGCAGAGTGTGGTTGGTCCCAATGACCTTGTCGCCGTAGGAGACGCAGGTGCCTTCGCCGAGGAAAAGCGCGCCGTAGTTGCGCATCTTGGCGAGGGCCTCACGGGGGTTCTGGGTCAGGATTTGGACGTGTTCGGACGCGTACTCGTCGGCCAGCGCGTAGGCGGCCGGCAGGTCGTCCACTATGGCGACCTGTCCGTGGTCTCGCCAGGCGGGCCCGGCGAAGTCTGCGGTGGGCATGTCGACCAGGATCTGCTCGACGTGCTCGATGACCTGGTGGCCGAGTGCCTCGGAGGTGGTGATTAGCACGGCGGGGGAGTCCGGACCGTGCTCGGCTTGGCTGAGCAGGTCTACAGCCACGATGAAGGGGTCGGCCTGCTCGTCGGCGATGATCAGGGTTTCGGTGGGTCCCGCGAACAGGTCGATGCCCACCTCCCCGAACAGCTGCCGTTTGGCTTCGGCGACGTAGGCGTTGCCGGGGCCCGCCAGCATGTCGACCTTGCCGATGGTCTCGGTGCCGATGGCCATGGCCGCGACCGCTTGGGTGCCACCCAGGAGGAGGATCTCATCTGCCCCGGCGAGGTGAAGGGCAGCGACGGTGGCGGCGGGGATCTCGCCACGGATGGGCGGGGTGCAGGCGGTGACGCGTTCGACCCCGGCCACCTTGGCGGTGACGACGGTCATGTGTGCCGAGGCGACCAGCGGGTACCGGCCGCCGGGGACGTAGGCGCCCGCGGCGGCGACGGGAATGTTTTTCTGCCCCAGGTGCACGCCAGGCTCGGTCTCCACCTCGAAGTCGGCGAGGGAGTCTCGTTGGTGCTGTGCGAACGCGCGGACCCGGTGTTGGACGGTCTTGATGTCCTCGATGGCTTGGTTGGGGACGGTGGCGACAATCTTTTCGATCTCCTCAGGGGCCAGCTGGAAACTGGCTGGTGACCAGCCGTCGAACTTCTCTGAGTATTCGCGTACCGCTGCATCACCTCGTGCCCGGACGGCGGCGATGACTTCTGTGACGGTGTCCTTCACGCTGCTGAGGCGTGCTGCGTTGTCGGCGGTTCCGGGGGCGGTCTTCAGGTAGCGAGTCATAGCTTCCATCCTTGGCTGGGTAACGGCGGGACGTCGAGTCCCTGGAGGGGTGAACCGGCGTGTTGGGGGGGTCAGGTCAGATTGACGGAGTCAGTTCGGCGTCTTCGCGGATCCCGGCCAGGAGGGCGTCGGTGGTTCGGCAGATGTGAGTGCCGGTGCTGTCGGGGAGGAAGAACACCGGGTGGCGCCCAGGACGGCGCCCGCCGTGCGGTCGCTGTCTGTAATGTGGGCATGTTGCGGGGTCGGGTCAAGCGGGGCTGTGGGCGCCGGTCATCATGGCGGCGAGGTCGTCGGGTTGGATGAATGACGGCGGCGGGGGTGGACCCCAGTTGTAGAGGCCGCGGGCGCCTTCCCAGTCCTGCACGGTCCACAGGGCGTCGTCGATGATGCAGTCGATGTCGGAGTAGTACTCGGAGAAGTTCCCGGCGGGGTCACGCAGGTACCAGAAGAAGTTGGAGCCGATGTGGTGTCGGCCTAGGCCCCACACATGGCGGGCGGGGTCTTGCTCGAGCATGGCGGTGGCGGCCCGTCCCACTTCGTCGACGTCGTCGACCTGCCAGGAGGTGTGGTGCAGGAAGGGGATGGGGGCTGCTTGGACGAGGACGTTGTGGTGGTCGGTGGAGCACCGCATGAACGCGGCCCGGCCGACCACCCGGTCGGAGATTTTGAAGCCGATGCCGTCGGTGAAGAACCGTTGGCTGGTTTCCTGGTCGGTGGACCCGAGGACCGCGTGGCCAAGTTTGCGCGGCCGCACTTTGTTGTCGCGCAGGACGGCGTCGGCCCGGTGGCCGACCCGGTCGTAGCGCCCTGGCCCGTTGGTGGCGGCGGCGGGTTTGGGGTCTTGGTCGAGGCGGGCGGCGAGCTCTACCCGCACGGTCACCTCGGTGCCCGGGTCGGTGGCTGCGACGTAGCCCTCCCCCCGGTCGACGGGGACACCGAGCGTGGCGAGGTTCGCGGCGACCCGGGCCAGGTCATCGGGGTGATCGGCTCCCACCCCGAGTTCCACGAGGCGCCGGCGGCGGCTGTGCACAATGCGCAGCTGCTCCCCGCCGTCGGCGGTGGAGAACCGGTGCGGCGCCTCGTTGGCGGCAGGCACCTCGGCGTCATAGATGGAGAAGGTTTCCTCGGCGTGTGGGGTGAGGCCGAATTCGCTGTAGTAGGCGGCGGTGGCGTCGACGTTGGGCACGCCCATGGTGACGGAGGTGAGGCGGTGTAAGGACATGGTGGGCTCCTTCCTTGTCTGGTATTCGTCTGCGAGCTGACGCGGTTAGAAGAGTCCGCGGAGGGTGCCGCCGACGTCATAGGCGCTGCCGGTGATGAACTTGGCGGCCGGTGAGACGAGGTAGGCGACCAAGGTTGCGACGTCGTCGGGCTGGCCGATGCCGAGCGGCAGATGCCGGTCTTGCAGGTAGCGCTGGATGGCGGTGTCCCGGTCGGTGCCATACTCCTCGGCCATTCGGTCGGCCACTCCCCCAGGCCGGGACCACAGCCCGGTCCAGACGGGGCCGGGGCAGACCGCGTTGACGCGGACTGAGGGGGCGAACTCAAGGGCAAGGGCCTTCGACAGGTACAGCAGCGCGGACTTCATCGCTCCGTAGTCAGCGGGTACGGTGTCGGGCTGTTTCGCCAGGTCGGAGGAGATGATGACCACCGCGCCGCCGGCCGCCGCGGTCATCAGAGGTAGCAGCGCCCTGCTGGTGCGGACTGCGGACATGAAGTTCAAGTTGAACCCGGCGGCCCAGTCGTCGTCACTGATGTCGAGGAAGGGTTGTGACTTGGCGACGCCGACGTTGTTGACCAGGATGGTCGGCGGGCCGCCCAGGCCGGCTACGGCGGCCTCCGCCGCCCGCACGGTGTCCTGCGGGTCGGACAGGTCGGCGGAGATGAGCACCGGCTCCCGTCCCGCGACCGTCCAGCTGTGCTGTCCGTCACGGTGGCGGTCGTTCAGCTGGTCGGTGTCGACGTCGGACACCGCCACGGCGACGCCTTCGTCGACGAGCCGGTCCACGATGGCGGCGCCGATCCCTTGGGCTCCGCCGGTGACGTAGGCGGTCGACCCGGTGAGGTTCAGGTCCATGGGAGTGCGGTCGTGGTCGTGGTGTCGGCGTGGTCCAGCAGTGCTTGAAGTCGGGCCCGTCCGTCGGGGTGTTCGTCGTAGCCGGCGGCGGCCCGGGTCGCGACCCCGCCGTACACGACCGAGATCCGGGCGGTGCGGTCGCCGGTGTTGGCGAAGCCGTGCCATTCACCGGCCGGGGTGAGGACCATGTCGCCGGTGGTGACCGGGAAGGTCTGTTCTGGATCTGCGCCCAGTCGGGTGCCGTCACCATCGAGGACGATCAGGACCTCCTCGGCCCCCGGGTGGCGGTGCAACGCGTGCCCGGCCCCCGGTGGCACCTCACACAGGTTGGCTGCGACCTTGATGGACCCGGCGGTGGCCTCGGTGACCAGCCACCACACCTTCATCCCCACCATGTCCGTCCCGGTCGCCGGTTCTTCGGCGACCGTGGCTGGGCTGCACTTCACTCCCATTCGGTGTTCTCCTTCCGGTCGCTACTGGCGGCGTGTTGTGCGGTGGTGTCGGGTCTGAGTGGTGCGGGTCTCGGCACGTCCCGACCCTTCTCACATCCGTGCCGGGGTGCCCGGCTCGCGCGACGGCAGGTGCGTGTCATTGGGCGGTCCAGCCGCCGTCGACGACGATGGAGGTGCCGGTGATCAGCGAGCTGGTGGGGGCGGCCAGGAACAGCACCGCGGCCGCCACCTCCTCTGGTGTGCCGAGTCGTCCCAGCGGGATCCGTGCGGTAACCGACGCGATGAAGTCGTCGTCCTCGAGGGCCGCGGTGGTCATCGCGGTGCGCACGAAGGTGGGGGCGACGGTGTTGACCCGCACCCGGTGCGGGGCAAGTTCGACGGCGAGGGACTTGGTCAACCCCTCGAGGGCGTGCTTGGTGGCGGCGTAGACCGACCGCCCGGGGCAGCCGACGTGGCCGAGCTGGGAGGAGATGGTGATGAGCGACCCGGGACGTCCGTCTTCGACCAGGCGCCGGGCGGCGGCTTGCAGCGCGAAGAACGCGGCTCGCACGTTGACCGCCAGCATGGTGTCTACCTGCTCGACGGTGACTTCGAGCACGGGCCGGGGAATGTTGACACCGACTGCGTTGACGAAGACGTCGAGTGCCGGCAGGCCCGCGACCACCGCGTGCAGCTGCCGCACGTCGTCCAGGTCGATGACCTGGACCGTGCCCTGGGAGCCTAGATCACGTAGGTCCGCTGCCAGCCGGTTGAGCTCGTCGGGCCGCCGGCCGATCAGGTGCACTTGGCCTCCGGCTCGGGCCAGTTCGACCGCGACGGCGCGGCCGAGTCCACCGGTCGGTCCGAGGACGGCGGTGTGCATCCCGTCGAGCCGATGACTGGCCGGCGGGGCGTGCAGCTGGGTGGCGGTGGTCATGGCGCCCCGGAGTCAGGCTTGAGCGGCCGCGGCGCGGGGGGCGTCCTCGCCGGGCAGGATGATCGTCTCGCGGGATCCGGGCTTCTCCTCGTAGCCGGCGTCGGCGATCGCGGCGATGCCGCCCCAGCACGAGACCATCAGGACCGGCTCGTCGGTGTGGTTGTGGAAGCCGTGCCACTCGCCGGCGGGGATGTAGACCGCGTCGCCTTCCTTCTGCAGGACCGGTTCGCCCTCCGACAAGTGGTACCCCTGCCCCTTGACGATGTAGCAGATCTCTTCCGAGTTCGGATGCCGGTGGAGGCCGTGGTTGACGTGCGCCGGGAAGATAGCCGTGTCGAACAGCACCTTGGACGCCCCGGTGTTGTTCTTGCTGACCAGCCAGTGAACGTGCATCCCGACCATTTCCGGTCGCTTCACCATCTCGGCGTCCTCGGCAGTGTTGGCCATGTTGCGAAGCTCAGCCATGGGTAGGTCCTTTCCTTCGGGTTACTAACGGTCAGAATCGTTGAAGCGAAGCAGCACTTTGGGTTTTGCGCGCCCGGGACTCAGTAGCCGTTGGAAGGCTTCCTCGGCTGCCGTGTACGGGAAGATCTCGTCGACCAGCGCAGACGGGGTGATGGTTCCTTGTTCGACGAGTCGGACGGTCTGGTCGTAGCGGTCGATCCCGTGCAGCACCCCATGAACTTCGAGGTCCTTCAGCACCGCCAGGGCGATGGGCAGGCTGTCCACCGGACGGTGCGCGACGCCGACAAGGGCGATTCGACCCCCGGGCTCGGTGATCTCCAGCGCCATACCCGTGGCCGTCGGGGCGCCCGAGGCTTCGACGACCACCGTGTAGTGGTCGGCCAGAACCTCCTCGGGCCGTAGGGCGCGCGCGGCGCCGAGCTGCGCGGCGAGCTGCAGACCAGCCTCCTCCACCCCAATGGCGTCGACCTGCGCCCCCATCCCGGCGGCGACCTGCACGGCGACCAGACCGAGGGTGCCGGTGCCGATCACGGCGACCCGGTCGCTATAGCCGCACCGGGTTCGCTCCAGTGCTTGGACCGCGGTGACGGATGGCTCAATCATGGCGGCGTCGGCGAACGGGAGGCTGTCCGGCAGCCTGGTCAACACTTTCGCCGGCACGCTTGCGAACTGGCTGGCCGCCCCGGGGTAAGCGCCGTGGACACCCATCTCGGACCGGCGTGTGCACAAGTTGCGCCGTCCACGGCGACAGGCAGGACACACGTCGCAGGTGATGAACGGGTGCCCCACGACATGGTCGCCCGGCCGGTAACCGGAATTGTCATCTTGGGGGACGGCGACGACGGTGCCGGACCATTCATGGCCGAACACGAAGGGGTACTTCTTCATCGCGGAGGTGAGGTAAATGCTGGTCCCTTTGTACAGTTGAGCGTCGGTGCCGCACAGCCCTACGTAGGCGAGGCGGACCAGGACGTGGTTGGCCGCCGGGCCGGGAACATCCACGTTTTGCAGGGCCAGTTCGCCGGGGGCGACGATCACCACTGCCTCCATGGACCCCGTTGGCCAGGCGCCGGCCTCTGCGTTGTGTTCCCCGGGGGTCGGTGTGGTGGCCACGGTGGAGGCGGGCGTCGTCGTCGATGAGAGGGTCACGCGGCACCACCTGCGCCGGATCGTGAGCTCGAGGTGGTGCTGGAGGCGTCGGCGGGGAGCTGTGAGCCCACCGGGTGAGCACCGCCGGCGGAGGTCGCATCCGCCGCCGTGGGTGACCCGGGGGTAGCGGCAGGGGTGGCGGATGCGGCGGCTCGGCGCAGCAGTTGCTGTTGCTGACGCTTCAGTCGCCGTTTCGTCACCACCGCGGCCACGATCATGGCGATCAAGATGATGGCGCCGCGGGTGGCCTGCACCCAGTACGACGGCACCGCAGCGAGGGTCAGCAGGTCGGAGACGCTCCCCAGCAGCAACACCCCGGACAGCGCGCCGAAGATGGTGCCCTTCCCGCCGTCCAAGGCGACCCCGCCGATCACCGCGGCGGCGAAGACGTCGAAGATGAGGTTTTCGCCTTGCGACACGGCGACCGAGTTCAGCCGCCCGACGAGCATGACGCCCGCGAGCGCGGCGAGGCCACCGGCGATGGTGAAGACGGACCATAGCGTGCGGTCCGCGGGGATGCCGGCGGCGCGGGCGGCGCCTTCGTTGCCGCCGATGGCATAGAGGGCGCGCCCGAAGCGGTGCCGGCGGGTTAGGAAGGCCGCGGCCAGCAGCACGACAACCGCCACCCAGGTCGCCAGCAGGACGCCGGTGAAACGGAACTGGCCGAGAAAGGCCAGCCCGTCGAGCTGGCCGTTGGAGTTGTTCACCGCCTTGCCGGAGGAGATGATCAGCATCGCTCCGCGCAGGAACAACAACATTCCGAGCGTGGCGATGAAGGGTTGAAGTCCAACCTTGACGACCAGGAACCCGTTGACAAAGCCGACGAGCAGGCCGATTGCCAAGGCGACGGGCAGGCTTGCCACACCGGGTAGGCCGTAGCTGGTGGCCAGCACGGCCACCACCATCGGGGCGAAGCCGACGATCGATTCCAGGGAGAGGTCGAAGCGGCCGGTGAGCAGGACCAGCACCTCGGCGGCGGTCAGGACGGCCAGGACCGCGGACTGTTCGATGATGTTGCGGATGTTGGTGGTGCTGGCAAACCCGGGTACGACTGCGGCGGCGACGAGTGCGATGATGATGACGACGGGGTACATGCCCCAGTTGGACAGGTTCGGCAGCCGGCTGAGCAGTGTTTTGCTGCTGGAACGGCCTGTGGTTGCGGTTGTGTCAGACATGAGCTGGTGCCCCTTCCATGGCGAGCAGCAGTTGGTGATGGTCCCAGGTGGTGTATTCGCCGGTGACGGCGCCGCGGCGCATCACCACGACTCGGTTGGCCACGGCGTCGATCTCTTCCAGTTCGTCTGTGACGAGTAAGACGGCCTTGTCCGTGCCCGCGAAGTTCTGCAGCAGCTTGTAAATGGCCGCTTTGGCGCCGACGTCCACGCCGCGGGTTGGGTGCACCGCGACGAGTAGCCGGGGCTGGGTTGCCATGGCTCGAGCGAGCACCACCTTCTGTTGGTTGCCTCCCGATAGAGAGCCGACGGTCTGCTCTTGCCCGTCTGTCTTGATGGCCAAGCCGTCGATCGCGCTGGAGGCCATGTCCCGTTCCGCGGCAGTGGACAGCACGCCCCAGCGGCTACTGATCAGGTGCAGACTGGACAGACTGGCGTTTTCTCGCACGGACATGCCGCTGACATAACCGTGGGCATGACGGTCGGCCGGGATGTAACCGACGCCGTCACTGACGCTGCGGGGCCGGCTGCCTAGTCGCACCGGTTGGCCGTTGAGCGTCACTGTTCCGCCGAAACTCGGCGCAGCGCCGGCGACGATGTCAGCGAGTTCCTCCGCGCCGGAGCCGAGCAGTCCGGTCAGGGCGACGATCTCGCCGGGTTGGACGATGAGGTCCACGGCTTGGCCGCGCGGGCCCGCGACCACCTGCTGCAGCTGCAGCACCGGCTGGGCGCCTCCGACGCTGACGGTCGGTCGACGGTCCCGCTGCGTCAGCGACTGCCCAGCCACCAGCTGCACCAGGTCAGGCACCGACAGTTCGTGCTTGTCACGAGTCGCGATGACCCGTCCGTCCCGCAGCGCGGTGACACGATCGCATATCCGTGTCACCTCCTCGAGGTGGTGGGAGATGTAGGCGAAACTGGTCCCTTGGTCGCGCAGCTCCGTCAGATTGAGGAACAGCCGGTCGACCTCCGTCGCGGGCAACGCGGCGGTCGGCTCGTCCAGGATCACTACCTGTGCCTTGCGGGCCATGGCTCGGGCGATCGCGACCAGGTGGCGCTGCGCTGGGCCGAGGGTCCCGACGGGTTGCTCAGGGTCGAGGTCGAGCCGCCACTGCCTGAGCAGCTCCTCCGCGCGCCCGTTGAGACGGCGCCAGGACACATAGCCACCCCGCCCAGCGATGGTGTGCGGCTCCAGATGCAGGTTCTCAGCCACCGACAGAGCGTCGACCAGGGCCGGCGTCTGGTGCACCATGGCAATGCGGTTGAAGAGATTCCGGTCCCCGTTGGCTGCGGCGGACCAGGCGATCTCGCCGTCCACCCGGATGGTGCCGCGGTCCGGTGTCATGAGACCGGCCAGAGCGGACACCAGGGTGGACTTGCCGGCTCCGTTACGTCCGAGGATGCCGTGCACCTCACCCGATCGGATCGCCATGCTCGCGTCGGCCAGAGCCTGTGTCGCTCCGTATGCCTTGCTGATGCCGTCGAGCTCCACAACATTGCTCATCGCCTGCTCCTGCCTCTCCGGAACGACTTACTTCTTGAAATTGCCCCACAGCTTGGGGTCATCGACGTTCTTTGCGGTGACCGGGTTAGCCGGCATGAGGAAGTCGGGACCCGCGGGCCCCATCACGACGGTGCCCTCGATCCCCCCGTAGGTGACCTTGCCTTCCTTGACCGTCTGGCCCTGGCGGCGCGTCTTGTCGATGATGTCCAGCAGTGCGTCGACGTAGGAGTTGATGGGCTGGGAGACGGTGCCGTCGGCCGATCCGTCCTTGATGAGCTTCAGCGCGTTCGGTGTCCCGTCGATGGCGGTGACCACCACGTGGTTCGGTTCGCCCACCTTCGCAGCCAGGCCTGCATTCTTCAGCGACGCCAACACCCCTGGCAGCATCAGCTCCGACGCCATGGTTATCCCAGCGATGTCCTTGTTGCTGGTGATTACGTTCTGCGCTTCATTCGCAGCCTTGGTGGCGTCCCAGTCCGTCGGACGAGAGGTCAACTTGACCTGGGGGGTTGCCTTGAGCACCTTCTGCATACCCTGGGAGCGGTCGTCCGCTGCTGCTGAGCCGAGCCGGCCCTGAAGCTCCAACACCTTGCACGACGACGCGGCCCAGCACGCGTTGGTCTTGAGCTGGTCTACGAGCATCTGGGCCGACGCGGCCCCAGCCTGCACGTTGTCCGCCCGCGAGTCAGCGACCACAACGCCGCCGCCCGATGGGGTGTCCACGGTGAACGCCGGCACTCCGGCCTGGTTGGCCAGTGCGATACCGGCCGCGACAGCCGAGCTGTCGGTGGGATGGACGACGAGCACGTCCGGTTGCAGAGCGAGCAGATTCTGGATGTCAGTAACCTGCTTGTCAGCCTTGCGTTCGGCGCTGATGGCCTTGATCACCTGCATGTTCTTCGTGGGCGCCTGCTTGGCCATGTAGTCGGACAGGGTCGACATGGCGTCGTCGTCGAGCTGACCGGCGGAAAAGGCGATCTTGATGACGCCTGACCCTTGGGTAGCGCCACCGCCGCCTCCAGGCGCGCTATCAGTGCCGCGGGCATTGCTACAGGCGGCCGCCGTGAGGCTCATGACCGCTAGGCCAGCCACCAAAGGCAGGGTGGGGGTACGACGCATGATGTTCTCCTTCATTGGATGCCGGCCGCAAAGCGCCCGCTGGTGTCGATGCGAGGTCAGACTTCTTGCACGTTGGGTCGTTAAAGGCGGGCGTCGCTCGGGGAGGCCGTGCTGAGGCCGGGGGCGACGCTCTCGTCGATGACGGGGTTCGACAGCCGGCCCACTCCGTTGATCTCTACGTCGACGACGTCGCCTGCGGTAAGCAGGATGGGGGGGGTCCGTTTGAACCCGACACCTTCCGGAGTGCCGGTGGCGATGATGTCGCCGGGTTCCAATGTCATGGTCCGGGACAAGAAGGCGACGAGCTCCGCGACCCCGAACACCATCATCTTGGTGTTGGCGTGCTGCACCGTCGCCCCGTTGACGGTGGTGGTCAAGGTGAGGTTGTCCAGCGGGCCGATCTCGTCGAGGGTGACTAGTTCCGGCCCGCAGGGTCCGAAGGTGTCAGCCGCCTTGCCCGTGGTCCACTGGGACACTTCGAGTTGCAGGTCACGGGCGGTGACGTCGTTGAACGGCATCGCCCCGATCACATAGCTCAACGCTTCCGATGCGGTGACGTTGCGGCAGCGCCGGCCGATGACCACCGCCAGCTCCCCTTCGTAGTCGACCTTGGTCGACGCCGGGGGCCGGACGATGGGCTGGCCGTGGCCGATCAGGCTGTTCGGGAACTTCGCGAACAGCATCGGCACCACCGGCAAGTCGACCGCCGCTTCCTCGGCGTGCGCCTTGTAGTTGACGCCGAAGCAGAGAATCTTGTCCGGGTCCGGCACCGGTGGCCCCAGGACCGGGCCGCGGACGGCGCCCCCGTCATCGTGAACCTGGCGGGCCGCGGCAGCCAGTTGCCCCCCGACCAGCTGGTCGGTGAGCAGGTTCCGCACGCTGACCGGACCGTTTGCCGACGGACTTTGGAGCCCGGCGGCCTCCAACGCAGCCTGAGCATCGACCACGTCGCCATCGACGACGACTCCGGCGCGCCATCCCGACTGACCTTGGTATGACACAAGTTTCATTGCACAGTCCCACCTAACCGCCCGACGGCGCTACCACCCTGTAGTGGCGAAACTGTATGCAGTTGCGTCGAGGGACGTCAAGTGCATCGGCACAGATCGTTACGGAGAGGCGCGCTTACCCGCCTGTTGACCCTAGACTGCATGCAGTTACCTCCCGGAAAGGTCGACCGATGAAACTCGATGGCCGGGTCGCGCTGGTCACCGGCGCGGCTATGGGCATCGGCCGGGCCATCGCGCAGCGGTTCACCGCCGAAGGCGCTGTCGTCTACGCCGCCGACATCGCGCCGGTCGACCAAGCGACGGGCCTTCGGCCGGTGTCCCTCGACGTCAGCAGTTGGGCTGGCTGGCAGGACACCGTCTCCCGCATCCTCAGCGAGAACGGGAGCCTCGACATCCTGGTCAACAACGCCGGCATGGTCGGGTCCTACGACACGCTGGAAACCATCGACCTCGACATCTACGACCGGGTCATCGCCGTTAACCAGACCGGTGTGTTTCTTGGCATGCGCGCCGCCGTGCCGGCGATGCGCATGGGCGGCGGCGGAGCCATTGTCAACGTGTCGTCGATCTGGGGGCAGGTCGGTGCCGTCGGGGTAGCCGCCTACCAAGCCTCCAAGGGCGGCGTTACTCTGCTCAGCAAGAACGCCGCCATCTCCTTCGCGGCCGACAAGATCAGAGTCAACTCGCTGCACCCCGGCCTCATCGACACCCCCCTGGTCCGCGCTCAAGACCGCGACGTCACGGCCCAGCTCGCTGCAGACACACCGCTGGGCCGTATCGGCACCGCTGCCGAGGTCGCCGCCGCGGCCCTGTTCCTGGCCAGCGACGATGCGTCCTATGTGACGGGCATCGAGCTCGTGGTCGATGGTGGCTACACGGCACGGTGAGAGGAATGCGATGACCACAGCACCCAACGGCCTTGACGGGGCGGGGGACAACGGACAAGGGGTCCACGCCGTCCACGCCCGCCTGCGGGACGCCATTCTTCGCGGACAGCTGGAAGCCGGAAAGGTGTTAAGCCAGGTACAGCTCGCGGAGGAGTACGGCGTCAGCCGCACTCCCCTGCGCGAGGCCCTTCGGCTGTTGGAACGCGAAGGGCTGATGGTGAGCGAACCGAGACGGCGTGTCCGTGTCGCCCCCGTCAGCCTCGAAGACCTCGAACAGGTCTATGCCATGCGCATCAGCTTAGAGACCTTGGGGATTCGCCTCACCGTTCCCCACCTCGATGAGCTCGCCCGCACCCGGCTGACGGACCTGGAGGAGACCATCCGCGGCCATGCCGAGAACCAGGACTACGAGTCCTGGCACGAGCCACACCAGGAGTTTCACCGGGCCCTTGTTGCCGCCGCCGGCTCGCGCATCGTCGGCCAGCGTGACGTCCTCGCCGACCACGCCGAGCGGTACCGCTACAGCACAACCACCATGACCGCTCAAAGCTGGGAGAAGGGAACCCACGAACACAAAGCTCTCCTCGACGCGGCGCTGCGCGGCGACACCGGCGAAGCTGTCCGCACCTTGGCGCGGCACTACGCCCGGGTGGCGCTGAGCGCCGCCGCCCTTTTTAACCCCGAGCACGACCCGCGCGCCATCCGAGAGGCACTTCGCCTCGTCCTGGAAGCACCGTGACCATCACCAGCAAGGACACCATCATCCCGACAGCACAGGTGCGGATCCTCGGCAACCACCGTGAGGGTTCGAGCACAACCTCGCTGACAGCCGTCGCGCTGCTCTTGGACATGGACGGAACGCTGGTGGACTCGACCGCGGCAGTAGAACGGCAGTGGCGGACTTTCTTGGGCTGGTACGACCTGCCGAGCCACCGCCTGCCCACCCAACTGCACGGTAAACGCGCCGTAGACCACGTCGCCTCCCTCCTTCCGGCCGAGCAGGTAGGCGCTGCCCTTCTTCGATTCGCCGAGCTCGAGCAGCGAGACCTCGCCGGCATCACCCCCGTACCCGGGGCCCTCGAGCTACTGACCGCGCTTGAAGCTGCCCTGTTGCCGTGGGCCGTAGTCACCTCCGGCACCCGGCCCGTCGTCGCCGCCCGACTCAAAGCCGCCGGCCTACCCTCACCCCCGGTCTTGGTCAGCGCCGAAGACGTCACAGCCGGCAAACCCGACCCCGAGCCGTACCAGTGCGCCGTCACCCAGCTAGGCCTGACCCATCTCTCAGACCCCAGCTTGATCTTGGCCATCGAGGACGCCCCCGCCGGGATCATCTCCGCCCATAGGGCTGGCTGCACAGTGATCGCGCTGAGCACCACACACCACCCCAGCGATTTACATAAAGCGAGAGTAATCACCCCCGACCTACGCTCGCTCACATTGCTGACCACCAAGGGCCCAGGCAACACGCCGAGCAACGTCCTTGCCCCTGGATCCTGAAGACCGTCAAGGAAGACCGACACCGATGACCACACCGGACATAATCCGCATCGGCATCCTGGGGGCTGCGCGCATCGCCTACGACGGCATCGTTGAACCTAGTCGCGCGACCGGGTGTCGACTCACGGTTGTGGCCGCCCGAGATGCGGCACGCGGCCGCGCGTTCGCCGACCAGCACGGCGTGGACCGGGCGGTCACCGACTACCGCGCCGTAGTCGAGACCGAAGACGTCGACGTCGTCTACAACCCGCTGCCGAACTCCATGCACGCCGCCTGGAACACCGCAGCCATCGCCGCTGGTAAACACGTACTGTCCGAGAAGCCCTTCGCCAGCAACGCCGCCGAAGCAGCATCGGTCCGAGCACGCGGCCTCGCGGCCGGAGTGGTCGTCGCCGACGGCCTCCACTACCGCTACCACCCGGTCAACAGACGGCTGCAGGAGCTGCTCAGGCGAGGCGACCTCGGCGAGCTGGTCAGCGTCGACGTAGTCGTCCACATCCCCCGCCCGGCACCCGGAGACCTCCGGATCTCCGCCGCGCTCGCCGGCGGCGCCTTGATGGACAGCGGCTGTTACGCCATACACGCCATCGGCCTCGTCGGCGAGATAGCCGGTCCGCCCGAGCTAGCCGACGTCGTCGGCCGGGAGTTCCCAGACCTACCGGGCGTCGACGAGCAGGTCCTAGCGGGAGTTTCCTGGCTATTCGGATTCTGAGCGGGTCGGGTGACGTTGGCAGCGGCTGAAAACCATTGTTGACCTGCGCGTTTGCGCGTGTCGGTGCTGGACATGATCTACCGAATAGTGTAT
>JAABUM010005011.1_pt1 | contig 14328 bp, 12 predicted proteins | sample 5559161 | NCBI WGS metagenome assembly JAABUM01 (sample SAMN10711868, study PRJNA513369) | rock metagenome | isolation source: Antarctica rocks | place: Antarctica: Victoria Land, Siegfried Peak nord
GGGGCTGACGCACCCTTCCAATCGAATGGGCGCGTCTACACAAGGAAGCTCACGCGCATTCCGCCTTACCTTGATGACTATGAGGGCGGCAGGACGCCGCCCCTACATCCGATGCAACACCTTTCCGAACCGCGCCCGCCTTTTCCTCCGTTCACTCTCGAAGCCGCGCGCCAGAAAGTGCAAGCCGCGCAAGATGCTTGGAATTCGCGCGAGCCAGAGCGATGCGCCCTCGCGTATTCGCTCGACTCGAAGTGGCGCAACCGCGACGAGTTTTTCGAGGGGCGCGACGAAATCATCGCCTTTTTGACGCGCAAATGGGCGCGCGAACTCGATTACAAGTTGATGAAGGAGTTGTGGGCGTTTCACGGAAACCGCATTTCGGTTCGCTTTGAATACGAATGGCACGATGCCTCAGGCCAGTGGTTTCGTTCGCACGGCAACGAGCAGTGGGAGTTCGATGCAAACGGTTTGATGAGTCGGCGCGACGCTTCCATCAACGACGTGGCAATCCAAGACTCCGAGCGCCGCTTGCGTTGAGTTCGGGTGGAAAGGGCGCGCGTTTGCTACCCTTTCTTTCCTCTTTTCGCCGCTCCAATGAACCTCCAAACGCCGCTCACATCTCCGCCTCGTTCTTCTTTTCCTCTCGTGCAGCCGCTCGGCGTGGCGCCGGCCAAACCCATAACCCCTGCTTCGCCTTTTTGGGAAGCGCGCGCTTCGGTTGATTTTTGCGACCGGCGTTTGGCGTCTCATCTCAACATTTCGCCGGTTTGCGCCGCGATTCTTCGATCGCGCGGCATCGCCACGCCTGAAGCGGTCGAGGCGTTTTTCGAGCCGCATCCGGGACTTTTGCGCGATCCCAATGCGCTTCCCGACATCGAACTGGCTGTTGCGCGTTTGGCGCGCGCGCTCAAAAATAGCGAGCAGATTTTGGTGTTCGGCGATTACGATGTGGACGGCATCACTTCGACGGCGCTCGTGGTGCGCACGCTTAAGCTGTTGGGGGCGCGCGTTTTGTGGCGTTTGCCCGAACGACACGAAGGCTACGGTTTGAGCGTCGAGGCCATCGAAGACGCCCGCGCGCAGGGCGCCGACTTGCTGTTCACCGCCGATTGCGGCATTACGGCGATTGAACCGGCGCGCCGCGCCCGCGAAATTGGCCTCGACCTCATCATCACCGACCACCACGAATGTTCGAGCGAGTTGCCCAGCGCCTTAGCGGTTGTCAACCCGAAACGAAGCGATTCGAATTACGGTTTCACCGGACTTTCGGGATGCGGCGTGGCGTTCAAGGTGATGCAGGCGCTGTTGGCGAGCGTTCGACCGGCGGCGCTCGCTTCGTTTGAGGAAAAATTCGTGGATTTGGTCGCGCTTTCGACCATCGCCGATTGCGTTCCGCTGCACGACGAAAATCGCTATCTCGCCTACGCCGGCTTGCAGCGTTTGTATTCAACGCGCCGCAAAGGCTTGCTCGCCATCATCCACAACGCGTCTTTGCCGCACCAATGCGCGCCGTTGACCAAAGACGGCAAAAAACCAAAAACCGCGTGGAGCGGGCGCGACGTGTCGTTTGGTCTGGCGCCGCGCTTGAATGCGGCGGGCCGTTTGGCCTCGCCAACTCTGGCGCTTCGCCTGTTGCTTTCTGACGACGAACGCGAATGCGCGCAGTTGGCCTCGGACATCGAAGAACTCAACCAGACGCGCAAAGGCCGCACGGAATCGGCGATGCTCGAAGCGAGCGAATCGGTCGAGCGCGACGCGAACTTGGATGAAGACCGTCTGGTGATCGCGTCCGGCACGGGTTGGCATCGCGGCGTGGTTGGCCTCGTCGCCTCGAAGCTGGTCGAAAAATATGGCCGCCCGGCGTTTGCTCTGGGCGTTGAAAACGAGCACGCCCACGGTTCGGGTCGCACCTGCGCCGACTTCGATTTGCACGCCTTAGTCGAAGCGACGCGGCCTCTTTTGACCAGCGGCGGCGGCCACGCGGCGGCGTGCGGCCTCAGTTTGGAAGCGCGCCGAATCCCGCAGTTCAAGCGCGAGGCCTTGGATTTCGCGGGCCAACAATTGACCGAAGACGATCTGGTGCCGCGCGTCGTCGCCGACTGCGAAGTCGAAGCGCGCGATTTGGATTTGAAACTGGCGCTTCAATTGACCCGCATGGAGCCGTGCGGCACGCAAAATCAAGCGCCCAGTTTGTTGCTTTACGGCGCGCGCTTGGTGCATTTCAAAGCGATGAACGGAACAGCCGGGCATTTCAAGGGCAAAATCGCGCTCGGCGGGCGCGAGTTCGATTGGATCTGGTGGCGCGCAGGCGAGCGGATGAACGAACTTCATCTCGATCAATTGGTGGACTGCGTGTTCGTTCCTGAAGTCAACGAGTGGAACGGGCGCACGAGTTTGCAGTTGCAATTGAAAGATGTGCGGCCTTCGGTTTAGAGGGTGGTGTGGTGTTGGGCGCTTAGTGTGAGACAAGAAGTATTGTCTCACACTAAGCGCCTGTATACGTTGAGGTGCTGCCAACAACTTCTCCATGAAAACGCGCGATGTTTTAGGTTTTGGCTGCACCACCATTGACGAACTGCTGTATGTGGATGAATGGCCCCAAGCCGAGCGCAAGCTACCGATTCGCCGCCTCGAAACTCAGGGCGGAGGACTGGGCGCAACCGCTTTGATTGCGGCGGCACGAATGGGCGCGAAGTGCGCTTACGCCGGAACATTGGGGCACGACGAAACCTCGAAACGCGTCGTCGAAGTGCTTCGCGTTGAAGGAATTAACCTCGATTTGGTGACCTATCACGAAGACGCGGGCGTCATTCGCGCGTTTGTGATCGTGGACACCAATCGCAACACGCGCAACATCTTCTTCCAACGACCTGAACTCGTTGGCACGCCGCTCGATGCGCCCGATGAATCCGAAATCGCCGCTTCGCGTTGCGTTTTCATTGACCACTATGGAGGGCAGGGCAACGTGCGCGTGTGCGAACTCGCGCGCAAACACGCTGTTCCCCTTGTCGCCGATTTTGAGCGCGGGGACGTGCCGGATTGGAACGCATTTTTTCCGCTCGTCTCGCACCCGATTTTGTCGCGCGGCTTCGCTTCACGTTCAACGAGTGAAGATGAGCCAAGGCAAATGGCGCGCGCGCTGTGGAATCAGAACCGGGAAGTCGTCGTTGTAACGTGTGGTGAAGAGGGCTGTTACGCAACTGAAGATGGAAAATTGGTGGCGCATTTTCCGGCGTTTGAAACCGAAATTGTGGACACGACCGGTTGCGGCGACTGCTTTCACGGCGTTTATTGCGCGACGCTTGCGTGGGATTGGCCGCTCGAACGACGCCTGAAATGGGCGGGTGCGGCGGCGAGTTTGAAAGCGCGCGTTGTCGGGGCGCAAAAAGGGTTGCCCTCACGCGAGAAAGTCGAAGAGTTTTTGTTGTCAGTTGGGGCGCTTGATTGAAACGAGAACGCGAAGCGTGAGCGAGTGCATCGAACAGTGTGCCGAAGGCACATCATTAGATCGATGGCGCCACGCGCTCTGTTCCATGCACTCGCTCACGCTTCGCGTTCTCGTTTCAATCAAGCGTTCTATTCATCATCCGCGATGCCACCTTCGAGTTCGGCGAGCGCTTCTTTGGGCCGAAGCGGCAGGTGAAACGTGAACGTCGAGCCGTGCCTGACCTGCGAGGTGACATCAATGGTGCCCTGATGACGCTCGACCAAATGCTTGACGAGGAACAAACCGATGCCCGTGCCTCCGGCTTGGCGCGTGTCGCGGTTGTCTACGCGCTCGAATTTTTCGAACACGCGCTCCAACTTTTCGGGCGCGATGCCCATGCCCTGATCTGAAATCGCAACGCTCAAATCGTGCTCATCGGGTTCGACTTTGACAGTCACTTGGCCGCCGCTGGGAGAATATTTGATAGCGTTGGATAATAAGTTAGTGAGGATTTGGTCGAACTTATCGGCATCGCCTAACAGTTCAATTAATGGCCCATCGTATTTAAATATCAACTCGTGACGGTCGGTGTAAGAACTTTGCGCGTGCATCACCCGTTCAATGGCGCTGATGGGATCGAACAAGCTCCAATTCATTTGCAAAGCGCGCCCCGATTCGATGCGCGACACGTTGAGCAAATCGTCTATCAAACGGCGCAGCCGGTCGCACTCGTTGTCGATGATGGAATAAAATTCGACGCGCGTATCGTTATCGAAGTAGCCTTCGGTGTCTTGTAAGAGCGTCGAAATGAACCCTTTAATAGAAGTGAGCGGCGTTCTTAGCTCGTGCGAAACGGTCGAGACGAACTGGGTTTTCATCCGTTCGACGTTGCGAATCTCGGTGATGTCGTTGAAAATCACCACGACGCCCAAAATCGCGGGCACACCGGCTTTTTCGCCGCGCACGAACGCGGTTTGTGCTTGATAGACGCGCGGATCGTGGTCTTCGCCCTGTTCGACTTCGAGTTCAACGCCCGATTCGCGGCCTTCTTCGGTGGCTTCGCGCAGCAATTTGACGAGGGCTTCGTTTTTGATGGCGTCTTGAAAATGCGCGCCGTCGGTGCCTTCTTCTGGCAAGTCGAGCAGGGCGCGCGCCGCCGGGTTGAGCAGGGAAATGTGGCCCGTGGACTCGATCATCAGCACGCCCGAACCCATCGATTGAAGCGTCGCTTGCAACTGCTCTTTCTCTTCGGTGAGTTGCAAATACACCTGCGCGTCGGCGATAACGGCGGTCACTTGGCGCGACATCACCGACAACAGGCGCAAATCTTCGGGCGTGAACGGCGAGCCGCCGCGCTTGTTGAGCACCAAAAACACGCCGACCGTCACGCGCTCGGCCAAGCGTTCGGTTTCGTCGCGGCGCTCCAAAACGAGCGGATAAGCGATGAAGTTGCGCACGTCCATGCGCCGCGTCCACACCAAATCAAGCGTGGAAAGCTCGGTGTTTGCGTCCACCACGACCGGCTCGCCTCCGTTGAAGGCCTTCGCCGCAATGCCTTCGCTCTGGCTCAGGCGAAGCGTTCGCAGTTGTTCGCGCGAAAACCCAACGGCGGGCGGGCGGGCCACGAGTTCGTCGCGTTCACGGTCGTGGAGCAAAAACGCACACTTTTCGGCCTGCACGAGCATCGAAACGTTGCGCATCAAGCGTTGCAGCGTTTGTTCTAATTCCGCCGCGGTCGGAAGTCCGGTTCCTTCGTGCGCCGGGGGATGTGCGCCCGCAACATGAGGCTCGTCCGAGGAAAGCACCTCATCAGAGGTTGGCCCGCTCGCCCGGTCGGAATCGGAAGAAAGCGGTTTGCCTCGCGGCGTAGCGGGCGAATCGCTCGAACCCGGCGCGGCTTTGGGTTCGGAATTCATTCTCGCCTGAAATTCGGAAAACGATGGCCTTTGTGGTTCTGGCGCAGGGGTTTTTGGCGAAGCATCGCCCAAACCCGTAACGCCCTTTGGAGGCGGCGTGGCGTCGCCCGAAGACGGAGAAGGTTCAAATGAAGACGGGTTGGCTCCCGCGCCAGCCTCATCGGGGGCGAGCAACAAAGGCGATGGGTGCGTGCGAAAGCTCATGCGAAGGGACGGCTAAAAGCAAAATCACGGCCCTCCTGACAGGGCCGTGACGGAGTTTGTCTTCGCTTTGGTTTTAGCGCAAACGGTTAAGACGTTGTGCCACCGCTACGTCCGGTTTGCGAGGGCTTATCGCCGCTCGATTTTTTGTCGCCAGATTTCTTGGCGTCTTTGTCTTTTTTGCGCGAGCGTTCGGGGCGTTCTAAGTCACCGAGCGTTTGCACCCGTTGCAAAGAGCGGTGAAAGGAGATCAAATCGCTCGAGGAAATGGCGCCTTCGTCGAGAAAGCGGTCGCGTTCGTCGTAGCTCATCTCGTCGCGCGGGGCTTCGAAGATGGCAGGGTTCCACTCAATGCGCGGGATGAATTCTTCGCCCATTTGCTTGCAATGGCGGCAGCGAAATTTGATGTAAACGACTTCTTCGCCCGACGCGCGCTCATATGGCTCGATGCGTAGCACTTCACGCCCCACGACGTGATGACCGCACCGGCACCGCACGATGGAGTTGTTCATGGTTTGGAAGGCGCCAGTATAACGGCCCACTTTCCCCGTTTTCTTTAGCGCCTCACTTTAGACGTTTACTCGTCCTCATCGTGCCCCCTCGTTGTTTGGACGTGCTCTTTCGGGCCATCAACTTGCATTTTCGCGTCGCAGGAGAACCCAAATCATGAGCGACAAAACACCTTTGGAACAAGTGCAGGAACAAAACGCGGCCAAAAGCGAAAACTTAAACGCCGCGCGCGAGGAATCGCTACACGAGCATTCCGACATCCGCGAACAGCAAAACGTGGACATCAAAACCGACGCGCCCGGCGGCATCGGCAAGTCGGGTCAGGCGCCCAATCCGCGCACGCAACCGACGCGACAGGGCGGCTGAGAGGTAGTGACTCTTACTGAGCCTGAAGCGGGTGTGCAGCCAAAACGTTCTTCAGGCTCAGCGTGACCAAAACAAAAACGTCACTTGCAACCAAACAGCCGCCGGACAATGTCCGGCGGCTGTTTGGTTTTTGTTAAAGCAAAAACTACTTCGCCAGTCGTTTGGCCAGCAGCGCCTGCGCTTTGTCGGCTGTAGTTTTGGCGGCGCTTTGCGTGTCGCGCAAAAACCCCAACAGTTCCTGATCGCCCGCTTTTTCGGCGTCCTGAATGAATTGGTCGTAAAGCAAGGTCGCTTTGGTGGTGTGGTAAATCACCGAAATCAGGTCGTAGTTGACATCTTTGACGCCAGTCTGGTTTTGTGCATCGTTGGCCATGATATTTGAATGTTCTCCGAAGGCGCTTGTCGCCCCGCGCGCATTTCCGCAAACCCCGCGCCACCATCCAAATCTCAAACCGTTTTCGCGCCCGGTTTTCGACTGGAGGGCAAAAACAAATCGGAAAACGTCTGGCTCGCAAACCGGTCGGTCATGCCCGCGATGAAGTCACAAACGCATCTTGCCAATTCACCGGTGCTCAGTTCGTTCCACGAAGTCGACGGGCAGGGCGTGCCGCTCATGGTTTCGGGATGCTCCATGAAAAAATCGAACAGGTTGGAAACGACATGATGCACGCGCGGCGTTTCTTCGGTAGCTCCCAGCAAATACACGTTGTCGAACATCCAGTTTTTGAGTCCATCGGTCGCTTCCATGACCTCATCGCTCATCGCGATGCGATCTTTGGCGCATCGCTTTCCGTTCACCATTTCGCTTGACGCGTCCACGATGGCATAAACCATCTTGGTGATGCGCGCCGCGCCGCGTTCGCCTAAGACCGAAACGAAGCGTTGTGGCAAATCCTCGCGGGTGATGATGCCCGCGCGAATCGCGTCGTCTATGTCATGATTGACATAGGCCACGCGGTCGCAAATGCGGATGATTTGGCCTTCGAGCGTCGCCGGTTTGCCGCGTCCCAGCCACAAATCGAGGGATTGTCCGGCGTGCAAATCGGCTTTTCCTTTGGAGTGGTGCAAAATCCCGTCGCGCACTTCCCACGTCAAATTCAGCCCCTGACCGTGATGTTCGAGTTCGTCCACGATGCGCAGCGAATGTTCGTAGTGCCGAAAGCGCGCCTGCGGGTCGAAGCGCCGATACGCTGCATCCAGCGCTTCTTCGCCCGCGTGACCATACGGCGCGTGCCCGACATCGTGGCCCAAGCCGATGGCTTCAACCAGATCTTCGTTCAAGCGAAGCGCCCGCGCGACGGTGCGCGCGATTTGCGTCACTTCAAGCGTGTGGGTAAGTCTCGTGCGGTAATGATCGAATTCGGGCGAAATGAAAACCTGCGTTTTGTGCTTGAGGCGCCGGAACGCTTTCGAGTGCAAAATGCGGTCGCGGTCGCGCTGCCACTCGGTGCGAAGCGGGTCGCTCAGTTCAGGTTTTTGGCGGCCTTGGGTTTGGCTCGATTTGGCGGCGCGTTCATCGAGCGTTTGGAGTTCGCGCGTTTCGAGCCACAAGCGCACATCGCTCAGGTCATCGCGCGTGTCGAAGTTGACGGGCATGATGCGGGTTTCCTCTAATTCGGGGCGCGTCGCCATTGACAGCGTTTTGTTTTGGCGGGTTTGAAGTGATTGCCGGTTAAGCCGGTTAATGTGAATGAACGCATTTGTAACCTTTAGCCAGTGCCATCAAGCGATGAGCCGGACGCATCAGCGACGGGTAAGAACGGCTTGATTCAAATAACATTGGAGCCGTTCTTACGCGTCGCTGATGCGTCCGGCTCATCGCTTGATGGCACTGGCTAAAGGTATTCTCGCACGCAAAATTTGCTACACCCCGCTCAGCGTCCCAAAAGTTCCAACACGTGTGGCAAAAGCGCTTCGGCGGGCGCGTCTCTGGGAAACACGCCGCGCGCCCCGACTTCTTCGGCGCGCGCGTCCGCTTCGTCCACGCGACCCGACGTGAACAGCACGAGCGGAACCGTGCGGCCATTGGGCACGCCGCGAATCAAACGCGCCGCGTCCCAGCCACTCAGCGAAGGCAGTTCGGCGTCCATCAAAATCGCATCGAAACGTTCGTCGCGCACGGCTTCCACGGCTTCCACGCCATCGCTTGCGGTTCGCACCGAATGACCGCCGCGCGCCAACAGAGCGCGCCACTGCCCGCTTTCGAGGGCGTTTTGCACGATCAAAAAGCGGCGCGGCAAAAGTCCCGGCACCTGAGTTAAGGAATAGTGCGGCGGTTGCTCGCCGTTTGAACCGATCAAATGGCGCCGCTCCAACGAATGCAAAACGGCCAGAACACGAAAGAGCGGAATCGCCGTGGCATCGGCGATGTCGCGCGCACTGAGATCGCCGCCTTCCGTTAAAAGCGCGTGGACTTCGCGTTCATCGGGCAACAGCGAGGCGAGGGCGCGGCCCGAACCCAGAGCGCGCGCCAGAGCATCCAGTTTTTGCGGGCGCGGCTCTAAAACGCCTTCGAGCAAAGCGCCCGGCGCAAGTGGGACGAGCGGCCCCAACCGCGTTTGCGGCCCGACGACGGCGCCCGCGCCGATGTCGCAGCCTTCGCCAACAACCGCGCCTTCTTCCACGCGCGCGTCGCGTCCCACACGGCAACGCGCGCCGACGACGCAACCGTTCAACTGAACGTGCGCGCCCAGAGACACTTCATCGTAAACCACCGAACCGACGACGCGGGCGCCTTCGCCCACGAAGCAGCCCGCGCCAATGACCGTTCCCGGCCCGACGCGCGCGCCGGACGCGATTTTGGAACCGGCGCCAATGGTAAACGGCGCGATGCACACGGCATCCGGCGAGATTTGCGCGTCGGGCGCAACGGCGCAATGACCTTCGATTAAGCGCGTGTTGGCGGATAAATACGTTCCGACGCGCCCGATGTCGATCCAGAATCCGTTGAGCGGCCAGCCGAAAAAGCGCGCGTCTTGCTCCATCAAGCGCGGAAACAACTCGCGCGCGAAATCGAACGGCTCGCCTTCGGGAACTTCCCGAAACATGGATTTCTTGAGAATGTAAAAGCCCGACGAAGCCAGATCAGAAACGGCGTCTTCGGGACGCGGCTTTTCTTGAAAGCGGCGGATGCGCCCGTTAGAATCGAGGTCGCACACGCCAAACTCGCGCGTGTCCGCGACGCGCATCACGGCGATGGACACATCGGCTTGCTTTTGTTTGTGGAAAGCCAGAAACGCGGCGTAATCTATGTCGGCGACGGCGTCGCCTTGGATGATGAGGAATTCGTCTTCGAGATCGTCCCACAAATTGCGCACGCAACCCGCTGTGCCGAGCGGCTTGAACTCTTCGACGCAGCGAACCGCAATGGGGAAAGGCAACCGTTTCAAACGTTCTTCAACTAAGGGCGCGAGATAGTTGGTGGTGATGATGACATCATTGCAACCGGCGCGCGCCAAGGCTTCCACGATGTGCGCAATCGCCGGGCGACCTGCGACAGGAAGCATCGGTTTGGGAAGCGTGTAGGTGAGCGGGCGGAGGCGCGTTCCCATGCCCCCGGCTAAGATGATGGCTTGCATTCACGTCCCAATTTTGGACTCGGTTGAGGTTACAGCTATCCAGAGAAAGCGATATCAAATCGCAGCCAACGAAGCGATCCCATCGCCGACACAACCGAGTTACTTTGTGTCGGCTAAGGCCGACCGCTTCGTTGGCTGCGATTTGATATCGCTTTCTACTTCGGTTCTCAACTGCCCAAATTCCACCACAGCGGCTGGTGAAACAGTATTTCCAGCACCAGCGCTACACCGAACCCCAGTGATAAACCCACGCCCCACGGCACGAAGCGTTTGGTGACGACGGGCGCGGGCGCATCGGCGGTGTGTGTGACCACCGCGAGGTGCGCATAGTTCTTGATGTTTCGACCGACCGCGCCGAGTTCGCCGCGTTTGTAAAGCCACGGCAAAATCAGCATCCCGAAAATCGCCGCGCCATACAAAAAACCGAACCCGCAAAACGACCAGCCCTTGAGCGCGCCAACGGCCATGAGCAACTTCACGTCACCCGCTTTGGCGAGGTTCAAACGCCACGGCACGAATTGAATGCCCAGCCCGACGCCCAGTCCAAGCAGTGACCAACCAAGGCCCGTTGCGCCGCCGAAAACGAGATGGAGCACAAGTCCGATGCCCATCGCGGGAAAGGTGTATTTGTTATAAATCTTGCCGCGTGTGCCGTCGGTGTAAGCGCACATCAAGAGAAACGCCGCCAGAACCGCGTCGCAAAGCCCGACGCCCAGCGCCGATAATCCGATTTGTGCCGAGGTGAAGTGCTCGAAAAAGAACTGCATCAAGAGGCTTTATGCCCCGATTTGGCCATTTGAGCGAGAGGTTTAAACGTTGAAGTTGGGTTGAGTGAGCGGGATGTTTTAGCCCGCTCACTCAACCCGCCATCTGCAATTCCATCAACACACGCGGCGCTTCCATCCTGCGCGTCGTTTGCGTCGCCTCGCCGAGAAAGCCCCACAAAAACCCTTCGCGCGCCTCGACTTCCACCATCGTTCCGACCGGAAAATCGCGCGACGAACCGGGGAAAATCATCAGCTTGTTGCCGCGCGTTCGTCCCGCGATTTTGAGCGGATCTTTGTCGCTTGGCCCTTCGACCAACACTTCAAAAGTTCGCCCAACCAAAGCCTGATTTTTCTGGCGGGAAATGTCGGCCTGCAAATCAATCAAACGATTGAGCCGCTCTTTTTTAACTAAAGCCGGAACATCGTCCGTCCAATCGAAGGCTTCGGTCGAGTGGCGCGACGAATAGGCGAACATGAACGCTTGATCGAAACGAACCTCGCGGAAAAAGTCCATCGTGTTCTCAAATTCCGCATCCGTTTCGCCGCAAAACCCGACGATGGCATCGGTTGTGAGCGTCACGTCGGGCATCCGCACGCGAACGCGTTCGATGATCGAACGGTAACGCTCGACTGAGTAAGTGCGCTTCATCCTTTTCAAACAATCGTTGTCGCCCGATTGAAGCGGCATATGCAGATGCTCGCACACGCCCGGCAATTCAGCGATGGCATCCACCAGGGCTTCGGAAAAATACATCGGATGCGGCGACATGAACCGCACACGCAACGCGGGGTTGATGCGGTTGATTTGTTCGAGTAGCCACACGAAATCAACGCGTGTTCCGTCGTCGAGCTTTCCCAAATCGTGGCCGTAAGCGTTCACGGTTTGACCAAGCAAAGTCACTTCGCGGTAGCCCAAATCGGACAACTGGCGAATTTCGTCGAGCACCTCGCTTGGTCGGCGCGAAATTTCGCGCCCGCGCGCACTAGGAACTGCGCAATAAGTGCATTTGAAGTTGCAGCCGAAAATGACATCCACCCACGCCGAAGTCGCGCTCGAACGGCGAACCGGCGTCACGGGCGTTGGGTCAACTTCCAATCCCAGTCCGTCGCGCGCGCCGCCGTTTTGGGCTGAGCGAACCAACATCGGCAGATGATGCAAATTGCGCGGGCCGAGCAAAATATCCACTTCGGGCACGCGGCGCCGAATCGAATCGGCTTCGCGCTGCGCCATGCAACCGGCGACGCCAATCACCAGATTGGGATTAGCGGCCTTGAGGGTTCGCAAGCGGCCCAAATCGGAATACAACTTTTGTTCGGGCCGCTCGCGCACGGCGCAGGTATTGAGCAAAATCACATCAGCCTGTTCGGCGTGTTCTGTCGCGTCGAAACCAAGGTCTTCGAGCATTCCGGCCATGCGCTCGGAATCGTGAACGTTCATCTGGCAGCCGTAGGTTTGAATCCAGTAGCGGGGTTTCATCTTTGAACCAAGTATTGTAGGGAAGTGGCCCAGCGCGTTTAACTGCGCGCGCATTTATATGAACGAACCCTTTTACAACGTTTTATTGAAAGCCCGCGACGGCGACAGCCCGGTCGCCATCTATTGCAACCCCGACAACCCGCGTGCCTTCCTCGCCGGTTGGACCGAAGCCGTGTCCGAAACGCACGTGATCTTGCGCCACCTGAGCACCGAAGGCCGTTATGATGGCTACGTCCTCAAATATTGCGACTCGATTTTTCGCGTCGACACCGAAGGCCGCTATCTCGAACGATTGGCGTTTTTGTTTTCCGCGCGCAAACAAAAATTTGCCACGGTTTTGGTTTCCGATTTCGATGCGCAAACCAATCTGGTCGTTGAAATCCTGCTCGCCGCGCAACGCGAAGAGTTGCTGGTGACCGTCGAAGTCGCGGCAGAAGATTTCGATAACGGTGCGGTGAAATCAGTTGATCTCGACACGATGACGCTCGAAGTTTTCGATCCTTACGGCGTCATTGACCGCGAAGCGACGATTCATCTGGAAGCGATTTCCGAAGTGCGAGTTGATTCCGAACGCTTGCAGTCGCTCAAGCTGCTGAGCAACTGGCATCAACTGCCGGGTTTGTGAACATGACACAGAATCCTAAAGCTACTCTCACGGTGTTCTACTCATGCGTTGGAGGCTTCCTCACAGGCGTTATGACGGGCGGTTTAAGTGCTTTGGCTTTCGCGCTGGCTTTGGAAACTCTGCATCCGCAGCCGTCGTTGCCGTCTGATTCTCTGCTGTTTGGCTTGTTGATGGCTTTTCTGGCGGGCGCAGGCGTTGGTGCGATAGCGGGAAGCTTTTCTGGCTTGTCTATCGGTCTGGTTTTGTGCCGTGTTCAACGCCCTGTGGTGGGAATTCTGTTGGGAAGCGTCGCTGGTCTGATCTTGTCAATGATTTTGCAGAGCGGCCCCGCCACTTTGACTTTGACTGTTCAGGAAGCATGGCTGTTCCGTCTTATCTGTGTTGGCAGCGGTTCAGCGGCAGGCTTCTTTTTGACTTGCGTCCTTCTTCGGTCGAGGAGAAGTTGGTGAGTCACCATCAGAGACAGTGGCCCAAATTCAATAGCTCAACCTCAACTTATGCAATTCCAAATTATTCCCGCCATTGACATTCGCGGCGGCAAGTGCGTTCGTTTAATGCAAGGCGACTACGCCCGCGAAACGGTTTACGGCGACGATCCGCTCGAAATGGCCCGTCGCTGGGAATCTGAAGGCGCAACGCGACTTCACATCGTAGACCTCGACGGCGCCCGCGACGGCGCGGGCGCGAACTTTGAGGCCATCAAATCTATCGCGCAAACGCTCCAAATCCCGGTTCAAGTCGGCGGCGGGATTCGTTCGTTCGATGCGCTCGATGCGCTCTTAGATGCGGGCGTTCAGCGCTGCGTTTTGGGAACTGTGTTGGCGAAAAACCAGAATTTCGCCGAAGAAGCGTTCGCTATTTACGCCGATGCCGTCATCGCCGGAATTGATGCGCGCGATGGCAAAATCGCTGTCGAAGGCTGGCAGGAATCCTCGCAAGTGGACGCGGTTCGGTTCGCGGCTTACATGGAAGAACTCGGCGCCATGCGCATCATCTTCACCGACATCGCGCGCGATGGGATGCTGACCGGGCCGAACACGGGCGCCTTGACTTCGCTATGCGAGGCGGTTTCCATTCCGGTGATTGCCTCTGGCGGCGTGCAAAACGAGGCCGATGTGGCTCAGTTGAGGGCGATTGATGGTGTGGAAGGCGTGATTTCGGGCAAGGCGTTGTATGAAGGCACGACGACTTTGCGCGCGCTGTTGGGCGCGGCGAAGGAGTAAGAGCGGTTGTCAACAACAGGTGACAATTGGAGTTATAGCGCATCTTACTGAGCAAGCTCCACCCCGCTTTGTCATTCTGAAGGGAGCGGTGCGACCAGAAGAATCTCCTCTCAGGTCGCAATGCATCGCAGCCGCAACGAGATTCTTCTGGTCGCACCGCTCCCTTCAGAATGACAAAGCGGGGTGGAGACTTTATTCTCTGACTTGCTATAAGAATGAAAAGCGGGGCTTGCGCCCT
>JAABUM010005012.1_pt1 | contig 14325 bp, 11 predicted proteins | sample 5559161 | NCBI WGS metagenome assembly JAABUM01 (sample SAMN10711868, study PRJNA513369) | rock metagenome | isolation source: Antarctica rocks | place: Antarctica: Victoria Land, Siegfried Peak nord
CGCCAGCGTCATGGGCGTCTTTACGACCCCCAAGACCCTGCGTGCAGTTGCCTCCAGCTCGCGGTTGCTACCAACTCGCCCCGCAAAGGACTTTCACCTCCAATCCAGTGCCCATGCCAGGCACACCCCCACCGAGCTTCGCTCGGCGTGGGCCCTGGCTTGCTTCGCCCACCAGCTCCGGAACTGCCAGTTCGCCATCGAGGCCGGGGACGCCGTGTTCGCGCCGCGCATGAAGGCGCTGCTGTTGCGGGCCGTCATCCTGGCGCGCCGGCGCCAGACACTCGCGGCCAGCACCCGCCACCAGTACCGAAGCCGCCTCGATCGGGACCTCGACGCCATCATGGCGCTCAGTCCCACCAACCGCCATGGCCAGCGCCTCAGGAAGCGCTACGGCAAGGTCCGCAACGACCTTTTCACTTTCCTGATCCACCCCGATGTTCCGCCCGACAACAATGGCTCCGAGCGCGAACTTCGGCCAACCGCTACCTACCGGAAAGTCACCGGCGGCTTCCGGTCCCAATGGGGTGCCGATCTCTTCGCCAGCGTCAGGTCCGTCGTCGGAACAGCTGCGCGCACCGGCGTCGACGCCTACGCAGCCATCCTCAACAAGCTATGCGGGTGCCAGAATCCCGCAGAAGCTATGCCCCGACGCGGTCCCAGACGAGGCCAAGGTGACGGCCTGCATGAAGGCCAAAAAGGCCAATCTCAGCCCTGCCTGCCGCAAGGTGTTCGACCGCGGGATGGGCATGTGAAGTCTGAGCCATTTAGCGTTCCAGACCAGGGTCGGACACGTCACCCCTCCACCGGGATCAAGCTGACGTGCCGCGTTCTACCGGAACAAATCGGGGCGCCTGACCCTGAGCGTCTGGATCACCAACAGGGTCTTCATGTCCGGGAGCCGGCCCGTGTCCGTCAGCACGGCCAGCTCATCCTGAAGCTGTTCGGCGGCTAGCATATCACGCGGCGGATGAGCGGCGGGCTGCCAGTCGTCATTGCGGACCGCAGCCGGGGGAAGAGGGCTCTCACCTGGAGATGCCGTCAGCAAGCCTCTCAAGGCTACGGTGCGGCGAACCAGGGTTCAATCCGCAACACTTCTCCGTGCATCGAGTTAGCTGCTTGTTGCCCGACGGTCAATGCGAGTTCACGGGGGTCGGACTTGGTAGAGACAGCGGTGCAGATCCTGCTCGTCGAGGACGAAGGCCCTATCCGTGTGATGACCGCGGAAGCCCTGCAGGACGAGGGTTTCGAAGTGGTCGAGGCGTTCAACGGTGATGAAGCCGTCAAGCTGCTCGACGGACCGGAACGCTTCGACGCTCTGTTCACGGATGTCCGCATGCCCGGATCGCTTGACGGCGTCGAGGTCGCCTTGCATGCCCGCCGACGCTATCCCGCGATCCCCATAGTGGTCACATCCGGCTATGCGCCTGACCTCGTGGCTCGTCTGAGTGTCCTCGACCCTTCTGCCGTCCTGATCGGCAAGCCCTATGGCATGGCGAAGCTGGTCGAAGCTCTGAATCGCCTGACCGAACATCTCTGAGCGGCAGACCGCGGCGTGCACAGAGGGTCATGCCGCGAGGCGGGCCTCGCTGATTCGCATCGTGATGACGACACCCTCAGGGGCCAGTCGAACGCTATCGAACCACGGAACTGGCCGCTCACGCTTTTAGAAAGCAGCTTGCTCCCGAAGCCGAGCGGAGCAGTCGGGGCAGCGGTCGGTGGGCCGCCAAGTTCCTTCCATACCATCACCATGGATCCGTCATCGGCGCTGCACGTCAGATCGACGATGCCCTTGTCGACCGAAAGCGCACCATACTTGGTCGAGTTGGTCGCCAGTTCGTGGACGATCAAGGCCAGCGTCGTAACTGCGGTCTCTCCGACGCGGATCTCCGGCACCGAGATGTGGACGCGGTCACCCACCGTTATTCCGTCGTATGGCGCGAGCAAGACCGCGAGCAGGTCGCCCAGGAGCGCCGCCTTGTTCTCGACCTCGCCGGGAACGTGACGGACGAGATCGTGCGCTCGGCCCAGGGCGTTCAAACGCTGGGTCAGGTCGCGGGCCATTTCAGTCGTCGTCGCCGCCGAGCGCGCGGCGATCGTCGTCAAGGCGGAGGCGATGGAGAACAGGTTCTTGACCCGATGGCTCATCTCCCCCGCGAGCATCTCGCGCGCCTCCTCGGCCTCCTTCCGCTCTGTCACATCGAGAAAGACACCGAACATGACCCGGGCCTTCGGTGAGACCGTGTTCGATGTCATTGAGGCCGATCCCGACCGGCTGCGCGAGGTCGAGGGCATCGGCCCGGTGCGGGCCGCGCGGATCGCCGCCGGCTGGGCCGAACAGAAGGTCGTCCGCGAGATCATGCTGTTCCTGCATGCTCACGGCGTCGGCACCTCGCGGGCGGTGCGGATCTACAAGACCTACGGCGCCGAGGCGGTCGCGATCATCAGCGAGAACCCGTATCGGCTCGCGCGCGACATCCGCGGCATCGGCTTCAAGACGGCCGACCAGATCGCCGCGAAGCTCGGGATCGCCAAGGACGCGATGGTGCGGGTCCGCGCCGGGGTAAGCTATGCGCTCGCCGAAGCGATGGACGAGGGCCATGGCGGCCGGCCTGAAGACGACCTGGTGCGCACCGGCGCCGAGCTGCTCGATGTCTCGGCCGACCGGCTCACGGCCGCCCTCGCCCTCGAACTCCAGGACGGCACCGTCGTGGCGAATACCGTCGGCGAGCGCCGCTGCATCTTTCTCGCGAGCCTCTATCGAGCCGAACAGGAGATCGCCTGGCGGCTCCGGGACCTTGCCGCCGGCGAGCCGCCCTGGCCCGAGATCGACGTCGACCGGGCGATCCCCTGGCTTGAGGTGCGCGGTGGGATCACACTTGCGACGAGCCAGCGGGAAGCGTTGCGTCTTGCCGGATCGAGCAAGGCCCTCGTCATCACCGGCGGCCCCGGTGTCGGCAAGACTACGCTCGTCAATTCGATCCTGAAGATGCTGGTCGCAAAGAGCGTTAACGTCGCCCTCTGCGCGCCGACCGGTCGCGCCGCGAAGCGCCTGACCGAGACGACGGGGGTCGACGCCAAGACAATCCACCGCCTGCTTGAGACTGACCCGAAGAACGGCGGCTTCAAGCGTGATGAAACGAACCCGCTCGGCTGCGATCTGCTCGTCGTCGACGAGACATCGATGGTCGACGTCTTGTTGATGAAGGCGCTCGTTCGGGCGCTGCCGACTCGCGCGGCACTGCTCCTCGTCGGGGACGTCGACCAGCTCCCCTCCGTAGGTCCGGGCCAGGTCCTCGCTGACATCATCGACTCCGGCGCCGTGCCGGTCGTCCGCCTGACGGAGGTGTTTCGCCAGGCCGCGACGAGCCGCGTCATTGTCAACGCCCACCGGATCAACGCCGGCCTGATGCCCGAGGCGACCCCGGCCGGAGCCGAGCGCTCCGACTTCTACGTCATTGATGCCGCCGAGCCGGAGATCGCCGCCGCCAAGATCCTCGCGGTGGTGCGGGAGCGGATCCCACGCGCCTTCGGGCTCGACCCGGTCCGCGACGTCCAGGTGCTCTGCCCGATGAATCGCGGCGGGGTCGGCGCCCGCTCGCTCAACATCGAGCTCCAAAAGGCGCTGAATCCACCCGGCGAGGTTCGGGTCGAGCGGTTCGGCTGGACCTACGCGCCGGGCGACAGGGTCATGCAGATCGAGAACGACTACGACAAGGAGGTGAGGGAGTGTATGCGGGCGGCAAGCGCCGGCTCGACCGCGACCGGATCAAGGCGCTGCGCGCTGCCGGCAACGGGCCAGCCGCCATCGCGCGGGTAGTCGGATGCTCGCGCATGCAGGTCTATCGCGTGTTGCAAGACGACGAGGTGCCTACCCCCGAACGCGCATGCGGCGAAGCTGGAGCAGCTCGTCAGGTGGGTACCGCGCGCTGAGTCGCATCGTGTTTACAGTTTCCTAAGATGATTCCGGAAAAGGCGTTAAAATGTGTTAACCTTTGATGGATCGGTCGCGTGCGAAGCTGGTCTCGCGAAGCCGATCCGACGAGGTGGGGCTTCATCATGCGCATCGTGCGGCACAAAACCGTTAAGCATCAAGGACCATACGACGAGATCAAGTTCGTTGCCGTAAGCAGCCGTATTGCAGGCAGAACAGGAGCAGTAGCCTTCGAGCAGGACGCCGTCACAGTGCCATCGACCTGGAGTCAAGTCGCGACGGATATCTTAACTAGCAGATACCTGAGAAAATGCGGAGTTTCAAAGCTGCTCCAAAGGATTGAGGAGAACGATGTTCCGTCTTGGCTTTGGCGATCGGTTCCGGATCATGCGGCTTTGGCCGGCTTGCCGGAGAATAGCCGCTTCACCGGTGAACACGACGCCCGGCAGGTTTTCGACAGGATCGCCGGCGCCATGACTTACTGGGGGTGGAAGAGCGGGTATTTCGATGAGGAAGCCGACGCTCAGGCGTTCAACGACGAGATCCGCTACGCCCTGGCGACACAGGTCGCGGCTCCGAACTCACCGCAGTGGTTCAACACGGGACTCCATTGGGCCTACGGGATCGAAGGTCCCGCCCAGGGTCACTATTTCGTCGACCCCACCAGCGACGCGCTTCGCCCCACCCGCAACGCGTTCGAGCGGCCGCAGACCCACTCCTGCTTCATCCAGTCTGTCGAGGACGACCTGGTCAACGAGGGCGGCATCCTGCCCTTGTTCGTCAACGAGGCACGGATCGCCAAATACGGATCGGGAACCGGTGCGAACTTTTCCAAAATCCGCGGGGCGTCCGAAAACCTCTCGGGCGGCGGTCACGCCTGCGGGCTCATTGCGGTTCTGCGCGCCAGCGACCGCGCAGCCTCGTTGGTCACCGCCAACGGGAGCACGCGTCGCTCCTCCAAAATGGTTATTGTTGACATCGATCATCCCGATGTCCTGCCCTTCATCCGGTGGAAGGCGGATGAGGAGCGTAAGGTCGCCTCGCTGGTGGCGGGATCGAAGGCATGCCTGCATCACCTCAACAAGCTGATCCAGGCGGCCTCGGACGACGGTGTCCCGAACCTCGACCCCGCGCGAAACCAGGCGCTGAAGCGCGCCATGAAGGCGGCCCGGAACGCCTTCGTGCCCGAGAATTACATTCGTCGCGCCATTAAATCGGCGGAACAGGGTTTCACGTCAGTCGACTTTCCCACCTTCAACGAGGACTGGAACTCGGAGGCCTACGCGACCGTCGCGGGCCAAAACGGCAACAACACGGTCCGCGTGACGGACAAATTCCTCCGCGCCGTCGAGAGAGGATTGCCGTGGGACCTGATCGCGCGCTGCGGCGGGGGCAAGGTGCAGACCATACCGGCCGCCGATCTTTGGGACGAAATCGGGCACGCTGCCTGGGCATCGGCCGATCCCGGCATCCACTTCACGACGACAATCAACGAGTGGCACACCTGCCCTGCGACCGATGAGATCCGCGCCTCAAACTCCTGTTCGGAATTCCTGTTTCTGAACGATACCGGGGCGACGCTCGCCTCCCTTAACCTGCTGCGGTTCAAGGGCGAGCAGTCCCTGATCGACCTCGATGCCTTCGAACACGCCTGCCGGCTTTGGACGATTGCGCTCGACATCTCGGTTGCCATGGCACAGTTCCCATCCCCGGAGATCGCGCGCCGAACCTATGATTATCGCCCTCTCGGACTGGGCTACGCCAACCTGGGCGGCCTTCTGATGACCCTGGGCGTTCCCTACGACTCGGACGAGGGCCGCGCCCTTTGCGCCGGTTTGACGGCCATTCTGTCCGGCGTCGCCTACGCGACGTCCGCCGAGATGGCTGGGCAACTCGGACCGTTCAACGGCTACGCGCCGAACCGCGAGCCGATGCTGCGCGTAATCCGGAACCACGCACGGGCAGCGCATGGGCTGAGCACGGGATACGAAGCGCTGTCCGTCATCCCGGTCCCGCTCGATGTCGACGCGCTGGCGCGGATGCCGGGATCGAATGGCACCGCGATTGCGGCGCGGAGCCGCGAAGTTTGGAACCGTGCCGTGCAGACCGGCGAGCGCTTTGGTTTCCGAAATGCGCAAACGTCCTGCATCGCCCCGACCGGCACGATCGGCCTCGTGATGGACTGCGACACGACAGGCATCGAACCCGACTTCGCGCTGGTGAAATTCAAGAAGCTAGCGGGCGGCGGCTACTTTAAGATCATCAACCGCGGCGTGCCCGAAGCTCTTCGCGAACTCGGCTACGGCGAGGCCGCCATCACCGAAATCGAGCACTACGCCATCGGACACGGGTCTTTGCGATCCGCGCCGTTCATCAACCACGCGACGCTGTCGAGCCGCGGGTTCACGCCTGAGAAGATCGAGGCGATCGAACGCGCCCTCCCCTCTGCCTTCGACATTCGATTCGTCTTCAACAAGTGGACGCTCGGCGACGATTTTCTCACGAAGGTTCCCGGGTTGTCGGCCTCTACAGCCGACGACGATTTGAACCTACTTCTCCGCCTCGGCTTCACCAAGGCGGAGATCGAAGCGGCCAACGTCCACATCTGCGGGGCGATGACGCTGGAAGGAGCTCCATACCTCCGTCCGGACCATCTCTCCGTCTTCGACTGTGCCAGTCCGTGCGGACGGACCGGCACCCGCTTCCTGTCGCCCGAAGGTCACATTCGGATGATGGCGGCGGCGCAGCCCTTCGTGTCGGGCGCGATTTCGAAGACCATCAACATGCCGAACAATGCCACCGTGGACGACTGCAAGAGCGCTTACATGTTATCGTGGAAGCTCGGGTTGAAAGCTAACGCCGTGTATCGGGACGGCTCGAAGCTGTCGCAGCCGCTCACCGCGCATCGGATCACGGATGACGAGGAGGAAGAGGCCGGCGAACTGCTCGCCGAAACGCCGAGCGCGACGGTCACGGACCAAGTTCGCCTGATCGCGCAAGACGTGGCCGAGGCCGCGTCCCGTCCTCTTCAGCGGTTTGACGAACGCCTGCCCGTCCGGCCGGGGCTCCGGTATGTCGCTCTCATCGACGGGCACCGCCTCACGTTGAGGACCCGGCTGAGCAGCGGCGGCCAGCCAACGCAAATCGACATCGATGCGCTCGACGCGTCGGGGCGGCGAAATCAGATCGCCAATGACGTTGCGGTCGCGATCTCTCTCGGCCTGCAGCACGGCGTTCCGCTTGATCATTACATCAACGCCTTCACGGGCAAGATGGGCGGAACTGGGCTGTCCGCCGCGCGCCTCAGAGCACCCTCGGATATTATCGAGCATGTGTTCCAGAAACTCGGCGTGGCCTACCTCGGGCGGCACGACGGCGCCGAGGGGAATGCCAATGACCTGAGGGTCGGTGCATGACAAAATCTTGCCCGATCGATCCCGCCGGCACTCCGTCCGAACCGCACAACCGTCCGGACCCTGAGTCTACGATCGGGCTCCCCGCGAGCGCGGCAAGTGCAGCCGAAGTGCGCGCAGCCTTGGCGGAGCTCGTGCGGTTAAAGGACGTGAAGACTCAGTTCGGCGAAACGGCCGACTACAGGACCGACCGGGAGCGGGCCTGGGAAGAAGCCCGCCGCGTGCTGGAACGCGGCTAACGAGTGTCGCGCAGCGCTTAGAGTCCGTTGGGAAAGGGTAATTTTGGGCAGTTTTGTCATTGATTTTACAGGGTGATTTCTGCTCGCGAGGGGCTTTCCCTACGGACTCTAAAATGAGGTGAGAACGATGCAAAGTCCGTGCGTCCGTTCGGAGCAGCACCTCGATCAGTGCGGGAAAATCGCGTCGTCGCCTGCAATCCGACGCTTATCCGGTAACCGAATCCCAATAACTTGCTGAAATGGTCTAGCGCGGCTTCTTGGGAGCGACGGACGTGCTTACCCTTTACGCGACACTGGGCTCGGGAAACTGCTTCAAGCCGTTCCTGGCCATGCGTCAGCTTATGATCCCATTCGAAACGCGGCTCGTCGACGTGCTCGCCGGTGAAACGCGTTCGGAAGCCTTCAAGGCCGTCAACCCGGCAGGGACCGTGCCCTACCTTCGCGTGGCCGGCGGACAAGGGCTCGGCGAGTCCAACGCCATACTTTGGTTCGTCGCCGACGGCTCTTTCCTTATCCCAGCGGACGCCTACGACCGGGCGCGTGGCCTGCAGTGGATGTTTTTCGAGCAGGTGAAACTCGAACCGTTCATCTCGCCGGCACGCTTCCTGACCAGGATCGCGCCGGATCGGGGGGCGGGACGCGAGGCTGACATCGCGGTCTGGCGAGAGCGTGCCCGCGTTGGACTAAACATGCTGAATGCGCATCTGGCCACCAGCGACTTCGTGGCGGGCTCGTCCTACTCGATCGCTGACATCGGCGTGTTCGGGTACGTGCACGTTTCTCCCGAGGCCGGTGTTCCGCTAGACAGCTTTGGCGCGATCCGTCGCTGGATTGCTCGGGTCGAGGCAACGCCGCGTTTCCTGCCGATGGGGGAGATGACTGTTGCGGCTTCGACGCTAGTAGCGGCTTGATCGGACTAGCGCGATGACCACGCTCCGATGACACGAAGAGGCAGGTCCGACAGGTTGATTGATCAATCAGTAATCGATTACGGCCGCATAGCTGTCTCTCAACTATCCGTTGCGGTCTGGATTTTCGACATCGACGAGGGACGGGTGGTCTGGGCCAATCGGTCCGGGCTCGCCGTCTGGGGGGCGGACGATGTTGCGTCGCTGGCCGCCCGGAACATGAAAGCTGACATGTCCGCCTCAGTCGCTCGGCGACTGAAACAATACCAGGATGACTTCAGCCGGGGACACCCTTTTTTCTCCGAACTATGGACGATCTATCCCAAAGGCGTCTCCAGGACGGTGCGGTGCCTGTTCTCAGGTTTCATGCTCTCCGATGGTCGCATGGGAATGCTTTGCGAAGCGCGAGACGAACTCGAGGTCGAGCCCGACACTCTACGGAGCGCCGATGCGCTCCTGCACACGCAGCTGATGATCTCGCTTTATTCGACGACGGGTGTAGCTCTCTACCGCAATCCATCTGCCCGGAGCGCTATTGTTCGGGGTAGGAACGATCTTGCTTCGCGCTTCGTCGACCCAGCCTGCTATCAGGCCATTTCGGATGGGCTGAAACAGTCGGGCGAGATCAGCCGCGTCGTGAAAATAAAAACCTACAAGGGGCTTCGATGGCATGATCTGACAGCCCGCGAATGCCGCGACGCCGTTACAGGAATGGCCGCGATCCTGGTCAGCGAAGTAGATGTCACTGAGTTGAAGGAGACCGAAGCGAAAGCATATTTTCTGGCGCATCACGACTCGTTGACAAGCTTACCGAACCGAGCCTCTATTCCGCTGTATTTCGACCAGTGCATAAAGAATGCTGAAGCAGAGGGCGTGAGCTTAGGTGTCCTTTTCCTGGATCTCGACAACTTCAAGCTGATAAACGACTCGCTCGGGCACGCGTCCGGTGACCAGGTCCTTATGGAGGTCGCTCGACGGTTAGTCGATGTCGACCCGCAGCGATGCACCGTCATCCGTCTCGGCGGTGACGAGTTCCTCATCATCGTTTCAGCGGGCGACCTCGACGCATTCGAGGATAGGGCCAACCAGATCCTGCAAGCCCTCACTTCCCCGATTACCATCGGAAAGCGCAAGCTGACTGTGACACCGAGCATCGGCATCAGCGTTTTTCCCCAAGATGGTAGAGATTTCGCGACACTGATGAAGAGCGCGGACCTTGCCATGTATGACGCCAAAGAGTCGGGACGGAACTGTTTCCGTCTCTTTTCCATGAATATGCGCGAGCAGGCCGATCGCCGCCTCAGCATGCAGTCGGATGTAAAGGCTGCTATTACGAATAAAGAGTTTGAGATCTATTATCAGCCTCGAGTATCCCTGCGGGATGTCAAAATCGTGGGCGCCGAAGCGCTAGTCCGATGGAACCATCCAGACCGCGGGTTAATCCCCCCTTCCGTATTCATTCCAGTTTGTGAGGAGTCTGGTCTTATAGATGAACTTGGAACCATGGTTATGCAAGTGGCCATGTCACAGCAAAAATTGTGGCACGATCGCGGACTTCCCCTGACAATTTCAATTAATGTTTCACAGCGGCAGCTGAACAATTGCAATTTTGTTGAGACCGTCGCCCATACGTTGGATGGTGCCGGGTGCGATCCGAGTCTCATTGAGTTTGAACTCACAGAATCCATGTTAATGGAAAAGAACGATTCTTCAACTAACGTGATTGATAGTCTTCGTGAATTAGGCATAAAGATTTCAATTGACGACTTTGGGACTGGGTACTCAAATTTAGCGCGACTGCACGAGTTTGCGATAGACTCCGTTAAGATTGACCGTGCGTTCGTTAAGGAACTTCCTACTGAAACAGCATTGGCTGATATAATCATATCGTTATGCAAAATGATGAAGGTGAGAATAATAGCTGAGGGCGTAGAAAGGCTAGAACAGCTAATTTGGCTTCGCAGCCGCGGCTGCGATGAATTTCAAGGTTTCTACTTCAGCAAGCCAATCCAAGTTAAAGCGTTCGAGCAGATGCTGGAATTGCGATCCCCATCAATGCCCCGTGCTGGATGATGGCTGGTGGGAACCGATGGCCGTGGTAGGGGGAGCGCGACATGAGCCTCCTATCTCAGGCGGCTGCGAACGTGACAATGCCATCCCAACTCCATCGCAGACACATGCGTCGACCTGCTGTTGCGGAGCATGGGTCAAGCGGCCGTGCTCGATGCCGCGCCTGGGGGACGAGAGCTTGGATCGGCGTCCGACTCCTGATCCGCGAGTCGACGCGGGCGATCGGCCCGGCCCGCCCGGCCAAAACACGCCGTGACGCGCGACCGCCCGACTGAACTTGACGCTTCGTTCGGCCCAAGGTCGTCGCCGGTGTCAGATTCAAGGACGGGACCGAGATCATCGAGGCCCAAGCCGAACGCGCCGCCTGATCGAAGCCGTCACCCAGATTCAGTCATAGCTCCAGCTTCGTCCTGGACGCCTTCGAACAAGCCCTGCACGACCGACGTCCTCAGCGCCGCGGCGGCCTCATCCATCATTCCGACCGGGGGTCTCAATACGTGTCCATCAAGTACACCGAGCGCCTGGCCGCAGCCGGGATCGAGCCGTCCGTCGGCAGCGTCGGCGATAGCTACGACAACGCCTTGGCTGAGACCATCAACGGCCTCTACAAGGCCGAGGTCATCCATCGGCGAGGCCCGTGGCGATCCTTTGAAGCCGTCGAGTTCGCCACCCTCGAATGGGTCGACTGGTTCAACAATCGACGCCTCCTCTAGCCGATCGGCAACGTCCCGCCGGCCGAAGCCGAGGCCGCCTACTATGCCGCCATCGAACCATCCGCCATAGCGGCGTGACTAAAACCAAATGGCCTCCGGCAACCCCGGGGCGGTTCAGCGTGACTCTAGTCCTATTTCACGGCGCCGAACGTCAGCCCCTCCACGAGCCGCCTACGCAACACCATGGTCGCGATGAGGATCGGGGCCACAGTCACGGTGGCGGCGGCCGTCAGGCTCCCCCACTGGGTACCATACATATTCGTGAACTCGCTGATGCCGACCGGGGCCGTCTTGGCAGCGGAGCGGGTGAGCGTCAGTGCGAACAGGAACTCGTTCCATGACAGCATGGCGCTGAGCAGGCTCGCGGCCACGATGCCGGGCATCAGCAGCGGGAACACGATGTGCCGCAAGATAGCGGACTGACTCGCGCCGTCGACCATCGCGGCTTCCTCGATCTCCTGCGGGATTTGCTTGATGAAGCTGCGCAACATCCAGATCACCATCGGCAGCCCGAAGGCCGCGTAGGGCACGATGAGCACCGGGAAGGTGTCAGTCAGGTTCAGTTTTGAGGCGAGGATAAAGATCGGCACCACCGACACGGCCGGCGGGAACATGACGGTGGAGAGGATCCAGCTTGCGGTACCCTTCTTGCCCCGAAAGCGGAAGCGGGCGAGCGCATAGGCGGCCGGGATGCCCACGACCAATCCCAGCAGGGTTGAGGCGACGGTCACGATCAGGCTGTGCGCCAGCAGCGTTCCGAAGGCCTGTGAGGTGTAGGTGTTGCCGCCCAGCACGTCGCGGTAGCTCTGCAAAGTGGGAGTGAAATCCCACACCGGCGGCAGCGCCTGGCTGAGATCGGCGGGCTTGATGGAGGTCAGCACCACCCAGATGACCGGGAACAGCACAAGAACCAGCGTCCCCCAGAGCAGCAGCCGGAACAGGCCGTTCGTGATCGCGCCCCGCATGGATCAGTCCTCCAGGATGTCGGTGCTGCGGTTGAGCACCGACAGCAGGCGGCCCATGATCACCGAGAGCACGATCAGGAAGCAGATGCCGAGGGCCGCCGCCGCCCCGACGTCAAAGTTCTGCAGGGCGATTCGGTAGAGGTCGAGGTTGATGAGCGAGGTGGAGGTGCCCGGGCCGCCACCCGTCAGCACAAACACGCTGCCGAAGGTCTTGAACGCCTCGATGGTGCGGAACACGAGCGCGATGGCCAGAAACGGCGTCATGAACGGCAGGACGATGTGCCAGAAGGTCTGCCAGGCGTTGGCACCATCGAGGCGGGCCGCCTCCTTGGGCTCGCTCGGCACGCCCTGGAGGCCGGCCAGCAGGATCAGCGCCACGAAGGGCGTCCACTGCCAGACATCGAGCCCGATCACCGCGACCCAGGCGTAAACCGGCTCGCCGAACCAGTCGATCGGCTGGTCGATGATCCTCCAGGTCTGCAGGTAGTAATCGACCCAGCCATAGGCCGGGTCCAGCAGCACGCGGAACACGAGCGCGGAGACGACCGGCGCCACCCCGAGTGGCAGGATGAACATCGCCGTGATCAGGTTGGTCTCGGCGAGCTTGCGGCTGAGCATGAGTGCGAGCCCGAGGCCCAGCAGCACCTCGATCACCACGGCGAGCACGACGAACTGAAGTGTCGTGAACGCGTCCCAGCCGATGTTCGCGTCCGTGAGGACCCGCCGGAAGTTGTCGAACCCGACCCAGTGCGAGTTGGGGCCGAGCAGGTCCTCGTGCCGGAACGCGTAATAGACGAGGTAGAGCGTCGGCACGACCGTCATCGACAGCAGCAGCGCCATGGCTGGGGACATGAACCCCCAGGCCTTCAGCACCCGGCGCGACGCCGACGGCTTGCGTGCGCGCGCCTGCCCTCGCGCCCCAGTGCCAGTCGTGACCGTGGTCATGATTTCTTGTAGCCCGCTTGGGCGAGCAGGGTCGTGACCTCGTCGGCCGCACCCTTGAGGGCCGCTTCCGGGGTCGCGGCCCCACGAACTCTGGCGACGGCGGCGGTTTTCGCGATCGCGCTGGACTTCGTGAAGGTGCCGGTCTTCGACCGTCTGAAGATAACATAGAGATAAGCGCGCTATTTGGGCTCTGAGTAGCAGCGGAACAGGAAACCTACACAATAGGACAGCGCGACGTCTGCGCGCTGAGCAACGCTAACTAAGGCCGAACGGAGCAGGAACAACGAGAGGGTGCCGGCGTCGAGCTGGACGGCCGCCTTCGTGGGCGACAAGCCGGACTCCACGAGCCTGAGTGCCGCCTGCACCTTGTCGGCATCGAGCGGCTGACGGCCGGGCTTCTTACCCCGTGCTCTTGCTGCCGCGATGCCGTCTTTGATGCGTTCGGCGATAAGCCGCCGCTCGAAATGAGCGATCGCGCCGAACACGTGGAAATCAGCTCCCCGGCGGCCGACGAGGTATTGATCTTCTTCTCCAGGCTGAGCAAGGCCACACCTCGGCCTTTCAGCTGCTCGACGACGGACAGCAGCTCGGCGCGGGAGCGGCCCGGACGGTCGAGCCGCACGGCGGCCAGGCTGTCACCCCTTCGGGCATAGGCCAGAAGCTCGGTCAGGCCAGGTCGGTCCATGGATTTGCCGGACCGTACATCCGCGAACACGCGAATGGCGCCGGCGTGTTCCAGCCGCATCGTCTGGCCGGAACGTCCTGATCGCCGGTGCTCACGCGGGCTTAGCCCAGAATGCCGGTCATAGCGTGTCCCAAACGGTCGTTTGCGGGAACGGCGGGGCCTCACAAAGCGGAATGCACCGCATGTGGACTTCAGAGATAGATGGCGGGCTTCCTCCAGGGCTACACGTGGCGCCGATGACCAGTGTGCTTCTGGGGGCCTGGTCGCGTCGCCGGTGATGAGAGCCTTCCCGCGCTGGCCCGCCGCACGCCCGATAGCTGTCCGAAAGGGGCAGGGCAATCGCATTTCAGAATAGTGCGAGGAGCTTGGTGAGATAGGCGTCGTCCCATCCGGCTCGTTTGAATTTTCCGCGTAGAGATCCCTTGGTGGCCTCCTTCTGCATCACGTTCAGGGCCA
>JAABUM010005014.1_pt1 | contig 14317 bp, 15 predicted proteins | sample 5559161 | NCBI WGS metagenome assembly JAABUM01 (sample SAMN10711868, study PRJNA513369) | rock metagenome | isolation source: Antarctica rocks | place: Antarctica: Victoria Land, Siegfried Peak nord
CACGGCACTGGTGCTCTGGGGAGACGAGCAACAGCAGGCCACCTACCTGCCCAGCTTTGTCGGCGAAGACGTTCCCACGGCCGCGCTGACGGTGCTGGAACCGCACGCCCTGTTCGACCCGTTCACGCTGAAGACGACCGCGCGGCGCACCGGCGAGGGCTACGTGCTCAACGGGGTCAAGTCGGCTGTGCCCCGCGCTGCGGAGTGCGAGCTGTTCGTCATCGCCGCCCAGCTCGAGGGCGGCGGTCCCGCGTTGTTCGTAGTGGAGTCGAGCACGCCGGGGCTCAGCGTCGAGGCCGAGCCGGCCATGGGACTGCGGGCAGCCAGCATGGGGCGGGTGCTGCTCGACGACGTCGCCGTGCCCGGCACCGCACTGCTCGCGGACGGTCGGTCCGAAGTTTACACCGAATGTATCCGACTGGGCCGCTTGGCGTGGTGCGCACTGGCGATCGGCGCTGGAAAGGCCGTCTTGGACTACGTCGTTCCCTACGTCAACGACCGTATTGCCTTTGGTGAGCCGATCAGCAACCGCCAGGGTGTGGCGTTCAAGGTCGCCGACATGGGTATCGAACTGGAAGGCATGCGACTGGTGACCTACCGTGCGGCGAGCCGGGCGCAGCAGGGCAAGGACTTCGCCAGGGACACCGCACTCGCCTGGCGACTGTGTGCCGAGAAGGGGATGATGATCGGCACCGACGGTGTGCAGCTGCTCGGTGGGCACGGCTTCGTCAAGGAACACCCGGTCGAACGGTGGTATCGCGACCTGCGGGCCATCGGCGTGATGGAGGGCACCGTTCTCGTCTGACCGTTCCCGCCCAAGCCAGGCCCTACCCAGTCACGGAGTGTTTGCATGATCAGCCTTGAGGTTCCGAAGAAGTTCTCCGCCATCATCAACCAGGCGCATCAGACGGCGGCGGAGGTGCTGCGCGCCAACTCGCGAAAGTACGACAGCGCAGAGCATGCCTACCCCAAAGAGCTTGACCTGTTGGCCTCGGTGGTCGACGGACTCAACGACTCCTCGGCCACCGGGGGCGCGGGGGCGGCCGGCGTGCGGCGCACCGAGCAGATCGGCACCCCGAAGAACGCCAACGGCACCAACATGTCCACCACGCTGTCCATCATGGAGATGTGCTGGGGCGACGTCGGCCTGCTGCTGTCCATGCCGCGCCAGGGACTGGGAAACTCGGCCATCGCCTCGGTTGCCGACGACGAGCAGCTGAAACGCTTCGCCGGGACCTGGGCATCGATGGCCATCACGGAATCGCAGTGCGGCTCAGACTCCGCCGCGATCCGCACCACAGCCACCCTCGACGGTGACCACTACGTCCTGAACGGCGAAAAGATCTTCGTCACCGCCGGGCAGCGTTCGGACTCCGTTGTGGTGTGGGCGACGCTGGACAAGACGCTGGGACGTGCGGCGATCAAGTCCTTTCTGGTGCCCAAGGACACGCCGGGACTCACAGTTGTCCGCCTCGAACACAAGCTCGGCATCCGCGCGTCCGATACCGCTACGCTGTTCCTGGAGAACTGCCGAGTGCCCAAGGAGAACCTGCTGGGCAAGCCGGAGATCGACACCTCCGGTGGCTTCGCCGGCGCGATGCAGACGTTCGACAACACCCGCCCGCTCGTGGCCGCGATGGCGGTGGGTGTGGCCCGCGCCGCGCTCGAGGAAACCAGGGCTCTGCTCACCCAGGCCGGCGTCGACTTGGACTACGACCGGCCGGCGAACAACCAGTCCCATGCCGCTGCAACCTTTTTCACCATGGAAGCGGACTGGGAGGCGGCCTACCTCCTGGTGCTCGAGGCCGCATGGATGGCCGACAACGGCAAGCCGAACTCACTGCAAGCGTCGATGGCCAAGGCCAAGGCCGGCCGCTGCGGCAATGACATCACGCTGCGTTGCGTGGAGTTGGCCGGGAGCCTGGGCTACAGCGAGCACTTGCTGCTGGAAAAGTGGGCCCGAGACTCGAAGATCCTGGACATTTTCGAGGGAACGCAGCAGATTCAACAGCTGATCGTGGCGCGGCGACTGCTCGGCAAGAGTTCGGCCGAACTGAAATGACACTGGAGGCCTGAGCCTGTGTGGTGGGAAGGCAGAATGGTGCCCCGGTGCAGCCCGGTGCTCGCCGACACCGCCTGCCTGGCCGACACTGCCCTCCTGTGGGAGCAGCACTGTTGCCTGCCGCTGTCGGTCGATGCGCCGCTGGTCGAAGAGCTCAGCCGCTTCGCCCGACCCGGCGGAACTTACCTCTCGCTCAACGTCGGCTATGCCCCCCACCGCACCGAGCAGGTGCTGGAGTTGCTGGGATCGTTCCGAAAGCAGGTCGACGCCGACGAGCGGCTGATGTTGGCGGCCACCATCGCCGATGTCGACGCAGCCGCAGCGAGCGGGCGCACGGCGGTGGCCTTCGACCTCGAGGACTCCAATCCACTCGACGGTGATCTCGCCAACGTGCAGCGGTTCTACAACCTCGGCGTCCGGACCATGCTGCCGACCTACAACCACCGCAACGCGGCAGGCTCCGGATGCCTGGATGCCGTCGACGAGGGTCTGACGGCCTACGGCCGCGCCCTGGTCGCCGAGATGAACGCCGTCGGCATGGTGGTCGACGGCTCGCACTGCGGTGCCCGAACGGCGATGCAGCTGTGCGAAGTCTCCACCGCCCCGATGATTTACAGCCACTCCTGCCTGCGTTCGGTGTGGGAGCACCCCCGCAACATCACCGACGAGCAGGCGCGGGCCTGCGCAGCGAGCGGTGGAGTCATCGGCATCAACGGCGTCGGCATCTTTCTCGGGGCCAACACCGCCACCCTGGACGCCATGGTCCGGCACATCGACCACGCAGTGTCACTCGTCGGCGTGCGGCACGTCGGCCTCGGCTCGGACTACTCGTTCGACTTCGCCGACTTCAACGACGAGCTGACGAACAATCCCGGGCTCTTCGACGAGAGCTACACCCGCTGGGGCCCGATCAACTGGGTGCCGCCGGAGACTTTGCACGGAATCGGTGACGCATTGCGCTCCCGTGGCTACTCCGCGGACGATGTTGCCGCCATCATGTCGGGCAACTTCCTCCGGGTGGCCCAGCAGGTATGGAAGTCGGTTGCCTAGGTTCGGATCGGCTGAGTCAGCGACCGCCGGGAGTCCCGGTAGCGTGTCCCCTCATGAGTGAGCGCCGGACGAGGGTGGCCGTGGTCTACGGCGGACGCAGCAGCGAGCATGCGGTGAGCTGCGTGTCGGCGGGCAGCGTGCTCAGCCACCTGGATCCCGACCGCTTCGAGGTCGTGCCTCTGGGCATCACCAGGGAGGGCGCCTGGGTGTTGGGTACCTCGGACGCCGCCGCGCTCGCAATGAACGGCCGTGAGCTGCCCTCGGTCGACCCGGACGGCACCTCGCTGGCGCTCACCGTGGAGCCCGAGCGCAGCGGCGACGTGATGACCCTCGACCACGGCCGTGCGGGAGAGGTGCTGGCCGAGGTCGACGTGGTGTTTCCCGTGCTGCACGGGGCCTACGGCGAGGACGGCACCGTGCAGGGACTGCTGGAGCTCGCCGCCATCCCGTACGTGGGGGCGGGGGTGCTGGCCAGCGCCGCGGGCATGGACAAGGAGTTCACCAAGAAGCTGCTGGCCGCGGAGGGCCTGCCGGTGGGCACCCAGGTAGCGCTGCGCGGCAACATGCGCACCCTCGACGTCGACCAACGCGAGCGCCTAGGGCTGCCCATCTTCGTCAAGCCGGCCAGGGCGGGCTCGTCCTTCGGCATCAGCCGGGTCGCCCACTGGGAGGACCTGGACGCCGCCATCGCCGAGGCGAGGCGCTTCGATCCCAAGGTGGTCGTGGAATCCGCCGTGGTGGGCCGCGAGGTGGAGTGCGGGGTGCTCGAGTTCCCCGACGGCTCCATCCGGGCCAGCCTGCCCGCCGAGATCCGGGTGCCGCACGTGAGCTCCGACGACGGGGCGTTCTACGACTTCAACACCAAGTACCTCGACGACGTGTGCGAGTACGACATCCCGGCCACGCTCGATCCCGAAACCTGCGCGCAGCTGCAAGAGATGGCGGTGGCGGCCTTTCGGGCGCTGGACTGCCAGGGGCTGGCCCGCGTCGACTTCTTCGTCACCGATGACGGCATGGTGATCAACGAGGTCAACACCATGCCCGGTTTCACGCCCATCTCGATGTACCCGCAGATGTGGGCGGTCAGTGGGGTCGACTACGCGGCGCTGCTCAGCACCCTGGTGGACACCGCGATCGCCAGGGGGACCGGTCTGCGCTGAGCGCGGACCGGCCCGATCACCGCACCGGTGCGGGATCCAGGGGCTGGGCAGGCAGGACCGTCCGGATGGCGTTCGAGGCGTCCTGCACCGCGGCGCTGCCGCCACCGGCAGGCAGCGTGAGGGCGAGGTAGACGCCGCGGTCCACGGCTACCCAGGTGGTGGTGGGGATGCCGATCGCCGCCCCGGAGATCTGCAGCCACTGCACCCCGTTGACGACCACCAGCGCCGCGGCCTGGTCGAACTCGGCCGGGCGCTCGATCCCGCAACGCAGAATAAGGGCCTCATGGCCATCGTCCGTACGCCAGGCGGCCGCCCCGGCAGGCGCGGGGGCGGCCATCGGCGCCCTGCTGGCACCGCCCAGCCGCTCAGGCAGGGCGGGGAGCAGGTTGCTGCAGGCGGGGGAGCCTGCGGCCGGCGCGGGCGCCCCGCCGACGACGACCGGACCGGACGCCGGTTCCGCCCGATGTTGCGTGATCACCGCCGCGGTGATCACGCCCACAGCCAGGGCCACCGGCAGGGCCAGGGCCGCCGCAGTGGCTGCAGGATGACGGGTGCGGGCCATGGCGTGGTGGGTGCGAACTCAGGTGAGGTTGACCACCGGGCAGGTCAGGGTGCGGGTGATGCCCGCCACGTTCTGCACCCGCGCCACCACCAGTTGCCCCAGCTCGTCGACGGAGTCGGCCTCGGCGCGCACGATCACGTCGTACGGGCCGGTCACGTCGTTCGCAGTGGCAACGCCCGGGATGCCCGAGATCTCCTGCGCCACCGCCGCGGCCTTGCCGACCTCGGTCTGGACCAGGATGAAAGCTTGCACCACGGCGTGCCCCTTTCCTCGGATGGGCACCATCAGGGTAGGAACAACCCGCGACAGACCCGCATCGTGACGTGATGACCGGGTAATCCCGCTCGCCGTCAACCTACCGCAGTGGTCACCGTGAGTGAGGCTGACCGAACATCTCCAGGAGGCCCCCGATTTCCCCCTCATCCGACACCCAGACCGTGGCCGAGCTCGGCGAGTTCGGGGTGATTGCCCGCGCTGTCGCCGGCCGCACCCAGCCGGCGTCCACCCTGTTGGGCCCCGGCGACGACGCGGCCGTGGTCTCGGCGGCCGATGGCCGCGTCGTGGCCACCACCGACGTCCTGGTCGAGGGGGTGCACTTCCGCCTGGACTGGTCCAGCGCGGAACAGGTGGGCCGCAAGGCCATCGCGCAGAATGCCGCGGACGTGGCAGCGATGGGAGCCACCAGCACCTCCTTCCTCGTCGGGCTCTGCTGCCCGCCGAGCACTCCGGTCGCCGTCATCGACGGATTGGTGAAGGGCATCGGGACCGCGGCCGAGGAGCTAGGCGCCGGGATCGTCGGCGGCGACGTGGTCCGCGCCGACGCCATCGTTGTCTCCGTGACCGCACTGGGTGATCTGGGCGGGCGGGCGCCGGTGACCCGTTCCGGGGCCGAGGACGGTGACGTCCTCGCCATAGCCGGGCGCGTGGGCTGGTCGGCGGCCGGACTGGCCGTGCTGAGCCGAGGTTTCCGTGCTCCTGCGGCGGTCGTCTCCGCCCACCGCGTCCCCGAACCGCCCTACTCGGCCGCCCTGGCCGCCGCGCAGGCCGGCGCCACGTCGATGACCGACGTTTCCGACGGGCTGCTCGCCGATCTCGGGCACCTCGCAGAGGCCTCCGAGGTGGCGATCGAGGTGCGACGCAGCGCGCTCAGTCCGCACCAGCGGCTCATCGACGTGGGAGCGGCACTCGGTATCGATCCGTGGACCTGGGTACTCACCGGCGGTGAGGACCACGCATTCCTCGCCACGTTCCCTGGGGCTCGGGACCTGCCCGAGGGCTGGGTGGCCATCGGGCAGGTGCGTTCCGGCTCCGGGGTGCGGGTGGACGGCACGGAATGGTCCGTCGCGGACGGTCCCACCGGTTGGCAGGCCTTCTCGAAGTGAGCGAGCTGGTTCTGCGGCCGGTCGATTACGGCCATCCCGATGTCGCGGCGCTCGAGCAGCAGGTGCAGCAGGAGTACCACCGGCGCTACGGCGGCGGCGACGCCACCGTGCTGCACCCCGAGCACTTCGCGCCTCCCGCCGGCCTGTTTCTGTTGCTGCGGGTGGACGAGGTGGCCACCGCGATGGGCGGCTGGCGGGTCAGGGACGCTGACGGTGCGTACCTGCGGGACGGGGACGCGGAGATCAAGCGCATGTACGTGGTGCCCGTGGCACAACGACGCGGCTACGCGCGCACGCTGTTGGCCGAGCTCGAGCGGACAGCAGCGGCAGCGGGGCGGCAGCGGATGGTGCTGGAAACCGGTGTGCTGCAGCCGGAGGCGATCGCGCTCTATACCTCGAGCGGGTACACCGAGATGGGTAAGTTCGGGCTGTACGCGGGCGCGGAGTCCTCGCGTTGTTACGCCAAGGTGCTCACCGGCTAGGTTGCCCTGATGGCGATCTACGCGCTCGGCGACCTCGAACCCACCATCCACCCGGAAGCCTTCGTGCACCCCGACGCCACCGTCATCGGCAACGTCACCTTGGCCGCAGGTGTCTCGGTGTGGCCCCAGGCGGTGCTGCGGGGCGACTACGGCGGAATTACCGTGGGGGAGCGCACCAGCGTCCAGGACGGCACCGTGCTGCACTGCACCGAATGGCATCCCACCGCCATCGGCGCGGACTGCGTGCTCGGCCACAACACCCACGTCGAGGGAGCCACGGTCGGTGACGGCTGCCTCATCGCCTCGGGCTCGGTGGTGCTCAACGGCGCAGTGGTGGGCAACGGTGCGGTCGTCGGTGCGGGTGCCGTCGTCTCCTTCAACGGCACGATCCCCGAGCGCGCCATGGCACTCGGGGTTCCGGCGCGCATCAGGGAGAACCACGTGGTGCCCGAGGGTTCGACCGGGCCGATCGTCGCCAAGTACCTGGAGAACATTACCCGCTACCGCTCCGAGCTACGCCGGCTGTGACCGGGAGCGCAGGAGCGCGATAGCGTTGCCCACCATGGCCGGAAGACCCTTGCACGAGGTGGTGGAGGCCGGCTGGGCGCAGGCCCTGCAGCCGGTCGCGGAGAACGTCACAGCGATGGGTGAATTCCTACGCGGTGAGGTGGCCCAGGGCCGGCGATACCTGCCCGCGGGGCACGCGGTGCTGCGGGCGTTCACCCAGCCCTTCGACCAGGTGCGGGTGCTCATCGTCGGTCAAGACCCCTACCCGACCCCCGGGCACGCGGTGGGGCTGAGCTTCTCGGTGGCTGCGGACGTCCGCCCGGTACCGCGCAGCCTAGCGAACATCTTCCGCGAGTACGCCGACGACCTCGGGTTGCCCCTGCCGAGCGGCGGCGATCTCACGCCCTGGACCCAGCAGGGGGTGCTGCTGCTCAACCGGGTGCTCACCGTACAGCCGGGAATGTCGGGCTCGCACCGAGGCAAAGGATGGGAGGCGGTGACCGAGCAGGCTATTCGCGCACTCGTCGACCGTCCGCTGCCCCTCGTCGCTGTGCTCTGGGGCAATGACGCCGGCACCTTGCGGGAACTCCTCGGCGACGTCCCGATCATCGCCTCGGCGCATCCCTCGCCGATGTCGGCCGCCCGCGGATTCTTCGGCTCGCGTCCGTTCAGCCGGGTGAATGCCGAGCTGGACGAGCTCGGCGACGAACCGGTGGACTGGCGCCTGCCCTGACGGCAACTCGCTCGCCTCCGGTTGTGCAAAAGCCGCATTCACATAACTTCGGCGGGTGAATGCGGCTTTCACACAAGGCGAGCAGGGACCCACACAAACGAGGGCCCCGCACCGAGCTGGTGCGGGGCCCTCGTTCGATGGTCGAGACGCGTCAGGCGCGGACGACCTTGCCCGCCTTCAAGCAGGACGTGCACACGTTGAGCCGCTTCCGGTTGCCCGGCGACACCTCGGCGCGCACGGTCTGGATGTTGGGGTCCCAACGGCGCTTGGTACGCCGGTGCGAGTGCGAGACCGACATGCCGAAGCCGGGTCCCTTGGCGCAGACGTCGCAGACGGCAGCCATAGTCGTTGAACTCCTCGATAGTGGTGAACTCACGGACAACCGTGCAAGAGTAGCGGGCGCGGCAGCCTCCCCACAAACGGGTGCCGCCCGCCCCTCGCCCACGCCACCGTGTCGGACAACCCGGATACGCTCGCCAGTACCCCACCAACTCACGGCGCGAGGAGACACCGGTGCTGCAGCTGCTCGATGCCGCCGCACTGCGGCGCTGGGTGCAGGCCAGCGTCGAGGCGCTCACGATGCACTGCGCAGAGATCAACGCGCTCAATGTCTTCCCGGTCGCCGACTCCGATACCGGCACCAACCTGTTGCACACCATGCGCTCTGCACTGGACGCCTTGGTGCGTTCACCGGCGGAGGTGGCTGCCAGCTACAGCGCGTCATCGGTCGTCCTGGCCAGGGGCGCGCTGGTCGGCGCCCGAGGTAACTCGGGGGTGATCATGTCGCAGGTGCTGCGCGGTCTCGCGGAAGCATCGGCGGACGAGCCCGGTCTCACCGGGACGACGCTGCAGGCGGCCCTGCGCCGCGCGCACGAGCTGGCCTGGGCCTCGGTGAGCGATCCGGTAGGCGGCACGGTGCTTACCGTGCTGGACGCCGCCGCCGATGCTGCCGAAGGTTGCGTCGAGCCGACCCTCGCCGACGTCGCCACCGCTGCCGCGCGGGGTGCCGCCGAGGCACTGGCCGAGACGCCGCGGCAGCTCGCCGTCCTCGCCAGGGCGGGCGTGGTCGACGCCGGTGGTCGCGGGCTGGTGGTGATGTTGGATGCGCTGGTCGCGGTGGTGACCGGCAAGACGGCGCCGCGGGTGGAACGTAGCGAGAACAGCGTGACCGCCCGACCCGCGGGGGTGCTCACCGCGCAGCGTGAAGGCGGCTCCTCCGAACACGGCTACGAGGTGATGTATCTCCTGGACGGGACCAGCGCCGGTCGCGTGCACGAGCTGCGGGGCCAGCTCAACGGCCTGGGCGACTCCGTGGTGATCGTGGGCGACGGGGAGGAGCTGTACTCCGTGCACGTGCACTGCAACGACGTGGGCGCGGCGGTGGAGGCCGGGGTGCTCGCGGGACGCCCGCACCGCATCACGGTGGTGCGCTTCGCCGACACGGTGTCCGCGCTCGCCGGTGCCGATCGGGTCATCAAGGAGCGGGCCCTGCTAGCGCTCGTGCCCGGCAAGGCCGCGGCCAACCTGTTCGCCGCGGAGGGCGCTGCGGTGCTGCGCTGCGACACCACCGCGGTCGATGCCGGCGCGGTGCAGTCCGCCATCGAGGGAACCCGCGCCGGGCACGTCACGGTGCTGCCCAACGGGGTGATCACCGCGGCGGCGCTGGCCGACGTCGTTGCCGACGTCCGGCACGCCGGTCAGGGCGTCACGCTGCTACCGACCAGCTCGCCCGTGCAGGGCCTCGCCGCACTCGCCGTGCACGACCCCTCCCGGGACCCGGAGGACGACACCCTGGCGATGGCGGAGGCGGCCTCGGCCACGCGACGGGGTGCGGTGCGGATGGCCGCCGAACAGGCACTGACCTGGGTGGGGCGCTGCGAGCCGGGTGACGTGCTCGGCCTGCTCGACGACGAGGTCGTGCTCATCGCGCGCGGTGACGACATCGGTGCGCAGCAGTCGGATGCGGTGCGCGGGCTGCTGGACCGGATGCTGGACGCCGGAGGTGAACTGGTCACGGTGTTGACCGGGGTCGCCATGCACGAGGGCATGGAGGAGTTGATGGCCGAGCATGTCCGGGCGGTGCACCCGGGCGTGGAGCTGGTGGTCTATCCCGGAGAGCTGACCGATGACGTGCTGCTGCTCGGCGTGGAGTGAGCCGTGGCGCGCCTGAACGACCGTCTCGGTCACGTCCTCGGCGAGAAGGCGGGCAAGGCGTTGGCCAAGGCCCTGGACCTGCACACCGTCGACGACCTGCTGCGCCACTACCCGCGGCGCTACGCCGAACGCGGTGAGTTGACCAGCATCGCCAGGCTCGACGAGGACGAGCACGTCACCGTGCTGGCCCGGATCGCCAAGGTGGACCTGCGAAAGATGCAGCAGCGCAAGGGCACAATCCTCACGCTGACGATCACCGACGGGCGCAGCGAGCTGACCTGCACATACTTCAACCAGCCGTTCCTCGCCAAGGACCTGGTCCGTGATCGCCGAGGACTCTTCGCCGGGAAGGTCACCCGTTACCGGCGGACGCTGCAGCTGACCAACCCGCAGTACCTGCTGCTGCCGGACGAGAACCATCCGCACGCTGCGTCGTCGGAGGCGGGTGGGCTCGGCCTGAACGTCGTCGCCGACGAACGGGACTTCATGCGGCCTCTGCTGCCGGTGTACCCCTCCGCGGCGGGACTGCCTTCCTGGACCCTGGCTCAATGCGTGCGGGTGGTCCTCGACGTCCTCGAGGAACCCGAAGATCCCTTGCCTGCCGAGTTGCGCGCCGAGCACAGTCTGTTGCCGCTGGTTCGCGCCTTGCGGACCATCCACCTCCCCGAGAGCACCGCGGACATCGCCGCGGCCAGGGACCGACTGCGCCACGACGAGGCCTTGGCCCTGCAACTGGTGCTTGCGCAACGTCGCCATGCCGACGCCCAGCGCAACGCCCCGGCCTGCCCGCCTCGCACGGGCGGACTCGCCGAGGCGTTCGAACAGCGCCTGCCCTTTGCGCTCACCGCGGGCCAGCAGCAGGTAGGCGGCGAACTCGCGGCGGATCTTTCCCACTCCCGTCCGATGAGCCGCCTGTTGCAGGGCGAAGTGGGCTCCGGCAAGACGGTGGTGGCCCTGCGCGCCATGCTCGCCGTCGTCGACGCCGGGCGGCAGGCGGCGCTGCTGGCGCCCACCGAAGTTCTTGCCGCCCAACATGCCCGCTCGCTGCGGGAGTTGCTCGGCCCGTTGGGCAGGGCCGGTGAGCTGGACAGCGCGGAACAGGCGACCAGGGTCACCCTGCTCAGCGGTTCAATGTCCACGGCGGCCAAGCGGCAGGCGCTGCTGGAGGTGGTCACCGGCGACGCCGGCATCGTCGTCGGCACCCACGCGCTCATCCAGGACACGGTGCAGTTCTTCGACCTCGGACTGGTGGTGGTGGACGAGCAGCACCGCTTCGGAGTGGAGCAACGCGACGCCTTACGCGAGCGTGGTCGTTCGGGTGCCACGCCGCATCTGCTGGTGATGACGGCGACCCCCATCCCGCGGACGGTAGCGATGACGGTGTTCGGCGATCTCAGCGTGTCCACGCTGCGGGAGTTGCCGCGGGGCCGCTCGCCGATCACCAGCTCGGTGGTGCCGGTGCAGGAGAAGCCCGCCTGGTTGGATCGGGTGTGGGAGCGGGTGCGCGAGGAGGTCGCCGACGGCCGTCAGGTCTACATCGTGTGCTCGCGCATCGGCGAGGGGGACGAGCCGGGCGGGACCGAGTCGGAGACCACGTCGGTGCTCGAGCTAGCCGCCGAGCTCGGGCAGGGGCCGTTGTCCGGCGTGCGGGTGGCGCCGCTGCACGGACGGCTGCCTGGCGAGGAGAAGGACGCGGTGATGCGCTCCTTCGCCGCCGGTGACATCGACGTACTGGTTGCCACCACGGTCATCGAGGTCGGGGTGGACGTGCCGAACGCCACCGCCATGGTCGTGATGGACGCCGAGCGGTTCGGAGTGAGCCAGTTGCACCAACTGCGCGGCCGGGTCGGTCGTGGCGGACACGCCGGGCTCTGCCTGCTGGTGACGACCGCAACGCAGGGCAGCCGGGCAAGGGAGCGGATCGAAGCCGTCGCCGCCACCGTCGACGGCTTCGAGCTCGCCCAGCTGGACCTCGAGCAGCGCCGGGAGGGTGACGTGCTCGGCGTGGCGCAGTCCGGGCACCGGTCCTCGCTGCGGCTGCTCTCCCTCCTCCGCGACGGCGCGGTGATTGCCGCGGCAAGGGCGCAGGCCGAGTCCATCGTCGATGACGACCCGCAGCTGGCGGGTCATCCCGGACTCGCCCAGATGGTCCGTTCGGCGCTGGACGGCGAACGTGTGGAGTACCTCGCCAAGGCCTGAGTGAGGCGTACGACCAACTTTGCGTGGGCTTGGTGTGTTGTCTTTGATCAATGTGTGCTTGGCTTATGACTTCGGTCACAGCGCGGCGCCGGCTCCAGCAGCGGGGCGAGCGGCGGAGTTGGGCTGGCAGACGCACATCCATGCTCCTTGGAGGTACCACCATGCGATTCAGCAGAAGCGCCATCACGGCGACCGCAGTCGCCGCGCTCATCGGACTCGGCGCAGCCCCGGCCACCGCGGCACCCGCCGCCGCGACGGCGGCACCCCAGGTCTCGACGTCCAACAACGTCGTCGGCTCCTGGGACGACGGCAACGGCCACGGCGGCAAGATCAGCGGCACGGTCACGCCGAAGTCGGTCACGCTCGCCGGGCCCACGAACCAGCCCGCCCTGCAAGCGGACGCCAACCTCACTGTCGAAGGCACCGCGACGCCACTGGTGGTCGCCCAACAGGTGGTCATCCCGGTTCCTGCGGGATGTCAGGTCCTGCACCTGGTCCTCGGTCCGCTGGACCTGAACCTGCTCGGACTACACATCGTCCTGCAACAGGTGACGCTGGATATCGTCGCGGTCCCGGGACCGGGCAACCTGCTCGGCAACCTGCTCTGCGCGTTGGTGAACATCCTCAACCCGCGACCGTAGGACGGCGCACAACCTAGTGGCGGCCAGGTACTCCGGGCCGCCACTAGGTCGAGCTACGGCCCGTCGTACGGATCCACCACAGCCCGAGCACCGGCAGCACCACCGGGACGAAGCCGTACCCCCGGCCGAACAGCGACCACACCGTCGCGTCCGGAAACGCTGTGGGGAACAGCAGGCTGGCGCCGCCGATTGAGAGCACCCCGACGAGCTCGATGCTGCACGCGAGCGTGGCCACCCGGCGCGAGGCGTTGCTGCCCCTGGCCAGGCAGATGGTGGCGAGCAGGTAGATCAGTGCGGCGAAGGCGGACAGCAGGTAGGCCAGCGGCGCCCTGTCGAAGCGGGTGGCGATCTGCACTGCCGAGCGGGCGGTGGCCGACAGGGCGAAGATCGCATACACCGCGATGAGCAGGCGGCCAGGCCCGCTGCGGGTCGCCGTGGCGAGGTCGGTGGAACCCGAGGCAGTGCTGCCCGGGCGAACGGGTTGGCCGCGTCGACGCTCAGGCACCGTAACCAGACCAGATCTGGTTCATCCGCACGACGAGTACGGGCACCACCAGGCAGCCCACCAGCAGCACACCCACGCCCCACCGGCTGCGTTCGGCCAACGACCACCATCCTGCCGCAGGCAGGATGAGCAGCGAGCCGAGCAGGTAGCCGACGAAGGTGCCTGTCGCGATGTGCCGATGCGCTCCAGTGACGCGCACGATGCCCAGGACTGTCTGGGCGAGCATGACCAGCTCCAGCAGGCCCAGGGCGCCGAGCAGCACCTTCTGCCCCTTCGGTCCCTTCATGGTGAGCATGAGCAGGCACCACCCGGCACCGAGCAGGGCGCCGACCGTGATCACTGCGGACAGGATCGGACTCACCGGACGCGTTTCCTCATGGCTGCAGTATCGGTCATCCCGCACTCGGGCTCCTGGAGCGCCGCGCGCGGCCGGGGATGCGTGCAGCCCTCATTCGGGGACGAGCGCCTCAGGCAGGGTCGGTGGTATCGGCGCACTCGCACCGGGCACGTGGAGCGGCTCCAGATTGTCGACGGCTGGATGCTGCGCGCCAGCGGGGCCTTGGCTGTATGCCTCCAGCAGCCGGGTGGTGATGGCGCTGATGGCGTGCAGTACCGCGCCGTTGTTCGCGCTGGCCTTCGGGCACGCGGGGTCCACCCCGCAGATCCAGAACTGGGTGCCGGTGGAGAACACCGCCGCCCCGCTCGGAGCCGTGTAGTAAGTGACGTCGGCGAATCCCGGCTGATTGTGACACATCACCGGCGAGTGGAACAGCACCTCGAGGGGCCGCGGGGTGGGGACGCCGAGATCGACCTGGGCGTATTCGTCGCCGACCATCTCGGGCAGCTTCTGCCCGTCGGTCACGATGCCCTGCAGCAGCCA
>JAABUM010005015.1_pt1 | contig 14316 bp, 1 predicted proteins | sample 5559161 | NCBI WGS metagenome assembly JAABUM01 (sample SAMN10711868, study PRJNA513369) | rock metagenome | isolation source: Antarctica rocks | place: Antarctica: Victoria Land, Siegfried Peak nord
TAGGTGGATCTCGTAGAGAGGAGTGTTAAGGACTAGGGTAAATAGGCTTCGTACTAAACTAGTCTAATACAGGTCGAGTATTATATTTAGTATCTAGGAGATATCTAGGTTAATAATATAAGTTAAGTACGAAGCTCCTATCTAAGTAGGAACGCACGCTTTCTATATAGATATATAAGATCCTGCTAAGAGGTATAAGTTAGTAGACCGATCCACCTAATCTATACGTGGCTCCTATAATTTAGTAAGCTAATCTATCCGATCTACTTATAAGTCGAGTCTCTCTCTAAACTAATCCACCTAACGGTAACGAGAAGTACCTTTACTAGGCGTAGTATAAGGACCGCTAGTCTATACTCGTAATATTAGCTCCTCCTCTAAGAATTATTATCCTAATAATCCTAACTTCTATAATACCTACTAATAGGTATAAACTATTAAGTTCTTTCCGTCGTTATTAGCTATTATTATTAATCGCTCCGGTAACTCTAATACGCGTTTATAAGAACTGTGAAAAGGCTAGGCGCTTAGAGAAGTATAAAGTAGGGGGTTCGTCTAATCGTTACGTGGAATACGCCCGACTAGGTTATAGCTGCGATCTCGCTCCTTTCTCTCCTACTTATTAGGCTCGCGTTTAGAAATAGCGCGATGCTAAGCTAGCAGAGTAGAAGGCTTTCTAAAAGGAGGCCTAGGCTTGAATAGTTCGTCTTACTATAGAGCTGGAAATATTAGAGCGAGTTTAAAGAGAAATAGTTAAAGGGGAACTATAAAATATCGAGGAGGTTAAGGTTAATAAGTAAATAGCTAATCCTTCCCCTAATAACTTCCTCTTTAATATTTCTTTAGAATAGGTTAAAGTCCCTCTTAACTTTAACTAGTCTAGGTTTACTATTATTAGTAGAACTATTATAAGAGGCTCTAGTAGTTCTTAAGGTTCTTAATTAGTTCCTAGGTACTTTCCAAATCTTTATACCCTTTCTATTTTACTAGGTACTTCTAACTCTTATATACTAGAATTCTTTCAGCTTCGAATTCATTTTCTTCTTCTATTTTAAAATAGAAGGTTTCTTGTAAGGGTATATTAGGATCTACTAGTTCTAATATTAAGATATAGAATACTAGGTGGATTTTAGCGTCAGGTAGAAGCTATAATTTATAGTTAACAGGCCCTTTATTTCTAATAACTAAAAATAGTCCGACTTTAATATAGTCTAGTTTCCTACTTAGTCTTATACCTTTTAAATTTTTCGTAAGGAGGTATACTTTATCCCCCTTCTTTAGCTAAGGACCTAATTTTCTTTTCTTATTTACTAACTTCTTTATAGTAATATTAGCCTCGCTAATCGTGTACTATATATCTTTATATAAGCTTTTTATATTAGAAGTTAATACTAAGGCTTTTTTAGTATCTAGCCTTTATTAAGGATCTAGGAATAAGTTTACGTATTAACCGTAGTTTATAAAAAACGGTAATAGCCTTATTATATCTAACCTTTTATCGTTATATACTAACTATACTATTAGGAGTAATATAACCTAATTATTTTACCTTTTATTAACGTAGTATCTAAGGTATACTTCTATTATCTAATTAGTACGTTTAGTCTATCTATCTATTTAAGGGTAATAGGCTATTAATATTCGTAGTTTAGTTCCTATTAACGCGATTAAAGTCTTCTAATAGTTTAATATAAAGAGTTTATCTCTATCTAAAGTTATTAATTCTAGTATACTATAATCTCTAATTAATCTATCTAATAAAATGAATTCAAGCTAACTAGCGTTATAGGATTCCTTATATAGGATTATAATAGTATACTTAGTAAGTTTATCGACGATAACTATTATTAAGTCGTACTTATTATTATTTACTAGGTTAACTAACTAAGGTAGTTTTATAATAAAGTCTATTATAACGTCTTTCTATAATATATCTAGAACTTTAGTAAATTAAATTTATCTATACTTAGTATATCTTATAGATTTATTCTACTAGTAGTATATATATTCCCTGATATATTACTTAATTAACGCTCGTAAGTTTAGTACGGCGTATACTCTTTAAATAAGTTCTAATATTTTAGATACTCCTAGATATCCTAGTAAAGGATTATCGTAGTAATTACTAATTACTTCTTCTATTACTTTTAGTAGTAAGTACAGCTTCTATTTATATAGTAACAGGTCCCGGCTAGGCTATTCCTTCCTAAGTTATCCGGCTAGGTTATTATTCTCGTATACTTCCTTTAAATTAGGAACTATATATATCGTAACTCGTATAGTTATAACTAGATTCCCTACTAGTACTAACGACCTATCGTTTTCTTATTTTAAGATAGGTTAAGTAGTAATATCTTTTACTTATATATAGTTAGATTATCTACTTAAAGCGTCTACTCGTCTATTATCTTTTCTTAGGGTATACTAAATTTTAAATTTATATTACTTAAGGAGTTTAGACTATTAAACTTATCGTCGATTTAATTCTTTTATAGTTATAAAACCTACTAAATTTTTATAATTAGTAAAGATAGTAAGTTCTAAATAGCTTTTAGCATATACTCTCTAATATTATAGAGAATAGATAACTACTAAAAGCTCTTTATCGTATATATTATAATTCTATTCTACTAGAGATATCTTATATAAGTAGTATACTACTAGATACTACTTACCGTCTTTCTACTAATAGAGGTATACTCTAATTATAAGATCCGAAGTATCTATTTTAATACGTACTAGTTCTCCGTTATAAAACGTGTAAAGTACCGGAGGATCTATATAAGCTTGCTTTAGTTCTTTAAATACTCTCTTCTAGTTAGTATCCTATTAAAATCCCGTATCTTTCTTAGTAATTTCCGTTAGTAGCAAGGCTTTCTTAGAGTAGCCTTCTATAAAACGTCTATTAAAGTTAGTGAATCCTAGAAACCCTTGTACTATTTTAATATTATATGGTGTAGGCTATTCCTATATAGCCTGAATCTTCTTAGGGCTTATATAAACGCCTTTAGTTATTACTATAAACCCTAAGAACTTAACTAAGGTCTTATAAAACTCGTATTTCTCTAGCTTTAAGAGGAGTCTAGCTTATAATAAGCATATTAATATATCTTATATATAAAGGATATATTCCTTAAGAGTTTTAGAGTAAATTAATATATCGTCGAGGTATATAATTATTATAAGATCTAAATAAGCTCGTATAATATTATTAACTAATACCTAGTAGGTTACTAGTATATTAGTAAGACTAAACGATATAACTAGATACTCGTAATATTTATATTAAGTCCTAAATACTATTTTCTATTTATTACCTTCTTTTATTTAAATTAAGTTATACGCCCCTTAAAGATCTAGTTTTATAAAGATCTTTACTTTAACTAGCCGATCCTATAACTCGCTAATATTAGGTAGTAGGTAATAATTCTTTATTATTATATTATTTAACTTTTAATAGTCTACGTATAGTTATAAGGATCCGTCTTTCTTCTTTATAAAGAGTATCGGATATCCTACTAGTAATTTAGATTCTCGAATAAATCCCTTTTTTAGGTTCTTATTAAGGTACCTGCGTAGTACTATAAGTTCCTTTTCAGATAATATATAAATAGGTCTAAATATTAGTTCCTTCTCTAGTTCGAGTTTAATCTTATAATCCTAAGGTTAGTATTTAGGTAGAGCTTTTACTATTATCTCTTTTATAAAGAGGCGTTTCTATCTTTAATACTCTTATAAGATATTAGGAGTACTATTAGTTACTCTAAGAACTCTAACTTATTAACCTAGCGGACCGCTACTAGTATCTATTAAGTCGGATCCTTGTATTTTAAGGTTATCCTTATTCGAAATTAAGGTAATATATGCCTTAACCGTTTTCTAGTTCGATTTCTTATCTACCGTTATCTACTATCGACGTATAGGTTGGAATCTAGTAATATCGCTAGTTCGCTTAAACTTAAGTACTTTTCTTCTCTAGTTAATTACTAGGTTATACTTTTCTAACTAAGGCATACCTAATATAATATAATAGGTAGCTATCCTTATAATATTAAAGGATATTCCCTTATAGTATTATTAAATTATAAATAGTAGCGAGGTTATCTCCTCGTCTACGCTTCCTTTTAATAGCGTTAACCCGTCGGCTATTTATAAGTTATATAGATCCTTCTTTCTTCGCGTTAGTAGGCCTACTAACCGTACTAATACTTTAGAGATAAAGTTTCTAGATACTCTAGAATCTATTATTACTATAGTCTGCTAACTATCTATTTTAACCGGTATATTTATATATATTACGTAGTTCGTTAAATATAGCTGATATGTTTTTAGGGTAAGGATATTAATCTCCTTATACTTACCCTTAGTATAAGGGATTACTCTTTTCCTGAAAAGGATAGGAATCCGGTAGTTCTTTTTATATATATATGCTTTCTATAATTATCGTAGAAGTAGGTATACTAGTCTTATAAGTAATACTTAGAAGTATACTCGTTATACTTAAGGTGTCCGTAGAGACTACTATACTATCTTTAGTTATAGTTTAGAAACTACTTCCTCGATCTCTTAGTTACTAAGTACTAATAATAACTTATATTATTACAGCTTAACTAAACTTTTCTATACGTTTAGATTCTAATAGACTTTCCTAAGTTTATTTTCGCTTAGTAGTAAATTATATATATTTTATCGGCGCAGGCTAACTAGTATATTACTCCGTGCTATAGATATACTAAGTTATTTCTAAACTCCTTCTATAGAAGTCCTCCTACTACTTTTCCTTAGTAGAACTCTACCCGTTCCTTAAGTTTTATCTGTGGATCTTTTAATATAGAAGCTTGAGATACTACTTTATTACCTTCTTTCTTAGAAGTCTAGCTAAGGTTTTCCTAGTTAGAATCATCCTCGCTTTCTCGGCTTTATTCGGGTTTTCCCTTCCGAATATAACTACTATTATATTCGTTATTAGAGTCTAATTCCTTGAGTTATTTATAAATATCTACTAGCCTTTATTTAATCTTTACGATATTCCTCTATTTCTTAGCTATTTCTTCGCGTAATTCTTCCTCTCTAGATTATAGTTCTCTATTAACGGGTAGATTAATAAGGGCTAGTAAATTATCTATAATTACGTCTAGCTCGATGTCGTTATACTCCGTTTCTTATTAATCCTTTAGAGGTTTAGTCTTTCTAACTAGAACTCTTTCTAATATATTTAACTAAGGTCGTTTTACTATATTTTTTAACTTATAGTCTTTAGCGATATAGCCCGGTTTACTATAGCTATAGTAATTTATTACTTTCTTACCCCCTTACTATTTCTTACCTCTAAACGGTTTCTTCTTCTCGGTAAAGTCTAACTCTATTAGTATCGGACCGTAAGGATCGCGTAAGAATCGCTTCTTCCTATAACTTCCTCCGGAATAGAGTCCTATATAACCGAGTCTAGAAACTCTACTATTATAGCGTAGTTCTATTACTAACTCGTAGATCTAGTTATCGACTTATATTAAGGCTCTTATTAATAAGTCTAAGTTATTATAAATAGCTCCGTCTCGTATAAGTTCCTTCTTTACCTAAGGTTTTAATCCTCTCTAATATATTACTATTAGCGCGTTATTATCCTAGTTAGTTCTTATAGAATACTATTAGAACTGTATTACGTATTTAGATACCGATTTCTTTTATATTAAGTACTAGATAACTCTTATTACTACGCTTACTTTATTAGAAGGTCCGAATATTCGCCTTATTTCTCTATGAAAGAGTATTAGGCTCTCTATCTATAACTTAATAGAGATATTATTATCGTTGTTAGGATCTTCTATATATCGTTTAAGAAATGGAGCGGACTATCTCTAGGCCCGTCCTCTTATATAAGTTATTATAGATAGTAGTTATTTCTTTAGTCTTATAACGTCTTTATTAAAAGAGAAGTATAGTTATATTTATACTAACTACTCTTTAAGTTTATCTTAATTATTATAGTATAAATCTAGCTTAGTAACTTTAATACCTTCTTTAACTTCCGCTATTACTAACTATTATAGACCGCGTTTACTCGGGGTAAGGTCCCTTTATCCTAAGGTACTTATCTTAAGGGTACTTAAAGTGTTACGACCCGTCATCTTCTAACTAGAAGGCTCCGGAGTCTAGGTGGATCTCGTAGAGAGGAGTATTAAGGACTAGGGTAAATAGGCTTCGTACTAAACTAGTCTAATACAGGTCGAGTATTATATTTAGTATCTAGGAGATATCTAGGTTAATAATATAAGTTAAGCACGAAGCTCCTATCTAAGTAGGAACGCACGCTTTCTATATAGATATATAAGATCCTACTAAGAGGTATAAGTCGGTAGACCGATCCACCTAATCTATACGTGGCTCCTATAGTTTAGTAAGCTAATCCATCCGATCCACTTATAAGTCGAGTCTCTCTCTAGACTAATCCACCTGATGGTAACGAGAAGTACCTTTACTAGGCGTAGTATAAGGACCGCTAGTCTATACTCGTAATATATAAGTTCTACTTAGGAAATCATTCGCTATCGACTCGATATACTAAAATTCGAGAAAGACTTTGAAAATAAACGTCTTATACGGCTAGACTCCCTACGGAATATCGATCTTAATAGGGAAGTATAAAGACTTTTTTCCGACTCTACTATTCGTTTTCAAACTTCTTAACGAGAGATTCTAGGAGATATAGTAGTTAGAACGAGTCCTATACTAGCTATATTACCTACCGGATTTAGAAAGAGTCTTCTTTTTTAACTACCTTCTTTTATCGGCTTGAATGGAGTTTCTATTATTATAGAACTACTTGTTTCTTTACTACAAGACCAGCTATCTAGAGCTAAGAATCTCGGCATTTCTTCGGCTATTTTTAACGCTCGAATACCTCCGGATTCAGCTCGTCTCGTCTTTACTACGCCTGAGACTTTCCTATCTTTAGATTTTCGAAATTTTGTAAATCGACTACGAATAGTCTAACGACTCGACTAAGTTTTTATCGACGAAGTTCAAGTCGTCCTAAATACTAAAGAGTCTTTTTAAAGGGTCTTAGGCCGTCTTAGGGAGGTAGTTAATTTAAAAACCTAGCTTATCCTCTTAACGGCCACGCTACCTCCGAGATATAAACGAGACCTTCTTCGAACTCTTAGTCTAAAGTCTTTAGAAATAAAAATCTATTGAAATTCAACTATTTAAACGAATATTTAATATATCGTTTAAGAGAAAGTCTTTAAAGAAGAGGCTTTTTCGATAATTCGAAAAAAAGATAACGAGATTCCCTTTAAACGAATTATTATCTATACCCGGACTATCGAGGCGGCTAGAGAGTTAAATAGGGAGTTAAAATACTCTATTTATTACTCTAATAGCCCTGGAAAAGAACGAGTTCTTTTAGACTTTCTTAGGGGAAATATTTGAATTCTTATCTTAACGAGCTCTCTTAGTTATAGGATCGACGTTCCGGATATTCGAGTTATATTTCACCTCGGTCTACCTTATCATCTATACGATTACGCTTAGGAGACTAGCTAAGCGGGTAGGGACGGAAAGGATAGCGAGGCTATTTTACTTCTTTCGAATTCTATTAATTCTTCTATACTTTCGACTTAACTAGGACCTCGGCCTAGTAAGGTGGAAGTATTCGAAAATAGTGTTATTCAACGCTATATATCGAATACTTGTCGACGAGCTGTTTTCTCTAGCTATCTTAATGGAAAAGAGATAGAGAAATATAAAAAACCGGCTATCCCCTACGATTTTTGCCTAGAGTACTACGAAAGTAGGTCTTTTTTTAATCTATATTTATACTTTTCTAATAGGTTTTAGATATATCGAGCTTGATATAAGATAAAAGAATCGACGAAGACCTCTATAACTCGGAAAATAGAGAAATTCTTAAAGAAGAATAACGAGTTCTTAGCCCTAGACTTAAATCAATCGGTATATCTTCTTTATATTATAGTTTTCAATTATATTACTAATATATTTCTAGATCTAGACGAAATTCGGGCGAAAGAAGTGGCTATTTCGTCGACTTCTATTGAAAAACGCTTGAAAGTTTAATGAAACGCACTCCTTTTAGAGGATATCAGGTCCTTTATCTTTACGTACTATAAGAAGTATCCCTATTACTTACTTTATAGTACTATAGAGGACGACGGGCATTCGCTATCTACGTGTACTTAAGGGGAGAGTCGAGCTTTTTAATAGGAAGTCTGTTGTTTTCAAGATAGACTACGTACTAGTAAGTGTATCGCTAGTTATACGGCTTATTTTCACTGTTTCTTACCTTAAGATTACTGTCGTCGATAGATATCTAAAAGGGATAGAGGGTTCGAGCGAGATAATAAGGTGAAAGAGTATACTTTTCCCGATTTTCTACTCTCTTTCCTTATAATCGGTCTATCTATACCGGAATATCTCTCCGAATATATAGATCGACTAAAAGATAAAGATATAGAGCGGGGTACTTAAGAAGAGCTTCTATACCTAGGAAGAAAGACGGAAATCTATAAAACTAAAACGAATTTTCTTTTTATTAAGCTCGGATATCTTTCTAAAGAAATTAAACGATATCTAGAAGAAAGGAAGATAGTATAAATAGGTTTAAAATATACGGTATTAGGAGCTATCTTATAAGGATAAATAAATAATAACTATTATTTATTTAAATACTACTAAGGATTTAGTTATAATTTATTTAATTTTCTTATTCTAAATAAATAATAGTTAAAACTTAAGCCGATTCTTTTAAAAAGGATATCGTTAGAAAGCCTAGACTTAGCTCTATAAAATAATACGCTTATATACCTTATTAGGCCTAGTCTCGATTTTCTAGAATTTTTAGAAAACTAGGAAATTCTTAATATTCCGCCCCTAGCGGGTAATCTACTACTAGTACGAGCTTATTCTCTCTCGCTCGTTCCTTTAGCTATATATAGAAGTGAAATATATAAAAAATATATAGGGTTATAGAGCTATACTTAAGCTATCTAGCGAGCTAATTTTTAGCTTAAACGGATAGGGTTAGCCTAGGTTTCTACGCTTAAAAATAATAATATTCTTAATTACTTAGGATACTATATAACGAATCTAGATTTAGATTAGATACTATATATAAGTTAGATAGGAAAAAATTTAAAAAAAATTAAGAAAAAAGAACTAGTTATATCGGGTAAGGTTTAAGAAAGTTATTAAGTAAATACTATCTAGTAGAGAATTCTCTAGTATTCTTAGGGTATATTATCTTTAGACGTATAATAACTAGGATATCTACGCTAAATATAGATATATATATATATTTATAGAATCTCCGGAGTCTTAAATATATCCTAGAGTTATAATATCTATAGAATATCTATAGTAGAAAATTATATTAGAATTATAAGATTAGAGTAGGAACTAGACGCGGGAATATCTCAGCTACTCTTTTACCCGCGCGGGAGGGCTAGTTAGCTACGGTAACCTTAATATAACCGCTAAGGCCGCTGACTTCTAATATTCCCTTAACCTACTTTTTTTCTCCTTCCTAGATTATCTATTAGAAAATTAATATTCCTATCTAGGGCTGAAATCTAGATAGGAAATTAGCTCGTCTCTTTCTAATACGATGGATTATATCTCGATTCTTAGAGATACTAGCTTTCTAGCTTGCCGAGAGTATAAATACTCTATTCTTCCTCCTAGTCTTAACTATTACTTTCGACGTACCCTATATAATCTTTCCTCTGAAATTAGGGGATAAATCCTTACTAAGGCTAGAAAATATCCTAGCCTTATTTAGGAGGTATCCGGTATTAAGGACTCTGAGATTCCGAGTACCTTCCCTTTCTTCTTTCCTAATCTAGCCCTCTACTTAGATAGGTTAGCGTGCCAAGACTATTCCTTTATAAGCAGATCTCCTTAAGTTATATCAAGGTATTATAGGGACTCTTACGATTAGGAAAACCCTAGAGGAAAGGGGTGAATTCCTAAGGGTTCCTCGGTTATCGTTTTATAGAAATCTAATATTTACTACTAATAATTCTTCCACTTAGCCTCCGGTCGTTCCTACTTTAGAGTAGACCCTAAACGATCTTTTTCAGGGCGAGAAGCTAGGCCTAGAGAGGCTAGTTTACCTAGAGACGTTAAGGATAAGAGAGAGGTTAAAAATCGCTTTAAGAGATCTAGGTCTTCTTCCGGGAATTCCTAAGGTATTTAAGGGTTATTTCTATATAAAACGGGTATACTAATAGTATATATAGATATCTCGAGATAGGACCTAGAATAGACTATACTAGACTTGAAAGTTCTAGTATATTAAAATACTTAGATACGAAAAATTTAATAAAACCTATTTAACGACCTAAGTCCTAGGCTAGAAAGGACTTAATAGGGCTATTATCTAGAAGGTCTAGATAGGCTCGAGTTACTAGAGCTAATCGGGGAACTAAATACTCCCCTATTAAAAGTCGTCTAGCTAGCTTTTAATAAACTAGCCTGAAAGTCTTAAGAAACCCTATTAAATATAGGTATTTTCGCACGTTTTAAGATAGTTCAGACTGAAAAAAATTAGTCCCGAGCTAAACCCTTTTAAGCCTATTAGGATCCGAGTCGAATTTCAACTTATTCTCGCGGGTAGAAGCAGGTTTTCAGCTTTTTTATTAGAACCTAAGAGGATCCGAGCTCTAATAAATTTCCGAGGTATTCTTTTACCCCTGCTTAATAACTTTCCTACTAAAAGTTTATCCGGATCGCCTCCGATATCGACGATATCGAAAAATTCGAAGAAACTATTTAAAAAACCAAGTCCTCGAGAAACAAGGATTCTTCTAGCGAGTCTAACCAAATCGAGACTAGCGAAGAAGAAGAAGACGAATTCGATATCGAAGAAAATACTTGAATCCGGCCTAGAAATACTAGTAAGCTTTCTAGTTTATCTAAGCTAGAAAAGTCTTTACTAGATTTCTCGATTTCTCTTCTCGACTATTCTACTTCCGAAGACGAATACGAGCTCCCCCTAGTCGACGTACTAGCCGTTCTAGGACTAGATAAACGTGGGTTTAGGGGTCTAGATAGCTACCCCTCGATTCTATCGTCTTTTCTAAAAATTAGCCGTTTTCTCGTTCTTCGACTTGCTTTCGAAAATTCTTCCTATATCGAGGATGACCCTAACGACTTAGATTCGACTTCTAGTACTTTTAGTACTCCGGATCAATATTTTTCCGAGGCCGAACTTGCGGCAGGCCCTCTACTACGACTAAAAACTCTCGTGGATCGATTTCTCGTTCGGGGTTCTCATACTCCTTTCGAATGGATGCTAGACCTCCGGAGCTACGGAATAAAGATTACCCGGACTTCGACTTCCTTAGGAAAAGTCGATTAGGAAGGGGACTCGATTTCTTTAGGGGGTTCTTCTTTCTCGATTTCGGATTTTCAAGGATTTATTCACGGCCTTACTTCTTCGACTCGGGCTATCCTTTTTCGGGATATACTATTCGAAAATAGTATTTCTACGCGGAAAAGTCCTATCCGAAAAATCCCCGAGATTTCTTGGCAGAAACTATACGATAATCCGATCGATTCGACCCCGTTTTCGAATTTCTTATCGGATTCTCGTATAGATCTCGGGCTAGAAAATCCGGAAAAATTCCTATTCGACCGAATAGCTACTAGTCCCGATCTAGTTAGTCTATTCTCGATCCCCGGACCTCAGCTTACCTGGAATACCCGAAAGCTTTCCGATTGGATTTCGGTTATTCTTCTCTTTCTCGAAAAACTTCTCGTCCTAGTTCACGTGACCGGGGGTCAACCGGCTAGGGCTCCGGAACTACTATCCCTCCGGTATACGAATTCTACGAAGACTGGGACCCGGAATATCTTTCTTGAAAACGGACTTCTCTTTTTTATTACTTTCTACTATAAAGGATATTCGATCTCAGGGTCTACGAAAATCATTTATCGATATCTACCTTAAGAAATAGGTAAATTACTAGTCTATTATCTATAGCTAGTAGTCCCTTTCCTAGAGCGGATAATAATGAAAGTCTTTTAGAAACCTCTTCTTAAATATCTTTTCGAGAATCTATCGGGGAAGAAGGGTTCTAAATCTTCTAGAACTACTTCCGAGCGTTTCCGAACCATTTTCTAAAGGGAGACGCTAGCCGGTTTAGGGTTAGCCCTAAACCCTAGCGAGTATTAATATCTTGCTATTAGAATCTCTTATCATTTTCTCTCGAAAACGTACCACTTTCAACCCGAGGATTTACAGGACCTAGACGACGAGAATGACGTAGATCTAGAAGACGATATTCTAGATTTACAGGCCGGTTATAGCTCTCAGGTAGCTGGAACGGTTTACGCGAGAGGTCTTTACGAAACCGCGGGGGAAATCCAGAGCGTTAAACAGCGATTTCGAGAAGCTAGTATAGTAAGTATTCTATTTTTCTATTATATATTTCCTATAAGTTACTACTAGCGTCTTATTTTTACCCCTAGTATTTTATTTCCAATTAATACTAATTAACTTTCTATAGAACTAGTATTATCTCCTCGGTTTTACGAGTTCTAGTCAAGAATTCGTAAGGGATCGACTCGAAAAACCACTTTTCGAAAAAGATTTCGAAATCCAACGTCTTACCCGACTAGACTCCCTGCGGAATATTAATCTCGAGAAAAAACTTCGAGAGCTTTTTCGAAAATCTACTATTCGATTCCGATTCTCTTAACGAGAAATCCTAGGGGATATACTAGATAGGGTTAGCCCTATACTAGCTATATTACCTACCGGGTCCGGGAAAAGTCTCCTTTTTTAACTACCTTCTTTTCTTAGTTCTTTTAAGGTTTCTATCGTTATAGAGCCTCTCGTTTCTCTACTACAGGATTAGCATTCTAGGGCTAAAACGCTCGGGATTTCTTCGGCTATTTTCGACGCTAGGAACCCCCCGGACTCGGCTAGTCTAGTCTTTACTACGCCGGAAACGTTCCTTTCTTCGGATTTTCGAAATTTCGTAAATCGGCTATAAATTATATATCGACTCGACTAGGTCTATATTAACGAAGTTTAAGTCGTTCTAAACTCGAAATAATCCTTCCGGAGGGAACTTAGTCGCCTAGGGGAAGTAGTTAATTTAAAAACTTAGCTAGTTCTACTTACCGCGACGTTACCCCTAAAATACGAAAAAGATCTTCTTTAAACCCTTAGCCTAGAGTCTAGTAGGCCGAAGATCTACTAAAATACGACTTAGAGAGATAATATTCAATACTCGGTTTACTTGAAAATTCTAAGGGAAAAAGCTCTATCGATTATTCGAGAAAAAGATAATAAGTTTCCTAGCGATAGGATTCTTATTTATACTTGAATAATTAATACCGCTAGGGAGCTAAGTAGAGTATTAAATTACTCTATTTATTACTCTAATAGCCTGGGAAAAGAACGAGTCCTTTCTAATTTTCTCGAGGGGAAAATTTAAACTCTAGTTTCTACTAGCTCTCTAAGTTATAGGATCGACGTCCCGAATATCCGGGTTATTTTTTATATCGACCTACCTTATCGTCTATACGATTACGCCTAGGAGACGGGGCGTACGGGTAGAGACGGAAAGAAAAGTAAGGTGATATTACTACTTCCCCCTTTTTTAACTTCTTCTTTTCTTTCAACTTAACTAGGACCCCGGCCTAGTATAATAGAAGTCTTTAAAAATAACGTTATTTAACGTTATATTTCAGATACTTGTCGTCGAGCTATTTTTAATAGCTATCTCGATAGAAAACCGGAGGAAAGATACGAGTCTCCCGCGATTCCTTGTAATTTTTACCTAGAAAACGAGGAGGGTAAGTCTCCTAAATCTAGGGTCTTACTTTTCTAATAATCTATAGATATTCCGAGCTTTACCCGAGGCGAAAGTACTAACGAGAACCTCTACGACTTAGAAACTAATAAAAACGAAAATTAAGAGGATCGTATACTAAGTCCTAGCCCGGAGCTAATCGGTATATTATTTTTTCTATATTATTTTTCTATAAGAAACTGATATTGCTATAGATATCGATGAGATTCGGGCGAAGGAGACCGCTATTTCGTTGATTTCCGGTGAGAAATAAAAGAAAACCTAATAAGAAGCACTTGATTTCAAAGAGTTAAAAGCTTTTATCTAGGCTAGTTACGATAAATACCCTTATTACTTATTAAATAGCTCGAATAGGGGTATTTCTTACTCCCTACTAGCCTGTACTTAGGAGGAAAGTCGTCGTTCTAGGACGCTTCTCAGGGGATTTCAGGAATTCCTTAGGACTAGGAAGTTCCTAGCTCCTTATACGGCATGT
>JAABUM010005016.1_pt1 | contig 14314 bp, 21 predicted proteins | sample 5559161 | NCBI WGS metagenome assembly JAABUM01 (sample SAMN10711868, study PRJNA513369) | rock metagenome | isolation source: Antarctica rocks | place: Antarctica: Victoria Land, Siegfried Peak nord
GAAAGGAAAGGCGACACGTAAGAAGGTGGCTGCAAAGCAGTCGAATGCACAGGCTTTGCGGAGGGGCAGGGCGTGTGGACGAGCGCAGCAAGAGGTGGCGCAGCTGCAGCCATTTACTTGTGTTGCCACACCCCAGGCCCTTGGCATCACGTATGGGCCATTAAATCCGCAGGAATAGGTTCTTCAGAATTAATTGGGCTGTGGTGTGCAGCACCTAACGGGCAGGTGGCGGCGGTCCGGGCCCTCCTTGCTGCTGATGGTGCCGAAAGGGGCTGTCAACGCTGATCTCATTAGGTTGAATGTATTTTATGAGATGCGACACCTGTCGGGCAGGTGGCGCCGGTCCAGGCCCTGCTTGCAGTTGATGGTACCGAGGCGCGGGTTGGCCAGCCACGGCCCGATCGGCTGCCAGCCCGACTCACTGCGGTGTGTGCCTGTGCGGCAGCGGGCGCAGACCGGTCTCCAGGTGCACGAGAGGCTGTTCGTGGTATGAGCGGGCAGTAAAGGCTGCGGCATTCCTGATTGTGGCTCTGATGGAGCAGCAGTCCATCTCGTGTGCTCAAACAGCAGCTTGCATGCCCACACCATAAAAACTTCTCAGCCGCCAAGGTGTCAACACACAGGAAGTCTGTACTCGCATGCTGTCCAAAACACTGGTTGCAAGCCAGAAGAAGCTTGGCAGACAGGCAGCTAGCTGGACTTCGGATTTACAGGGTTTCCCAAACGCTTACCGACCCAGGCCTTGACGCCGCGCGCGCCGCCGGCGCCTGCCTCCTGCTGCCACAGCTGCCGCTCTGCGGGGTAAGGCCCTTCTGCCACGCAGCGCGCGTCGCCGCGTCCTTGGCGGCCCCGCCGCCATCGCCGCCGGCTCCAGTGCCGCCGCCGCCGCCGCGAGCGCTGGACCTGCCGCGGGCGCGGCTAGCCATGCCGAAGCCGCCGCGGCCACGTGCACGTCCGCCGCTTCCGGCGGAACAGTCGCTGCTGCCCGACTCCTTGGGCGTTTCGGCTGCTGCCACGCCCGAGTTCTCCGCTGCCGCGGCCGCCGCCATGGCGCCTGTGGCGGCGGCCGCCGCCGACCGCAGCGGCCGCACCCGCTTGGCGGCCGTCGCCGGGCCGTCCGCCGCAGCAGGGGCGGCGCCAGTTGCGATGCCGCCGGCCTCAGCTGCAGCAGCTTCTGCCGGCTGCGCCGACGCAGCGCCATCAACCGCCGCTGCTGCCTGCTTGAAAGGCCGGCCGCGCTTGCGCTTTGCGGTGCCAGTAGCCGACACCTCAGCCGGCTCCGCCGCCACTGCTGCGCTGCCACCGGTGCTGCGACCAAGCACCGCCGCGGGCGCTGCCGCGCCGCGGCGCAGGCCGCTTCTGGCAGCCTCTGCCGCCGCCGGAGGCGCCGTCTTCCGGCTGCGGGCCTGCCGCGGAGCAGCGGCCGCAGGGGAAGCCGGAAACGGCTGTGCCTTGCGGGGGCTGCGGACGCGCACGCCCTGCGCCGCAGCGCGCGCGGCATCAAACTGCTCCCTGAATGGATGGAAGGATGTTCGAATTGCTGTGCTCGAGCAGGCGACTCCAGTCAGCAGGAACGTCTGGCAGCTCGATCATTGGCGGAGGCAGTCGAGTGCTGTGGGTAGCACAAGGTTCACGCAATAAACACAAACGGATATGGGCACGTGTAAGCACACCGCTTGTGCGGCGCGTCCGGCAGCAGGAAGTGCAGCGCCTTTTCGTCGGTGACGCCCTGGAAGTGCTCCTCGTCGGTGACGCCCTGGAAGTGCTCCTCGTCCTGTGTGAAATAACACAGTTTCATGTCCACCAAGGAAGACAGTGTCTTTCTTTCCTTACAAGGTCGTGGGCTTGACACAGGGCTGGCGCCAGGAATGGACAGCCAGTGCTGTGGGAAGTGGCCGCAACGCTGGGCTCGGTGTGGTCACGATACAAATGGCAACTTGCGAGACAGTATTGACTTGGAAGAACATGCATATGCTCAAATTGACACGATTCGCTAGTCCCTCTTGCCACTCGTGGGCACTGCAGCACTGCAGTGCATCTGCCAGGCTGCAGGGCATGCCTTTGGGCGATAGGCGGCAACCCGCCGCCGGGGGGTGGCGGCGCTGCGGCCGGCAGCCCGTCCCGCCGACTGCAGGTTAACGCATCACAGGCGTCTCACTGGCCCAGTCGCAAATCTGCCCTGTTTGCTAGCAGTTGCAAGACAAGTCCCGATATTTGGCACACCTGCAAGCGTGCTGCACTGGAAAAGACAGAATATAATTGATGGACTTTGTGGAATGTCGTTCCCAGACCCTGGAAGAAGACGCACTCGACTGCTGTCCTGGACCTCGCCGTCCTCAGATTTGGCAGGAAGCACTGCAGGAAGCAGCGCATAAACGCTGTTGCAGCAGCGCCTCTGACATGCCAAGTATTCGAGACCAGGGTAGTAGCTGGCAGACAGGTCACCTGGACGACATTGTGCTTGGTGCAGCGTTGGACTTCCTCAAGAAGTCAAAGAGTAGACTAATGGGAAACGAGCAGTTGAAAGTGAGCGTCAACCTGGACGGCTTGAGTGCTGGGGAATCTCGAGCCGTTTCTCCACTAGAGTCCCTATTTGAATCTTTATTTAATGATCTGATCAAAACAATGACAAGGCATTCTGTTGCGGTTTTACGCTCGTTCCGACCTTGCATCCAACAGCAGTGAACGATTCTACGATCTATAGTACAATTCGTTATGATCGCACAATTATTTCGCGCTGTGTCGAGAGCTGGCCCCAGGCATTGGCATCCTGCCGCAGCACACCCGCAGCGCCAAAGCGAGCGTCGATTGTCTGTGCACCTGCACTCAGAAGAGACCGCGTCGGATCAGCTGTATCACGCCGCATGAGCTCCAGGGCAGCACATCACAGCAGCGCCTCAGAGCAGCAGGCCTGGGGCGCCGCACTGGGCGGCGGGGCGGATGACGGCGTTCAGCAAGCACCTGGTCACAGGTGCTAGGAGATGTCCCCATGAATCTTTGAGCTGCATTCTTCCAAACTGGGATCGCGCTCACAGTGTGCTTCTCCGAGCAGCACCTCGACTGCGGCGGAGTCGTGGCAGTGGAGCGCCTCACTGCGCACGCTCGCGGTGGTGGACTGCGGCTCCCACTCGGCGCGGCTGCTGATCCAGCGGGGCGACAGGCAGCTGGTGCGGCTGTCGGAGGACGTGCACCTGGGCGAGGGGCTGGACGATGGCAATGAGTTGCAGCCGGAGGCGATCGAGCGCACAGTCGCAGCGCTGCTAAAATTCCGCCAACTGATGACCGAGCATGGTGAGTGGCTTGAAATGTGGTGCATGCTTGGAAGAAGATGTCACTTGTATGATTCAACTGTGTACCGTCCTGCTTCCCACAGGGAGAACTTGAGCCGTGTGTGGCTGCGCGCAGACGTGCAGAGCTTCATCGCGTCGGCCACTGCCGCGGTGCGTCAATGCTGCAACCCGGACGACTTTCTGAACGCTGCGGAGGCCGCACTGGGCCAGCGTCCCCGGGTCCTTTCAGGTGCGGGATGCCTGCGCATCCCACACAGCCTCCTATCACTCCTATCATGCAAGTGGGAGCAGGGCACACACACAGACTCTATGGAGAGAATTTTCTTTGACGTTGCTGACGCGCAGGTGACGAGGAGGCGAGGGCATCGTTCCGCGGGGCGACGGCAGGCCTGGCAGCGCAGCAGGACCAGGCAGGCCCGCACAACTGCCTGGTCATGGACCTGGGCGGCCGCTCCACGGAGCTCATCCTCGGGGACGCCGGCAGCGGCATGGTCGAGTCGGCCACATCGCTGCCCATGGGCTGCCTGTCGCTCAGCCGGGTCCTGCCGGCCGGCCCCGCAGCAACGCCGGCAGAAGCCGTCGACGCCGCCGTGAGCCATGCGGCGGACGTCATACAGGCAGACGACAGCGCGGCCGCCAGCCTGGCGGCAGCGGGGGAGTTCATTGGCGTGGGCGGCACGATCACGACGGCTGCCGGCATGGTCGCCGGCCTGAGCGAGTACGATTCCGCGCGCGTGGACAACAGCACCGTTAGTGCGGACCAGCTGCTGCGGCTTGCAGAAAGGGCGGCCACATCTGAGGGGCGTGAGAGGTGTGCTGTTTTGGTGGCACTCGTGTAGCGGACGTGGCATGGCATGCGTCGCACAGTGGCACTGAGCGTTCTGGCAGGACACATGTTTGCTGAGATTGCTTTCTCTATGCAGGCTGCTGGAGTCACATACTTGGGTCTCGCAAAGAAGGCTGGACACGCTGAGCGCCGGCTGCAGCGGCTTCGTTGCCGCCATGCAAGCGGCAAAGGCAAACCAGCTTCGCGTCCGCGAGAGCGACCTCATGGACGGGCTGATTGCGGATCAAATGGACAGTTGAGCTTCCAGGGTGCATGCCGCTTTTGTTGAAAAGGTTTCTGATGGCCGGCCTGTTCTAGGCACCTAGATGGACAGTGGTAGTGTAGACACATTAATTTAATTCCCTCTCAATCAACCTTGAAGGGCCAGTAACTTCAGATCCTTCCAAATACACAACTTTTTAGCAGTTCTTCCCTCTGAATGCTCGACTGACAGTGTGACCAGTGTCGCAATACAAAAAGCACCTGCACAGTCGCAAGCAGCCAGGTGGGCGCTGCACGGCGATGAGGTAGCCACGGCAGGAACGACCAAACACCGGTGCCATTCATTGTAGCGCGCCCGCCACCCGGCGGTACACCGCCCGCCAGACCTGCCCTGAGTTGCGCGCCACCTTCTGCCCCTCCTCCGTGCCCTCCGCCAACAGCCACGCCGCTGGATCGGCCTCCAGCTCCTCATCGCTGATACGCTCAAAGAGCGGGTGCGTGTCCAGCTTGGCCTGCATCCACTCCGCCAGCTCCTGCGGTGCAGTGGACGTTTTCATCAAAGGGCTGACCCGTTTTGCAATGTTCGTTGGTAGCCCGGCGTCCAGCTTGGCCTGCATCCACTCGGCCAGCCCCTGCAGAGGCAGCAACTTTTCATGAGTGGTGGGTTTGGAAGCGTGTTGCAGCGTCAGACAGCAGGTCGACCACGCATCTTGCATGTGATACAGTCTGCCCACAGCAACATGTCTGTGCAGCGCTGCGACCCTGCTCGGCAGCTGCAGGAGGGAAGTTATGGCAGGAGAGGAAGCGGCAAGCCAGTGCCCACCTGCACGTCGCTGATGGTGTACAGCATGCCGCCTTCTTTCAGCAAATACGCATACTCCGCCAGCAGCGGTGTCTGGATGATGCGCCGCCGGTGGTTGGTTGCCTCAACGAAGAAACAGAAAGGTCACCAGAAGCCTGTCAAAATGACGAGGAATTGGAAACCCGATCGGAGAAAACGATCTCAACGACGTCATCAAACAGACTCCGAGCAAGCCTCAAACACCAAAACCGTGTTCCAAGGAGTCGTCTTGATCCTTTTCTCACCTTGAAGTGCGGGTCGGGGAACAGGAAGAAAAGCTTCTCCAGCTGGCCCTTGCCGAAATAGTTGGGCAGAAACTTCATCGCGTTGGTGCGCGCGCAGGCAATGTTGCCGTAGGTTCCTGGCTGCTCCCGCCGCAGCGCCGCGATGCGCTCCTTCACATACTCCGACACCTGCGGCAGTTGCCAAGATCATCAAGCAAGGTGATTTAACAGGACATTGGAACAAGTCCGATGCAAAGCCTGTCGCAGTGGCAGCAGAAAATTTTCGCAAAGCAGTCTCCATGGGTCTGCTGTTGCGGCCACGTCTTGGGAGGCTGCAAGCAGCGACGTATTGCACTGCACGGCAGGGCTGCAGGGGCTGCAGTCCGGCGGACTGATGCACCAGAGCCTTTCCGTATTGTATGATCAAAAAAGCTTTATGTGGCACCCACCTTGTCGCGCAGCTCGAAGCCGAGGATGAGTTTGTCCGCATACAGCGGCGCCAGCCGGATCAGCAGGCCGCCAAACCCGCAACCGACGTCCACAAAGCGGACCAGGCCGTCCGGCGCGGGCGCTGCAGCGCTGCCATCGTCCGCCGCGCCATCGCCGGTGGCAGCGGCATCCGCAGCGCAGGCGTCAGCGCCGGCTGAAGCGGCTGCGGCGCCGTCAGCCGCTGGCGCATCTGCTGGCTGTGCCACCGCCGCCGCGGGAAACAGCGCCGTCCTGCGCACATTGCGGGTGTGAGGCGCCTCATCATCGGCGCCTCATCATCATTCCTGGCCGCGCTAGAATCTGTATCATAACGATGTGCAGTCGAGGGTTTTTTATGACATCTGCGAGTCAACCTGATGCGCCACTCACCAGTCGACGTCCGCTGGCGAAGTTGGGACAGGAAAGTGTGCATCGTTCAGCGGATTGCTGTGCGCCCGGGACCTGTAGAACCGCTTCCTCGGAGCACCATCGTCTACGTCCCCCTGCAACGTGCAGCAAGGAGCCCTGATGAGTCTCTGGCACGATGATGCTGCTCCTTCGCATCACTCAGCAAGCTGTTTCACACACCGCTCAAAAGCATTACACCCGGCCGCCAGCCGTTAGGCCGCAGTGGACGTCCATCATGCATCGCACCTGTGCAGCCAGCCGTTTCAGACGTTGCTCCAGACCCTTAACCATTTTACGCCTGTCGCTGAGTTCTGATGATCGAAGCTCGCAGCAAACTTTCTGTCACAGAGTCAGTCCAGCTAATGCCGTTGACGATCAAGTACTTTTGGGTGCGCCGAGCGGCTGTGGCTCGGTGTACAGAGTCAGATCACTGATACCGTGGGTGATAGAACGCTTAGGGCAAGTATGAGTGCCAAGATCGCAGGCGCAGAGAGATGGCGCTGTATTGATGGAAGCAGCGCAGTAGGAAGCAGCAGTCAGCCAAACACGTGACTTCTGACTGATCTGCTGAGCTGCAGGTGCAGCCGCAGGTGCAGCCAGCACGGCGAATTTCCACTCGCACAACCTGGTCGCAGAACTTTTTGAAGAGCTAGTGCGGTTATCGGTGGTGTATTCTACTCACATCGCGCTGATTTAACCTACCAAAAGTGCTCCGACACCGTCCTCGCTCGTTCGTGTCGAGATCGTGCCGCATGCAGATGTCGACTGCAGCATCAGCCACGTAAGCTGCGTTGAGGCATCGCGACGGCCGAAACCTGTGGCACGCACAGCAGCATGGGCAGCCTTGCGCCGCCGCAAAGCCCTCGTCACACTGAGATAGAGCTAGCGCCCCTGACGGACACTGGCGGGGAGGTGGAGCTGCTCGTCCGAGAGCACGAGGCTCAAGGGCCTGATCGATATGCCGACCATGCGCAAAATGAGCAGCCGTGGCCATGGTTTGTCATTCCGGTCCTGGTGGCGGCGGTGAGTGGGAAGGTCCCGGTATCACGGCTGCATGATTGCGGTTAACCACCTCACATGCGACTTGGGAAGCCTGCGCACCGTATGCAGGATCCTGTTATGCGAGAAGCCGAGCGGCACCGTGATGCCTCCCTGCATGCAGGTGATCGCCGTCAGTTCAGCGGGAGCGACATTTGCTCTCGTGACCGATGTGCCTGCTCTTCGACTAGGTGAGAAACGCTCACCGGCAGCCTATTGTATGGGGTACATGCTCCGGCTGTCAGGTTCGTGCATACGTGCTGATGCGCATGGGCTCTGCATCTAGGGGCCTGGCGATTGGGGCTCACCACAACGATCTGCTCGCCGCTGTGCATATGGCAATTTGTGCAGCTGACTCCAGGTGGGCCTGCTAGATGTTCATGCTGGTATCGCCTGACGCACATGGCGCCATGCATGCTGACCACCGCACACGGTGCATAGTAAACTGATCGCAAGGCAGCAATGAAGCACAGCTTGCTCTGCATCTCGCAGAGCTGAAGCAGCAGACGCTGCAGAGCTTCTGGAAGCTGTGCTTCTCAGGGGTCTGCTTGGCTGCGCACTTCAGCTCCTGGGTCTGGGGCATCAAACATACCTCGCTGGTTTGTTCATCCCCTCTCCTTGACGCTGCTTTCTTGCGTACTGATGCACCTGCCCTGCGGCCAAGGTCATGGCGACTGGACACCCCTGCGACACTGTGCACGCTCGCCGCTGTGCGTGTGATGTCACGCGTTGTGGCTCCAGGTGCACGCATATTTATTTGTCAGCGTGACGCCGCTGGCCATCGCAGCCGGCTCGCTGGTCATGCGCAAGCCCATCTCGACGGGCGAGGTGGCCGGGGCCGTGCTAGGCGCGGTAGGGGCCGCAGTCCTGGCACTGGGGCCTAGAGGCGGCGGTCATCAGGTGGGCCTCTGGTTGCACAGCAACTGGACAGCAGCAGAAATTTGTTTGGGGTTTGTTATCCGAGTGGGCGGGGACTCCAGCGTCAAAACAGCTATATGCTGCAATGCAGTCCACCCTCACCGGCGACATGGTCACCCTCATTGGGGCGATCACAATAATTGGCTATCTGGAGGTGGGGCAGTCCCTGCGGCGATTCATGCCGCTCATGGTGTATGCGGTTCCAGTCACAGGTGAGCTACGCAACCACCACGCACTGCGCAATCTAGCGGGGCTGCCATCATGCACTGCAAAGTTCCACCATGCTGCCGGCTTTGCGGTCCAGACCAGACTGCCCTTCGACACATTTCCAGCGGATGCTGCCGCCGCTGCCTGAACATGTGCAATCGCGCTCGTGGTGCCAATGCGCGACTTGACCAAGGGACTCTGCTTCCCAGGGATAGCGGCGCTGTCGATGACGATTGGCACCTTCTCATTGGAGGGCACAAATGTGCTGCCGCTGGGGACGCGGTCAATCGTTGGCTATTTGAATGGCACAGCCATCTTGCCGGTGCTGTGGCTGGCCATTGTGCCCGGCATCATCGGCCACCAGGTATCATTGTTTCCTTTCCTTGCATCCTGTCCAGGTGCCATTTTGACCGTTCCTTGCGTCTACCCAATTCCACCCATGGATATCTTCCGGACATTCGTGACCGTGTGTCCATGGTTGCACTGCTAGGGCTTGAACACTGGTGCGCCTGCCTGCCGCATGCATTCCGGCATCCTGCCACCGATGCGTGATTGAGCATTGTCTCATCTATCTGGAATGCAGAGATCCAATAATCAGCTGAACATGCTGTTGTGCCTGCAAACAGCCCTCAAGTATATTTCGCCTCTGGCGCTCTCGCTGTCGACGGCCGGCGAGCCTATCATCGGCGGCGTAATAGGTGCGTTTCTTAGCGCCATGCTGCTGTCCAACGTGTGTATTGTCGTTGTTCCCCTTCGCCGAATGCATGTGCTTTCTGACATTGCAGGATACCTGCTCGGTTTGACCCCCGCCCCAAGGTGAGGCATTTGCAACCCCCCGCGTCCCAGGATGCCCCAATTCATCTCAGCACACTCCGTGTCACACAGCAATGCACTCCAGTTCACAGCAGCATCCTCTTTCGAACTTTCAAAGGGGTATTTAACAAATGTTTCCGGATTTGCAGCCTCTGGATGTACGTCGGCGGCGCACTGATCATCTCCGCCACCATCCTTGTGACGCTCGCGTCACACCGGCGGAAGAGCCAGGGTGCCGTGAAGCGGCAGCTGTCGTTCTCCAGCCTGCCGACGACGGACGACGAGGACATGGCCGTAGAGATGTTCATGGCGAAGCCGAGGGCCGCGCAAGAGTGGGCGCATGGCCCTAGCTAGCATCACAGGCAGCTGTTCACATTGGCGCTGCTCTGAGGAGGGCACGAGAGTCACAGGGTGATTATCTTGTTTACTTTCCAGTTAGCCCGCCAGGACAGACGTGTATATCACTTGCAATCGTGCTCAAGTCAAGACTGCCATCTTGAATCATAGCCACGTGTGGCACATGACTAAGAAACGTGCGACATTTGCCCGACGCGGCTGCAATCGAAAGTCCTTTATAGAGTGAGCGAAACAACAATGCAAGCCTGACGTACTGATCTTCCCTTGCCAGCTGCGTCGCTGCTGCAGACGGCCGACAGACCGGCAACCGCCTCTGCACAAGGTTGTACTTACTTGAGGGCTCGACATGTTCACCCGCGCTGATGATCAGGTGCGGCCAGCAAACGTCAATGCAAGTCTATAAACCGACACTGTGCGCATGCATGAGACAATCGCACTACATCGTTGACAGAGCGGCCCTGCAACGTGGTGCAGCTTCAGATATGCCCGGGTGCTCATGAAAATGCTACATGCAGGCGGAAGTCGAGCATGCTCCTCTTACGGACACCGAGATCGGCGCTCAGGTGGTCACTCATTCTAATGGAAGAGGTCTTCATAGAAAAGGATCACCCGGAATTCCTATCGCGGCCATGGGTGTTCCTCCGTGTCCTGTCTTGCGATGAGTGGGCAGCAGTGTCCCAGCTGCCTGAATCATTGTCTCTGTCCGCCACGACAATAGGTTTGAAGGGGCGCTATGCAAGCTGCGTACTCTCTCGTGCAGATTGCCGCAGCGGGTTCAAGCGGTGTGACGGTAGCGCTCATCAGAGACGTTCCTGCGCTTCGACTGGGTGGGTGCTGTCTGACTGATGTTTGTCGCAGAAGTATCATGCGATGTAAGCATGGAGGCTCCCTGGAAAGCGCCACTCAAAACGGCTGACCTTCAAATCGAGTAGGCGGGTGACGGCTGCGTATTTTGGCAGGGCTCCTGTCGCCCATATGTGTGCTTCTGTATCGTCAGCTGCCCAGGTGGGGCTGGTGTTATTTGTTGCAAATGGCTTGCCAAGCGTTCAAATTCGAAGCAGCCGGCGACAACCTGCTGAGCTGCAGACTAAATGCATGCCTGATGATAAACATAACCCTCATCGCCGCGGCGGTTGCATCCTTCGGTCGAACACGCAAGTCTCTGAAGCGTGGTGTGTACCGGCAGAACTGAAGCGGCGCACATGGAGGCAGTCTTGGAAATGGCTGCTCTGCGGCTCGTTCCTCGCAGTGCGGTCATCGACATGGATCTGGGGTTTGAAGCTCACCAGTATCATTCATGTGAGCAGGGCAAAATTTCGCATGTTTGATGACTGCCGCCTGTGTTGCATGTTGAGCATTGCAGAGAAGGAGAAGTCAGCAAAACTTCATCGTGCAGGCGTATTTGTTAGCGTCTTTTTCTCCTCTGGTGAGCGGCACCCACCCCCGCATGGGACCCCTCTTCATGCAAGCTGTGCATTGCTCGCTTGTACTCCTCCGCGGTCCTCCGCAGTCAAGTTGCCACCTGTGCTTTCTTCAGGTGTTGGCGCTTGGCTCGCTGCTGTTGAGAAAGCCTATCTCGGCGGGCGAAGTGCTCGGCACGGTTCTGGGCGTGGCGGGGGCGTGCGCGCTGGCATTCGGGCCCAAAGTGGCTGACGCCAACATAGCTGGCGACCTGGTGATGCTTGACGCAGTGCTATCCTGTCAGCAGATCGTATCAGCACGCAGAAAGTCATGCATGGCACTCAACAGACATGCCCGCATTGCACGTTGAATGTGTCCTCGTGCTGGCTCGGGTGACGCCCGTATCTGCAATTGCGTTCATTGGCTACCTTGAAACTGGGCGCGACCTCCGCACCTGTCCTGTATGCGGTTGTGACAAATAGGCACACTAGAACTGTGCTTGATGCGGCATTTCATCGGGTGAGCTGCACAGCTGTCGTGGGGACCGCGTGACAGGCTTGATTTGCTGGTTCTGACAAGAGGCCATCATATTGGCAGCTGTCGGAGCGATCGAGGATGAAAATAAGTGACTCTGATACGTATGTGCAGGCATTGCAGCGACGCTTATGCTGCTTGGCAGCTTTGCCTTCGAGAGTGCGCGTGTGTGACCGCTGGGTGCGCAGTCCATCGTGGGCTACATGGACGGAACATATCTGCTGCCAGTGCTCTACTTGGGCATCGTTCCCGGCATAGTGGGACACCAGGTGAGGGACACCAGCTCCATCATATCAATGTATCTGATAGACGTTAGAGCACAGTGAGGCTGCCAGCAATCGGGTTGATGCGTTTTGAAGTGGTGCAAACACACAGGGTGTGCGGATCCCGTGCCTGGATCGAATCCACTGTCCTGGTGTGCAGGGCCTCGATGCAGTGGTGAAATATGTCAGCCCGCTGGCCATAGCGCTGTCGTCCATTGCAGAGCCCATCATCGGCGGCATATTGGGTGCGTGATTGCTTCACTGTGGGATGCAGGGGTATGCGTTGGACATGTTTCAATCACGCAGATGACCTCATGGCCAGGACGCCACGCAGGGGTCAGCATTGGCCGCCTGCACTGCACATCACGGTGAAGGAGCGTGATGAATGTCAATCATTGCTCACGTTTTGCAGGCTACCTGCTGTCACTGACAAAGGCGCCCGCCGTCTGTATGTACACTGGCGGCGTGCTTGTTATTGGCGGCACCGTCTGCGTGACGGTGGCGGCGCATCGCCGGGAGACCGAGCAGGGGGAGCGGATAGCCAAGCGGCAGGACACCTTCGCGCAGGTGCCCGCAGTGGATGAGGAGCGGGCATTTCCGCGCGCTGGCTGGCAGGGCAGCATGTAGCTGGCCTTGATGCATTCGGAAATGCGCATTCCTGACGATTCAACGGTCGTCGACGTTTGTGTTGGGAGATCCGCATGGGATTTGATTGATTTACAATCTTGTTCGTGTTGCACCACGGTCATGACCTTGACGATCACAACTGTGCAGAATTGTTCCTCCTACTTCAGGGTAGCTGTCGTGCCTCACGGCGCTCTCGAGACAAAACACTAAGAGTATGGCACAGGCGAGGGTGCGGCCGCCGCGAACTGCAGCGGGCTCCGCTTGCAGCGCCTTTCCGCGGGCAGCGGGCTCGCAAGTTGCAGCACCCTTCCCAGCGCGGCCGCTAGGTGAACTGCAGCAGCTCGGTGACGACGCCGACGGCGACAGTGCGGCCGCCGCTGCGCAGGGCCAGGCGCCCCAGCGCCCGGTAATCGGAGTACAGCTCCAGCGGCAGCGGCCGGCTGGGCGTCACCTCCACCACCCCCGTCTGCCCCTGCTCCACGATGACAGCAAAACTCACGAGTCACGTTTGTCAATTGGCCTGCTAGTGCTGAGCGGTCAGCATTGACAAGTCCGTCACTCATGTGCCGGCTGGGCGTCACCCCCACCGCCCTGATCAGGGTCCCAGTAAGTAGTGAAATTGCAGTTTCGGTCAGGTTGGTTGCGGGGTGCAAACAGTCATTATCGATCGGCAGGATCACCGTTCACCATGCACCCGCTGCTGGCAGCCTTGATGGCACTCGGCCATGCTCCGGCAGCAGCCGTGCAGTGGCTGGCAGGCATCGCACCTTGAGCAGGCAGCGGGGGCGCTGCCGGGAGGCCTCGCCGGTCTTGGCGTTGAGCAGCGACACCAGGCGGCTGATCACGCCCGTCTCCTGCCCGCTGTGCGCGTGCAGCGTCACCTGGCCGCCAAACGCATAACAAGGATGATGCAATACCTCACGAGTGATTGTGACACAAGGTGTGATAGCGTGAGCCGGGAACTGCACCAGCCCCAGAGCTCGGAGCAACGAGTGCAGATGAGCGGAAACGTTGGGGGCGGCGCTGTATTAGGGTGCCGCAGCAAGCAGCTAGATGGGAACTTATATACGAAGGCAGTGCAGCGGCAGCACCTGCTGGCCCTGCAGCACAGGGATGGGAGGCTCCAGCACGAGGACGCGCGCCGCAAAGCGCGTCACCAGCGGCACCGGCCACTCCGGATGGCACACCACGCCGCCCGCCGCCACCATCTGCAACACAGAGTTCCATGCGTTTTCCATGAAGCTAGGGTTTGATCAAGGCACGTTACAAATAAACATCCGCCCGCCGCCACCATTTGCACATGTCACACGGGATGTATTTCGGGCGTGTTGCATATGCATGGCGTACAGATGTGAATCATAAGCATCCTGCCTGTCCGCATCACCGGACGAGGAAAGGCGAGCCCTCCTTGTATCAAACCGCAGGCCGCAAGCCCAGTGCAATCAAACTCTGTACAGCGACGCATAGTCAGTCAAACCCCTTTCAGAGGCACACCTGCGAGTCGACGCCATTGGCTGAGGTCGACGCTGTCGCCGGCGCAGGCGAAGGGCACCGCCGGCAGATCCAGTAATGACATTTGTCTTCCATATAAAAAACACCTGCATGTCAACGCCGTTCAGGCTGAGGTCCACGCTGTCGCCGGCGCAGGCGAAGGGCAGCCCCGCACCGCCCGCCTCCACAGCCTTGACGGTGCCCGCCTGCCTCGATGGAATAATGGCGACCCGCGTGCCCGCCTTCAGCGCCCCGCCCTGCAGAGCGTTCAGTGAACGGTGGGTCTGCATACCGCATCTATGTTGTACGCATATCATTCCAGGCAGGACCCGACGGTTCTGGCCTGCCGTGATGAAACGATTTCCGCACGTGTGCCCGCCTTCGGT
>JAABUM010005017.1_pt1 | contig 14314 bp, 14 predicted proteins | sample 5559161 | NCBI WGS metagenome assembly JAABUM01 (sample SAMN10711868, study PRJNA513369) | rock metagenome | isolation source: Antarctica rocks | place: Antarctica: Victoria Land, Siegfried Peak nord
CAGCAGCATCTTGTGCTCCTTCTTCAGCGCCTTGTAGGTCGCGACGCACATACCGATCATGACGACGCTGAACGGCAGAGCCGTGATGATGGCACCGGTTTGCAACGCCGTCAGCCCGCCGGCCAGCAGTAGCACGATGGCGACCAGACCCGACATGGCCGCCCAGAGCACCCGGCTCCACTTCGGCGGGTTGGGGTCCCCACCGGAAGCCAGCATGTCCACGACCAGTGAGCCGGAGTCCGCGGAGGTCACGAAGAAGATCGTGACCAGGATCATCGCGCCGACCGAGAGGAGGACGCCGCCGGGAAGACCTTCGAGCATGTCGAACAACACGTTCTCACTGGTGATCTTGCCATCGGGGCCGACGAGGTTCTTGTCGGCAATTTGACGGAAGATCGCCTGTCCGCCCAGGACCGAGAACCACAGGAAGGTCACGAAGGTCGGAACGAGCAACACACCCGCGATGAACTCACGAACTGTGCGACCGCGGGAGATGCGGGCAATGAAGACACCGACGAACGGTGCCCACGACATCCACCAGCCCCAGTAGAAGGTCGTCCAGGAGTTCTGCCACGCCTGGCCGTCCTTGCCCGAGAAGGCAGAGGTGTCGAAGCTCAGGGAGACGACGTCGCCGAAGTAACCACCGAGGTTCTGGACGAACTCGCGCAGGATGAAGAACGTCTCACCCAGCACCAGCACGGCCACCAGGAAGATGCCGGCCATGATGAGGTTGGCGTTGGACAGGTACTTGATGCCCTTGTCGACGCCGCTGACCGCGGAGATGATCGCCAGCGACATGATGATCACGATCAGAGCCACGAGCAGCAGGTTGCTCGGGTTCTTGAATACGCCCACGTGCACAAGACCGGCGGAAACCTGCTGCACGCCGAGGCCCAGCGAGGTCGCGACACCGGCGACCGTGCCCACGACGGCCACCGTGTCGATAGCGTTGCCCAACCAACCGTGCACGCGTTTCTCGCCCAGCAGGGGCTCCAGCGCCCAACGGATAGAGACCGGGCGGCCCTTGCGGTGAATGGAGTAGGCCAATGCCAGGCCGACGACCACGTAGATGGCCCAGGCGTGGAAACCCCAGTGCAGGAACACCTGCGACATCGCGGCGTGCGCGAGGTCCGCGTTGGATCCCTCCACCCCGGGCTTCGGGCTGGTGAAAAGGTCAGCGGCTCGGCGGCGCCCCAGAAGACGAGGCTGATGCCCATGCCGGCTGCGAACAACATCGCGAACCAGGCACCCAGACCGAACTCGGATTTCTCGCCGTCCTTGCCCAGGGTGATGTCACCCATCCGGCTCAGGCCTATCCACAGCGCGAAGACGACGAAGCCGGCGACGACCAGCACGTAGTACCAGCCGAACTTGTCGACGACGCGGGCCTGGACGTTGCCGAGGACCTTGGCGGTTCCGTCCGGGAAGATCGCTGCTAGCGCGCAGGCGACCACGAGGATGATGAAGGCCGGGTAGAACACACCGGGCGCCACCGAGTGCAGGAACGCCGGACCCCGACGGGGTTCAGCTGTCGGTTCAGCGGACTGATCGGGGTTTTCGGCGGTGACACTCACTATCGTGACCTTCCATCAGGGGCGATCCGGGCAGAAATGTATGGGCGCTCAGAACGATGTGCCGGGGCACACTAGACTGTAAATTCCCTGGGAGACAAGGCGTCGTCACGACGCGTCGCTTTACCGGTGAGTAGTTTTCGAGCCTTATAGGCTCGAAGTGTGCTTGCTCTCGCGTTCCCCGCTGCCGCCTTCGGAACCAACTGCTACGTCCTCGCGGTGGGCGAGGGGCAGGAGTGCGTGGTCATCGATCCGGGGATAGGTGTGACCGACACCCTCGCCCAGGTTCTGCGCGAGCACCGTCTGCGTCCAAGTGCCGTGCTGCTGACGCACGGCCATATCGACCACACGTACTCGGTGACCCCCGTGTGCGGCGGTGAACTCGCGGCGTACATCCACACCGACGACAGGTACCGGTTGACCGACCCCCTCGCGTCGTTGGGACCGCAGCTGCTCGCCGTGTTCGAGCAGCAGTTCGGATCGGCCGCGACCTGGAGCGAGCCATCGGACGTGGTCTCGGTCAAGGACAGGGCACGTCTCGAGCTGGCCGGCTTATCGCTCGAAGTGCTGCATGCGCCCGGCCACACCGAAGGTTCGGTGATGTTCGGCGTAGACGCAGTTCCGGACGGAGTGTCTGACGAAGCCGCGTGCGCCAGGACGATGCTCACCGGTGACGTGCTCTTCGCCGGTTCTATCGGTCGCACCGACCTCGAAGGTGGATCCGATCGCGCCATGCAGAACTCGTTGCGGAACGTGGTTCTACCGCTGCCCGATGACACGCTGGTGCTGCCCGGTCATGGCCCGGGCAGCACGATGGCGCGTGAACGCGCCACCAACCCGCATCTGCAGAATCTCTGAGCGGATTCCATCACCACCCTCCCCACGTAGCGAAGGACAACACCGCGAGATGGCCAACAAAGTCACCCCGATCAGCGGGTTCCCCGAATGGTTGCCCCGGCAGCGCATCGTCGAACAACACTTCCTCGACGTCATCCGCGAGGTGTTCGAACTGCACGGGTTCGCCTCGATCAACACGCGAGCGGTGGAGCCCGTCGACCGGCTCAGTAATCAGGGTGAGGACGCCGACAAGGAGATCTATGCCGTTCGGCGCCTCGGGGGCGACGACGACACGAACTTGCCCACTCTCGGGTTGCACTTCGATCTCACTGTGCCCTTCTCCCGCTACGTGGTGGAAAACGCGGCGCGGCTGACCTTTCCGTTCCGTCGCTACCAGATCCAGCCGGTGTGGCGCGGCGAACGGCCGCAGCGGGGGCGGTACCGCGAGTTCATTCAGGCCGATATCGACATCGTCGAAGCCGACGTGTTGCCCGATCACTACGAGGTCGAGATTCCTCTGGTGATCGCCGACGTCTTCTCCCGATTGCCCGTCGGGCCTTACACGATCCAGGTCAACAACCGCAAGATCTGCGAGGGCTTCTACCGGGGCCTGGGCATCCAGGACGTCGCAGCAACCCTGCGCACCGTCGACAAACTCGACAAGATCGGCGCAAACGGGGTGCGCACGGTGCTACTCGCCGCCGGCCTCATGGAGGATCAGGTCTCCCAGTGTCTGGCGCTGGCAGCCATCTCGACCCCCGACAGCACTTTCGTGGCACAGGTGCGGGCACTCGGTGTCGAGCACCCAGTGCTCGAGGAAGGCCTCGAGCAGCTCGCTGCGATCATGGACGCCGGGGCCGAGCACGCACCTGGAGTGTTCTGCGCGACGCTGAAGATCGCGCGCGGCCTTGATTACTACACAGGCACGGTGTACGAGACTGTCCTGCAGGGCCGCGAGGACTTCGGCTCGGTGTGCTCGGGCGGTCGTTACGACACCCTCGCGACCGATGGCAAACGAACGTTTCCCGGTGTCGGCATCTCCATCGGGGTCTCGCGGCTGCTCGGACTACTGGTGGGCGACGGTGGGCTGACCGCGTCCCGCGAAACGCCCGTCACGGTCCTGGTAGCTCTCGCTGAGGAGTCGTCGCGCGCCGGGTCGATGCGCATCGCTGCGGCACTTCGATCACGCGGGATCTCGACCCTGGTGGCACCCAAAGCGGCGAAGTTCGGAAAGCAGATCCAGTTCGCCGACCGCCGCGGAATCCCGTTCGTCTGGTTTCCAGGAACAGGCCACCCCGAGGGCGGGAACGATCAGGTCAAAGACCTCCGCAGTGGCGAGCAGGCAACAGCGGACTGCGACGCCTGGATGCCCCCTAGCGACGACCTGCGCCCGCAACTGCACTCGCAATAGCACCGCCGAGCACGAGGATTCGCCGTGGTGACCGAGCTGGAACGATCGCTGAGCGGGTGGCTGGACCACCTGCGAGTCGAACGCGGGATGTCCGCGCACACACTGAGCGCCTATCAGCACGATCTGCGCCGCTACCTCGCTCATCTGCAGGACCGGGGCATCACCGATCCATCGGTCGTGGTCGAGCTCGATATCGCGCACTACTCGGCGTCGCTGCGAGAAGGAGAAACCGATCGCCCCGCGCTGGCGGCCTCCTCGGCCGCCCGAAACCTCGTGGCGGTGCGGGGTTTTCATCGATTTCTGGCGCAGGAGGGCGACACGCCGTCCAACGCCGCAGCTGAGATCAGTCCGGCGCGCACCCCCAAGAGACTGCCCAAGGCAATTCCCGTCGAACAGGTCGAGAGACTGCTTGCTGCTGCCGGCGTCGGTGACACCGCCGCTGGGTTGCGTGACCGGGCCCTGCTGGAGTTGTTGTACGGGGTCGGGGCACGCGTCAGCGAGGTCACCGGGCTCGATGTGGACGATCTCGACCTGGCCAGCGATGCGGTGCGGGTGTTTGGTAAAGGCCGCAAAGAGCGGATCGTTCCGCTCGGTAGTTACGCCAAAGAGGCAGTGAGGGCCTACCTCGTGCGAGCGCGTCCGGTGTTGGCGAGCGCGGGTGTCGGTACGCCGGCTCTGTTCCTCGGGCGCCGAGGCAGCCGCCTCTCGCGCCAGTCGGTGTGGAACATCGTGCAGGCCTGCGCCGATCGGGCGGACCTGCCGGGGCACGTCAGCCCGCACACCTTGCGTCACTCGTTCGCCACCCATCTGCTCGAGGGAGGGGCGGACGTGCGGGTCGTCCAGGAACTGCTGGGCCACGCCTCGGTGACCACGACGCAGATCTACACGATGGTCTCGGTGCAGCAGTTACGCGAGGTCTATGCCAGTTCGCATCCTCGTGCCAGGTGACGGCGGGACGACAAGCGCCCTCCATACGTTAAGTTGAGGCGCGATCGGCGCGAGCCGTACGTCCTATCTGGAAGAGCAGCTAGCACCGTGAATTCGAGCGAGACGAGTGGCCCGACCGGCCGACCGCTCCCGACCTTCCCGGTCCCGCGCCCACTGACGGCGCACGGACCGGCCCGCATCATCGCGATGTGCAATCAGAAGGGCGGGGTCGGCAAGACCACCTCCACCATCAATCTGGGCGCGGCGTTGGCCGAGTACGGCCGCAAAGTGCTGGTGGTCGACTTCGACCCGCAGGGAGCGCTGTCTGTCGGACTCGGCGTACGAGCCAACGAGATGGACGTCACTGTCTACAACTTGTTGGTGGAGCGTGGGCATGACATTCACGACGTCATCCAGGGCACCTCCACCTTCGGTCTGGACGTGCTCCCGGCCAACATCGACCTGTCGGCGGCCGAAGTGCAATTGGTGAACGAGGTCGCCCGCGAGATGGTGCTCGCCCGGGTGCTGCGACCGGTCAGCGACGAGTACGACGTCATCCTGATCGACTGCCAGCCATCGCTCGGGTTGCTCACTGTCAACGCACTGACCGCCGCGCACGGAGTGTTGATTCCGCTGGAGTGCGAGTTCTTCGCGATGCGTGGTGTGGCGCTACTGGTCGAGACGATCGACAAGGTGACCGACCGGCTCAATCCCAGCCTGCGGCTGGACGGCATCCTCGCGACAATGTACGACGGGCGCACCCTGCACAGTCGTGACGTCGTGCGATCGGTGGTCGACCACTTCGGCGACGCTGTGCTGCACACAGCTATTACCCGCACTGTGAAGTTCCCTGACGCGACACTCGCCGCCGAACCGATAACCCGGTACGCCTCCAACCACGGCGCCGCCGAGGCCTACCGACAGCTGGCCCGCGAACTCATCTCGCGCGGCGCAGCCGCCTGACGTGTCGCAAGCTCCCGGTGGGGTGCTCACCCGGCGCGGCGCCCAAACCCCCTTCGAGGTGCACCTCGACGTCTTCTCGGGGCCTTTCGAACTGCTACTCGGACTGATTTCCAAACGTCAGCTGGACGTGACGGCCATCGCGTTGTCGCAGGTCACCGACGAATTCATCGCGCACATCCGGTCGGCTCGCGAGGGCGCCGACGAATGGGACCTGGACCAGGCCTCGGACTTCCTGCTGATCGCGGCGACGCTGCTGGACCTCAAAGCGTCGCGGTTGTTGCCAGGGGGTGGCCCGGAGGACGACGAGGACCTGGCGTTGATCGAAGCCAGGGACCTGCTGTTCGCGCGACTGTTGCAGTACCGCGCGTTCAAAGACGTCTCGGCCCTGTTCGCCGTGCGGATGCAGACGTCGGGTCGGATCACGGCGCGCCAGGCCGGCCTCGACGAACGTTTCGCCGCGCTGCTACCGGAGCTGGTGATGGGAGTCGGCCCGGAGCAACTGGCACGTATCGCCGCACGGGCGATGACGCCGCGCCCCGAACCGACCGTCAGTCTCAGTCACCTGCACACCGGGACTGTCAACGTGGGGGAGCAGGCCGTGCTCATCTCGGCGATGTTGCGCGAGCGGCAAGTGCTCGGATTCGCCGACCTGGTCGCCGACGCTGAATCGACTCTGGTCATCGTGGCTCGATTCCTGGCACTGCTGGAGCTGTTCAAGGAGGCCGCAGTGGCGTTAGAGCAACCCGAAGCACTGGGGGAGCTACGGGTGCGATGGACCGGCGCCGACGTGGGCGACGTCGTCGTGAGCGAACTGGACAGCGATGACTGAACTCGAACCCGTCGACACCGATGAGCAACTCGAGCTCGATCTCGGCGAACTGCCCGGCGGTATCGCCGCAGCTATCGAAGCGGTCCTGATGGTGGTCGACCAACCGTTGACCGAAGCCGAACTCGCGGACGGCCTACGGCTACCGGTTCGTCAGGTGCGTGAGGTGCTCTCTGAACTGGAGACCGGATATGCGGCGCAAAGCCGGGGCTTCACGCTGCGCAGCATCAACGGCGGGTGGCGGGTGTACAGCCGTGCTGACTACGCCCCGGTCGTCGAACGCTTCCTGATGGGCGGTCAGCAGGCCAAACTGACCCAGGCCTCGCTCGAGACGCTCGCGGTCATCGCCTACCGGCAACCGATCTCACGGTCACGGGTCAGCGCGGTGCGCGGTGTGAACGTCGACGGAGTCGTACGTACGCTGCTCACTCGCGGGTTGATCGCGCAGATCGGCGAAACAACGGAAGGTGGCGCCGCGCTCTACGGGACCACGCCGTACTTCCTGCAGCGAATCGGCCTGGGTTCGCTCGACGAGCTCCCCGCACTCGCCCCCTACCTTCCGGACGCAGACGTCATCGAAGAACTGATCGAACAAGGACTCGCATGAGCAGCACAGGCAATAACAGCAAAGGCAAGGGTTCCGGCTCGGGGAGGGGTTCAGGCGCGGGCAGGGGCGCGGGCAAGGGCAACCCCTCCGGAGGCGGCGCGTCGCATCGCAAGGGCCGGCCTTCACCCGGCCGGACCGCCAGGCAACCCGCCGAGCAGTTCACGCCACCGCGGGAGAAGCCCAAGACCCCGGTCGACCAGCACGTACCGGACGGTGAGCGGCTGCAGAAGGTAATGGCCGCCGCAGGCGTGGGCAGCCGCAGGGTCTGCGAGGACCTGATCGCCGCCGGACGGGTCGAGGTCGATGGCCACAAAGTCATCGAACTGGGCATCCGCATCGATCCTGAACGCCAGACCGTGCACGTCGACGGCGAGCGAATCCAGTTCGACTCCGACAAGATCTACATCGCGTTCAACAAGCCGACCGGTGTCGTCTCGACCATGAACGACGAACTCGGTCGGCCGTCGGTGGGGGAGTACGTCATCCATCGTAAGGAACGGCTCTTCCACGTCGGGCGACTCGACGTCGACACCGAGGGTCTCCTGCTGCTCACCAACGACGGTGAGCTGGCCAACCGGTTGCAGCACCCGTCCTACGGTGTCACCAAGACGTACGTGGCGGTGGTGCCCGGCCCGGTGCCCAGGGCGCTGGGTCGTCAGTTGCGCGAGGGCGTCGAGCTGGAAGACGGCATCGTGAAGGTCGACTCGTTCAAGGTCGTCGACTCCCGTCCCGGGTGGTCGATGGTCGAGATCGTGCTGCATGAGGGTCGTAACCACATCGTGCGACGGCTGCTGGAGGAATCAGGACATCCGGTGGAGTCTCTGGTACGCACCGACGTCGGACCGGTGCAGCTCGGCGAGTTGCGACCGGGCAAGTTGCGCCCCCTCACCACCAAGGAGATCGCCGGTCTCTACAAGGCGGCCGGATTGTGAGTTCGACCGTCCACGTCGTGGGCGCCGGCCTGATCGGGACGTCTATCGGCCTGGCACTGACGCAAGCCGGAACGAGGGTGACCCTCTCGGACCCGTCACCGACAGCTGCGGCGCTGGCTGCAGATCTCGGCGCGGGCACTGTCGATGACCCCGCTAGGCCGGATGTCGTGGTCGTGGCGGCGCCTCCCGACGTGACGTCCGGCGTGGTTCTGAGTGCCCTGCAGCGGTGGCCGAACGCAATAGTGACCGATGTGGCATCGGTGAAATCAGTGGTGTTGGCGCAGCTGACGTCGCGGGCCACCGGGGCGCAGTTGCGACGCTACGTCGGGTCGCACCCGATGGCCGGTCGGGAACGCTCCGGCGCCGTGGCGGCTCAGGCGGACTTGTTCAAGGGCCGCACCTGGGTCATCTGTGCTCACCAGACCAGCGACGTTGGTGCTGCACAGCGGATCGGTGACCTCGCGGCCTCGACCGGTGCGGCCGTGGTGTCCATGGGCGCCGCAGAACACGACCGAGCGGTCGCCTACGTCTCGCATCTACCGCAGATCGCGGCCAGCTTGGTGGCCGCGCGGCTGCGCGACCTACCGGAGGAGGCAGTTGCCCTGTCAGGGCAGGGAATCCGTGATGTGACGCGGATCGCGGCCAGCGATCCGCTCTTGTGGACCCAGATTCTCTCGGGCAACGCCGACACGCTCGCGCGTGTGCTGCAGGAAGTCGCTGCCGACCTGTCCGCAGTCGCGGGTGCCCTCGCTTCGATCGCCGCGCAGGATGGCAACGGAGCTCGAGGTGTCCTCGCGCGGGCGATCAGCGACGGACAACTCGGGCACGCGCGGATCCCCGGCAAGCACGGCGCTGCACCGACCGCTTACGCCACCATCGTCGTGCTCGTCCCTGACACGCCGGGCGCGCTGGGCCGACTCTTTCAGGATGTCGGTGATGCCGGGGTCAACCTGGAGGATCTGCAACTCGAACACGGGGTCGGGGCGCCGCTGGGCATCGCGGAGTTGTCCGTGCTGCCATCGGCTGTGGACCGGTTGATCTCGCAGCTCGCAGCCAAGGGGTGGAAGGTGCACGAATGAGTTCGGACAAGACCCGTATGGTGCCGGCTGAGCCGCTGGTCGTCGTGATCGACGGGCCGTCGGGGACCGGTAAGTCCAGTGTCTCCAAAGCGGTGGCGAGGTCGCTCGGGATCGGTTATCTGGACACCGGCGCCATGTACCGGGCCCTGACCTGGTGGTGTGTCAACGAAGGCATCGAACTGGATGACCAACCGGCAGTCGCGCGGGCTTCGCAGACCTTCCCGCTCGCGATGGGCACTGACCCGGGTGCGCCCACGGTCAGCGTCGGCGAGCTCGACATCAGCGAGGCCATCCGGGCGCCCTCCGTTTCGGGGGCGGTCTCCAGGGTGGCGACCAACCTGGGTGTCCGAGCGGAACTGATCCGGCGTCAGAGAGAGCTGATCGGCTCGATTTCGGCGCGCACCGGGGGGGTGGTGGCCGAAGGGCGCGACCTGACCACCGTCGTCGCGCCGGACGCGACGGTCCGATTGCTGATGACCGCCAGCGAAGAGGCCCGCATCGCTCGCCGTGCCGGAGAACTCTCCTCGACCGTTACGGCCACCAGAGCGCAGATCGTCGACCGTGACGCGCGCGACTCGACCGTCGCGGCGTTCATGACGGCCGCCGACGGCGTGGTGACGATCGACACGTCATCACTTGATTTCGAAGGCTCCATCGCTGCAGTGCTGGGCGCTATCGAGGTCGGGCGCAGCAGTTTTCCCTGAGAGAATGGCGCCCATGACCGATGATGCACTCACGCCGACCGATAGCCAGCTGACCGACAGCGATGTGTCAGTGGAGCGGGCGCTGCGGGTCGGACTGGACGATTTCGACCTGAGCGAGGAGGACCGCGCTCTGCTGTCCGGGCAAACCCAGACCGATGAGGAGCACGAGGCCGAGACACGTCCGGTCGTCGCGGTGGTCGGTCGCCCCAACGTCGGCAAGTCGACCCTCGTCAACCGCATCCTCGGCCGCCGTGAAGCGGTCGTCGAGGATGTTCCCGGAGTGACCCGGGATCGCGTCGCCTACGACGCGGAATGGACCGGTCGCAATTTCACCCTCGTCGACACCGGCGGCTGGGAAGTGGACGCCACCGGGATCCATCTGCGGGTGGCAGAGCAGGCCGAGATCGCCATTGAGTTGGCCGACGCCGTGCTGTTCATCGTCGACGCGACCGTTGGCGCGACCGACACCGACGAAGCCGTGGTGAAACTGCTGCGCCGCTCGGGCAAGCCCGTCGTGCTGATAGCCAACAAGGTCGACGACAACCGCACCGAAGCCGACGCCGCGATGCTCTGGTCGCTCGGCCTCGGTCAGCCCTACCCCGTCTCGGCCATGCACGGCCGCGGCACCGGGGATGCACTCGACGCGGTACTGGGCGTGTTGCCGCGAGAAACCACAGTCAAGGGCGCCTACCCGCGTGGCGGACCCCGCCGCATCGCGCTGGTCGGTCGACCCAACGTCGGTAAGTCCTCACTGCTGAACAAGCTCGCGGGCGAGGACCGCGTCGTCGTCGACCCGGTCGCGGGCACAACCCGCGACCCGGTCGACGAGATGATCGAGCTGGGTGGAAAAGTCTGGCGTTTCGTGGACACGGCGGGTATCCGACGCCGGGTGCATCAGACCCGTGGAGCCGATTTCTACTCCTCGCTGCGCACCCAGACGGCCATCGAGAAGGCCGAGGTCGCGGTCGTGCTGGTCGATGCGGAAGAGGCCATCGCGGAACAGGACATCCGAGTCATCCAGCAGATCGTCGATGCTGGTCGCGCGTTGGTCGTCGCCTACAACAAGTGGGATCTGTTGGACGAAGAGCGTCGCTACTACCTGGAGCGCGAAATCGAGCGCGAACTGGTGCAGATCACCTGGGCGCCGCGAGTGAACATCTCGGCATCGACCGGCCGGCACACCGACCGCCTCGTGCCGGCCATCGAGACGGCGCTCGCTTCATGGGACTACCGGGTTCCGACGGGCCGCTTGAACGCGTTCCTGGGTGAAGTCGCTTCCGGCCAGCCACACCCTGTTCGCAGTGGTAAGCAACCCCGCATTCTCTTCGCGACCCAGGCGTCTACTCGGCCCCCGCGCTTCGTAGTGTTCGCCAGTGGTTTCATCGAGGCCGGTTACCGACGCTTCCTGGAGCGCAGACTGCGCGAGGAGTTCGGTTTCGAGGGCACTCCCATCGAGCTGTCGGTGCGGGTCCGCGAGAAGCGCAAGCGCTGAATTGCCCGCACACCGGAGCCGATTGGGCGGCGCGCTGCTGGTGGGATATCGTTTTGCTCGCCCTGCGGGAGTGAAATCCGGGAGTGTGAAAGCCGAACGCGAAAAATGAACAACGGGATGTGGCGCAGCTTGGTAGCGCACTTGACTGGGGGTCAAGGGGTCGCAGGTTCAAATCCTGTCATCCCGACCAGCGTGTAGCGCAGGTCGGAGGCGGTTTCGGGCGGTTTGCCGAAACCGCCTTCTCTCATGTCTGGTGCTGGCTGGTCCACAGCCGGAAGGAGGCCGTCGGATCTGTGATCGTGACGTGGGTCGACGGGAGATTCTGCTCCGCAGCGGGCTTCGCGTACTCGTCGTAGAAGGTCGCCAGCTCCATGTAACGGCCGCCGTCCTCGTAGTGCTTGTCCTCCTGCTCGCGGCTGGCGGCGTAGTAGACCCGCTCAGGAGCCGCGTAGTACAAAGCACCGAGGCACATCGGGCACGGATAGGCGGTGACGTAGACGTCACAGCCACCGAGATCTGTGCGTCCTTCAGCCGCCAGCTCACGAATCGCAGTGATCTCCGCGTGGGCAGTGAGATCGCCGCTCTGCGAGACCTGGTTGGTTGCCTCGTGAACCACCTCACCTGTTGCCTGATGAACGACGACGCAGGCAAACGGTTTGCCGCCTTCCTCGACGTTCGTCAGGGCCAGGTCAACGGTGCGTTGAGTGAATTTCTCGGCGTTGCTCTGCTCAGGCACGAAGGCTCCTCATCTAGCGGTTTGTCAACAACCTCAGGCTTACCCGAAAGGCTTCGTACTGACGCAGGTGAGACTTCAACCGCATCTCCTGTCGGGCTCACGGCACGCGCCGACGACAGTCCCCGGCCTGTCAGCCCTGCGTGAGGGAATCCAACGGCTGTTCGAGATCGGCAAGCTTCGCGGTATCCACTCGCTGACCAGAGCGGATGAGAGCCTCCACACCTTCGGTGACGTCCCAGATGTTGACGTTCATCCCTGCGAGCACCTTGCCGTCTTTGGTCCAGAACGCCACGTACTCGTTGTCCTCCAGCGATCCGCGGATGACTACGTCGTCGAACTCACCCGGCTGCACGTAGCCGGTGTACTCCATGCCCAGGTCGTATTGATCGGAGAAGAAGTACGGCAACAGGTCGTACTCGGCGTCCTTACCGAGCATCGATTTGGCTGCCACGCCTGGCTGGTAAGACGCGTTCGCCCAGTGTTCGACGCGCACCTGCCGCTGCAAGAAGGGGTGGAAGGCGTTGGCGACATCCCCCGCGGCGAACACGTCAGGATCGCTGGTGCGCAGGGACGCATTCACCGTGACGCCGTTGTCCACGTCAAGACCCGCGGCCTCTGCGAGGCCGACGTTGGGGGTGATGCCAACCCCGACGATGACCGCGTCGGCATCCAGATGGGTGCCGTCGGCCAAGTCCACTCCGATGACGTGGCCATCAGAACCGGTGAAGGCAGTGATCTCCACCTCGCACCGCAGATCAACCCCGTGACTGGTGTGCAGGTCGGCGAACGACTGCGCGATCTTCTCGCCGAGAACCCCCAGCAGTGGAAGCTTGGCGTTCTCGAGCACGGTGACCTCGACGTCCGCCATCCGTGCTGCGGCAGCGGTCTCGAGCCCGATCCAGCCCCCACCGACGACCACGACGCGCTTCGCACTCGACAGCGCTGCTTTGATCTGGTCGCTGTCCTGCGCTGTGCGTAGGTAGTGCACGCCGTCCAGGTCTGCGCCCGGCACGGAGATGCGTCGCGGACTGGACCCGGTCGTCAGCAGAAGTTTGCCGTACGACAGAACTGACCCGTCGGCCAAGGTGACCTCGCGGGTCTTGGTGTCCAAGCCCGTCACCTCCCTCGACAGGCGCACGTCGACGTTGTGCTGGTCGTACCAGGACTGCGGGTGCACCACGAAAGAATCGCGTTCGGCGCTGCCCTGCAGGTACTCCTTCGACAGCGGGGGCCGCTCATACGGCAGGTCGGGTTCGTCCCCTATCAGCACGATCGGTCCGTCGTAACCCTCGTCGCGCAGCGCCTCAGCAGCCTTGGCTCCGGCCATACTGGCGCCCACGATGATGTACGGCGATTCCTCAGATGACATGTCGTGCTCCTAGTCCTTGATATCGAAATGTTCAGTTGACGAGCTTGTGCAGGGCAAAACGAGCGACAGGCAGGTAGGCGGCGACCACCGGCCAGGGTCCGCTCGCCTTCAGCGTGGTGCGAGATCCGTTGCCTTCAGCCATGACCGCATGACCCAGGTTCAAGGCGATCGGACCGAATCGTGCGGTCCACGACCATTGTCGTCTCGCTTCGTCGAAGGCGGTCACCACGAAGTTCACTCGAATGCCCACCGGTCCGTGCACGATTCCGGTGGCGCCGTCTCGCAGGCGATCGGCGTCGGTTTCAACACCGCGAATCTGGGGTGACCAGGTTGACCACAGGCGTGGTTGCGCATAGCGCTCCCACGCGACGGCGGCGGAGGCGCTGCCCGTCGCGCTCAGGTTGGCCGTGCCCATGATCATGTTCCTCATTAGTCCACCATTGCAGGACGCGCTGACATCGCGAGCGGTGGCCGCCCTGATCGGCCTACAGCAGTGGGAGGGCTGCAGCACAACCGTTACGGCCGGAGGACTCCGATGGCGCAGCACCAACGCAGCGCGTAGGCCTCACGACCAGGCAGCAAGCACTCCTCGCAACTGCGCCGCCGTCGGCTGGTCCGGCGACGTGTTCCCCACCCGCCGTGACCCAGGCCTGCAGTTGGGATCCGTCGCTCGCTCAACGCGTCGGAGCCGCTATCCGGGCCGAGGCCAGAGCCGCCGTGGTATCGGTCATGATCGGGCCGGGCATCGACATCACCCGTGCGATTCAATGCGGGCGCACCTTCGTCGATCGCTCGCGTGCTGGTCGGCCGGTGGACCCGGGCGGCCGATCGGCGCAGAGAATCCTGCTTCTGATCAGAGT
>JAABUM010005021.1_pt1 | contig 14303 bp, 13 predicted proteins | sample 5559161 | NCBI WGS metagenome assembly JAABUM01 (sample SAMN10711868, study PRJNA513369) | rock metagenome | isolation source: Antarctica rocks | place: Antarctica: Victoria Land, Siegfried Peak nord
GGCGCGGAGGCGGGTCGGCCCCGATGAGGGCGTCCGGCGTGGAGCGACGGCGCGGCCGCGGCTCGCTGGTCGCCCTGTTCCTGGGCGTGCTCGCGCCGCTGTGGGCCTTCGGCGCGTTGGCTGAGGACGTGTGGCGGCGCGAGGGCGTCGCCTGGGACGCGCCGATCCTCCGGGCCATCCATCGGGTCGCCACGCCGGGGCTCGACCGGCTCGCCATCGCCGTCACGACCGCGGGCGGCGCGGGCGGCCTGGTCCCGCTCTGTCTGCTGGCCCTCGGCGTCCTACTCGCCCGCCGCCGTCGGCGCGCCGCGACCTTCGTGGCCCTGGCCTATCGTGGCCCTGGCCTATGGCGGCGCCCTGGCGCTCGACGGGCTGGTCAAGATCGTTTTCCATAGCGGCCGCCCGCACCTGTGGGCCTCGCCCGCGCCCGAAACGGGGTACGGGTTCCCCAGCGGGCACGCCATGGGCTCGATGGGCCTGCTGGCCGCGCGCGTGGCCCTGGCCTGGTCCACGCGCTGGCGCTGGCCCGCACGTCGCCGGGTGGACTCGGCCACATGACACTGGCTCTCCCTCATATAACGTGAAACGGGCCGGATTGTGCGAGGGACTGCCGGAAAAGGTGGCCGCAACGCGGGCAGGCCACCCCTGAGAGGCCTGAGACGGCGGTGCAGGCGCACTGTCCTCACCCCCAGGAAACCCTATTCACGTTATATGAGGGAGAGCCATGACACTTGACGCTGGTGGAAAGGGCACTTTGGGCATCCCATTCACAGAAAAGTACGATGCCCATTACAAAACGATAGGGTGAGCACGCTGTGCGTGCCTCATTTGCCGCAGCAGATCAAACCTCTTGATAGGTCGTCTTACCCTTATGCGGAAGGTCGCCTTTCCAAGGGTGTCAAGTGTCATGTGGCCGAGTCCACAAAATCCGGCTAGGTCATGGCAGCTGTCGGGCTGCGCCCGACCAAGGGGCGGCCTGCCCCTTGACCCCGGTTGCGGACTGCGGCGATCACGGGCAGGCGGGTACGACGGGCCATCAGGTCGCACGTCGCCTGCCCGTGGTCGTCCTCGCCGCTCTAATCAACGCCGGTAAGCGCCGGTGTTAGGCCACGTCCCTCTGATGCTGGCCGTAGGCAGGGTCAAACGCCCGCCCTTTGCGGACCACTGCCCACGCCAGGTGCAGGAGCTTGCGCGCGGCCGCGCCGCGCGCCACTTTCGGGGGCTTGCCGGCGGCGCGTAGGCGCTCATAGAAGGCCTTGATGACCGGATTGTGGCGCGCGGCCGCGAGGGTCGCCCTGTACAGGGCCGTGCGCAGCCGCTTGTGGCCGCCGCGTCCTACCCGCTCGCGCCCGCGCACGCTTGTCCCGGACTCCTTGGGGTGGGGGGCCAAGCCCGCGTAGGCGGCCAGCGCCTCGGGATTCACGCCGATCGTGACATTGAGCGTGCCCACCAGGAGCCAGGCCGCGGTGAGTAGCCCCACGCCCGCGATGCTCAACAGCAGCTCGGCCGAGGCTGCCCAGGCCGTGTCCTGCGGGAGCACCCGCGCGATCTCGCGCTCAATGGCCATGATTTGAGCGTCGAACGTGGCGATCAGATCCTCCATGCGTGCGCGCACCGCCGGGATCACCACCGGCAATTGGATCAGGGCGTGCAGTTGGTTGCGCACCTGCTGACGCACATCAACCAGCGTGTCGCGTTCGGCCAAACGCTGCTGCAGTTCGGCGTCGATGGCCGGGGGCGGCGTCCAGCGGGCCGGCTGCAACATGCTAGCCAGGCGGGCGAGCGTGCGCGCGTCGATGGCGTCCGTTTTGGCGCGCTGGAGCAGCGCCTTGGCAAAGTTGTGCGCCTGATCCGGGTTGATGACCGACACGGCGAAGCCGGCCTGGGCTAGCGTCGTCGCCAACGCTACCCAGTACGACCCGGTGGCCTCCATCACGACAAGGACCTCGCCGGGAGCATGGCCGGCACTGCGGAGGCGGGCCTCCAACGCTGCGAAGCCCTGCGGGGTCTGATCCAGGGTGAGCGGCCTGCTGGGGCTCGCACCGGGGGCCATCCAGACCGCCGTGAATGTGGCTGCGGCAATATCGACGCCGGCGAAGAGGCGGTAGGTAGAGGGGGACGAGGCGGCGGCGACGGGCATGGGTGCTCCTCACACAGGCTGAACGGATGAACGGATAACCAGGACTGGGACTGCGGCGGTTCGGGGTGGCTAGTGTCTGTGCTTGTCATACGTGGTCAGCGCCACATCATCCGGTCCAGACTCTCGCCAGCCCGCGACGGCGGGGAACAATCTCAGAGGCGCGGTGCGCTCCGCTGCAAGTCCAGCGTCCTCACCGCCGTCGTCGAACCGACTCTCCCAATATACAAGCAGGTCCACCTACCAGCGGCGGTGGCTTGATCACAGCGAGGGTTACGATGAGGAGACATCGGCGGGGTGACGATGACCGTAAACAGTACATGTTCCGTAACACCAGGCCTACTACGCGGTCGAGGTCGAGGACTGCGACGACAGCGCCGAGCGGGCCGAGGTGCGCTGCCGCGTCGTGGAGCAGGGCCACGTGCGCGACTTCCTGGGCTTCAATCGCGCGCGCAACATGCTCGTGGAGGCGGCCATCCTGGCCACGCGGGTGCGGTTCCTGGGCGCGCCGCACATCCTGGCCGCGTTTGACCGCCTCGCCGTGGTGGTGGACAAGACGGGGCTCGCCGCCGAGCAGGAGGCGCTGCAGTTCCTGCGCGCCTACGTGGAGGATGCCGCCGATGGCCCTCCGCGTTAGCGCGCCCGCCCGCCTGCACCTGGGCCTGATCGACCTGCGCGGCGACCTGGGGCGGCTCTTCGGCTCGCTGGGCGTGGCCCTGGCCACCCCACGCCTGGTGCTCACCGCCCGCGCCGCCCCGCAGCTCGTGGTGCACGGCGGGGGTGTGGTGGCCCGTCGCGTGGAGGCCGTGGCGCGGAGCTTCCTGGACCGCTACGCCCCGGGCGGCACGGGGGCGCACCTGGAGGTGGAGGCGGCTATCCCCGCCCACGTGGGCCTGGGCTCGGGCACCCAGATCGCCCTGGCCACGGGGACGGCGCTGGCCCGGCTGTGCGGCCTGGCCATTCCCACAGCAGAGCTGGCGGTGACCCTCGGTCGCGGGCGCCGCTCAGGGATCGGCACCGCGGCCTTTGAGCGCGGTGGCTTTGCCGTGGACGGCGGCCGGCGCAACGATCGGGCAGGGAGCCCGGAGGCCGTGCCGCCGCTGATTGCCTGGCATCCCATTCCGGCAGCCTGGCGCTTCGTGGTCGCCATCCCCCCGGGAGAGCACGGTCTGAGTGGAAGGGGCGAGGAGAGCGCCTTTCGCGTTCTGCCGCGGCCAGACGAAGCCGTGGTAGGGCGCATCTGCCGCCTGCTGGTGATGCAGGTGCTGCCGGCGCTGGTCGAGGCGGACATCGGCCCATGCGGCACCGCGCTGACGGAGATCCAGGCGCTGGTGGGCGACTGCTTCGCGCCGCTGCAGGGCGGCCGCTATGCCACGCCGCGCCGCGCTGGTGGAGGCTCTGCTGGCCGCAGGCGCCGCGGGGGCGGGTCAGAGCTCCTGGGGACCTGCGGTGTTTGGCCTGGTACCCTCGCAGGAAAGTGCCGACGCGCTCCGCCAGCGGTTCGCCGGCCTGGCGGTTGGGCGGGGAGTCCAGCTGTTCACCGCGGCGGCCGACAACACGGGAGCCGCGATTGAGGCCGTCTGAGGATGGGCGCGAGACGGCATCTCTGCGTGCTGCTGAGATGCGGCTGGTCCGCCTCCTGCGCGTAGCTCATGTGTAACGGCCCTGCGCGGGATCGCGCTCGCCCGCGACATCCCGCGGCTGCGTGGCCGCGCAGGCACCCCTCACCGCGCCGCCCCTTCCCAGGCGGCGCCAAGCGTCAGGGTCAGCGGACCAGGCGCACCCCTCCCTACCGGCCGGCCGTGCACAGCCGTCAGCGGCATCACGCCGAGCAGGGCGCTCGTCAGGAAGGCCTCGCCCGCGCGGGCCAACTCCTCGGGGGCCACCGGCCGGTCGCACACAGTGAGCCCGAGTCGCGGGGCCAGTTCAGCCAGCACGGCGTCGCGCACGGTGCCGGGCAGTGCCCCCGCGGACAGGGGCGGGGTCACCAGCGTGTCGCCCACCACGAGGAAGAGGTTGGCGGCGCTGGCACAGGCGAGATAGCCGGCCGTGTTGAGAAGCAGGGCCTCGTCCGCCCCGTGCTCTGCCGCCTCCCGGCGGGCGAGGACGTTGTCGAGATAGCACAGCGCCTTGACGTTGGCGAGCGGGGAGTGTTCGTTGCGGCGGATGCGGCTGATGATGGCCTGCATGCCTCGCGCGTAGAGGGCCTTCGGATAGCCCGCGAACGACTGCGCCTGGATGACAAGCGAGGGTGCCGGATCGGGATCAGGGAGCAGGCCACGCGTGGCAGGCACACCGCGGCTGACGGACAGCCGCACCGCGGCCTCCCGCACCGCGTTCGCCGCACGCGTGCGGGCGATGGCCGTGGCCAGCTCCCCATCGCTCCACGGCAGCGGCAGGCCGATCACCGCCGCCCCGGCCCGCAGGCGGGCCAGGTGCCGTGTGGGCCGCTGCACCACCCCGCCCCTGACCCGCATCGTTTCGAACAGGCCGTCGCCGAGGGTGAAGCCCCGGTCGCGCGGGTCAAGCCCTGACGCGCCCGGCGAGACCAGCCGGTCGTTGACCCATAACACCTGTCCAGCGTTCATCGCGTACCGCTCCCGTCAGCTCGCTACCTCTGTCGTGGGCTGGTGTCACCCTGGCACCGAAGCACGGCAGAGTCGTCTGTCTGGCCCGCCCCGCTGCCAGGGCGATCCCGCGTGCCTGCGGGGGCGCGATCACCGGCGATGCGGTATGTTCCCTCCCCGACCTGGCCCCGGGCAGCGACGAGGATCGCGCGGATGAGCGCCTGGGCCTTGAGGAGCATCTCATCGTATTCCGCCTCTGGATCGGACTGTATGGTGATGGCGCCGCCCACGCCCATACTCAGCGAGGAGGGCGTGCTCACAATCGTGCGGATCACGATGTTAAGGTCCGCCGTGCCATTCACCCCCAGGAAGCCGAGCGCGCCGGAGTAGATGCCTCTGGCCTGCCCCTCGATCTCGTCGATGATCTCCATCGTCCGCAGCTTGGGCGCACCGGTCATCGAGCCGCCGGGGAAGGCGGCGCGCAGGCAGTCCACCACGTGCAGATCGGGGCGCAGCCTGCCGCGGATCGTCGAGACGAGCTGGTGGACGGTCGCGTAGGACTCCACGTGCATGAGCGTCGGGACGTGCACGCTGCCCACCTCGCAGACGCGACCCAGGTCGTTGCGGAGCAGGTCGACGATCATCAGGTTCTCGGCGCGGGTCTTCTCGCCGTTCTGCAGACGCTCACGAAAGGCGCTATCCTCCCGCCGCGTCGTCCCGCGCCGCGCCGTTCCCTTGATAGGCTTCGCCTCGACCCAGCGCTCACGGTCGATACGCAGGAACCGCTCCGGCGAGGAGCCCAGGATGGCCACCTCTCCGAACCGCATGAATGCCGCGTACGGCGCCGGGTTGATGCGGCGGAGGTGCCGGTAGAGTGTCAGCGGCTCGACCGTCGTAGCGGTGGTGATCTGATTGGTCAGGCAGACCTCGTAGGTCTCACCGTCCCTCAGGAGCCGTTTGCACCGATGGATGTCGTCGATGAAGGTCTCGTACGATCGGTGCAGGCGAAACTCGACCGGTGGCAGAGCAGGGTCAGGTCTTGGGGTATCCAAGGCGGGCCGCGGTGCAGGTGCCGTCAGCCGCCGCTCCATATCCGCGAACCAGGCGTCTGCTGCGGTGGTATCACCCTCGCGTACGAGGTGCACAAGGTAGGTGGCCTTGTCGCCATGATCGAACGCGATCAGCTGATCGGCGAAGATGAACATCGCATCGGGCAGAGGTGAGGGCTGCATGAGCCGGGACCCACAGTCCGCCTGCAGTTCGTAGCCGAAGTACCCGACGAAGCCACAGGTGAGGTCAAAGGGAAGCGTGGGTGCAGCGCAGGCCATGCGTGCCAGCTCGCGGTCGAGGTAGTCGAACACACTCTCCTGCCGCTGCTCGCTCACGCCGTTGCGGAGCACCGTGAGGTCTTGTGACCCCGTCGCATACCGGACAACCTGGCTGAGTGGACCCGCGGTCGTGCCCATGAAGGAGAAGCGAGACAACCCTTCCTCGACGCGGCTGCTGTCGAGCCAGAAAGCAAACGGCTCGTCGCGGAAGAGGTGACAAAAGGTCTGCTCGGCGTCGTAGAACGTGTCGAGCTTGCGCGCACGGGCGGTGAACCCTGTCCGCGCGGCCACCGCTGGCTGCTCCCTCCCCGCGGGCACGATCGAGCAGCGCGTGGTGCCTGCGCGCGCAGGGCGGCGCACGCCGTGCCGGCCCTCGCGCTCACCGAAGCCGCGCGTAATCTCGCGGAAGTTCTCGATCAACCGCTGGCCGTACTCGGTGCAGATCGACTCGGGATGGAACTGGACACTCCACAGCGGCCGCTCGCGATGGCACAGCCCCATGATGACCCCTTCCTCCGTCCACGCCGTCTTCTCCAGACAGGCGGGGAGCTCATCCTGGACCATCATCGAGTGGTAGCGGACGGCGCGGAATCCCTGCGGGATACCCGCGAAGAGCGCCGAGCAGTTGTGGTGGACGGCGCTGTGCCGGCCGTGCATGGCTTCCGGCGCATGCGTGACGGTGCCTCCATGGACGAGGCCCAACCCTTGATGGCCGAGACAGACGCCGAGAATGGGCACAGCCGCCTCCACAAGCACCCGGCGGCACATCCCGAAGTCCCGTTCGTTCTCCGGGCTCCCCGGCCCAGGCGAAATCACGGCGTTGTCGAAGTCCAGACTCGTCAACTCTTGCCAGCTCAGTTGATCGTTGCGGATGACCAGCGGTTCCTCGCCGTTGACCGCGGCCAGGAGTTGAAAGAGGTTGAACGTGTACGAGTCATAGTTATCGATGATGAGTGTCCTCATCCTGCTGCCTGCGCGCTCCTGTTCTCGCGTCTGTGGTCAGTCTCATGCCCGGAAGCTGCCAACGATGACGACGTGATCGAACGGATTGTAGCATGGGGAGACAAACTAAGCCAAATCATTGGTGACGCCGTTGTGCAGTCCTTGCTGGCACGCGCGTCCTCGTTCGCGAGGCGTGTTGCCAGCATCCCTGGTTCGCTGCTACCATAGGCCCATCCACGAAGAAGGAGGAAGCACGCCGCCGAGACCGTGTTGGCCCACATGAGCCACCTGGGATCACCACCGCGTGTGACACAGCGTCTATGGCCATCAAGCCGCGCCCCCGCCGAGAGCCGACCGACGACTGGACGCAACTGACCCTGTGGGTCGAGGATCCTGTCCAGCGGGTGTACGAGGTGAGGTGTCGTTGGGGTGTGCTGAGGTGAGGAAGGTGGTACCGGTCGAGGGACGCGCTTGTGTACCGCCTTGAAGGGACAGCTATGCTGCAGCAAGAGCGAGTGTCAGGTCGTCCCAGGCGCGGACGAGACGCGGCGTGTGGGGAATGCGGGGGTCGCCGATAGGAACAGCAAGGTCGTAAAACCCATCGCGCAGGTTCCGCATGAACCCGTGGCCCTCACAGACGACTTGCGCGCAGGGGAGCGTTTGGAAGCCCCGCATGCACCGCGTCCGGCCTTTGAGATGTTGGTGATCACGCTTGATGCGCTGTTGCTCCGCTTTGCCCGTGATGTGCTCAACCTCCGGTCGCACGGCGGCGAACGCGGGCGGGTAGATCGGCGCTTTGTCGGTCGTCGCGCGATAGGGGGTCACCGCGCTACTCTCCACGGCGCGCTCAAGGAACGTTGTGGCTGCGCCCGTGTCGCGCGTGGGGCTGACGTAGACGTCGACGACCTGGCCCTCCTCGTCGATGGCACGGAAGGCGTAGCACCACCGTCCGGCGATACGGATGTACGTCTCGTCGATCGACCAGCGTCGGCCGACGCGCCGACGGTGAGGCCGCGCCGCGTCCTTATAGAGCGGGGTGAACTGCTGCACCCCGTCGAAGACGGTCGACGGATCGACCTGGACCCCACGCTCGGCCAAGAGTTCGGACACGTCAGCGTAGGGCAAGCGGAAACGTCAATACCAGCGGACAGCCAGGGCGATGATGTCGTCAGGGAAGCGGTAGCCGCAGAACGCCGAGGCCGAGCGCATCGTCTGGCGGTGCATGCAGGCGCTGCAGTGGGAGAGTTGTCGCCCGGATCGGTCCCGCCCAGCCTTCGTAAACTCGTTCCCCTCGCACCTTTGACAGCGCATGCCGCTCCCCTCCTGTAGCTATCATCACGCCACAGCATACCTCACCTCGGCACGCCCCAACGAAACCGATCGCACCGTAGGAGAACGCGCTCTCACGTGCGTGACGTCTCCTTGCTACACGTTAATGTGACAGTTCCGCTTTGGGCGCGCCATGACCGCGCGGGATGTGTTCGCCCTGGCCTCGACTGATCCGGACGCGCAGGCGCTCGTGGAGGAAACGCTCTCGGAAATACTTTTCAGCGTCACTAACCTGACGATTGCGTTTGACCCCGAGCGCATCGCCGTGGGGGGAGAACTGATGGGTTCGGCCAACCTTATCCTGCCTCGCCTCCAAACCCATCTAAGGCGCTTCGCGCCGTTTCCCCCAACCGTGGTAACGGCCTCCGTGGTACACGACGCCGGGCTGATGGGCGCCGTCGCCCTGGCGCTTGAAGTACTGGGCTAACGGCGCTCATACTCGCGATCGCGCCGGGCTAGGAGGGCGGCGCGAGATTCATCCAGACGCTCTTGACCTCGGTGTAGAGTTCGATCGCCTCGCAACCCATTTCACGACCGATGCCGCTCTGCTTGAACCCGCCGAAGGGCAGTGCCGGATCGACGCCGCCATAGGTATTGACCCAGACAGTGCCGGCTTTCAGCGCCGCCGCTACCTGATGCGCTTTTTGCAGGTTGTTCGTCCAGATGCCGGCGGCGAGGCCGTAGGCCACGTCGTTGCCCTGCCGCACCACGTCGTCGACATCCTTAAAGGGGATGACGGTGACGACGGGACCGAAGATTTCCTCCTGCGCCACCCGCATATCGTTGCGCGCCGCAGCGAACACGGTGGGACGAACGAAGATAACCGCGCGCGAGGTCGCCGTCAAGCGCGCGGTCGCCGCCGCTGAGAACGTGAGCACCCTCTTGCGCGCCGATGCGCAGGTAGTCCGTTACTTTAGCGAGTTGTTCACGACTGACCAGCGGTCCCATCTCGGTCGCTTCATCCAGGCCGTTTCCAATCTTGAGAGCTTGACCGGCTTCCGCGATCGCCGCGGCCACCTCGTCGTAGATGGCTTCCTGGACAAAGACGCGGGATCCGGCCGTACAATCCTGTCCCATGTTGTAAAAGATACCGGCAGCAGCGCCTGCCTTGGCCCCCTCCAGGTCGGCGTCGGCGAAGATGATGTTGGGACTCTTGCCGCCCAGCTCGAGACTCACTTTTTTCAGATTGCTCCGACCCGCGGCTTGCATCACCAGTTTGCCTACCTCGGTCGAGCCGGTGAAAGCGATCTTATCGACGTCTCGGTGCGCCGAGAGGGCGGCGCCGGCCGTCTCCCCGTAACCCGGTATGACGTTGACCACGCCCTCGGGAACGCCCGCGTCGAGAAAGAGCTGTCCGAGGAGCAGGGCGGAGAGCGGCGTCTGCTCGGCGGGTTTGAGGACGACGGAGCAGCCCGCGGCGAGAGCAGGCGCCAGCTTCCACACGGCCATCATCAAAGGGTAGTTCCAGGGCACGATCTGCGCGCACACGCCCACCGGTTGGCGCAAGGTGTAGGCGAAGGCGTTGGCCATATTAATGGGCACGGTGCGCCCTTCGATCTTGGTGGGCCAGCCGGCGTAGTAGCGGAAGTAGTCGATCGAGAGGGGCACGTCGTCGCGGCGCGAGACCGTGAGAGGCTTGCCGTTGTCGAGCGTCTCCAGCTGGGCGAAGGCTTCGGCCCGCTCCTCCAGGAGGTCGGCGACGCGGTAGATGATGCGGGCGCGCTCGGAGGCGGTCATGAGACGCCATGGACCCTCGTCCACGGCGTGGCGCGCGGCGGCCACGGCGCGGTCGACGTCTTCGCGGTCGCCTTCCGCCACGCGCGCCAGAATCGCGCCCGTGGCGGGATTGATGGTCTCGAAGGTTTTACCCGAGGCCGCCTCGACCCAGCGGCCGCCGATCAGAAGCTTCTTGGGTCCGTCGTTTAGAAAGGCGGAGATGGTCGGGTCTAGAGGCGTGGTTGCAGCATCAATCATGCGGTCTCCTTTGACGAAATAGCACGGTGGGCGGTCTATACAACGCGGTTCAGGGCGCGCTCGAAGATTGCAAGGGCTTCCTCGATCTGTGCCGTGGTTACGATGAGCGGAGGAATGAAGCGAATCACCTGATCCCAGGCCCCGCAGTTCAGCATGATCAGTTTGAGGTCCTGGCAGGCGGTGAGGATCGCTTTGGTCCGGGCTGGGTCGGGAGAGCCGTCGGGAGCGACAATCTCGGCGGCGACCATCAGGCCGCGTCCGCGCACATCTCCAATAAAGCCGTAACGTTTCTGAAGCAGGCGCAGGCCGTTCATCAGCACGGTGCCTTGTACCCGAGCGTTACCTGGTAAATCCTCGTCGCGCATCACGTCCAGCGTGGCGACGGCGGCAGCGCAGGCGACGGCGTTGCCGCCGTAGGTTCCACCGTGCACGCCGGGGGCCCACCGACTCATCAGTTCGGGCCGCGCGGCGATGCCGCTCAGAGGGAAGCCGGAGGCCAGACCCTTGGCCATCACCATGATATCGGGCGTCACGCCAAAGCCCTCGACCGCGAACAAAGTGCCGGTGCGCCCGAAGCCGGACTGCACCTCGTCGGCGATAAGTAGGAAGCCGAACTCGTCGCAGAGGCGACGAAGGTCGCGCAAGAAGTCCGGCGGTGGAACGACATAGCCGCCCTCACCCAACACCGGTTCGACCAGCACGGCCGCGATGTCCTCCGCATAGGCCTGGGTGGCCAGTAGCGTTCGAACGGCGGGCAAGCCCTCTTGACAGCATCGGCCGCCTGGCGTCCCGCCGTCATGTCCGCCCGCGCGAAACTGGCAACGGTAGCAGTAGGGGTACGGTGTGGTGTAGACACCGGAGGGGAACGGGCCCATGTGAGCCTTGTACTTCGACTTGGAGGAGGTCAAGGCCAGCGTACCAAGGGTGCGCCCGTGAAACCCTCCCTCGAACGCGATGATGCCCGAACGGCCCGTCGCGTACCGCGCCAGTTTGACCGCTGCTTCCACGGCCTCCGCGCCGCTGTTGGAAAAGAAAAACCGGTCAAGCCCGGAGGGTACAACCTCGGCCAGGCGTTCGGCTAGACGGAGCATCGGCTTGTGGTAGATGATGTTGGCCTGCCCATGTATCAGGCGGCCAATTTGCTCTTGCGCGGCCGCCACGACGCGCGGATGGCAATGACCGGTATTGACGACGCCAATGCCCGCGCTGAAATCCAGATAACGCTCACCGTCCTCGCCGTAGATGTAACACCCAGCGGCATGGTCGGCCACCACCGAGGTGTAGCGCGCCCAGACTGGCGAGAGCAGGTTCTGAGCCTTCCGATCGGCCCCTACGTCCTCTTGCGTGAGCATGTGTCTCTCCATCTTCTCCACCCGCGAACGGCGGCTCGTTCCATCGTCCGTCTACCGGATATGATAGGGTCTTGGGCCGTGGCTGTCCATGTTGAGGCGATGAGAAACACGTGGTAGGCGGGGTAGGGCCTGTCCGGTCGCCACCGGCTTTATCCTCCCTAGCCCGTCGTAGGCCCTCGTCGTTCGGTCCTGACTTGCCGCCTTGCGCTAGATGTCTTGAACACGCGAACTTGTTGCGATTGAGTCAAGTTTTTGCGTCGTATATATCTCGTCGGTCTGAGGCGGAGCCTCGTTAGACATACGGGAGGACAACTAGGTATTATGATGACACGCCTGGGGCGAACAGGGAGAGACATCCGCCAGATTTAAGCTACGAGGAGGGTATCTAATTAGTGTCACAGTTAGTCGATCGAGCGGACAGCAGCCAGATCGAACGCGATGCCGCGCATCTCGCGTCGTTGGGCTACCGGCAGGAACTACAACGTACGCTTGGTTTTTTCTCGAACTTCGCCGTCGCTTTCTCTTACATCTCGGTCTCGACGGGCACATTCGCACTTTTTGCCCTGGGGATCGCGACCGGTGGGCCGGCCTTCTTCTGGAGCTGGCCGTTGGTCGCCTTTGGTCAGTTTCTCGTGGCCTTGAATTTCGCGGAGCTCAGCTCGCATTTTCCCGTCGCGGGGTCGATCTACCAGTGGAGCAAACGTCTGGCAAGTCCAGGGATTGGCTGGATGACAGGCTGGTTCTACCTTGGCGCCACGGTGCTCACGGTAACGGCAGTGGCCTTTACGCTGCCGTTCACGCTCGCGCCCATCTTCGGCTGGCCGCTCGACGTACCGACCGAGGTTAAAATCGCACTCGGCGCTTTGATTGTGACGACCGCGCTGAATATCGCGGGGGTGCGGCTCGTGTCGTTCATCAACAACATCGGCGTCGTCGCGGAGATCATCGGCATGGTCGTCTTCGCGGTGATCCTGCTGCTAATCGGTCACCATCAACCGCTTTCGGTATTCGTCAACACCGCTGGAACCGAGCACACGCCGGGAGCAGGGCTTGGCTACGCGGGCGTCTTCCTCACCGCAATGTTCATGTCCCTGTTTGTCATCTTTGGCTTCGACACGGCGGGCTCCCTGGGCGAAGAGACCGTGAATCCGATGCGCGAAGCCCCTCGCGGCATGCTCTGGTCGCTGGCCCTGTCCTTCCTCGCCGGCGGCCTTTTTCTTGGGGCGGCCATTCTAGCGATCAAGGATATTCCAGGGATCATGGCGAGCACCACACCGCTGCCCGACATTATTAAGGGAGCCCTGGGAAGCTTCTGGGGCAACATTTATCTTGCCGTAGTGAGCGTGGCCATCTTCGTGTGCCTGCTCGCGATACAGGCCGCCGGCACCCGGTTAATGTACTCGATGGGGCGCGATCGTCGCCTCCCCCTCGCTGGCCTTTGGGCGTCCGTGAATCCGGCCGTCGGCACGCCCATGTGGTCCGGCATCGCGGTCGGCGTGCTGGCCGCGATTCCCTTAACAGTGAGCCAGCAGATCGGGGTAATCGCCACCGGAGCAGCCGGGCTTATTTACCTGGCCTACACGCTGACCACCGTCGTGCTGCTGCAGGCTCGGCTAAGCGGCTGGCCGCGGCAAGCAGCATGGTTCAACCTGGGGCGCTGGGGTTTGCCCATCAACATCCTCGCCGTGGTGTGGGGCGGCAGTATGCTGGTCAACTTTGCGTGGTTCCGTGGAGCGACGAACCCGTCCTTGAGCGCGGCCTTTCCGAGTATGGCCAGCTGGCCGCTGCTCGGCGGCATGCCTATTCTCGAATTTTCCGTCGCCTCGCTGTTCATCGTCGGAGGCCTGTACTGGCTGGCGGTGCAGCGTCATCGAAGCGGTTCACTGCCGCTGGCCGCGGCCACGCCCAGCGAACGTGATGGAGCGCCCCTACCAGGCTAGCGATGCCGATAATCGACTGCTGTCAAAGATAGACGTCATACCATAAAGAAGGAGTCGCCACGATGCGCGCCTTACTCGTCCCTATTGTCTCCTGTGTTTTCGTCTCCCTCGCCTACGTTGCTGTGGCCGCTGTCCCGGCGCAAGGTGCGCGTGTGCGCGTCTCGTCGACCATGACCACCGTTCATGTTGTCGAACACGCCCTGACGGATACGGTTATTCATGCCGGCAAAAGCAACGACGCCCTTGGCGACCAACTGGTCTTCGGAAACCCCGTGTACGATCGGGCCAACCGGCGTCGGGTGGCCAGCGATCAAGGACACTGCGTTCGAACCGTCGTGGGTAAGTCATGGGAGTGCTTCTGGACAGTCATCCTCGCCGGCGGCCAGATCACGGTGGAGGGGCCATATGATGATGCGGGCGACTCCGTGCTCGCCATCACGGGCGGGACGGGTCTCTACAATGGAGCGCGCGGTGAGATGGGGCTCCATGCACGTAACGCCAGAGGCACCGAATACGACTTCGTGTATCGACTCAACGCCGCCGGCTAGGGTTTGAACTGCCGCCCGGAGCCGGACCACGTGCCGGGCGCCTGTCCGGCCGCACCGCAGGGATGCGTCAGGACTCGGAACGCAAGCGGGCTATGGCGCGCGTTAGCCTGCGGTTATGACCCGTCTGCTCGTGCCTACGCCGCCTGCATCAACGCGCACACCTCGCCCCAGCGGTCCTGGAACAGG
>JAABUM010005022.1_pt1 | contig 14299 bp, 15 predicted proteins | sample 5559161 | NCBI WGS metagenome assembly JAABUM01 (sample SAMN10711868, study PRJNA513369) | rock metagenome | isolation source: Antarctica rocks | place: Antarctica: Victoria Land, Siegfried Peak nord
TCGAGGCGCGCCACACCGGCGTGATCAACGCGCTCCTCAACCCGAACGGCGCCCCGACCCCCAACGGCTCGTTCGAGAAGGTCATCAAGCCCGCCGACGTCCTCGCCGCGGTCACCCCGCTCCTCGGGCCCGCGCAGTAAGCACGACGTCGGATTTCGCGCACGCGCAGCATTAGGACGGCGAGCGGTCGGGCACAGCCACCGGTCGCACTCGAGATAAAGGAGAAGTAGACATGGTACTCACGGATCTCATGACGCAGGGCCTCGGCGCGCGGTACTCGCGCCGCCGCGTGCTCAAGGGCACCGTCGCCCTCGGCGTCGGCGCGACCGCCCTCTCCGCCTTCGGCCTCGGCGGCCTCACCCTCGGCGTCCAGGGCGTCGGCGCGGCCCCGCTGGACAACGACGTGACCATCCTCAACTACGCGCTGACCCTCGAATACCTGGAGGCCGCCGCCTACAAGGCGATCAACGACGCCGGCGTCCTCAGCGGCCGCGCCGCGACCTACTTCAAGCTCTTCGGCCAGCAGGAGCAGGACCACGTCAACGCCCTGCTCGCCACCATCCCCAAGCTCGGCGGCACCCCCGTCCAGAGCCCCGCGTTCAACTTCTCCGGCGTCCCGACGAACGCGGCGGACATCGTGAAGTTCTTCCAGACGGTCGAGGCGGTCGGCGTCAGCGCCTACCTCGGCGCGGCGGGCAGCATCAAGAACTTCGACGTGCTGGAGGCGGCCCTCTCGATCCACGCGATCGAGGCCGAGCACGCCGCCGCGCTGGCCGACCTGGTCGCGCCCGGCACCAACCTCTTCGCCCCCAGCCCCTTCGAGACCCCGCGCACCCCCGACGAGGTCTTCGCCATCGTCACCCCGTTCCTGGCGACCGCCCCGGCCCCGATGCCCGGTATGCCGAGCACCGGCGGCGGCTTCGCGGCCGGCGGCCTCGACCTCTCCCGCTTCACCCGCTAACCGACTGCCCCTCGGGCAGCACGTTCCGCGGCGCAGGGAGCCCGACGACCGCTATGGTCGTCGGGCTCCCTGCTCTTTGCTCATGGATAGCCCGCACCTACGGATAGGCGATGCCCCCCGCAACGCGGCATCCACTCGCCGACTGGTTCAGCGTGCCCTTCAGGGGTAGTTCAACCCCCGGATACGAGCACTGGCCCATAACCACGCATCCACCCTACGCAACAGCAGGTATAGCGACGCCCTGCGGCGGCGCATTGGTCAGCGCGCGCAGGCCCAGCCAGACCATCGGGACGATCAGCAGGAGATTGGCGAGGTGCGTAACGAGCTGGATATTGCCGATGTGCCCGAACGGGAAGAGGAGCGCCCCGCACCCCAGCAGCACCGGCACCCAGCGCGGCACCACGCCGATCCGCCAGAGGCCGACCCCGAGGACGAGCAGCGAGATCGAGAACTGGATCCCGAAGAGCACGAGGACCGGGAAGAGCCGCCCCTTAACGACCGCCGAGATGGCGAGCATCGCCATCTCGGGCGTGCCCGCCGTGCGTTCGGCCCACTCGTGCAATAGGGCCGTCTCGAAGGTCACCCCGCCGACGCAGCCCACCGTGGCGAGCAGGCCACCCCAGACCGATAGACGCGGCGCGCGCGGGCGCAACGAGCGCGCGATCCCGAGGGTCGCCGGGATGAAGCAGAGGTACGCGAGCATCCCGACGAGCCCGGCCCCGAAGAGCAGCCCCCCGGCGAATTCGAGGAACGTACTCGCCGCCATCAGCAGCGCCCCGGCGATCAGGCACACGCCCGCGATCCTCTCCTGCAACCGCTCGGCCAACAGTGTCTCGTCCATAGCGAATCCTCCTGCATATCACCATTAGCGCCATTCTGGCGGGTCGCGGTGTGGCGGCAGCCCCGGCAGTCCCTGGACGGGGCCAGGGGCCAGACCGCTCAGACGACCACGCGGCGCGTGGCGCGCGGCACCACCAGTGCGAGTACCGCGAGCCCCACGAGTACGCCGACCGCGCCGACCACCTTCCCCGTCATGCTGCCCGAGGCGAGGAACCCCGTGATGCCGAGCAGCACGGTAATTACCGCCAGGGCAAGGGCCAGCGGCACGGCCCACCGTTGCCGCCCCCACAGGCCCCCGGCGGCGACGAGCGCCCCCACGCCGAGGGCGATATCGATCCCGGCGATGCCAGCCGGGATCGGGGCACCGGTCAGGTACCCGCCGAGATTCACGAAATCGACGATCGCGCTGAGCACCAGGGCCACCGGCGCGGCGGCGGCGGTCGGAGAGGATGTGGACATCGGAGCCTCCTTCGAGTGGCCGGATGCCGCAAGGCGATCCGGCGTAGTGGCCGACGGACAAGCCCGCCGGGCGCGCGGCGCACGTGGCCCCTGGCCCTACGCCGCCTCGTAGCGGGAGACCAGTTCGCTCAGCGGCCCCGGCGGCGGGGCACCCAGGTCGATACCGGTCACCTCGGCGAGTTGCCGCCTGAACCAGACATCGAACGCCACCTGCGACGCCACAAACCGGTCCAGCGCCCGGTTGCAATCCGGGCTCTCCAGGTAGGCGACGAAGAGATCGCCGTTCGGGGTCTCCTGCACGAACCACAGTTCCTTGACGATCCCGAGCGCCCGCTCGGCGTGCGCGTACTCGGCCCGGCGCGCGCCCGTCAGTTCCCGCTGGAAGGCGCGCGCCGCCGCCCCCTTGCCGGGCAGAATCGGCAGCGCAAAGCCGATATGCTCCATCGATCACCTCCTCCGGCGCCATGCCGCCCGCGCGTGCATCGTCCTCCTATCGTAGGGGCCGGACGGGCGGCGGTCATCGCCCGCGCCGCCTATTGCGCGCGGCGATCGGGGCGCGCAATAGGCGGGGCCGATAGGCGGAATTGATGATAGGGCAAGCGGGGAAGGGTCAGGCGAGGTGGTGGCGAAAGGCGAAGGCGGTCGCCCCGGCGCGGTTCTCCGCGCCGGTCTTGGCGAAGATGTGGCGGACGTGGGCGCGCACGGTGTGCTCACTCAATGAGAGCGCCACAGCGATGTCGCGATTCGAGCGCCCCGCCGCGACGTGACGCAGGATCTCGACCTCGCGCGCGCTCAGCCCCGCCGGATAGGCCGTGGCCTCCGCCAGCGCCGCCGCGAAGGTCGTCAGCAGGACCTCGGCGCGCGCCAGCGCTGGCACCGCACCGAGCGCCGCGCCGAGATCCCGCGCCTCGGCGGCGCACAGGCGGGCGGCGGCGTGCTTGCCGGTCACACGGCACAGTTCGGCGTGGGCGAGCAGCGTCAGGGCGCGCTCGTACGGGGCGGCGCAGGCGTCCGCGAGCGCGAGCGCGGCGCGGAGGTGCCCCTCGGCCACGGCGGTATCCCCCGCCACCGTGGCGAGTTCACCCAGCAAGCGCCGGGCGGCGAGCAGCGCCAGCGGCTGGCGCGGTGGGTCGGCGGCGACCAGCGCCCGCTCCGCGTGCGCGCGCGCCACCGCCGCCTCACCTGTCGCGCGGCGGTACCCGGCCCAGGCCAGCTCCCGCTCGGCCCGCCCCGAAACGTTGCCGTTCCAAGCCAACCAACGGTCGTGCGCGATCAGCCAGGAGCGCGCCAGCGGCAGATCGCCCGCATCGAGGGCCAGCGTCGCCGCGATACACTGGAGCAACAGCACCTCGCGGTAATCGTCGCCGCCCGGCTCGGTCGTCGGCCCCTCGGGCAACAGCGCGCGCACGCTCGCCCAGGCCAGGTCGGGCGTGCCCTGCACGCGCGCCAGCGCCGCCGCCACCCCCGCAAGCATCCCCCGCCACGGCCCCTGCCACGGCCCGGCGACGGAGCCACGCGCCTCGGCCCACCGGCCTTCAAGGACCAGCAACGAGAGGGCCGCCGCCGCCGGCGGGAAATCCCCGAGCGGCGAGATGCCGCCCGCCCGCCCGAGCGCAGCGGTCGCCCGGCGGGCCAGCGCTTGCCGCTCCGCCAGGGCCTCGGCCCGATAGGGCAGCACGACATGGCGCAACTCCTGCATCCCCATGCTCGCGACCAGCAGGGTGTTGCCGGTCGCTTCATAGGCGGCGGCGGCGGCGACGTAGGCCCGCCGCGCCGCCGCCACGTGCCCCAACGCGCCCTGCACTATCGCCCACGCCTGATACGCCGGGGCGTCGGCGGCCCGCACCGCGCCCGACACGGGCGCGGCCCCGGCGATCGGCTCGGCCAGCGCCCCCGCCTCGGCGTAGCGCCCCGTCACCGCCAGGAAGAGGGCCAGGGTGCCGCGCCCGGCCCGGGCGTCGGGCAGATCGGACGTCCCCGCCAGCGCCTGCCTGTGCGCCCATTCGGCGGGCGACAGCGCGTCGAGGGCCGCCACGCCCGCCGCGAGTTCGTCCACCCCCACGCGCAATTGCCCGTGCTGGCAGTGCAGATACCCGCGTTGGAAGAGCGCCTGCGCGAGGAGCGCGCGATCCCCGCCCTCCCGCGCCACCCGCTCGGCCTCGTCCAGCGCCGCCAGCCCCCGCTGGTGATCGCCGTACCGGTGCAGCCGGGCGAGCCGGAGGAGCAGCCAGCCGCGCGCGCCTGCCTCCGCCCCGTCCGCGTCCGGCAGCACCAGTGCCGCAGTCAGGCGCTCGGCGGCGGTCCGCAGGGCGTAGACCCGCTCCGCCCGCTCCGCTGCACGGAGCAACCAGGCGACGGCGCGCGGATCGCCCCCCTGCGCGAAGTGGTAGGCGGTCGTGTCCGGGTCGGCGGCGGGGGTGGTCGCCAAAACATCCCCGGCGGCCCGGTGGAGCGCGCGACGGCGCGGCGGGAAAATCCCCGCGTAGACGGCCTCCCGGACCAGCGCATGGACGAAGTGCGCCCCCGCCCCGTCGGCGCTCGCCTCCAGCAGTCCGGTCGCGCCCATCATCGCCGTGGCCCCCTCCACGGCGGCGGCCCCTACCCCCGCCACGCTGGCCCAGAGGCGCAGCGGCACCACCTGACCGAGCACCGCCGCCACCTCCAGCAGCGCGCGCGTCGCCTCGTCCAGCCGTGCCAGCCGCGTCTCGATCACCCGCCGCAACGGCACCGGCAGGCCCAGATCGTTGCTGTCGCCGAAAACCCAGCCCGCCCCATCGCGCCGCAAGATCTCCCGCTCCTCCAGCGCGCGCAGCAGTTGTGCGACGAAGAGGGCGTTCCCCTCGGAGCGCGCGGCCAGATAGACCGCCAGACGCCCAGCGGCGGCGGCGGGCAGGGGATACCGCGCCGCCACGAGCGCGACGATCGCCGCGTCATCCAGGGGGTGCAGGGTCAGATGGGCGGTGGGCGATTCGCGCTCCAGCAGCGGTAAGAGGGTCGCCAGAGGATGGTGCCGGTCGATCTCGTCAGCGCGGTAGGTGGCGAGGGCGAGCACCGACCAGTCGGGGAGCGCGCGCGCGAGGACGCGCAGCAGATCGAGGCTGGCCTGATCCGCCCACTGGAGATCGTCGAAGAGGAGCGCGAGCGAGCGACGGGCGGCCACCGCGCGGAAGAACGCGAGAATGTGATCGTAGAACGCCGCCTGGCCCCCCGCCGGGGCGATGCCGCGCCAGGGGGAAAAGGGCGCGGGCGGCAGCTCATCGCTCGGTTCGTAGCCGCGTAGGAGATCGAGGAACAAGCCATAGGGGGGCGTCTCGGTGCGATCGTAGCAGCGCCCGACCAATGCCAGCGCCCCCCGCCCCCGCGCCTCCGTGAGCACCGCCTCGGCCAGCGCGGTCTTCCCGATGCCCGCCGCGCCGCCGATCAGGAACAGGCCCCCGCGTCCCGCTAGCGCCGCCGCGAGGGCGTCGCGCAGCGTCGCCAATTCGCGTTCACGCCCGACGAGTGGCCCGCCCGAGGCCGCAGTCGGGGGCACTGGCGCGGGATCGGGGGGGAAGCCCGGACTCATGGGCGCACTCCGCTCTGCTAGCTGACCCGTCTGCCACGAGTATAGCATCGCCCCACCGACCAGCCAGCCGCACCCATGCACAGCGCCCCTTCCAGTCGCGCGAGCGGCGCCGCGACCGCCGTCAGGTCGGGCATCGCCGCGTGGAAGCGGGCGAGCGCGACCAGCCCGCACGCCAGCGCTGCGACGAACGCCGGATCATCCGCCAGCACCGCATCCTCCAGCCAGCGCCCTCCACCGCTCGGCCCCGCCCACACCAGTGGCGCGACGAACGTCGCCCGCATTCAGCGCTTCGTAGCGGTGAACCGCACCCGAAGCAACGAGCCAACCACACGCCCTATCGGGCCACTCCCCCTCGAAACCAGCGGGGCGACCCCACATCGAGCGCCGCCCCGCACCTCTTATCGCCCACCATCCCCACTACGGACTACGGACTACGGACCACAGACTACGAACTCTTCTCACGCCTCACGCCTCACGCCTCGCAATTCCCCCCTGCCCGCCTCACCCCGCCAACAACGTATGCTCCCGCACCCGCCGCACCAGGATGAAGCAGCGCATCAGCCAGAGCCCCACCCAGAGGAAAAGGAGATCGGACGCCAGGATCACCAGCGTCGTCGGATGCGCGGTCGCGGTCGCCGCCGCACCGGAGAAATTCCCCGCCGCGTAGTCGATCCCGAGGCGCAACGCCAGCGTCGCCAGCCAGACCGCCACATAGGCGACGCCCCCGCCCATCCAGATCTTCCCGGTCGTCCGATCACGCCAGAAATGGATCTGCCGCATCATCGTCCAGCCGAGCCCCAGCCCCGCCAGCAGCATGACCGGCGCGAGCGCGATGAAGAGCGGCACCCGCAGGATGCCCGGATTCGTCGCCAGCCCCGCCAACGACGAGAGGAGGATGAACGTCGTGAAGATGACCGTCCGCGCGATCCCCACCGGCTGCGGTCGCGTGCGCCGATACGCGACCCACCCGAAGAAGAGCAGCGCGATCAGCGGCACCGTGAACGTCGATGGATTGACCGAACCCATGATCCACACCCTCCTGTACTCGACCCGGTGACCGGGACCACGTCGTCCCCACCGCCCCAGGGGAGCATCCGCGCGCCTCGCCGCGCCAGCGTTCCCCCGTCTCCCCCACAGCATAGCCCCCGCACGCCGCCCCACGCCTGTGCCGAACCGCACGATCGCGTAGCCCCTGCGTCACGATCGGGACCGATCATCGCAGAGACACAGAGAACGAGAGGAAGAGGGCGGGAAAGAAGAAAAAGTGAGCACTGTAACGGCAAAGAGCGCTTCGAGGGTGAGTAGGCCGAGTTTCATCAGCAGGGCGTGCAGATACGCGCAGGCAATTGATCGTTCGATGATGATAGTGCTAGCCAACGCCCGCCAGGACATAATCCGTGCTTCGTCCCCCGGCACTCCCCCGCGCCAGAATCGCCCGCCCAACCAGATCGGCGATGTCCCGCTGCGCCGTGGGCTGCGAACACTTCCCGAGCGTCGCCCACTTCGATGATGTCAGCTTGCCCTCGAACCCATCGAGCAGCAGATTGATGATTTTCCGTTGGCGCGCGTTGAAGGGCTCGCCAGCATGTGTTTCCCAGAAACGCGCTTTGCGGAGGATGACCGCGAGCATAGTCGCGGAAGCGCGGATCGCGCGTTCCAGGCAATGGAGGAACCATTCGATCCAGGGTGTGATGTCGAGCGGCCCTTTCTGGCAGCGCTCTAAAACCGCATAATATTCCCGCCGCTCGCGCTGGATTTGCGCGGACATACTGTAAAAACGCTGGCCACTCTGCTCCGCACGCGCCAGCGCCATATCGGCGAGCGCCCGCGCGATCCGTCCGTTCCCATCATCGAACGGATGGATCGTCACGAACCAAAAATGCGCGAGGGCCGCGCGGATCACGGGATCGGTATCCGGCTCCTCCTCGAACCACCGCAGGAAGCGCGACATCTCGTCAGGCAATCGGGCCGCAGGCAGGGCCTCGTAATGCACGCGCTGCCGCCCATACGCACCCGAAACAACCTGCATCGGGTCACTTGCTTCATTGCGCCATGTTCCGATGGTGATGCGTGTGAGACCGCTCCGCCCGGTCGGAAAGAGCGCGGCGTGCCACCCCGCGAGCCGTTCCTCATCGAGTGGTCGAGCGTAGTGACGGGTAGCATCGAGCATCATCTCGACCAGACCCTCCACATTCCTATCGACGGCGCTGTCATCTCCCACGGGGATCCCAAGCCGCCGCGCGATCGACGAGCGCACTTGCTCCGTATCGAGCCGCTCTCCCTCGATCTCACTGGACTTGAGCACATCCTGCGTGAGCGTCTGCAACGTCGCTTCCTCGCGCACGGCGAAGCCCAATGCCCGCATGTGACCGAGCAACAGCCCTTGCCGGTGACGAACCTCGGCCAGCAAATCGGCCACACGCAGGCGATCCCAGCGAAAATCCGGCCACTCGTCATGCTCGTAGATATACACACTAATCCCCTCATATAGTGAGGGGATTATGACCACTATTCACCTCATTCGCAAGGACACCTAGAGTTGGTACACACGGTGAGCGACGCAACAAAGGCCCCACTATCCCCGTCAAGGCCCGTACCATCACGATCACGCCCAAAAGTAGGCCGACTCCCGTCCTTGTCCCCCTTGGCCCCGCGTCTCTGCCTCCCCGCAACCGCTCCCCTGCTCCCCACCACCCGGCACACCCACCCCCTTTCCATATTCTGCCACTGGTACACCGCGACTATACCCCGCCACCTCGCCCCCCTCTCTCGCCTCCCGTCCTCTGTCTCCCTGCGTCTCTGCATCCAACGTCCCTCTTTCCGTCCCTTCTCTCCCCCCGTCCCCCTGTGCCTCTGTGCCTCCTGTTCCATCCCTCGTCCTTTCTCTCTTTCGTCCTCTACGTCTCTGCGTCTCTGCGGTGCTCCCGCCCCGCCCCGCCCCCATTCGTCATCTGGCGACCCGCGTGCCATACTATACGCATCCGCCATCGGGCGGCACGACGGGTGGGAAAGGGGACAGACCATGAGCCGCGAGGCGGTACGCGAGATCCTGGAGCGCGCGGCGCGCGAGCCGGAGATCCGCACGATGATGGAAACCAACGGCTACGTCGTCCTCGAAGGCTACGACCTCACGCCGGAAGAACTGGACGCCGCCGAGCGCTGGGACATCCCCGCCCTCCGCGCGCTCGCCGGGCTCGACCCGGACGACACCGCCGCACCCGCGTAACGCGGGGAGCACGCGATGTGCCGCCTCACCTTCCTCGGCACCGGCGACCCCCTCAACGAGGAGCGCGCGTGGACGAGCCTCGCCCTCGTGCTGGCCGACGGCGGGACGCCGCTGCTCGACACCGGCAGCGACCCCACCCTCCTACGCCAGCTCACCGAGGCCCGCTTACCCCTCGCCACGATCCGCCACGTCGTCGTCGGCCACGCCCACTTCGATCACGCGGGCGGCCTCGCCCCCTGCGCGACGCCCTCGCCGCGCTCCCGAAGGCGCGCGTCACCGTCCACGCCGCCGCGCCGATCGGCCGTGCCCTGCGCGACGCCCTCGCCATCGTCGTCCCCGGTATCGAAGCCTGGCTCGGCCCGCGCCTCGACTGGCACACCCTGCCGCTCGGCGTCCCGGTCGCCCTCGCCGACCTCACGCTGACCGCCTTCCCGGTCGAGCACCGCATCCCCACAACCGGCTTCCGCATCGCCCAACAAGGCCATACGCTCACCTTCAGCGCCGACACCGTCCCCTGCGCCGCCCTCGACGCGGCCGCGCACGGTGCCGACCTCCTGATCCACGAAGCCTACGGCCTCGACGAGCGCGCCGCGGTCGCCCACGACTTCGGCCACGCCACCGCCGCCGACGCCGGACGCACCGCGCGCGTGGGCAACGTCGCCCGCCTGATCCTCACCCACCTGCGCGGCCCCGCCCACGCCGACCCCGCCGCCCTCATCGCCGAAGCCGCCGCGCACTACCCCGGCCCCCTCAGCGCCTCCCACGACCTCGAGGTGGTCGCGTGATGACGGGATGGGCGGAGTGAGCGCACATAAACGGGAAGGAGAGTGACGATGCCATTACATGCATGGATACAAGGTGAAAGTGGAAGGCCCATAAGCGATTACCTTTTCTTTGATCCTCCATTGGAAGGGATACTGCCCAATTTTGATGACCTCTCGTATCACTGTCTACGTTTTATCGATCCGTATGCCAATACAATTTTCAACAATCGCCAGATCGTCCGACTCATCGAAGAACTCGCACGCCTTCGCCGAGAAGCGGCGCGACCTGAATATGGTGTTGTCTTCGATCGCCCCACCGCCCTTGCCGAGCGTGTTGTGCAAGGACATTATTACCATCATTACCTCAGGTTCAGAGGCGCTTGAGCAGCGCGAATTTGGAGGCTTTGCAATCGAAGTCCATTCAGCCGGGACACTGTCAATGTAGCGCTGACCGCGACGTACCGGCAGGTCGGGCGCATGATCGTCGAGCATGAGCAGGAGGGTGCGCCGCGCCGGGATGATCGGCGGTACGGTGAACCGCCGCCGCGCCGCACACAATAGGACACTTTTCCTATTGCCCGCCCGGACCGCGACCCGCTATCCTTCGTACGATAGCCCCGTCCCAATGAATCGCCGTGACTTCGCGGATGGTGACCAGCGCCGATGATCGATACCAGCGCACTGCGCCACTGCCCCGACCCGCTCCTCCAGGGCGTGGTCGAGGCCGTCCGCGCGCATGGCCCGCTGCACCTCGGCAACATCCTCGCCCACCTCCCCCTGATCGTGCGCGTCATCGGTATGGACGGCACCTACCTCCTCTCCGAGGGGCAGGGCCTCCGCCTGATCGGGCAAACGGCGGGCGCGCGCGTCGGCGAATCGCTCTTCGTGGTGCAGCGCGATCGCCCGGACATCGTCGCCCTGGTCCGCCGCGCGCTCGCCGGCGAAGAGTTGCACTTCATCACCGAACTCAACGGCTACACCTGGGAGAGTCGGTACACGCCCCTCTACGAGGACGGCACCCCGATCGGCACCCTCTATATCGCGCTGGATATCACCGCCCGCGCCCGCGCCGAGGACGCCCTCCGCGCGAGCGAGGCCCACCTCCAGGGGCTCCTCGACCACACCAGCGAATTGCTCCAGGTCACCGACATGGACGGCCACTTCGACTACGTCAACCGCGCCTGGTGCCGCCTCCTCGGCTACGAACGCGACGCCTTGCACGGTCGCACGATGGCCGACATCTGCGCCCCCGAGGCGTGGCCCGCCTACCGGCAGCAGCTCGCGCGCCTCCTGGACGCGGAGACCTCGCCCCCGTTCGAGACGACCTTCCTCGCGCGGGATGGCCGACGCATCATCGTCGCCGGGATGCTCCATCGCCACAACGAGCCGGACCATCCCGCCAGGGCCTGGGGCACCTTCCGTGACATCACCCAGCAGCGCGCGCTCGAGGCCGATCTTCGCCACCAGGCCGAGCACGATCCCCTCACCGGCCTCCCCAACCGCGCCCTCTTCATGCGCCACCTGACAGACGCCCTCGCCGCGTGGCCGGGACGCCCCGCCGTCCTCTTCCTCGACCTCGACGGCTTCAAAGCGGTCAACGACCGCCTCGGCCACGCCGCCGGGGACATCGCCCTGATCGCCACCGCCCGCCGCCTGCGCCGCAGCGCGCCTCAGGGCGCGATCGTCGCGCGGCTCGGCGGCGACGAATTCGCCATCCTCCTGGACGAATGCCCCGACGACCGCACCGCCACCGCCCTCGCGGAACGGCTCGTCGCCGCCGTCGCCCCCCCGATCGCCATCGACGAGGAGCGCGCCCACATCCGCGTCAGCATCGGCATCGCCCGCCACACCGACCCCCTGAACGACGCCGAAACCCTCCTCAACCAGGCCGATACCCAGATGTACCGCGCCAAAGGGCGCGGCCCCGGCGGCTACGCCCTCGCGCCCACACGCTAACCCCACCCCCACCTATACTGATACAGTGTTATAGTGAGAATAGGTGTATCGGCGCGGCCGTCGCCCCACCACACCCACTGAGCGGTCGGATCCATCTGTCATCATATCGCGGCAAGTGAAGCATGAGCACATGTGTGTATTTCGACGGCGTAATCGACAAAGACATGCGAACAGGGGCTTCTCTCACAGCGCACACCCGCACATCGCGCTGGATAGGAGGAGGTTATGGTCGGAACAGCAGACCTCTATCAAAAGTACTGGCAAGGTTTTCTTGATTACTGCGCGCTCACCACAACGACACTCCTACTCGATGCACCACCGTCCAGGTACTATTACTTGCTACCGCTTGGTTACCGTGGCTTCGCTATCTCCCTGCTGGCAGCGCAAAAAAGAGGTCTTTTACGGTGCGAGCTCTATCTCGATAAGGCCCAGGCAAAAGCGAATTTCGCACGGTTGCACAAGCACCAGGCCGTAATCGAAGCGCAATTGGGCCAACAGGGGAAATTGCAATGGGAAGTCGTACCGGGACGGCGAGGGCAACATATCGTCCTCTACGGCCCCGCTTCCGATCTATACGACCAGTCCTTACGAATACCAAATTACCAGTGGTTAAAGCAGCAGGCAGAGATCTTCTCCCAAACGTTCACACCATACGCGCGTGACCTCACCCATTGATTCCCCTATGAGACTGCCCTATCCGCCCCCCATCACCGCTGGAGCGCCACGATGACCCGGACACCACCCGGCGACACCAGCGTCCTCGCCGCCTTCTTCCGCCACAACGCCCGGGCCAACCACACCCTGCTGGCCTTCTGCGCGTGCCTCACCGACGCCCAGCTCAACGCCACCGCCATCGGCGGCCTCGGCGCGCTCTGCGCCACCCTCGTCCACCTCGCGGTCGCCGAGCCGGACTACATCAATCTCGCCACCGGCAAGCGCCCGCCCGTCTCCCCGCCCGAGGACCACTTCGTCGGCTTCGCCCCCCTGCACGCGGTCGTGCGCCGGGCGGGCGATGAACTGGTCGCGTTGGCCGACGCCGCCCGCACCGACACGATCGTCCGCACCACGGTAATTCCCGCCGCTTCTGAGGCCCGCGTCCTCCCTCGTCCCCTCATCATTCGCCGTGCGCCACGAAACTCAGCGCCCCCGCCAGCGTCACACAGCGCAGCGGCGTCACCCCCACGATCTCCCCGTCCAGTTCGATGGGCAGGGGCGGCGTCCCCGGTGGCGTCGCGATCTCAACCGTCGCCCCGCGCCGCAGCCGCACCGCCGGATGCCACAGGTGCGTCCCCCGATAGACGCGCGGCAGCAACTCCGTCAACAGCGTGCGACGATCGGTCTGGGCCAGGATGATCACGTCCAGCAACCCATCGTCCGGGCGGGCGCGCGGCGCGATCACCATCCCCCCGCCGAAGAAACGCCCGTTCGCCACCGCCAGCAGCCCGCTCCCGCCCTCGTAGGCCAGCGCCCCATCGACCGTCACCCGCACCGACGGCGAGCTATACGCCGCGATCGCCCGCAGCGCCCCGCGCAGATACGCCGCCCCGCCCGGCAACCGTCCCCCGCGCAAGCGCTCCGCCGTGGCGTACGGCCCCAGCCCGCAATCCGCCACGTTGACGAACGCCCGTGTGATCGTCCCGCCCCGCCCGTCGCCGAAACGCGCCAGCCCCACATCGCACCGGCGCACCGTACCGTGCGCGAGCGCCGCCAACGCCCGTTCCGGCGTCCCGATGCCCAGCCCGCGCGCGAAATCCGCGCCCGTCCCCAGCGGCAACGGCGCGATGATCGGCAACGCGCCCCGTGACACCGCCGCACCCCCCAGCGCCCCGTCCAGCGCGACGGTTGCCGCCACCTCGCCCACACCCGGTATCAGGATCGCAGCGGCACCCCGCTCGCCCGAGCCGACACCAGCAATAGGCTCCCCCGCGCCCGTCGCCCACCGGCCCACTTCGTCCTCTCGCCCACTCCGCCCGGCGGCTCCCCTTTGAGGGGACTGGCCCACTCCGCCCACTCCGCCAGCCTGGAGACAGCCATTGATCGCCTCGTTGAGCGTCCCATCGCCCCCCGCCACGATCAGCCGCGTCGCCCCCGCCGCCATTGCCTCCCGCGCCAGGAGCGCCGCATCGCCCGACCCGCACGTCACCGCCTGCGTGAACGCGATCCCGCGCGCCCGCAACGCCGCCGCCACGTCCGGCCACGCCCGCCCCGCCCGACCGCCCCCCGCCGCCGGATTCAGGATCGCCCAGGTATCGTGTGGCACAGCGCCTCCGATCGTCGGTGATACATTATGGAGCAAGGAACAGAACAGGAGGCACAGAGACACAGAGGGGAACGGGAGAAGAAAGGATTGGAGCGTTCCAGTCCCCGAAGGGGACAGTGTGCCCTTCATGGGTACAGTGTGCCCTTCATGGGTATAGTTGGGCCTGCCCCGTCTATGTGGACAACATACCGCTAGACGGCGGGCTGGCACAACAACAACATCTGCTCCTCATGTGCGACAGGGCTACTATAGTTGAGTGCGGAGTGGC
>JAABUM010005025.1_pt1 | contig 14294 bp, 18 predicted proteins | sample 5559161 | NCBI WGS metagenome assembly JAABUM01 (sample SAMN10711868, study PRJNA513369) | rock metagenome | isolation source: Antarctica rocks | place: Antarctica: Victoria Land, Siegfried Peak nord
CCCGTTACTTGTCCACAGCTTGCATCGCCGTCCTAACGTGAGACGAGCCATCTTCCCTGCAGGCGCAGACTGCCTTTCTGGCACACCTGCAGGGCTTGCGCATCCGAGGCGGAGGCGAAACGAGCGGCGGCAGCCCGCCGCAAGCACGAAGCCGCAGCGGCCGCCGGGGTCAGGCAGCCTGACCCCAAGAGGACCTGCAACATCTGCTACGAGGTGCGGAAGCCTGTCGAAAAGCCCTTCCGATAGGGATGCTAACCGATGCTGCATTCCTCGGTGTGCCGGTCCAATGCTGACGAGATCTTGAGCAACCCGCGCATCTATCTGCAGAGACAGTGCCGACTTCCAGCAGTATCAGCAGCGCTCTCTGCATCCTCGCAGCTCGTTTTTTTTTGGGTTTGCTCCAGGAGAAGTCAATCACAGAGTTCACCAGCAAAACAACAACCTCGGACGGCCTCAAGAAACTGTGCAAGCAGTGCGCATCGCAAACCTCACGGCAGTGGAGGGCAGAGCTGCTGGATGGCGAACCCCTCCTGCAAACAGCGCGCAAGCGGTGCTCCGTCTGCTGGGAGGTGAGTGGGACAATTCGGGCCTGCACTCGCAATGCCCTTTGGGCCAAAGGCACTGCCGTGTTGTGATTGCGAAGGTGCACACTCGGGTTCCCGCCATACAGCTGCAGAGGCCAGGCCGCTGCATGCACGAGGTTGCATCTGGCTCCCACAACGAAGCCTGAGCTATGCTGCCGGCCCCTGTCTCACATGGCCATCATCAATAGCAATCCCTGATCGCAGATCAAACCGCGAAACGAATTCTGGGCAACTCGGCTCGCCTGTGACGGTCTGCAGCACGCATGCAAAGTCTGCCTCGCCAGGCAGTACCGCGAGCGTCGCCAAGCGGTCAGCACAAAGGCGAAGGCGGACCCAGCCAGCAACTCATGATGCTTGTTTTGTTCACGCGCCGTGTGTAGGGGTACAGGATGAACGGGGCAGTGCTGCAGCAGCCGGTGTTGTGCTTGTGGCAGTGTCGGTGTAGCTGACACACAATTATGGTGGGTGGCAGCAGGCCCTTGGCCTGCAGCTGCAGGCAATGTTACAGGATGGCAGGAGATGTGAGGCAACGCATTGTGAGGCAACGCATTGTGTGGAAATGAAAGACGATCGCGACAAGGGCACGTTGCTAAGGGAAGGCACGGCCTTCCTCTTCAGGTTGCACATCGGACAAGAAACATCCAGCATCACAGGAAATCACAACACAACAATCCCACACGAACACCACGAATGTTGATCACGCATGACCAAACGCAGAAGTTGCAAGGTTCTCAACTTCGTCGCAAGTTGCACTGCTGACACGCTGTATGTCCGCCCTACACCATCTTTCACCCGCCTTGCCAGGATTCAGGCTGTTGCCGCTACAGCGGCGTGGCCAGCTTCCAGCGCGGAGCTACGTGCGCTACAGGAATGGCGGCACTGCTTTATTTCGGCATTTTTCAGCACCTGTACACCGGAGCCACCATGTATGGTCTCATTTCGTCAAGCCGCTGTTGTGGGTCGACGAGCTGACGCCGCTTGCCGCCACCAACCTTGAGGCAAATCGATCTGAGCGCCAGTGACGCTGGCTTTCAGAGAGGGCCCCCATTGGCGTGCAGGCCAGCAAGGCTGCCAGAAGTTTGCACATGTGTCAACACCACTATCGCCGATGCCGCTGTTTGCCGCCGACCTTGAGACAAAATCGATCTGGGTTCCAGTGAACGCTGGTTCTCAGAGAGGGTCCATGTCGGCGGGTACTGCAGCAGTGCTTCCAGGCGATGACACCTCGTCTCAGGCCGTTTGTGTGTTTGTGTAGTTTCATGCGTATAGCCTTTCACCTCAGGCTTTTGTCGTGGGGGCCGGGTTACGCCGTCCCACGACAGAATCCACTTGGCGGTGATTGATTTGTTCGTTTGACGGCCAGGTGTCAAGAGCGGCTTGTACTTGTGTCGACTTGAGGCTCCTGCGTCAGGTGCGATGGCCATTGAGTCCGCAGCTCCGGCACAGCTCAACCGCACTGCCGCTGTGCTGTCAAAGCGGCTGCAATATTCCAGCGACGCAGGTGTTGTCTGTTCGTGCCGTGATGATGCCCACTGAGGACAAACACATCAGGACGAACTTTGCCACTGTCATTCTGTCTCTTTGCCACAAGAACTGTTGCATTGATGGCTGGGGCTGCTGTGTGAATAGCGCAGGAAAGGCGGCGCGTGCGCCATCTGTGGCGGCACACTCCATGAGCAGGTGCTGATCATCACCAACTGCGCCCGAGTCACAAAACTCGCATGTGCGCTGCTGTCGCGGCACCGGCGGCCTCTGCATCGTGCCAGCTTCAATGGGCAGGTTGTGCGATCCAAGTCTGAGACGCATGACCGTATGAAGTTGTGGAACTGACAACTGCAACTGCCAAAACTCGGTCCAACAGCCCAGCTGGGCCTGGAAAACCATGCCTGATACGTGTACTGTTGTGCTCCCTTGGATGGAGCAGTGCGAGGGTCATATGTATCGTGACTTTGCCTGTCAGCTGTGGCAGCAGCCATTGCTGCAGCTGTGACATGTTGCATCGAAACCAGTTGCATCTCGCCAGATGGCAAAGTGAGCGAAAATGCTTTTGCACATTCGAGCAGGCCTGCCGCCCAATTTTCGAGTTTGGTATTTTGCTTGGCAGACTGCAGATCGTCTGCAGCGATGGTGCGATAGATCGAATCGGAAGTGAAGTCAGGTTGTTCCACAGGCGAATGGCAGAAGGAAGTTCAGCTCATGCAGCATGACAGCTGCTGGAACTGAGCGGCGCACTCCGCACAGACTGCGGAGCACACCGACAAAGTGAGAACCCAGGCTCGCTCTTATGTCCTTGAAGGGACGCGGCATGTGCCGCAGGCCCCAGACTTCACTGGCATAGCAGGCCGTTGGCTGCACTATAGTTTGATGCAGCTCCAGCATGAGTGTGATGGCACAATGAGCTGTAACCTTCTGTATCTCTGCCGCAGCAGGCCGTACGCGGCGTTCCGCCGCCGCTGCAGTTCAGACATAGCCCAGCAACACCGTGTGTGGAAGTGAAAGGCAAACCAAGATATTTGTAACCGTCTTGTTGTGGCAGCGGCTTGCCGCCGCATGTCCAGGCGAATGGCTGAACACTGGCTCTAGGACTCTTGAACACCACAACTGCCATTTTCTCGGGAGTGACTGTCATCTTCTTCCAGCCGCACAGCTGGTATGTTGCGTGAATCAACCTTTAGAGTGTTGTTGCCATCAGTACGATATCATCTGCGTACATGAGCACCGGCACATACTGCCCGGTGGTGATGCGCGGCTCGACCCCTGGCACTGTGTGCAGCAGGTGGCCACATAGCGCGTCCATGTACAGCCCGAAAAGAGTGGGGCTCAGGCGGCATCCCTGTTTGACTCCAAGCCGTGAGGTGTGCAGCTCACCCATTTCGCCACCAATTTTGATCGCCAAACCACTGTTTGCTCGAAAGCCGTCCTGTTGCGCGTCTTTCAGAGTGCTGGTGAGCAGGGCAGCCAGCTGCATCTGCTGCTTCGAAGCAGCAGAATTCGTATGAATTCGTTATCGTCTGATGCAAGGCTCAATTCAGCATGGACGTACGCAATGAGCTGCAGCTGCCAGCTGAGCAGTGCGCGGCTGAGACTTCCGGCGGCGGCGGCATGGCAGTGGCGTTGATGCTGCTGCTGCTGCTACACACGCTGACTCTCAATTGCACGCTGCGATGTTCCTGTCAAAAGCTCAAAACACAACAATCTGACGGCAAATCCAGCGGAAGCGACGAAATTGTCAAAGTCGAAACTCTGACTGTGCTACCCCGAGGGCACTGACGACACCTGCGCAAGCCGCGAGGCCAGCTTATTCTGAAGTGTAGTGACTTGAAGCAGTTGCTTTTGTCGTGGTTGCTTGACAGCACGGGGTGGGCGAGGCCCCTTCCTGCTCTTTGCACCTTTCACACACTCGTCGTGGACCTTGACTGGGGCCAAGCCTGCAGCGTGCATACCTGGGCCGTGGTGCTGGATGGAATCCATTTTTTCCTCCTCAAATCTCTGGTTTTCCTTTATCATCGGAAATGATGTGAGAGACGCAGGACGCGGCTAAAGGTGCGGATGAGGCCGGGGAGACATGCACCAACGTGCTGCCGGCAGCGGACGAGAGTGCCATCACAGCCGCGGCGGCTGCCGCGGCCGCGCTGAAGCAATATAAATTTTAGCGATATCGGCTGCAAATGACAAACATGAACACTTCGGACAGAGTGCACGAGTACTGTTTCTGTAAAGTTGACCCAAAAATGATCGAAAGGTACATCATTCCAAGAACATTCCAAGGACTGGGCACACTCAGGCAGAGAAGCGACGGCTGCGCTGGAGTAGCAGGGGTTTGTGGACATCAACCCGAGGACAGTGCCGTCAGGCGGCGTGAATGGACGACATACACAGCAGGGTTTTCGCGCCCTGGCTGGGCTCAGGGATCCCTTCGAAGGCGGGTTCTGACAGCTGAATTTGTTGGCGCCAGAGCTGGGCGTTATTCAGGGGCTCCGCTTGGGATCGCACTCGTTGCCGGTGGAGACCGGCAGGTTTGCGAAGATAGACAGGCAGGACCGCTGCTGTACATTTTGTGATAGTGGCGCAGGCAGGGGCGAGACGGTTCTGCTGATGGAATGTCCGCGACAGAATTTGTCCGGCAGCGCTTGCCTGTTGGATCTGGCGCTGCCGCCATGCATGCGTCAACTGGTGTGGAATGGGGAAAAAGGATGGTGCAGAGTTCATGTTGGCATGCTTGGGGGAGGTGGGTCTCATCGGCTCAGTGAGTGCCATCAACAATTTGCATCATGAAGAGACATGATGGTTTATTGGCGATTTGATGCCTTATCAGCCTGAGTGAGGCTGGCGTGTGTAAGCTGTCTATCCCATCTTACAGGTAGGCAGGTCGGAGGTGCCACGTAAAGTACATGCGGAGAAAAACATGGTCAAGCAGAGACGAAAGCAAGCATGCAAAACTGGACTACAGCGTTCTGGCGGGTGGAAGTGGAGGATACAGAAGTCGGAAGCTGCTATTTCGTCGCAGCGGCAGCTTGTTTGATGTTCGCTGCAAGCAAACTGCCAAAGAACTGCCAACACAAAACAAGACCACACTCGCAACAGACGGCCAAAGAAGCACATCGGCGCAATAATCAACAGTCGGTGAATGACTCCAAGACCACCACCATGTGGATCATCGGGCAAGGGGAGATGTTTGGTGTATCCCCTTGGTTGACGCCGCGCCGATACTCCACATGTGGATGGTCTGCAGCTGCCGCCAGCATTGCGCTTCGCCACATGTCGGCTCCAACCCTGTTTCAGCGGAACCGCAATCGCCTGCCGATCCCATATTGTGTTTGCAGCGGACGCCTGCTGCGCTTCCGAATTGTGTCCAACAACGCGCTCTATCACAGCGCGGCAGCCTGCCCCTGTCTGCACCCGGCCGCATGTCATCGCCGCCTGTCTGCGGCATGGGTTGACAGTGTGCCTGGGGAAGCAGGGGGCTTCGTAGGGGTTTCCAAGAACTAAGACTCGAGGAAGGGAAGGTTGAGTCCTGGCAAGCACCGCCTGGCGCACCGGCGCACGACGGCATTGATTCTTGCAGCTGTCCGCGTTGGTGACGCTACCTGGGGAAGCGCCGAGACGCCCTGCCGCTGCACCACGACGGTTAAGCAGCTTTTGCCTGAAGCAGGCCAGCCGCCAGGGTACGCCCTCTGTGGCCAGGGCGCTGAGGCGTCTTCGCTGAAGCGTCTTCTTGCCAAATGACCCCGCATTGGCCTTAACAGGACAGGATAATTCTGGCAGGCGGGTTTGCCTCATTGGCCACGAAGGATTACGGGCGCACGGCTGCATGGGCGCGCCAGCGGCTCAGCCGCTGCCGCCACAGCGCCGCTGGAAGCGGCCCCACTTGAAGCTCTTGAAGCGGGCACCATCTCTTGATTGATGAACTGCCTTCACCGGCGCACGTTGCCGGAGCTGATGTGCTGAGTGAGCAGGGTTACGACTGCCTGATGGCCGCCTGCAAGATGAGTTCAATCCATATTCTCAGGTCGACCATGAAGTTCAGGCACTTTGCTGGTGAGCAGGTCAGCGACATAGATCCAGAGATGGCCAGAGGACTCTGTCAAAGGGCATCAAGGGTGATGTCATCTGGGCTCGGAGGATCTGGAGATGCAGTTGTGGACCACTGGCGACACCTTGCAGGCGAGCATCATGTACAAGCAGCTCGGAATGCTTCTCATCTCCAGTCTCTGCATCCACGGTTCGTTCACATTCGGCAAAATGCCGAACCAGCTTTCCCGCGCCTTGCAGAGCACCATGGGGTGCCTTCCGGATATGTCTACGTCCTTCAGCTTCTGGCACAAACAAACGCCATTGCCTCACCCCGCAGCGCGAGCAGCATGGGCGTGTCGCCTGAGGCGTAGGCAACGAGTGCGTCCTCGTAAATTGTGTCTCAAATTACAGGCTTTCACAAGGCAGATTCTGTGGTGACGCACCCTGCAGCGCAAGCATCATGGGCGTTTCGCCGCAGGCGTCGGCGGCGAGCGCGTCGGCGCCCTGCCCCAGCAGCGCGGCCGCCAGCGCAGGCGAGCCGGCGTCGGCGGCGGCGTGCAGTGCGGTGCGCCCCGCGGCGTCGCGCGGCGCGACCGACGCCCCGGCCGCCAGCAGCGCCAGTCCGGTCTGCGCTAGCTCCTCCCTGCATTGTAGGAGTTGTTTGTTTGTCAACAGGCAGCTTGATACACGTGCATGGGGGCAGCGCCACGCCAGCTCCGGCCGCCAGCAGCATCATACCACCCGCAAAGCAGTACTCTGCACCGACTGCGAGGATAAGAGCCGCCTTCCCACAGTCGTCCTGGAGGCGGGTCACCTGCCCTTCCCATCAAACGAAGTTTTGGTAGTGTCCCTGGACGAAGCCACGCTGCCATGCAGATGCTGCCGCGCATGCTGCAGGCACGGATGAGCACCATCTCGCCACGCCCTGGCTGTTCTTATCGTGCATCTGATAGCGTGGATAGCATTTCAGGGTCCTTTGCCAGTGTGCACACCTGCTGCAGGCGCGGATGAGCGCCGTCTCGCCGCAGTCGTCCTGCGTGTTGATGTCTGCGCCCGCGAGCAGCAGCGTGCGCGCCACCTCGGCGGCGCCCCGCTCCGCGGCCGCCACCAGCGCCGTAGCGCCCGCGTTGTTGCGCACGTCCACCGACGCTCCGGCGGCGAGCAGCACGCCCGCCGCGGCCGCAGAGGCGGCGACGTGCAGCGGCGTCGCCCCAGATGCATTGGGCGTGTCCGCCTGCGGCCACAGTTGTGGATCATCATTATACGAGGCAACTCCGATGAGAAAGTCCAATGAGACAGCTCCCGCCAGGCTAGATTCTTCCCATGGAAAGATTGTGGCGCAGGACAGTCGAGGGGTTCGGGGTCCCTGTCGTGACCAAAACCTGACTCAACGCGATCATGAGTAACTGAGCGGCTGCAGGCTGACTGTCCATGAGTAATAGCCCCAGTCATGTAGTATAGTGCAGGTTGTACTGGTATGTAGGTCCGATGGGTAGGTCACCAGGCTGGGAGGGTCATGGTGACTGGTACCTGAGAAGCTGACAGATCACAATGTGCCGCCGCACTGCTCTCGTACACATGCTGTCTGGGGGGCCGGGTGGCCATTGCAACCGGCGGTCGTGCAAGAGCCAAACTTGATGCCGAACACAACCCGGGCACCAGGTCAGCCCCTCTTTCTTCTCCCAGACTTCTCCCAGACTGAAATGAATATCGGCTATGCGACACCCTGACCAAACCTTTCTGAGTGCACTTCGCCCAGCCCGCACGGTGGTTGCGTTTCCGCATGTGGGGGGACAGTGCTTTAATGTTGATGAATAAAGTGCCAGAGCCAACTGGGGCACGCACCTGCAGGCCCGCCTGCAGCAGCGCCGCGGCGATTGCCGCGCCCGGGGCCGCTTGCCTGGGCGTCTTCAGTCCGGCTGCCAGCGAGTGCAGCGCGGAGGCGCCGCCGCCGGCGCGGGCGCCGACGTCCGCCCCGGCGGCCAGCGCCGACGCGGCGGCAGCGGCGTCCACCGCGGCACACGCTTCGTGCAGCGCCGCCGGCCGGCTGCGCGCAGCGTGTAAAAGAGGCCGTCAGCATGCGGAAGCCAAGGAACGGTCGACTTTCTGCCGCAGAACCCGCTGCTGTTCTGGCTTGCTGAAGCCGCCCCGCTGGCGTGTGCTGCTTTGCGACTACTGAGGCTCTGGCTGTACCTCATCCAGGAGAATCTGCCGATCAGATTCTATGCATTAGCCACTCAGGACAATTCTTCTCAATTCAACAGCACACCGGCTGCCGCTGTGCTGCCGTGCCGGGGCGGCGTTGCCGCCGCGTAGACCGCCGTGCGCATGGCCGATGCCGCCGCTGCCGATGCGGTGCAGCCCCGGTGGTGGTGCCACCTGGGCGCTGCAGTGCTTGCCGCCGCCGCGTGCGATCGGCGGCTGGCTGGCCGCGCTACCGCTGCCGCGGCGGGGCCCCAGCACAGGAATGCTGCCAGTCGGGCCGCCGCTGCCGCGACGGCTGACGGCGCCGCGGCGGGGAGGGCCCGCCGGCAGCGCCCACGCCGGCGGCGGCAGCCCCTGCGGCCGCAGGACAATCGGCGACGACAGCGCGAGCGCGAGCGCCGCCAGGCTCAGCCCGCTGCTGCTGCCGCTGTTGGACAGGTCGCGCGGCGGCGCGGAGGTGACGCGCGCGAGCGGGGCCATGAGGCTCAGGTTCGGCGCGGCCGCAAAGGCTGACGGCGGCACCCTCGGCGCGCTGCGTTGCGAGCCCGCTGGCAGGCTGCAGGCGGGCAGCGGCGCGCCAAACGGGTGGCCGGGCGCGCTGCCGGCGGTGTTCAGGCTGAACCCCGCCGCTGCCGGGTCGCTTGTCAACGATGCGGAGAGGTCTGCTGTGGTGCCGCTGGCGCCGGCTGCCGGCCACTTCGCCGCGGCGGCGGCGTGCCACCCAGCCGTAGCTGCGGCAGCGTGCGCCCACGCCGCATGCTGCTGCTGCCGCTGCTCGTGCTGCTGCTGCTGCTGCTGCTGCTGCTGCTGCTGCTGCTGCTCGTGCTGCTGCTGCTGTTGCTGCTGCTGCTGCTCGTGCTGCTGCTGCTGCTCGTGCTGCTGCTGCTGCTGCTGCTGCTGCTGTGCAGCGCCGGCGGCGCCGCTGAGGCCGTACACCTGCTGCTGCAGCGCCAGGTCGAAGCCGCGCTGCTGCAGTGCCAGGCCCTGCTGGTGCAGCGCGAGCCCCTGCGCCGCCACGGCGGCAAAGCCCTGTGTGAACCCGGCCTCCTGCATGCGCCGCATGTGCGCCACGTTCGCCGCCTCCGCCTCAAGCTGCTCGCCCATGGTGGCCAGCCAGGATCCGGAGACGGCCGGCTGCATTGCGCCGCCAGTGCCGCCCGCCGCCGGCGGCTGCGACTGCAGGAAGGCCAGCGTGTGCGCGCGCGCCGCCGCGCCGGGCGGCAGCGCCGATGCCGGCAGCCGTGCGGAGAAGGCGGAGGACGACAGCGAGCCGCTGCCGGGTGTGAGGGGCGCCGAGAACGCCATCGCGCCCGCCCCGCCGGCAAAGCCCTGGCCGGCGCCACCCAGGAGCGCCGCTGACATGGCCGCTGACATGGACGCCGGTGACACGGCCGCGGCGCCGTCAGACTGTACTGTCTGCAATGCAGCAGTCTTTTCCTGGATGCAAGCATGAAAAGGCTTGCAGCCTCTCTGAACACGCATTCGATACTCGTTGTGAGTGTCTGACTGTGCAGCCAATGGGCTTTCGCACAGCCAGTCGGCAGCTTCAGGTCCGTGTGTCTGGGGGGAAGCCGCGGAGAATGCTGCTTATCAAGTAAAGTTACTTGTTTCAGCAGGCTGATCTGTGCACGCAATTCTGCCAGAAGTTCATGCGGGGGTCTGACCTGCTGGGTGGGGGCCTGCAGGAACAGTGCAGGGTCGCTGACAGTGGGCGGCCCTGACGGACGCCGCCGCTTGCCGCCCGCCTTCCGGTCTTTCGGCCGCATGTTGCGCCATTTGTCCTGCACACCAAACCAGGCTGCTCAAGCCTGTTGCATTAGTGGCAAAGAAGCACCTGCAAGGTGGCGGCACTTTGAGTTCACAACAATCTCCATGCCGCCTTAAGAAAGCGGACAGCCTGCGGCGGTTTTGCAAGACAGATGCGCTGCGCACCTTCAGATCGACATTTGTGCGTGCAGCCAGCATGGGACCGATTTCTGGGTCGGAGATGATCGCCTGCCATTTGCCAAAGCCGTGCCTGCCGCCACAGCAGGCGAATCGCTCATAATTGGGGCTGGCATTTCATTCAACAGGTGATGCGGGCTTGCCGGGCATTCAGAATGCCACCTGCAAGCATGCATTGAAGCACGACTTCGCAGCAGGCATGTAATCGCCTGAGCATGCGACGCCGAGCGAGGTCGGGCAGCAGGGCACTCGCCGCACTTGCGGCCGGCCTAATGCCGCTCACCACGCATCCATCATGCACCATGTAGGAGCTGCAAGCCATCTCACTTTGCGATGCCGGCTCTGAGGGCGTTCTCCTCAGAGACGGTCCAGCGCTGGTTGGGACGCTCCCGCTGCGCCGGCTCCTCTGACAGCATTCAGAGGCATGCCTGAGCGCGCCCACCGTTGCCGCCGCACGCCGCCGCCGCCGCCGCTGCACGCCGTCGCACCGGTGTGTCGGCCCCGGTTGCTGCTCACCGGCGACGGCTCACGGCCAGCCGATCCCAGCCGTTTGCTGCTGCGCTGGGCCCCGACTCGCTGGCCTGGGCGATGCACAGGTCAGCTTAGCTCGGCGTGCGGCAGCGGCTACAGCCGTGACGGCGGCGTGTTTGTTATACACACGCCGCCGACTGGTCCTATGTCAGAGTGACTCAAGCGCTATGTGTCACATGCTATCGACGTGCGGCGACCCCCATGTACGAGATGACTGACCCTGGGTGTGGCATTCCGGTAGTACAAAAAGTCGCTGCGCTGGCAACGCCAATGCCGCAGCGGCAGGGTCCTGGCCAGGCCGCGCGGAATCGGCGGATTGTGTCGCAGATCACTGGCTGCACCCTCTCACGCGATCAGCGAGCCGGCATTCGGGTCGTGTACTCGGCCAAATGACTTTTGTGCATGCACGTGCTGACGAACGCCTGCCCTGGCCAGCCATGTATCCGCGCCACGCCTTGCTGTGCATGACAAACGTGAAAGTCGTCAAAGTCGATGGCTTTCACACCGCAGGCGCAGCATCATCTTGCACCGCGGGCCATGTGCCGGCCTCAGTGCCAGGTCAGCAGACTCGGTGGTCAATCGCCGACCAGGAGGACTCGCGACAGGTCGCTGGTCGAAATCATCCGAGGACTTGCCGAGCACAGGACCGTTGATCACATGATCACCGGCGTCGCGCTTCGCCGTACACAGGCTAGCCTCTCGTGAGGAAACAACAATGCACCCGCCGGCCAGCACCTGACATACTGCTCCTGCTCCGGAACCTCGCTTCGTCTATGGAAGGAGCAAGGGGACGCAGCGTAGTGCTCGCCGCTCTAATGGAGAGTCCCGTGTGACAGGCAAGTGCGGCTGCAGGCCTTGAGGGTCAGCTGCAAATTTGCCTCGTCCGTACGGCGGCGTGAGCTTCCATTGTGCGACATTCTCACATGTCACCGACAGGAGCTTGGAGTCCAGACAGGGTGCCGGGCGCACATGGACGCGTCCGATGAGTATAGGTGAAGTTCGGGCTCCAAACCTCTGACCATTTGTCAGAGCTTGGAGGGCCTGGCGCCACTTGCCTGTGTCCTTAATGATGTAGATGTGCGAGCATCATGCGAGCATCGCGTGCGGGGCCGCTCCCCGCCAAACTGTCGCTGGGCGTCGTACTTGGAAAAAATGCCAACGCTGGCAGATTGCGCAGGATGCTGGTGCAGCTAGAGACACTACAGCGACTAATTCTCTTAACCTTATCGGAGTAATTCCTGGACAACTCTTCATTCGGCAGACGAATTGTATTGCACGTCGCTGGAATCGCAAGGCAGGTGTGTCACGTTGTGACACGCTGTCACGGGGGGCGGACAACCCAACTGAATGTATTGGCTTGCTGATGAACGAGCGCCAAGTGGGACTGCTGCACACGACGTATTAAGCTTGCGATACTGATAAGAGCCAGCATCAGCTACCGTGTCGCCAGTCGGCATTCCCAATCTGTGCTCGTCCGTGCTTCATCAGCCACAGCTCACATTTCCTGGCTTCATCAACCAGTCACTTCTCTGCTTGGCGCCACGATCCGACTGTGATGCATTCGATGGCTACCTCGAGGCATGGCCATGGCAAGTGGTTGGTACCGGTCCCACTGCTGCTATTCATGAAGGGAAATGTATGGTGCACCTGACAGAAAAGGGTGCTGTGCCGAGAATTTCAACGTCTGGCCTTGCGGAAGGATGCCATAGCGTGTTGCAGCGGACCCCACCAGCAGTGATCGTGCTGCCTGTATAAGTCCGCAGCCCGGCCTCATTCAAGTTTCAAACGGTTCGCAGCTCCCTCGGAAGTGGCTCGCGAGGCGCGGACGCGCTGCCGCTGCCGGTTAGCGGAACGCAGCCGCCACCAGCAGCGCTGCCACCTGCACAGGGCAAGCAACTGACGTATCAGATGACAGGCACGACGGTGCTGGCACGACTGTGGTGCTTGCAGAACAGTGTAGGAGCACAGAGTTGTCTGGGTGCGCTAGACTGCAGTTGAAGGTGCGGCATGTCGAGGCGAAGGAATTGCAATGGTTGCATCCCACCTCTATCAAGAAGTGAGACCTGAGCACTGGCCGCAGAGCAGGGCAGCAGAGCACATGCGACAAGAGCAGCAGGCAACAGGAACAGCAGGGAAGGAACCCCGCACCTGGGCGTGGCCGTTGCGGCTGGCCAGTACGAGCGGGATGTCACCAGCGCCGTCGAGGCGGCCGGCGGCAGCGCCGCACGCAAGCAGCGCGGTCACAAGCGCGCCGTCGCCGGAGCCCGCCTCCGCCGCTGCATGCAGCGCGGTGCGCCCGGCGCCGTCCAGCACGTCCACCGAGGCGCCAGCGTTCAGCAGACGCAGCGCCACGTGCACGGCATCGTCGCTGCACGGGAAACAAAGCAGTCAATCGATGTTCCTTTGCATTCTGGGCTCACAACGGATCAGCCTCCCATCAGCCTCCAGCAGCGCAGTGGCCTGCTCCAGCAGCCGCAGCGCCACATGCACGGCGTCGTCGCTGCACAAAGAAGCGCACTTGTGCGTCCGTGGGGGGTCTGCAGCGCATCAGCTCCAAGCAACTACTGAGGCGCCAGACTCTTCTCTCAAATCCTAGAAACCCTATAGAAAACCACAGCGCCACGTGCACAGCACCGCCGCTGCGCGAGAGCATGACCATGCTGTTGTCCAGCAGGAGCCTAACCAGCATCAGGAACAACATACACTGCCTGCCGTCCGCGACCACAGCTGCAGAGCGCCATCTGACGGTTGAGCGCCTGGGATGGTGCAAGGATGTGGCGGGTGACGATGCCTGACGCTGACGGCATGCGCAAGAGGCTTCCGGAAATGTCTAGGATGCGAGCTGACACCAGCATTGTGTCTTCTTCGACTGCTAGCTTAGCTGCATTTATATTGTCTTAGCTGCATGTACATGCTGTCGAGGCCTCAGGCCGAGCTGCACACAGCACAACACCCACCGCCTGACAGCCCCAATGAGCAGCTCCCCGCAGTCGTTCTGGTGGTGCTCATACAGTCACGTTCACAATCCTCATGATTGTGGCAGCATACTTCTGAGGACGATGTGCGCACCGGCTGGCGGCGCGGATGAGCGGCGTCTCGCCGCAGTCGTCCTGGTGGTCCACGTTCGCGCCGGCCGCCAGCAGCCGCAGCACCAGCGGCTCGCAGTTGGCGGCCGCGGCGCCGAACAGCGGCGTCTCGCCCGCGTTGTTGACGGCATCCACCGGCGCGCCCGCTGCCAGCAGCACCGCCGCCATGGCCGCATCGGCGGCCAGGTGCAGCGGCGTCGCGCCGGCGGCGTCGCGCACGTCCAGCTGCAGGCAACAACAAAAGGGCACCGGTTCGAAGTTGTTTAGGCTGAGTTAGTACAGCAGCCTGCCGTGACGCCGCCAGCGTAGTGCGCAGCTGCGGGGAACAACATAAGGGGATCGATCTTGGTCCGAAGGCCAATTTGTCCTGTCGAATCACGACAGCCCCGTCCAGAAATGTTTCGTCGGGTAAGCTACAAAGCCTCCTGTA
>JAABUM010005027.1_pt1 | contig 14290 bp, 14 predicted proteins | sample 5559161 | NCBI WGS metagenome assembly JAABUM01 (sample SAMN10711868, study PRJNA513369) | rock metagenome | isolation source: Antarctica rocks | place: Antarctica: Victoria Land, Siegfried Peak nord
TTGAGGCAGCTGGAGTACTTCGTCGCGGTGGCCGAGGAAGCGAACTTCACTCGCGCGGCGCAGCGCGTGCACATCAGCCAGTCAGGTGTCAGCGCGCAGATCCGGCAACTCGAACGTGAGCTGGGTGCGGCACTCATCGACCGCTCGGGCCGCACGGCCACGCTGACCACCGCGGGGGAGGCGGCGCTCGAGCATGCCCGCGCCGCGTTGACCTCCGTTCACGCCGTACGGCAGGCAGTGGGCGAGGTGACCGAACTGATTCGCGGTCGGATCGTGGTCGGCATGGTCATCGGGTGCACCGTCACCGCGTTGTTCGATGGTCTTTCGGCGTTCCACCGCGCCTACCCGGGAGTCGAGATCATCCTGACCGAGGGCAACTCCGACCGGCTCATCGAACGCGTGCGCACCGGTGCCATCGATCTGGCCCTCATTGGAGCGGCTGCCGCCCCGCCGCCCGGGCTGGAGGCCTTCTCCATCGTCAGCGAGCGACTCGTCGCGGCCGTGGCGGCGGATCACCCCCTTGCGCAACGGCGGAGGGTCACCCTGACCGACCTCGCTGGATACCCGATTGTCTGCTTGCCCAAGGGGACTGGCATTCGGACCGTGTTTGACCGGGCCTGCGCGGCCAACGGCATGCAGCCGCATATTGCATTGCAGGCGAGTGCGGCGGATGCGGTGACCGAACTTGCCAGTCGTGGGCTCGGTACTGCCATCCTCAGCGAGTCCATGGTGGCCAAGGACGACCGCCGGTTGCGGGTTCACGTCATCGAAGACGTCGAGCTGCCGGCGGTGTTAGCGCTGATCTGGCCGGCGACTCAGAGTCCCGCACTGCGGAAGCTTGTCTTCCACAGCCGGGCCGCCTTCGGCAGGAGCGTCGAAGGCTAGCTCTCCAGGCGCCGCAGCCGTTCCGCGTCACTGGTGCGGGGGCAGGTGCTGCAGGCCTCGGCCGGGCGGATCGCGTAGTAAAGGCAGCAGCCCGCTCGGGTCCGAGTCGGGTGGCAGCCTCCGGTGGGCCCGGTCAGGGTGCGGAAGCCGGCGGCCGCCGGGAAGGGGGAAATGGCGGTGGGGAGCAGCGCCGTGGCGGCGCGCACGGCCTGTTGTTCCTCGCCGAGCTGGCGGCCGAGATACCAGCAGGGGCCGAACGTGCGCGGTGACCGTGGCGCGCAGTTCTGCCCGGAGGCCGTCCTCATGCGGGACGTCGCGGGCATCGGGCAGGTCGGCGGCCGGGTCATCCGGCACGCAGGTGAAGCCGCCAGGGACGAGGGTCAACGTACCGGTGGTGAGGGAGAGCCGGACGTCGCGCGGGCGCAGATAGGGGACGCGACGCTCGAGGTACCACGGACCGCTGATCAGCAGGCATACCGACCACAGGTCCCTGCCCGGTCCCAACGGCGGCCCGGACCTCGCGCTGCTGGAAGGCTTCGGCGTGATCGTCCGAGAGGGACTCGACGCCCGGCTGCTGCCCGGCACCACCCCGCTGCTCGCCGCCGCGGTCGCCGACGAGTACCCGGCCTCGAGTGCGCGCATCTCCCGACTGCTGGACGGCGCGGGACCGCAGCAGTCCATGGACTGGTGGGCCGGCTATCTGCGCTTGCTGTTGCCACCCGTGCTCGCCGCCTACTTCGACCATGGCGTAGTCCTGGAGCCGCACCTGCAGAACGTGCTGGTGTGCGTGGACGGCGACGGCAGGGCCGCCCAGGTGCTGTTCCGGGACCTGGAGGGCACCAAGCTCCTCGCCGAGCAGCATGTCTCCGCCCTCGCCGCGCTGCCCCCCCGAGGTGGCCGGCCCGATGACCTACGACGCCGAACGCGGCTGGGACCGGGTGCTCTACTGCCTGCTGGACAACCACGTCGGCGAGCTGCTCGCCGCACTCGCCGACCTGCATCCGCGCATCGAGGGCGGCCGACCTGCTCACCCGCTGGGAACGCAAGGCCGACCGCCAGGCAGGCTATGTACGCCTGCCCTCCCCGCTCGCCGAGGACGTGCTGTCCGGAGCGGTCCGCAACGACGACCCTTGGAGTGCACGATGACGCCGCTGGTCCGCGCCCGCGCCCTCGCCTGCGAGGACCTGCCCGCCTACCTCTACGACCTGAGCGCGCTGCGCGAGCACGCCGCCGCGGTGCGGGCGGCCCTGCCCGAGCGCGTCGAGTTGTACTACGCCGCCAAGGCAAACCCGGAGCCGGACATTCTCGCCGCGCTCGGACCGTACGTGGATGGCTACGAGGTCTCCTCCGGCGGCGAGCTGGCGCACGTCGCCAAGGCGATGCCCGACCGGCCGCTGGCGTTCGGCGGTCCCGGAAAGACGCCGGCCGAGATCACCAGCGCCCTGGAGCTGGGCGTGCAGCGGTTCCACGTGGAGAGCCTGGCCGAGCTGCAGATGCTGGCCCACTTGGCGAGCCGCGTGGTGCCGCGGGCGAAGGTCGCTGTGCTCGCGCGCTTCAACCTGGCGGTGTCCGCAAGCTTGTTGCAGGGCAGCTCGATGGCCATGGGCGGGAGTCCGACGCCGTTCGGGTTCGACCCTTCCCAGGCCGACGAGGTGGTGCGCCTGCTCACCGACGGCACCTACCCGCAGCTGGAGCTGCGCGGCGTGCACGCCCACCTGGCCAGCGGCCTGCACGCGCCCGAACTGCTCGCGGTGGCCGAGGCTGTCGTCGCCTGGGCGATGTCCCTGGCCGAGCGACATCGCATCCGGCTCGCCGAGGTGAACGTCGGCGGCGGGATGACGGTGGACTACGCCGTTCCGCACGGTCGCTTCGACTGGGCCGGGTACGGACGCGGCCTGGGCCGGCTCCTGGCCGCCCACCCGGATCTGGTGCTGCGCATCGAGCCGGGCCGGGCCCTGACGGCGTACTGCGGCTGGTACGCCACGGAAGTGCTGGACGTGAAGTTCAGCCACGGCGAGGAGTTCGCCGTGCTGCGCGGCGGCACCCATCACCTGCGCACCCCGGCGAGCCAGCGCCATGACCAGCCCTGCACGGTGCTCCCGGTGCACACCTGGCCCCACCCGTGGCCGCGCCCTGTCGCGCAGCAGGACCGCGTGACCATGACCGGGCAGCTGTGCACACCCAAGGACGTGCTTGCCCGCGGCGTGCGGGCAACCGGCCTACGGGCGGGCGACCGGGTGGTGTTCGCCTTGGCCGGCGCCTACGCCTGGAACATCTCCCACCACGACTTCCTCATGCACCCGCCGCCCGCGTTCCATTTCCTTGACGCCTGACCGGGGCGGTAGGGACTACGCCGATCGGAGGAACTCCAGCGCGCTCGCCTCGCGGCAGTCGCAGTCGCCGGCCAGGCTGGCGCAGTCCAGCACCATGTCGTGGCGCACGATCTCGAGGACGAAGCAGCCGTCCTCGGTGCACTCGACGACCCCTTCGCGGTGCACGATCAACGCCCCGTGGCAGTGGTCCAGCTCGGCTGCACAGTCTGCGCACTGATCGATCATCACGCACCTCCTTCGTCCGGTTGTTCCGGTGCCCTGTTGATACCACCGGGCACCGACAGTCCCCAGCACCAGCGCCCGCGTGTCGGAGGCCTGCCGGGCCGGGCCGCCCGATTTAGCCCGGTAGCGCGCGGAGCCGGGGCAGGATCTCGCTGCCGTACAGGCGCAGGAACTTCTCCTGGTCCGGACCCGGCGCGTGGAACACCAGGTGGGTGAACCCCAGGTCGAGGTAGCGCTGGATCGCGGCCACGTGCTCGTCGGGGTCGGTGGAGACGATGAACCGGGATGCGGTGCGTTCGGCGGGCAGCTCGTCGGCCAGGCGCTGCATCTCCACCGGGTCCTCCACCCCCGACTTCTGCTCCGGCGTCAGGGCCAGCGCGCCCCAGAACCGGGTGGCGTCCATCGCGGCGTCCCTATCGTGGTCGAAGGACACCTTCACCTCGATCATCATGTCCAGATCGGCCACCGTCCGGCCGGCCTTGGCCGCGCCCTCGGACACCGCGGGCAGCAGGGTCTCGGTGTAGAGCTCGGGCGCCTTGCCGGAGGTGGTGATGTAGCCGTCACCCACCCGGCCGGCGTAGCGGGTGGCCGCGGGTCCCGACCCGGCGAGGTACAGCGGCACGGGCTGCTCGGGCCGGTCGTAGATGGTGGCCTTGTCCGTCTGGTAGTACTGCCCGTCGAAGCTGACCCGCTCCTGCGACCACAGCTGCCGAATCAACGCCACCGCCTCCCGGAACCGGGCGAAGCGCTCCTTGCCCTCCGGCCACTGCAGACCGAGCGGTACCTCGTTCATCGACTCCCCGGTGCCCAGCCCCAGCACCATGCGTCCCGGGTACAGGCAACCCAGCGTGGCGAAGGCCTGCGCCACGATCGCCGGGTGATAGCGAAAGGTCGGGGTCAGGACGCTGGTGCCCATCGTGATCCGCTCGGTGCGCGCCCCCAGCGCACCCAGCCAGGTCATCGCGAAGGGCGCATGCCCCCCGTCGTGGCGCCACGGCTGCAGATGGTCGCTGACGAACACCGAATCGAAGCCGACCTCCTCAGCCAGGACTCCGTAACGCAGCAGCTCCTGCGGGGGGAACTGTTCGTTGGACGCCTTGTACCCGAATTTCAGCATGGTGGTGATCCCTTCCTCCGGCCTGCTCACACCCTCGCATGAGGGTGCGGACGTCTCGCTGACCGGGATGGTGCGGTTCGGCCCGCGGCTGTGCTCACTACCGTCCGGGGCACAGGCCCGAGCGCCGGGTCGGCGACTCGAGGTGGAGAGATGACTGAGCTGAGCTATGCAGGAACGCTGAGTCATGCAGGAACACAGCGCGAGCTGGCCACCAAGCAGGGCGTGTTGCGCTACCACGAAGCCGGAGCCGGAGCCGGAGCCGGACCGCCGCTGCTGTTGTTGCACGGGTCCGGTCCGGGCGTCACGGGCTGGCGCAACTACCGCGGGGTGCTCGGCGCGTTCGCCGAGCACTTCCGCTGTCTGATCCTCGAGTTCCCCGGCTTCGGGGTGAGCGATCCCGGTGACGGGCACCCGATGGTGATGGCGCAGTCCGCGGTCGGCCGATTCCTGGACGGGCTCGGGCTGGGTGCGGTCTCGATGATCGGGAACTCGATGGGTGGCATCGTGGCGAGCACGGTCGCGATCCAGGAGCCGCAACGGGTGCGCAAGCTCGTCACCATCGGCGGGATCGGCACGAACATCTTCAGCCCCGGACCGGGGGAGGGCATCCGGACGCTGATGGAGTTCACCGACAATCCGACCAGGGAAGGCCTGATCCGGTGGCTGCAGGCGATGGTGTACGACCCGGCCGTGGTCACCGAGGAACTCATCGAGGAGCGCTGGGCCCTCGCGACCGAGCCGAAGACCCTGGAGATCGCCCAGCGGATGTACGGCAGCAAGGCCTTCGCGGCGACCATGCAGGCAGCGCTGGCCTCCGAGGCGACGCCGTACTGGGCGCAGTTCCACAAGATCACCGCGCCGACGATGCTGACCTGGGGCCGCGACGACCGGGTGAGCCCGGTGGACATGGCGATGCTGCCGATGCGGGCCATTCCGCACGCGGAACTGCACGTGTTCCCCAACTGTGGGCACTGGACGATGATCGAGGCGAAGCAGGCCTGGGTCACGGCCGTGCTGGCCTTCCTCACCCGCGAGGATCCGGCCGGGTAATGACGGTTGGCCCGGCCCGACAGCGACCGCCGGAAGGTCTAGGCCGCCAAGCGCTTTGCTCCTACTGAGTGGGAGCGCGCCTACTGCTGGCGGCACGGTCCTGGCAGCGTCGGTTGCAGGGCAGTTCAGCCCAGAATTCGCCGCCACACGTTCGGAGGACCGCACCAAATGCTTACGCAGTCCCACCGTGCTGCCGCCGCGCACCAGCTCTGGTCGGCCGAGCGGGGTCGCGCGCCGATCGACGCGTTGACCAGCCACTATCCCGACATCGACGTCGAGGACGCCTACGAGATCCAGTTGCTGAACATTCGTCGGCGCCTGGCCGCGGGCGCCACGGTGTACGGCCACAAGGTCGGGCTGTCCTCGGCGGCGATGCAGGCCATGATGGGCATCGACGAGCCCGACTACGGGCACCTGCTCTCGGACATGGTGTTGGCCGAGGGGAAGCCCATCGACACCGCCTGGTACTGCTCGCCGCGGATCGAGGTGGAGATCGGCTAAGTCCTGGGTGCGCCACTGCCGGGGGCCGACTGCACCGAGGCCGACGTGCTGGCGGCCACCGAGTACCTCGTGCCCAGCATCGAGCTCATCGACTCCCGGATCACCGACTGGGACATCTCCTTGGCCGACACCATCGCCGACAATGCATCCTCGGCCGCGGTCATCCTCGGCTCCGGGCGGATCGCACCGTCCGAAGTGGACATCGGCGCGATCGCGGCAGTGCTCTACCGCGGCGAGGAGGAGATCGCCCGCGGGCAGGCGTCCGCGGTGCTGGGCGATCCGACCAGGGCGGTGGCGTGGCTGGCCCGCAAGGTGGCGAGCTTTGGGGTGCGCCTGGAGGCCGGGCACGTCATCCTGCCCGGCTCCTGTACCCGCGCCATCGACGCCCGTCCGGGGGACAGCTTCCGGGCCGACTTCAGTGCGATCGGGTCCGTTTCCGTTGACTTCACGTGAGGGTGAGAGCAGTGACCAAGGCTAGAGCCGCCATCGTCGGATCGGGCAACATCGGCACCGACCTGATGTACAAACTATTGCGTTCGCAGCACATCGAACCGCGCTGGATGATCGGCGTAGACCCGCAGAGCCCGGGCCTGGCCCGGGCGAGGGACCACGGTCTGCAGGCCAGCGCCGAGGGCGTGGACTGGCTGCTCAGCCAGGACGAGCGCCCGGACGTCGTGTTCGAGGCGACCTCCGCCTACGTGCACCGGGCCAACGCCCCGCGCTACGCCGCGCTCGGCATCCAGGCCGTAGACCTGACCCCGGCCGCACTGGGCCCCGCGGTCGTGCCCGCGGTGAACATGGGCGCGCACCTGGACGCGCAGAACGTCAACCTCATCACCTGCGGCGGGCAGGCGACCATCCCGATGGTGCACGCCGTGTCCCGGGTGGTGCCGGTGGCCTACGCGGAGATCGTCGCCAGCGTGGCCTCGGCGTCGGCGGGACCGGGCACCAGGGCGAACATCGACGAGTTCACCCTGACCACCAGCCGCGCGATCGAGAGCGTTGGCGGCGCGCGCACCGGCAAGGCGATCATGATCCTCAATCCGGCCGAGCCGCCGATGTTCATGCAGGACACCGTCTTCTGTGCGATCCCCGCCGAGGCGGACCGGCCGGCGATTTGCGCGTCGATCCACGAGGTCGCCGCGGGCGTCGCCGAGTACGTACCCGGATACCGGCTGCGGGCCGAGCCGCAGTTCGAGGAGCCGAACACCCTCAGCAAAGGATTCGCGCGAGTCGCGATCTTCCTGGAGATCGAGGGTGCCGGGGACTTCCTGCCGTCCTACTCGGGCAACCTCGACATCATGACCGCGGCGGCCACCCGGGTCGGGGAGAGCTTCGCGGCTGCCCTGACCTCGGCCGCCGTCTGACCACGGAAGAAGGACTCATCACATGGCGTACAGCGCGGACCTGGACATCCGGGTCACCGACTCCTCACTGCGCGACGGCTCGCACGCCAAGCGGCACCAATTCACCACCGCGGACGTCCGCGCCGTCGTCGGCGCGCTGGACGCCGCGGGGGTGCCGGTGATCGAGGTCGCCCACGGCGACGGCCTCGGCGGATCCTCGTTCAACTATGGGTTCAGCCGTACCCCCGAACAGGAGCTGATCAAGGCGGCCGTGCAGACCGCCACGCAGGCGACGATCGCCTTCCTGATGCTGCCGGGCCTCGGTGTCCTCGACGACATCCGTGCCGCGCAGGACAACGGGGCCGGCATCTGCCGGATCGCCACCCACTGCACCGAGGCGGACATCTCCGCGCAGCACTTTGGACTGGCTCGCGAGCTGGGCCTGGAGACTGTGGGCTTTCTGATGATGTCGCACAGCCAACCAGCGACGGTGCTGGCCAAGCAGGCCCGGATCATGGCCGACGCGGGGTGCCAATGCGTCTACGTGGTCGACTCGGCCGGGGCCCTGATCCTGGAGGACGTCAGCGAGCGGATCGGCGCGCTGGTCGCCGAACTGGGCTCCGACGCGCAGGTCGGGTTCCACGGCCACGAGAACCTCGGCCTCGGGGTGGCGAACTCGGTGCTGGCCGTGCGGGCCGGTGCCCAGCAGATCGACGGCTCCACGCGCCGGTTCGGTGCCGGGGCGGGCAACACCCCCGTCGAGGCCTTCGCCGCCGTCACCGAGAAGCTCGGCATTCGCACCGGCATCGACACCCTGAAGATCATCGACGCCGCCGAGGACGTCGTGCGCCCGGTGATGGACGGCGAGTGCCTGCTGGACCGGTTGTCGCTGACCATGGGCTACGCGGGGGTGTACTCGAGCTTCCTCAAACACGCCGACACTCAGGCCCGGCGCTACGGCGTCTCCGGCGCGGAGATCCTCATCGAGGCGGGCCGGCGCAAGCTGGTGGGCGGCCAGGAGGACCAGCTCATCGAGATCGCCGTCGGTCTCGCCGGTCGCCCCGTTACTTGAGGGCGTCGGTGATGGGGCCGACGGCGAAGTAGGCCACGAACAGCACGGAGACCACCCACATCAGCGGGTGCACCTCGCGGATGCGGCCGCGCGCCACCCGCAGCACCACCCAGGTGATGAATCCGACGCCGATCCCATTGGCGATCGAGTAGGTGAACGGCATCACCACGATGGTGAGGAACGCCGGCAGTGCCATGGAGAAGTCGGCGAAGTCGATCTCCTTGATCTGGCTGATCATCAAGGCGCCAACAACCACCAGCGCGGGCGCGGCTGCCTCGATGGGGATCACCGAGTACAGCGGCGTGAGGAACATGGCGGCCAGGAACAGCAGCCCGGTGACCACGTTCGCCAGTCCGGTGCGGGCACCCTCGGCGATTCCCGATGCCGACTCGATGAACACGGTGTTCGAGGAGGCCGATCCCGCCCCACCGGCGACCGCGCCGATGCCCTCGACCACCAGCGCCTTGCCGATGCCGGGGACGTTGCCGTCCTTGTCGGCCAGGTCGGCCTCCTTGGCCAGCCCGGTCATCGTGCCCATGGCGTCGAAGAAGTTCGCCAGCACCAAGGTGAACACCAGCAGGGTCGCCGAGAGTGCACCGATGCGCGCGAAGGCGCCCCAGCTGATGTCCCCGACCAGGCTGAGGTCCGGCAGGCCGGCGAACACCTCGGGCGGGGCGGGCACACTGAGGTTCCAGCCCCTGGGGTTCACCCCCTTGGACGGGCCGACCTGGGCCAGTGCTTGCACGAGCACGGCCAGCACGGTGGTGACGATGATCCCGATGAGCAGCCCGCCGCGCATCCTGCGCACCACCAGCACGCTCATCAGCAGCAGGCCGAAGACGAACACAAAGGTCGGCCACGAGGCGATGGAGCCGTTGATGCCCAGGCCGACGGGCACGGTGGTGTGCGCCGAGTCGGGCAGCCGCCGCACGAAACCGGCGTCGACCAGACCGATGAACGCGATGAATAGCCCGATCCCGGCGGCGATGGCGGCCTTCAGCTCGGCGGGCACGGCGTTGAACACGGCGGTCCGCAGACCGGTCAGTGCCAGCACCACGATGATGATGCCGTCGATGACCACCAGCCCCATGGCCTCCGGCCAGCTGACCTGCGGGGCGATCGTCACGGCAAGCAGCGTGTTGATGCCCAGCCCGGTGGCGATGGCAAAGGGATAGTTCGCGATCAGGCCGAACAGGATGGTCATCACCCCGGCGACGAGTGCGGTGACGGCGGCGACCTGACCCACCGGCAGGATGTTGCCGAGCACGTCGCGGTGGGCGGAGGCGTCCTCCGCGGAGAAGCTGCCCAGCACCAGGGGGTTCAGCACCACGATATAGGCCATGGTCACGAACGTGACGATGCCTCCGCGGACCTCCCTGCCGACGCTCGAGCCGCGTTCGGTGATCCGGAAGAAGCGGTCCATGAACGGCGTACGCGCGGTGCGGGGGGAGTTCTTGGCCGTGGTCATGGTTCTCCCGCGAGCTCGAAGTCGGTGCCGCGGTGATCCTAGCGGCCGGCGAGGAGGCCAAGCCGCATTGCGCTTGGAGTTCCGGGGAGAACCGATCATCACACCTCCCAACTTCTAGATAATTCTAGAAGTTGGGAGGCGCCGTAATACCTATCCCATTTCGGGCGAGCGGGTCAGGATCGTCAGGCAGGAGTCACCGGTCAGCTCCACCCGCAGGCCCGCGCGCCGCGCGACCCGGACCACCCCGCGCGCATCGGTGGGCTCGGCACGGCTCAGCGCGAGCGCTCGGGCCAGCAAACCCTTGTGGGCCTTGTTGAAGTGGCTGACGACGGCCCGGGTTCCGTCAGGCTTCTCGGTGAGCACGGTGGCGGTGATCGCGCCAGGGACTGGACCGAGTGCGGCATAGGAGCCACACCGCAGGTCGACGACCAGATCGTCCACAGTGGACAATTCGGCGGACAGTTCCGGCCGCCACAGCGACCGCAAAGTGCCGAAGCCGGGCAACGCGGAGCTTGCGGACAAGCGGTACCGGGGGATCTGGTCGCCGGCGCGGAGCACCCCGAACAGCGCCGACCCAACGGCCAGGCGTCCCCGGGCGCGGGCCCGCTGCGCACGAGTGAAGCTGGCGGCACCGAGCGCGTCATAGAGCACCCCGGTGTAGCGCTGCAGTGCGGCGGCGGTGGGGGCCTCGCGGAGTAGGGCGTTCTGCGTGCTCTCCGCGGCCTGTTTCGGCCCGAGAGCCAAGGCGGCCATGCTGGCCTCGGGATCGGCGGCGAGCACCACCAGTGCGTCGATAAGCTTGCCCCGCAACGGGTTCAACGACGGAAAACTGAGAGACTGCAGGTCGAGCGGGGGACCGTCGCCGCCGTGGGACTTGGTTTCCGATGGCGGAAGCAGCACGAGCACCGAACCACCCTAGCGGCGGCGACGGCCCCGAACGTCTGGCTCAGTAGCCCCAGCGCCGGGTGGCCTTGCGACGCTTCTTGGCGCTCTCCTTGGCCAGCCAGGCACTCTGCTCGCGAGCCTGCTCGGCGAGCTCGGCACCTCGGTCGCCGGCCAGGGCAGCCAGGTCGGCGCCGCGCTCGCGGGCCTGCTCGGCCAACTCCGCTCCCCGGCCCTTGGCCTGCTCGGCCAGGACCGGCGCTCGGTCGGCTGCGACCTGCGCGAACTCGCTGCCCCGCTGCGCGGCGACATGGGCCAGTTCCGAGCCCCGGTCGGCGGCAGCGGCGGCGAGCTCGGCGGCACGCGTGCGGGCGGTGTGCGCCAACTCGCTGCCCGAGGCCGAGAGTCGCTTGGTGGTGTCGCTCGCGGCGATCCGCTGGGCGAGGTCCTGGCCCCGGTCTGCCGCCTTGCTCGCCGCGTCGCCGAGGGACTCGGAGGTGCTGGAGGCTCCCGCTGCGGCGAAGGGCAGCGCGGCGGTCACCGCCTCGCTCGCCCGCCGTGCCGCGCGGCGCGAGCGCCAACCGACCGACGGCTTGCCCTCGGTGTCCACCGCCGCGATGAGCAGACCACCGAGCAGGCTCACGTTCTTGAAGAAGTGCACCCGCTGCGCGGCCTTAGTGGCCGGGTCGGTCTCCTCCCAGAACGGGTGGCCGGCGAAGGTGGTGGGCACCAGGCTCCCGGCCAGGGCGAGGGACGCCAGCCGGGGCAGCCTGCCTGTCGCCAGCAGCAGTCCGCCGCCGACCTGCACGGCCGCGTTCACCTTCACCAGGGTGTCGGGGTCGGTCGGGATGTTGTCGGTGATCTGGTCCGGAAGAGCCTGCTCGCTCTTGGCGATGAGCGGCGCGGCAGCCTGCGCCCTGCCCGCGGGGTTGCGCAGCGTGTCAACGCCACCGGCGACGAACATGGTGGCGAGCATGGGACGGGCGAGGCGACGGATAAGCACGTGAATCCTCCTGCGTAGACGGCTCTGTAGGGCTGACTCTATGAGTGAACTCTACGAAGGAGAACCCGGGACCGCCGGACGGCACGATCGGGTGTTTGCCCCCGACTACGCTGACGATCCGTGATCACCCGCCTCTCCACCCTCTTCCTGCGCACCCTGCGCGACGACCCCGCCGACGCCGAGCTGCCCAGCCACCGGCTGCTGGTCCGCGCCGGCTACATTCGGCGCATCGCGCCGGGCGTGTACTCCTGGCTGCCGCTGGGCCTGCGGGTGTTGCGGGAGGTCGAGCGGGTGGTCCGCGAGGAGATGGACGCCATCGGCGCCCAGGAGATCAGCCTGCCCGCGCTGCTGCCCCGCGAGCCCTACGAGAAGACCAACCGCTGGACCGAGTACGGCCCCGGCCTGTTCCGCCTCAGGGACCGCAAGGGCAACGACTACCTGCTCGGGCCGACCCACGAGGAGCTCTTCGCGCTCACCGTGCAGGGCGAGCTGAATTCCTACAAGGACTTTCCCGTCACCCTCTACCAGGTACAGACCAAGTACCGCGACGAGGAGCGCCCGCGGGCCGGCATCCTGCGCGGACGCGAGTTCATCATGAAGGACTCCTACTCCTTCGACCTGGACGAGGACGGCCTGGTCGCTTCCTACGCCCTGCACCGGGGTGCCTATCAACGGATGTTCGACCGCCTAGGCGTGCGGTACGTGATCGTCTCGGCGATGTCCGGGGCCATGGGAGGCTCGGCCTCCGAGGAGTTCCTGGCCGAGAGCCCCAACGGCGAGGACACCTTCGTCCGGTGCCTCGAGTCCGGCTATGCCGCCAACGTGGAGGCGGTGACCACGCCGGCTGCGGCGCCCCGTCCGATCGACGGCCTGCCGCCGGCCAGGGTGTGCGACACCCCGGACACCCCGACGATCGATGCGCTGGTGGACTGGGCCAACTCGGCCGGGCTCGGCCGGGCTGTCACCGCGGCGGACACGCTGAAGACCGTACTGGTCAAGACCAAGCTCCCCGCGGGCGAGTGGCAGCTGCTCGGCGTCGGCCTGCCTGGCGACCGGGAGGTGGACATCAAGCGGCTGGCCGCCGCCATGGAGCCCGCGGAGGTGGTGCTGCTCACCGAGTCCGACTTCGCTCGAAACCCGTTCCTGATCAAGGGGTATGTCGGACCGAAGGTTTTGCGGGACAACGGCATCAAGTACCTGGCCGACCCGCGGGTCGGCATCGGGACCGCGTGGATCACCGGCGCCGACGAGGCAGGCAAGCATGTGGTGGACGCGGTGTGCGGTCGCGACTTCACCCCGGACGGCACCGTCGATGCCGCCGAGGTCCGGGACGGTGACCCGTCCCCGGACGGCGCCGGTGTGCTGGTGTCGGCCCGGGGCATCGAGATCGGCCACATCTTCCAGCTCGGCCGCAAATACACCGATGCCTTCTCGGTGGACGTCCTGGGTGCGGACGGCAAAAAGGTCCGGCCCACGATGGGCTCCTACGGGGTCGGCGTCTCGCGGTTGGTGGCCGTCATCGCCGAGCAGTGCCACGACGAGCGGGGGCTGCGCTGGCCCGCCGAGGTGGCGCCCGCGGACGTGCACCTGGTGATCGCGGGCAAGGATGAGGCCGCGCGCGCGGGCGCGGAGCAGTTGGCCGCGGACCTGGACGCCGCGGGCGTGCGCGTGCTGCTGGACGACCGCAAGGCCTCACCCGGCGTGAAGTTCGCCGACGCCGAACTCATCGGCGTGCCCGTGGTCTGCATCGTGGGACGCGGGTGGAAGAACGGCCTGGTCGAGGTGCGGGACCGGTTCACCGGAAGCGGTGGCGAGGTGCCGGTCGCGGAGGCGATGGACCTGCTCAGCCGGCGAGGTAGCTGAGCCGGACCTGCCGCACCGCGTTGTCGCCGTTGGTGTCAACCAGACACACCGACTGCCAGGTGCCCAGCGCCAGGCTGCCGTCCAGCACCGGGATGGTGGCGTGCGGGGCCACGAACGCGGGCAGCACGTGGTCGCGGCCGTGCCCGGGGGAGCCGTGCCGGTGGCGCCAGCGGTCGTCGGCGGGCAGCATCTCACGCAACGCGGCGAGCAGGTCGGTGTCGCTGCCTGCGCCGGTCTCCAGCACCGCGATGCCGGCGGTCGCGTGCGGCACCCACACGTTGAGCAGCCCGTCCTCGGCCCCGGAGTCGGCGAGGAAGCGGGCGCAGTCGGCGGTGAGGTCGTGCACGGTCTCCGCGGTGCCGGTGCGTACCTGCAGCACATGGCTCTTCATGGACTCCCCGGAAAGGCCGTGGTGGGTGGTAACTGCGCAAGCACAGCACGCCAACCGGCAGCCCGCACGGCGCAGTCGGTGAGCGCCGCTACCGCGCTCGCCCGGACGTCGGGGGCAGTGGGTTCGCTGCGCTCCAGCACCGCCCGCCACGCCACCG
>JAABUM010005028.1_pt1 | contig 14287 bp, 12 predicted proteins | sample 5559161 | NCBI WGS metagenome assembly JAABUM01 (sample SAMN10711868, study PRJNA513369) | rock metagenome | isolation source: Antarctica rocks | place: Antarctica: Victoria Land, Siegfried Peak nord
CTGAAACAAGAGAACTGACCGATACCGTCGTCGCCATCACCGGCGCGAGTGCCGGCATCGGTGCCGCCGCGGCACGGCTGCTGCTCGAATCGGGCGCGCGCGTTGCGGTACAGGCCCGGCGCAAGGATCGCCTGGACGGCTTGGTATCGGAGTTCGGCGCGGACCGCGTCCTCGCGGTAGCCGGCGACGTTCAGGACCCCGCCGCGGCGACCAGCCTGGTGAGTGCCGCGATCGATGTCTTCGGCAAGCTGGACAGCATTGTGATCAACGCCGGCATCGGCATGTACGGCGGCGTGCTGGACCGCTCGGACGAGGACCTGCAGACCATGATGCGGACGAACATCGAGGGCACCGTCTGGGCGGCTCGTGCCGCAGTATCGGTGTTCCGGAAGGCTGGGGCCGGCGACATCGTCATCGTCGCCTCGGTCGCCGGGCTGCGGGGCGGCGAGGACGAGGCCGTGTACGCCGCGACCAAGTTCGCTCAGGTCGGCTTCGCCGGGGCGCTGGACCGTGAGGTCCGTACCGACGGCATCCGGGTCACCGCAATCTGCCCGGCCGGCGTCGAGACCGAGTTCGCGATCGGTGCCGGACGTACCGAGGGCGACCCGTCGCTGGCGGACTACCTGCGGCCCGAGGACGTCGCGCACGCGATCGTGACCGTGCTGGAGCAGCCGCGGCGGGTACGCACCACGCAGTGGCAGCTGTGGAGCATGGGTCAGGGCAGCTAAGTAGTTTTCCGCCCTACGTCGTCGGTGCCGGCTTGATGGCAGCGATCCCGAGGCACTTACCCTGCCGGCACAGCGCGGGATTTCACCTGCCCGAGCTCGTCGGCCGCGCCGGTGTCGCCCTCGTACAGTCGTCCCTGCAGGATGAGCCCCGCGCCGACGCCTTCGGACAGCATTACGTAGATGACGTTGTCAGCGTCCGCTGCCGCTCTCAGGCGCCAGTCGGCCAGAACTCCGAGCTTGGCGTGCGATCCCGAGCTGCGGTCGCCGATGGGCTCGATGATGCGGCCTTGACCGGTCGGCCCATCTGACCTGAAGCGATGGCCGATCGCCCACCATGCGGTGGATCCTGTGCCACCTCGTCGAGGAGTACGCCAGGCACAACGGCCATGCCGACCTGTTGCGCGAGTCCGTGGGCGGGTTGACCGGCGAGCAGCGCGTCACCTTTCGTTGAACGGTCAGCCCCAGCACAGGGCAGAAGGGGTGCCCGGCGGGGTCGGCGTAGACCTGGAAACCCTCGCTCGCCCCTGGGTCCTCAGCTGGCTTCAGCAGCGCGGCGCCCCTCGCGATCGCCTCCTCGTGTGCTGCCTGCAGATCGCCGATGTGCAGGTCGAGGTGGATCTGCTGCGGTCTGCCGTCGGGCCAGTCGGGCGGGACGTGATCGGGAGCCAACTGGACGGCGAGCCGAGTCGTGCCGTCCAGCGAGATGCTGTGCCAGTCGTCGTACGCCTCGACGGTGCCACCGAGCAGGCCGGCCCAGAAGGTGCTCTCGGCGGCAAGGTCGGCTGCGTCGAAGACGATGGTCTGTCGTTCGATCTTCATGGGTTCATGCCTTTCCGGACGGCAGCTCGTGTTGGCACATTGTTCAACGCGCAGAGACGGGATGGGAAGTGCTCGTTGCGGCAGCAGCAGGTCGACCTCGAGCCAGCTGGCAAGGTCGGTGAGTTCGTCGGTGATCTCGCTCGTCATGGTTCTGGTGACCCACACCGTCAAACCAGGGTCGAGACAAAAGCCCACTTGTAGAGAAATGCGCTCTGACATTTACTGTCGGAGCGTACTGACGATTCATTGTCGGTTTCTCCTGGCATTCATTATCGGCGATACCGACACTATTGTGTGGCTCGAACTATGCCGGGCACGAGCTAACTTGAGAATCTAAAGCGTTTACATGGCCTTGTTGAGAACGTTCGCGCAGAGTTCTTGAGATCCACGTGGTATCCGCTCCCACAACGGCCCCTACCGCCCCTTGGGTAGCCGGCGGACGTTTTGGGGGGCGCCGGTCGCATTCCGCTCTGCTGCTTCGACCGCCTCTGCAAACCCCGGGACGTCATCGTGGAGACGGCCCAGGAACTCGCGGACAGCGCGGTCAATGACCAATTGCATGTTCGCCTCACCCAGGAACGGGATCGCGAGCTGCAGCTGACGCCGAACGGGTGTCGTACAGCGGTATCCGGTCGCCTTCGCTGGTTCGACCCGTGGTGGCCGGCCACGACGAGGACCCTGGTCGTCCGGCATGCCTTCCCCTCGTTGTCGGAACCAAGCTCTAGTTTTAAGTTTATGAAACACAGTCTCGCAAACTCAACCGATCGAGACCAGCCCACGCTCGTCACGCCGACGCTGCCGACGTTGCTTGTCCTCGCGGTTGACGCGGCCTTGGCGCTCGACGGTCGAGGCTTGTCCCGTGCTCCGTGGGTGATGCGCGTTGTTGTCGAAGCGATCGAAGACACCCTCAGGGACGTACCGGCGAGGTACTTCGACGGTGCGCAGCGCGTCGGTCGCGGGGTCGTCGACGCTGCAGTGCAGCCGATGGTTCACGCGCTGGTCGAGACCGGCCACCTGGTCCCTGATGGGATCGGAGCGGCGGCGAGATGGCACGTCGGGCACGCTCGTTGTGCTGAGGTCGTTGCTCTATGGCGGGCGATTTCACCACCCGTCGCGGCGGCAGTACGAACTTCTGCTCAGCGCGCCGTCGCGATCGATGTCGCCCTGTCAAAAACCGCGCGTCCCTCGACCGAATCGAGAGTCTCGACGTCGGTGTCCTGACCGACCCGACGCCACGTGGTCCGGTACTGCAGAAGCGACAATCGGATCCTCCCGTTGCGCAATGCGCGCGCTTCGATGCCAATCAACTGACCGGGATGTCGCCGACGTGGGGCCTCCCACCTCTGTTCGGCGACCTCACACCAGTCGGCTACCTCGACCCGCGCAAGCGCTGCGTCCATACCGGCGGCAGTCTTGAAGCGCTGCCGCCAGTCTCGGGCCTCGGCCTTGCGGATGACGCGACGAAGATCGCGCGGCGTCCAGATCGGTAGGGTCATGTCGTTGCCGCGTAGTGGGCTCTGTTGCAGCGCCAAGCGCTCGGCGATGAAGAGGGTCGTGTACTGCTCGTAGGGGAAAGCACCGGCTACAAGCTCACGCAGCATGAGACCGACCGGATACAGATCGCTTTGCCGACGGAGCAGACCGTCTGCGAACCACTCCGGCGGTGTGTACAGGGTGGGATTGAGCGCGTTCGGAACCTGACCGTGCTCGTCCATTCGGCCGGCCAGTCCGAGGTCTGCCAGCCGAGCGACGCTGCCGTCGTCGGTGAGCAGGACGTTGCCGCTTTTGACGTCGCGGTGCAGGATGCCGTGCACCTCGTGCAGGTGGGAGAGCCCGCGAAGCGCAGCCTGCGTGATCGCGACAGCCTCGGAACAGACGAACTCGTCGTTGCGCAATAGCGCGTCGGTGACGCTGCCACGTGGGTAGTACGGAGTGACGATCTCGACGACACGCATCGGGCTGGGAAACCCGCCGACCAGCGCGGCGGTATTGATCGGCACGACGTTGCGGTGGTCAATCGACACCAGCGTCGCGGCCTCGGGCAACGTGTCGGTGTCCATCGCGGATATGTCCACACGCTTGCCGACCTGCTCCCGGCCGAGCAGGTCACTCCACCAGACGCGGACCTCATTGATGCCCTCAGGGATGCTGCGCAAGCACTCGAAATCTAAGGCCAGTGGCCGACCGCGCTCGAACTCGCTCCGCGCAGCATCGTCTGCGGCGGTCACGTCGGCTCCCACGGTGGAAGCAGCACTGCACCCGCACCGAACGCCTTCGCAACGCCGGCACGCCAATACTTCGGCACGGTCGTGAAGCCGAACGCCGATGCGGGGACATCCTCGAGCGACTTCGCCACGCCTCCCACTCGCTTTGCGATCACCTCGGTCGTGACCTCCACGAATTCCAGTTCACACGCCACGCTCGCGGCCATCACCGCACACATGTTGGACACCCGCGCGAGTGCCTCGGCGTAGGACAAGCCGGAGAACTTGCGAGTCTTCGCCAGAGACACCCTGCTCGCTCCGAGCGCACGTAGGTGGTCTTCGATCCGGTGCGTGAGGTCGACGATGCGATGGGCGTCATCAAGGCCTGCGTTCGGCTCGACGCGACGGACACCGCCGGGCACCGGACTGGCCGCATGGCCCTCCCCTGCGGCGGGCTCGGCCGCAGCAAGAAACACCACGCCCTTCTCGATGGCCACTCCCACTACCCGTATCACGTGACGCTGCTTCGGGAGGGGTTGCCTGCAACCTGCGAGTCGACCGACTTCCGCCCCTGGCGTGGTGTCATAAATTCGCGCAGATGCGCTTCGCACAACCAACCGGTCAGCTCAGGCACGACGGAACCCCTCGCCTTTGCCAGCACGGTCGACTACTCGCTCCGCTATTCGGTCGACGACTCTAGATGCGTCGCGCCACTTCATCGCCAACCGGTCGGTGTCCATGCCGTGTTCTGCCACGATGTCGCGCAGCTGTTCGAGGTCGAGGGTTTCGAGACGTCTCCGGAGGCCATCTTCGCCTACCTCGGTGAACACCGCGTAGGGATCCCAGGGGCCCGGCGGGCGCCTGGACCGCTTTCCAGACGTCGTAGCAGTGGTGTCCTTCTGCGAGTCCATCGCCAGAGCACGCTCGAGCCGATTGGCGAAGCCACTGCTCCGCTTGGCTTCGTCGGCTACGACAGCGACAAAGCCGGCAAGCGCCCTCGCGACGCCTGGACGGGCCGCTGCTAGCGCCTCTAGTGATCGCATAGCGACGTCTTGCGATTGCGCCGCGTCCTGCCCCTCGCTGGATGACATCGTCATAGCTGCTCCTGGCATCGCTCATCGAACTCCACCGTCAGCGCGCGCAGCTGGTCGAAATGACCCTGGTAACCCCACCGCTGGCGCAGGGTTGAGGCGGAGGCGAACTCAGCGGCTCCGGCCACTGCGTCACCTTGCGGAATGTACGAGTCGAACAACGGCGGCAGCTTCCCCGCCTTGGCGTCCCGGCGTAGCGCGCGCAGCGTGGTCTCCTGAACCGTGGTGCCGGCCCGATACATATTGATCACCGTTCCCAAAGGCACGATGTCATCGTCGGCAAGCCCTTCGGAGAATCCGCTGACTCGGGTCAGGATCTGCGGGATTCCGTAGGTGCTGAGCACGTCGGGCTTCGTCGGGATCACGAAGCCATTTGAGATTCGCAGCCCGTTCAGCGTGATGATTCCGAGGTTGGGTGGGCAATCTATGAGCACGTAGTCGTACTCGGGCAGGATCTTCCGCGTTGCCTTGCGAAGAAGATCTACGGGACGATCCGTGTAGTACCTGCCACTGGGCACGCTGGCCAAGCGGTCCTGAACATCAATCAGGTCCAGACTGCTTGGCAGCAAATCTAATCGCCGGACAGCTTCGACCGGCGACACGTTCTTGGCGAGTGTCTGGTCCAGGTCGAACTCCGCTGGGTCGGCGTCGCTGCGCAGCGAATCCTTGAACAGCGTGGCCAGAGTGTGGCCTTCGGCGTTCGCTGCCGTCCATGCCTTCTCTCCGAGCAGCATGGTGGTGGCATTGGTCTGTGGATCGAGGTCGATCACGAGAACTTTCTTTCGCAGCTCCCCGGCGAGGATCTCTGCGAGCGCGACAGTCGTCGTTGTCTTTCCGACGCCACCCTTGAGATTGATCATGCTGACGACATAGGTCATGTTGTTCCTCCTGCGTGCCAGATAGCGGTCGACTTGATCGGCGCGAAACACTGGACCCGCGGCGAGATCCGCCGCAGGTCGGGGAAAGCGCGAATCACGCGATCGCCAGTTGGAGATCACGTTGCGCGCCACGCCAGCCCGTTCGGCCACCTCAGCCAGCCCCAGCAGCTCGTCCTGAGCAACCATCGAACCTCCGTGTACGTTGTTCACGACCATATGTGAATGACGTACACACCGCAAGTCGCGAGCGTTACGTCCTCGCGCGGGTGCGCCGCTCACTGCAGCGAGCGGGCCAGCATGGGGCCAGCGCGACGTTATGCGTCGATTCGGCTAGCTTGGCTTCGCAGTTGGTGTGCCCAGTCCCACGCTGGCGAATCGTTTCGGGCGAGGAAGCGGCTGCGGTTGTCGGTCTTCGGCATAGGGGTGAGAAGCCCGCAGTCGATGAGGCTGCGGATGGGGGCCTGGACGTTGGATACCGACGGCAATCCGAGAGCCTGAGCGACCTCGGTCTGGGTGACGAACCCGTCCGACTCGGCGATGTAGAGCATCACCTCGAGCCGATACGTCTGGTTGAACGCAGCACGGGAGAGGCGGCGAAGCTTCTCACGGTCGACGTCCATAGCTGCTACATTACGGGAAACACGTTACGGGATTCGCATAATGTTGTGGGCGGCGGGAGTGTGGGCGGATGCGACGCAAGACCGGCATCGAGTGGACCGAGGTGACGTGGAACCCCACCACGGGGTGTGATCGCATCAGCGAGGGCTGCGACAACTGCTACGCGCTCGCGATGGCCAGACGCCTCAAGGCAATGGGCTCAGAGCGCTACCAAGCCGACGGCGACCCCCGCACCTCGGGACCGGGATTCGCCCTGACGGTTCACCCCGACGCGCTGAATCAGCCGTACCGCTGGAGCGGACGTCGCGTGGTCTTCGTGAACTCCATGTCTGACCTGTTCCATGCAAAGGTTCCCATCTCGTTCATCCGCGACGTGTTCGCTGTCATCGCCGACACGCCGCAGCACACCTATCAGGTGCTGACGAAGCGCTCGGCCAGGTTACCGAAGCTGGCCGGCAATCTGGAATGGCCAGACAATCTCTGGATGGGCGTGAGCGTCGAGAACGCTGATCATCTCTACCGGGTCGACCATCTGCGTGAGGTACCAGCCGCGGTGCGCTTCCTTTCGTGTGAGCCGCTTTTGGGACCGCTCGACGGGATGGACTTGAACGGCATCGGTTGGGTAATCACCGGGGGCGAATCAGGACCGAAGGCACGTCCACTCGATCCCGACTGGGTGCGCGACATCCGCGACAACTGCATCGACAACGAGGTGTCGTTCTTCCACAAGCAATGGGGGGGCCGAACCCCGAAGGCTCACGGTCGCGATCTCGACGGCGCGGTCTGGTCCGAGATGCCTGAGCTGGCCCGCGTCGTCACTGCTTGACGATGGAAAGCTTCCACATGTTCTTCGTCGCGGACTTGTCGCGGGCACGCACCACCTGAGCCGCCGCGAGGTTGTCCCAGGCGCGGATGAGCGCCGGCTGGCCGGCGAGCGACATGAAGTTCCCGAGGAGAGTTTCGATGTTCTCCGCGACGCGGATGCCCTGCCCCGAGTCCAGTGGACCAATGAGGCGGCGGATGTTGCCCTCGATGTGAGCGATGGCATCGGTCTTCAACTGGTCTTCGCGGGCCTTGGCGTCCTTCTCGCTGAATTCCTGGACCTGGTCGCCACCCCACAGTGATGGCTGGACTTCCTCATGGGCGAGAGCTTCGTCTAGGTCCTTCTGCCGGAAGGTCTCTCGCCAGTTCGCCGTACCCTTCGCCGCCGCGTCGGCGAACTTGTAGGCCGCCGCCGGATGCCGGTAGAAGAGGGTGAACTGGAACAGCATCGGCCCGGTCGGCGACCGACGGATCGGCACCGCGAGCGACGAGGCACCCGTCTCGGTCTTGATGATCGTCCGGTACCGGTCGACGACCTCCATCGCTGCCTGATTGGCGTCGCCGGTGCGGTCGCGGGCTTCGAGGAACTTCCGTCGCCACCAGTCACCGCCGAAGAAGGTGTCGGACAGTTCGATACCTTCGTCATGCTTCACCGACGGCTTTAATTCCGCTTCCCGGTCGGCATCCCATCGGAGGCAGCCGCCGTGACGCGAGATGGCCTCGACGTTGATGTTGACCAATACTTCCGATGACGCCTTGCGGTTCCTCGCGAGCAGAGTGTCGGTCATCTGCTCCTTCGAAACAGCGGAGACGCCAAATGGGTCGATGAACGTCAACACGGGGTTGTCGCCAACGTGCCCCCAGACGGCCTCCAACTGCTCAGCGACGCTGCCCTGGAACACCTCTACATGCAGGCCGCCCTCCTTGAACGGCTGCACGTTCTGCTTCAACTGCTCGAAGTACGCCTTCTTCGCCTCGATAAACGCACAACGCACATCCCGAGCAGGCGTGAACTCGCGCTGCTTCCGGGCGAGCTCGAGTGCCACGATCGGAGAGCCGTTGACCTGCTCGCCCGTGCCGTCAGCGGCGTACTTGCCGGGCCCCGCGTATCCGTCGATGAGCCACATCGGACCCTGGTGGCGGCTGCCGACCATCGAGAAGAACGGGTAGGCGTACGAGGTGAACACGGCGTGCTTCAACACGGCAGCAGGCTTCTGGCCTTTGAAGAAGCTGTCGTTATTGGCCATGTTCAGGCCTGCTAGCGGATCGCGCGGAACATCGAGACTTCCGACATCAAGCACCCGGCATCTGCGTAGAGCAGATCGCCAGCGGCGGGAGAGCGTCGACGATCTTCATCGTCTCGAGGCTGACGGTCACGATGCGAGCGAGCAAGTCGAGGATGTAGCGTGGGTCGCCGACCTCACGTGACCAGTCGTTCGGATCGTTGACGATGCCGGACGCCTTGTCGGTCTTCACCTGGTAGCGGTCAATGATCCACTCGATCGCCGACCGAGAGCCGAGCATGTACTCGAAAGCGTCTTCAGGGATGCCAGAGACGGTGATGCGGTCGTTGTAGACGATCGAGCCGCGCTCGCCCTTCTTCGGGAACCGCATCTTCTGGACGCGGTAGAAGTCGTACGGGTCGACTCCGCCTGTCGGTTCTACCTCCAGGCCGTCGAGCGGATACGGCGCAACAGTCTCGTAGCCGAGGTGGAGGTCGGACAGCTTGCGGCCGGCATCCGTGTAGCCGCGGAAATCCTCGACGAACGGGATGCGCGGCAGCATCTTCTTCAGGTCTGCTGCGTAGGTCTCGCGGTAGGTCGGAGAGTGGAGCAACCCGTAGACGTAGAAGAAGACATCGTCTTTCGTGATCGACTCGCCCGAGTAGGCCGCGCCGAATCGCTTCAGCGCCTCGTCGGTGATGTTGTCCATCCGCCGGTACCCACCGACGACTTCACCGACACCGATGTCAAGAGTGCTGTCGTCCTGCGCCTTCTCAAAATGCCATCTCGAGAAGAAGTGCCCAGTGTCCAGCAGATGCATGTCCGGCAGATGATCCGACATCAGCACCGACGCCGGGGCGTGTGACGAGACTCCAGGCAGCACGAAGCCGATGTTGCTCAGTCCCTTTGGGAACTCTCGGACGGCAGGTCCGTGCGTCTCGTTGACGAGGGTGTCTACGTACGCCCACTGCTTTGTGAACGGACGATAGATGGCGACACGACCTGCTTCCGGCCTGAAGTTGATCTCTTGCCCACGGGCGAGACGGTTTCGCAGCCCACGACTCCAGCCGATTTGAGCTCCGTCTTGGGCATCCGCCGTCGTCCGGCTGGCTCCCCGTTCTCGCTCGTAACTTGCGATCAGTCGCTTCATGTTGGCTTCGAGGACACGCCGGCTGAAGTTGTAAGCCCAAGCGTCTCGGCTTGTCACCAAGCCGGCACCAGCGGCTCCGAATGTGCCGGGCGCGCGCACAGCAAGAATGGGAAGGAAGTCTGCGAAGTCATCGCGGCGCTGGTTCAGCCAGTCACCGTCCTCGTTCGGGACGATCGTCGCGAAATCGACGCCTTCCACTGCGCTGACCGCCCTGGCCCTTTCGAGCTTTTGCTCACGGGTGAGGTAGTCGCCGATGTCCGCGTAGTGGATAGTCGCTGGACCGGGCTTGCTGGGATTCTTGACCAGCAGGGTGATTGCGACGGTCGCCCGACTACCACCGCCGAAGACCTTGCCGCCCTCCTTCCGGGACTGTTCACCGGCGGTGCGCTGGTTGCCGCGCAGGTTGTAGATATAGATAGCGCTGAACTCGTCGGCGAGCGTCAGCCGCATCCCGTCGGCGCTGTTGGAGTCAAGCCAACCACCGTTGGTTACGTAGGCGATAACGCCACGGTCGATGACACGCTGGCTGGCCCACTTGATCGCTCGGATATACGAGTCGTACATGTTGCGGCTTAGCCCGGCCGATGAACGCGAAACGTAGGTCGAACGGATCGCGCTGTCGAGCGTTGGGTACTCCTCGTTTTGGTTCGAGTCGTTCGCGCTCTCTTGACCTACTGAGTAGGGCGGATTGCCAACGATCACCCGGATGGGCAGCGACTTGAGCCTCTCGAGCCGTGCGTTGTTGTCGCGGAAGACGTCGTAGTCGAGGCGGTCGTCGTCCTCCCAGGACTGGAAGGTGTCGGTGAGGATGAGGCCGGGAAATGGCTCGGCAGTGCCGGTGAGGTCCTGGTAGGTGGTCTCGATGTTGACCGCCGCGATGTAGTAAGCGAGCAGTAGGATCTCGTTGCCGTGCATTTCCTGCGTGTACTTGCGGGCTAGGTCATGTGGCGCGATCAGCCCGGACTGCATCAGCCGCACTAGGAACGTACCGGTGCCGGTGAAGCCGTCAAGGATGTGCACGCCCTCGTCGGTGAGCCCGTGCCCGAACTCGGCGCGCAGCACCTGATCGGCCGAGCGCAGGATGAAGTCGACGATCTCGACCGGGGTGTAGACGATGCCGAGCTTGTCGACGGTCTTCTTGAAGGCAGTGGCGAAGAACTTGTCGTAGAGCTCGACAAGGATGCGCTGCTTCCCCTCCGCGTTGTCCACACCAGCCACGCGGCGGCGGACCGAGTCATAGAACGACTGCAGCGTCTCGTTCTCGGCCTCCAGCGAGTGCTCGTCGAGTACGGCGAGCATCCGTTCCATGGTCTGTGCGACAGGATTGTTTGCGCCAAAGTTGTAGCCCTCGAACAACGCCTCGAAGATGGGCCGGGTGACGAGGTGCTGGGCCAGCATCTCAATTGCCTCGTCGGCGGTGATGTTCTCAGTGAGGTTGCCGCGCAGGCCGTTGAGGAACCGCTCGAACTCGACCGCGGCCGGCGAGGCAGATTCGGCGAGCAAACCCTTGATCCGCGCGATGTGGGTGGCGGCGATGTCGGCGACGTCCTTGGCCCACGTCTCCCAGTAGCGGCGCTCCCCGACCTTCGCGACGATGCGCGCGTACATGGCGTCGCGGAACTGATCAGACGGGAACTCGAGGAACCTCTGAACCGGCGTTGCGGTTTCGTCGGTGCCGCTCGGGGCATTGGAGCCGTCATGGTCGGCACCTGTGGGGTTGGTGACGGTGACGATCTCGAGCCGGGCCGGCTTCTTCTTGTTCAGCTCGATCTGGTTGACCATCGCGTGGAAGCGGTCGTCGTGCGAACGCAGCGCCTGCAGCACCTGCCAGACCACGCGGTAGCGCTCGTTGTCGCGCAGCGCGTCCTCCGGCGCGACCCCGGACGGAACGACCACCGGCAGGACGATGTAACCCAGCTCCTTGCCGGGTGCGCGGCGCATGACTCGGCCGACGGACTGCACGACGTCGACCTGCGAGCCGCGGGGGGTCAGGAACAGCACGGCGTCCAGGGCCGGAACGTCCACGCCCTCGGACAGGCAGCGGGCGTTCGTCAGGATGCGGCAGGTGTCGCCTGGTGCGGTGTCCTTGAGCCAGGCCAGATGGTTGTTGCGTTCGTGGATTCCCATGGTGCCGTCGACGTGTCGGGCCTCGACCCGCAGCTGCGCTCGGTCGTCGGGCTGGTCGAGGAGCGCCCGGTCGACGATGGTCGGGAACGCGGTGGTTGCGAGCTTGGAGGCGTTGATCGTTTGGGCGAAGGCCACGGCAGTGCGCATCGGTGCGGGGTTGACGGTCTCGCTGTTGGTGTGGTCCGGGCCGAAGTTCTTCGCCAGTCCGTTCCAGCAGCCGATGAGCTTGGCTGCTTCGTCGAGCTTGATCTCGCCGGACTCGGACATGGCCTGCTGAAAGTTCTCGGCGACGTAGGCCTCGTCCACAGCCAGGACAAGGACCTTGTAGTCAGTCAGCAGACCCGCCTCGACCGCCTCACCGAAGCCGAGGCGGTGCAACTCCGGCCCGAAAGTGGCCTCGTCGCCCATGTCGGCGAGGACGGCCTCGGCGTCGGTAGCGCGCCGGCGGACGTTGTCGTCGAACACGCGAGGGGTGGCGGTCATGTACAGCCGCTTGGCGGCCTTGAGTTTGGTGGCGTCGTGGACCTTCACGAACGTGGACTTCTCGGCGCCGGCGAGGGTGACGCCGGTGGTGCGGTGTGCCTCGTCGCAGATCACCAGGTCGAAGTCGTCCAGCCCTTGACGCTGGGCCTCGATAATCACGTCGATGGATTGATACGTGGAGAATACGACGGTCATGCGCGGCGCGGCGGCGTGGCGACCGATACTCATCCGCTTGAGCAGGGTGGGCGCGTTGGTGGTGGCGGGTTCAGCCAGGTCGACGGTGGCCATGTCGCCTTCGTCGGCCTGGAGCTGCCTGCGTCCGACCCGCACGTCCGAGCAGACGGCGAAGGGACGCAGGTCGACCTCGGCGTTCGCCGTCCACTCGCGCAGTGACTGCGACATCAGCTGGATGGACGGCACAAGGAAGAGCACGCTGCCGTGCGCCCCGACGAGATCCTCGGCGATCTTGAGACTGGTGAAGGTCTTGCCGGTGCCGCAGGCCATGATCATCTTGCCCCGGTCGTGGACAGCCAGACCGGCCCGCACGTCGCGCAGCGCCTGCTGCTGATGCGGTCGCAGCGTCTTCTTGCCGGTCGGGACCACGATGTGTGGGGTGGCCCAGGAGTACTGGTCCCAGTCGATCGCCGCATCGGTCAGGTAGGAGATGTCGACGCGGTGGGCGACGCCGTACAGCGTCTCTTCGGCGTTGCCAGACCAGCCGGCGGCGGTGTCGAACACGATCCTGTCGGCGAACTCCTTCCGCGCGGAAGCTGAGACGAAGGAGTCGATGTCGGCCTTGGCGACCTTGTGGCCGGGTGCGTAGAACTTGCACTGAATTGCGGTGAAGTCGTCGGCGTCGCGGTTCGCGGCGACGAGGTCGATCCCGGTGTCTGGCCGACCGTGCCGCCCGGGCCAGTCCGACCACAGCCAGACGTCGGAGAATCGGGACGCCCATTCCAGATCAGTCTTCAGATAGGCCTGCACGAGCCGCTCGAACTTGTCGCCCTTGTCGCGCTCGTCCAACGCTGACGCCCGCAGTTCGTTGAGGACGTCGTTGATCGAGGCGGTCACACCCTGATCTTGCCGCATGAGGCGGTCGTTCCCGGGAGCGCCACTTCTGGGTCGCGCCGCCCGGACAGGTCGCCGAGGGCGACGGTGCTGCTCCGCTTAGTTCGGAGTCGCTCGAGTTCGCGGTCTTTCGTAGTCGGTCATGGCTACAGGCCGCCGGTGCCAAGGTGGGCGAACGGTCCTTGGTGCCCGAGTTGGGAGTAAGCGTGCAGCTCGCTCCAGAACAGGACGGTGCTGATCGGCCAGTCTCCCACGGGCACAGCGTCTTGATTGCGGTCGGTCGTTCGAGTACCGGCAGAAGTCACCGCGCTCGATCCCCGTGCCGGTCAGTGCGCACTTGATCGCGGCGAGCATCTGGCTCTTTCCGGACTCGTTGCTTCCGACAACGGTGGTGATGCCTTCTTCGATATCAACGTTCACGTGGGGATACCAGAGGTCGCCGGTCATCTCCCACGGCTTAGGCGTGACTCTGTCGTCATTCCTGCGCAGGTAGTCGTAGTTGAACGCTTTGTAGAACCGCACGTGCAGCGTACTCAGTTCATTGCCCGAGCTCCCTTGACCCCCGTGGCCGTCCATCCATCGGACAGCTCCTGCTTGATCGCGGCCGGCGTTCCGACCACACAGCCGCGTGCGAGTGACCATCGCAGGACGGCCTGACAGCTCGGTGGCCGATCTGCAAGGTGAGTCGGTTAGCGACCATGATCGTTATCAACAAGACCGCCGAAAACGTTTCCGATTATCACGAACTATCAACAAGTGCCGCCAACTATCAAGATGAGCGAAGCCGGGCAAACTACGAAGGCATGTCTACGAAGCGCGACAGGTGACCCTGGAAGGCAACCGTCGCCTGGCCGGTAGGCCCGTTGCGGTGCTTGGCGATGATGATGTCCGCCTCGCCGGCCCGGGGCGACTCGCGCTCGTACATGTCCTCACGGTGCACGAGCAGCACCACGTCGGCGTCCTGCTCGATGGAGCCCGACTCGCGAAGGTCGGACAGCATCGGCTTCTTGTCCGTCCGCTGCTCGGGTCCACGGTTCAGCTGAGAAAGCGCCACCACGGGAACTTCGAGCTCCTTG
>JAABUM010005029.1_pt1 | contig 14284 bp, 9 predicted proteins | sample 5559161 | NCBI WGS metagenome assembly JAABUM01 (sample SAMN10711868, study PRJNA513369) | rock metagenome | isolation source: Antarctica rocks | place: Antarctica: Victoria Land, Siegfried Peak nord
GTGAGTCGTGAGTAGAGCGGTGTGAGGCCGCTGGCGATCGGCAGCGGCGCGGCGTTCAAGAAACTGCGCCAACCCCTCAGCGCTTCCCTCTCACGACTCACGACCCACGCCCTCACGACTCGTATACCGTTGCAGCAACCCATCCAGGTAGGCGCTGTAGCGGGCGGCGAGGGCGGGGCTATCGAGGATCAGCAGATTCTCGGCGTTGAACTGGGCGCTGCGGGAGAAGTTGTAGGAGCCGGTGATGACCGTGTCGTCCACGATCAGCACCTTGTTGTGCATGAAATCGTGCGGGGTATCGGGGTGGTAGCGCTGCGAATCCTTCCCCGCCAATTGCGCGCGCGCCACGATGTCGTGCACCGCGCCGATCTTCCAGACGTTGTGCGGCACCGTTTCCCACTGGATCAGCACGTCGGCCATCTGCGTGCGGTCGTAGAGGCCGTCGATGGCGACCTTCCCCCCATCGAGCAGGTCGCGCAGCGCGCCGAGGAGGGTGCCGGAATTGAGGAGCATGCTGCAAATGCGGACGCGGCGCTCGGCGCGCGCCACGCGGGCCGCTACCGCCGCGTCGATTTCGTCGCCCCGGCCCGGTGAGAAGAAGAGCTGCACGCCGAGCGGTGCGCCATCGTAGCGGAGTGTGCGCGGGGGGACATCGAATTCGCCGGTGTCGTCGTTGTGGTGCAGCCGCCAGAGGTCGGCGAAGTTGTGGGCGTAGGCCGCCACCAACTCTGGCGAGGCGATCACGACGATGTTGTTCTCCTGAAGGGTCCAGGCATCATCGGTGAAGTTCGTCGAGCCGGTCCAGACGCGGGCGTCCGGCGTCCCGGCGTCGCGCACGAGGTACTTGTGGTGCATCAGCTTCGGCCCGCCGATGCGGGTGTACGGCACGCCGAGCGCGCGGATGAAGGCCCCGGTCCCCGGCGAGGCGGGGTCCATGCCGGCCTCCGTGGCCGGCGGTTCCGGCTTGTCGGCGTCGTAGGCGATGCGGATCGCCACCCCGGCGGCGGTGCGCTCGCGCAGCGCCGTCGCGAAGGTCTGGCCGAGGTCGCCACTGAGGCGACAGTCGTACAGGGCCAGATCGAGGCTCTGCCGCGCGCCGCCGATGAACTCGGTTAGCAGCGCCGCCACCTCGCCTGCGGTCTGCGCGCCTTGCGCCAGGAAGCGCACCGCTAGGTCTTGCTCGCCCGCGTGAAGATCGTCCCACCCTTGCATCGAACACCCTCCCTTTCGGGGCGTCCCGATGCACGATGTATGCCCGCGACTGGTCACGCACGCCGCGCACAAATAGGAAACGGCGGTCGGTGCCAACCTCACCGACCGCCGCGAAGGATAGGGGGCTGGCACGCTCGCCACAAGGGCCCACCCCTACTAGTATGTACGGCCAGATGCCCCGATCGGTTCACCGCCTGGCCCGATCGGGCTATGAACGTTCAGTACATGCCCGCTGCTGACATCAATTGCCGTGCTGCGCGCCCATGCTTGCCGATGGGGCGGTAAGATATACATATCCCGCAGATAATGGGGGCCGGACAAAACTACGTGTGTGAAAACAAATCCAGAGAGGGCTCATGCCGCCGATTATTCGTCAGGCTCGCGACACCGATCTGCCGACGCTCGCCGCATTGCTCGCCGAATTGATGCTTCATCACGGCGTGACGCCGCTCGCGCCCGAACGGGCGGAGGCGACCATCGCGGCGGTGCTGCGCGCGCCAACCGCCTGGTACTTCGTCGCGGAGGTCGCGGGACGGGTCGTCGGGATGTTGCAAGTGAACGAGCGCTTCAGTACCTGGGACGCCGCCGCGTATGGCTACATCGAGGATTTCTGTGTCGCCGAGGCGTGGCGCGGGCGGCAAGTCGGCACGTTGCTCCTCGATCACCTCGCGGTGTGGGCGCGCGAACGCGGCTGGACGCGCCTCGATCTCGATGTCTCCGCCTCGCTGACCGACTCGGTGCGTTTCTACGCGCGGCGCGGCTATGAGGACACCGAGAGTCTCTTCTACCGGCTGCGCCTCTAGATCGGGGCTGCCGCGTCACTCCGCCCTGGCCGTGACGATGTCGTTCTGCGACGCCCAGAGGCCGAGATCGCGCCTGGCGATCGCGGCGGCGAGGAGGTCGGGGAAGAGGTCGGGCGTGCAGGCGAACGTGGCGATGCCGAGTCCGGCCAGGGTCGCGGCGTGGCGCGCGTCGTAGCTCGGCGCGCCGCGATCGTTGAGCGCGAGGAGGCAGACCACGGTCACACCGCTCGCCACCAGGGCGGCCGCGCGCTCGATCATCTCGGCCGCGTTGCCCCCCTCGTAGAGGTCGGTGATTAGCACCAGGATCGTCTGCGCGGGGCGGGTGACGAGTCCCTGGCAGTAGGCGAGCGCCCGGTTGATGTCGGTGCCGCCGCCGAGCTGCGCGCCGAAGAGGAGGTCCACCGGGTCGCGCAATTCCTCCGTCAGGTCGGCGACCGCCGTGTCGAAGACGACCATGCGGGTGCTGACCGCGCGCACGGTGGCGAGGACCGCGCCCAAAATCCCGGCGTAGACGACCGAACTCGCCATCGAGCCGCTCTGGTCGACGCAGAGGATGATGTCGCGCTGCGTCCGATGGCGACCCCGGCGCGGGTGGCCGATCAGGCGCTCCGGGACGATCGTGCCGCTCTCCCGCTGATAGTGGCGCAGATTCGCGCGGATCGTGCGATCCCAATCGATCTCGTTGGCGCGCGGACGGGTGGTGCGCGCGGCGCGGTTGATGCTGCCGCGCACCGCCCGTACCAGCTTGTCGGCGAGTCGTTCTTCCACCTCCGCCGCGACCTTGCGGACGACGCCACGCGCCGTCTCTTTGGTCCGTTCGGGGATGACACGGCTCAGCGAGACGAGGGTGGCGACGAGGTTGACATCGGCCTCGACGGTTGCGAGCAGTTCCGGTTCGAGGAGGAGTTGGCGCAGGCCGAGGCGGTCGAGCGCGTCCTGCTGCATCACCCGCACGACCGATGTTGGGAAGTAGGTGCGGATGTCGCCGAGCCAGCGCGCGACGTTGGGGGCCGAGCTGCCGAGTCCGCCGCGCCGTTCCCCGTCGTAGAGGGCGGCGAGGGCGCGGTCCATCGCCAGGTCGTCCTTGCCGAGGCTGATGTCGAGTCCCGCGCCGCTCGCCGCCCCGCCCGCCTGCCCGCCCGCCTCCGTCCCGAGGACGAGCCGCCAGCGGCGCAGTCGTTCGATGTCAGTGTCGGGCGCGGTCTCGGGCGCGGTGCTCATGATGGCCTCCGGGATGAGTAGTCGTCAGTCGGCAGAGAGGAAGTCCGTAGTCCGTAGTCCGCAGAGGGCTCGTCAATAACCATTGCCCCCCATCGGCACAGCGTTGCTACTGCCGACTGCCTACCGCCGACTGCCGACTAGAATCGCTTCTAACACCGGCAATACCTTGCTCGCCCGCTCGTGATCGAGATCGGTCAGTGTCTCGGCGGCGGGGCGAGCGGCATCGGGGCCGCGTCGCAGGAGATCGCCCATCGCGCGGCGTTCGGGCGGGGAGAAGTCGGCGAAGGCGCGGCGCAGCAGCGGCAGCACGGCGGTGAAACCGTCCGACGACAACTCGCGCAGCCAGCTGTCGAGCGCCGCCCAGAGCGCCGCTTGCTGGAGTAGCAGGAGCCCGCTCCCCGCGACGACTCCCGCGATCCAGTCTGCGGCGGCCTCGGCGGGTGTGGCTGACGCGAGCGCGAGGCGGGCGAGTCGCCCGATCGCCGCGCCATCGAGGGTGCCCTCATCGAGGAGGATGCGGGCGGCACGGCCCCGGATCAGGCCGTGCAGGGTGTCCCCCTCGGTCAGCCCCCGCAGCGCCCCCTGCCAGTCCGCGCGCCATTCGGCCCGATCGAGGAGGGCGATGCTGCTCTGTGCGCCAGCGATCGCGTCGACCATCGCCCGCGCCGCGCAGCCCCACGACGATCCGCGCCAGCAGCCCGCCAATGATCGGGAGCGTCTGCGCCCCGTCCGTCTCGCGCACATCGCCATAGCGGGCGACCCGCGCGAGGGGCGGCAGCGCTTCGAGGAGGTGCCGGACATCCGCCGTGACCGCCGCGCCGTCGCGCACGCGCGCCAGCAGGGTTGTCACGGCGTCCGGCAGCGCGGCGAGGATCGCGGCATCGAGCAAGGCGGTCAGGCGCGGGAGATCAACCGTTGTCGCGCCGTCGTGGCCGAGCTTCGCCGCCGCCGCCGCCGCGATCGTCAAGCCCCAGACGTTGGCCTCGATCAGCGCGATCGCCAACTCCGGTCGCCACGCGAGCGACCAGCGTTCGTGGAAGGTGCCCTTGCTTTGCCCGCCCCGTTCCGGCGTCGCCCAGGGGACGCCGAGGAGATTGAGGCGGTGCAGGAGGTGGCTGCGCTCGCGATCGGTCCCGTTGCGAAGGTCGAGATCGAGGCTCTTGCGCTCCGCATTCGGACGGAGGCGAAGGCGACGCTGGAGGGCCACCAGATCGCGCGCCAGCGGCACATCGGGCGTCTCCTCCGGCACCGCGCCCAGGGCCTCGCCGATCTCTAAGCGGTCGCGGATCAGGGCCAGCGGGGTCGGGTCGCCGCCGCAGAAGACGGTCAGGATCGCCTCGCGCGCCTCATCGAGTCCCGGTTGCGGGGAGTCGCGCAGGGCGGCGAGGGTTTCGGCCAGGCGTACGGCCTCGACCACGTTCGCAGAGGAGGCGAGCAGGTCGGCCCCGCGCAGCAGCCCCGCCGCGCGCGCGAGCCAGCGGATCAGCGGTCGGTCGGGAGCCTCCCAGAGGTGGGCGTACCAGCCGGGCGCGGCCACCCCCGCGCCGTAGCCGCTGCGGTAGCCGAGCCGCCCGTTCGTCCACGGCACCCAGGTCGCGGCCACTTTCGTCCGCTTCAGTCCTTTGAGGATGGCGGCGTCCTCGCGCGCGGTGCCAGCGGTCAGGACCGGCGCGTGCCACGCCCCACAGACGACCGCGATCCGCGCGAAGCCCTCGCGCGTGGCGGCGCGGATCGCCCCACGCATGTGCGCCTCGCGGCGGGTTTCGCGCTCGTTCGGCGGTGGCGACGCGGCGCGCAGGGCGGCCATCGCCTCCATGATCCCGGCGAAGAGGTCGGTCGCGTCCTGCCGCTGCTCCACCTGCTGCTCCCACCACAACTCGCGGTCGGCGTAGCCGGCGGCCTCGGCCAGCGCGCCGATCGGGTCGTCCGCGAGGGAAGGCGGTTGCGGCGCGTCGTCGGGCGCGCCCGCCTCGGCCCCTGCCGATTCGCCCCCCGACTCGGACACCGCCTCGTCCGGCTCATCTTCCAGCGGATACAGCGCGAACGGGAGGTCGATGAAGCGCGCGGGGATGTCACGCGCGCTGGCGTAGCGGAGCGCCTGCCATTCGGGAGAATAGGTGGCAAAGGGGTAGAAGGCGGCGTGGCGCGGGCGCTCCGGCGCGTAGACGAGCAACGCGACCGGGGGCTGCATCGCGGCGTGCGCGAGCAGCGGCAGCACGTCCGCCGCGTCCGGTGGCCCCTCCACCAGCACGATGTCCGGCTCCTGTGCCTCCAGCGCGGCCAGCAGACTCCGCGCGCACCCCGGCCCGTGGTGACGGATGCCGTAGATGGTGAGCGGCGCGTGGCGGGTGCCGATGGTTGGGGTGGTGGTGCTTGAGCTGGTCATCTGCCTCTGCTTCGTTGTCATTCGCCCGCTCGGGGTGGGATCGGTTCGCGGTGAAAGAATCGTTGGGCGTGGGAGTGCCGTTGGACTGAAGTCCCGGCTGAAGGCTTCGCTACGAAGTCCGCCTGCGCGGACTGGAACGCCACAAACCTTTCCCTGCTGCTACAAACGTGCGTGGCGGCGATGGCCCCCTCTCCTCGAATGGGGAGAGGGGGGGGCGCGTAGCACCGGGGGTGAGGGTCGCCCTTAGCACCCGCCCACGCCCGCACCAAGTTCCCTCTCCTCGGATGGGGAGAGGGGCGGCGCGTGAGCGCCGGGGTGAGGGCCGTCCCTCTGCGCCGGAGATACCGGGGTTGAAGTCCCGGCTAAGGGCGGCTGCGCCGCCACAAAGTCCCCTCCGGGGGCTGGAATGATGCGAAGCTTCATCCCTTCCCCCCTGCTGCACCCTTTCTCGCTCACTGACCCACTCCATCTACTCGCCCGCTACGCCCACTCGTCACAACACCTCCTGGCAACTCCGATACAGGTCTTTCCAGCCGGTGCGTTCACGCGCGACTGTTTGCAGGTATTCGAGCCAGACGATGCGATCCTGGACCGGGTCTTTGACGATCGCGCCGGTCAGTCCCGCCGCGAGATCGGGCGCGCGCAGGGCACCGTCGCCGAAGTAGGCGGCGGAGGCGAGGCCGCCGGTCAGGACCGAGATCACCTCGGCGGTGGAGAGGGTGCCGCTCGGCGTCTTCAGTTTCGTGCGCCCATCCTCGGTCACCCCCTCACGCAGCTCGCGGAAGATCGTCACCACGCGGCGGATCTCGGCCAGCGCGGGCTGTTCGGCGGGCAGTTCGAGGGCGCGACCGAGCTGCGTCACCCGCCGCTCCACGATCTCCACCTCCTCGTCGATGGTGGCCGGTGGCGGCAGCACGACGGTGTTGAAGCGCCGCGAAAGGGCGCTGGAAAGCTCGTTGACCCCCTTGTCGCGGTTGTTGGCGGTGGCGATCACGTTGAAGCCGCGCCGTGCCTGGATCTCGCTGTTGAGTTCGGGGATCGGCAGGGTCTTCTCGGAGAGGATCGTGATCAGCGTGTCCTGCACCTCGGCGGAGATGCGCGTCAATTCTTCGATGCGGGCGATCGACCCCGCCTCCATCGCGCGCAGCATCGGGCTGACGACGAGCGCCGCCTGCGACGGCCCTTCGGCCAGGAGGCGCGCATAGTTCCAGCCGTAGCGGATCGCGTTCTCGTCGGTCCCGGCGGTCCCCTGGATCAGCAGGGTCGAATCGCCGGCGATGGCGGCCGCGAGGTGTTCGCTGACCCACGACTTCGCCGTGCCGGGGAGGCCGTAGAGGAGGAGGGCGCGGTCGGTGGCGAGGGTCGCCACGGCGATCTCGATCAGGCGCACGTTGCCGACATATTTGGGGCTGACGACGAAGCCACCCGGCAACGTGCCGCCGAGCAGGTAGGTCCGCACCGCCCAGGGGGAGAGGCGCCAGTTCGGCGGGCGCTGACGGTCGTCGATGCGGGCGAGCGCGTCCAGCTCCTCGGCGTACTCCTGCTCGGCGTGGCGGCGCAGGACGGTGTTCTGGTCGACCTGTTGGACGCTCATCGGGCTGCTTCTCCTTCGTGTGTCGGTGGCGACGCGATCGTGGGACCGGGTCGGTGTCTACAGCGGTATCTCCGTGTGGATGCGCTGCCGCATCGCGATCGTCGCGGTGAAGGTCTCGAGCGTGCGTCGCCAGCGCTGCGTCTGGTAGTCCTGGCCGGTGCCGGTCGGCCACTCGCGCAGGGCCTGGGCGAAGTTGTCCGGGTGCAGGGCCAGGGCTATCGTGTCGATACACTCGGTCCACGAATCGTAGCGGCGGCGCACGGTGATGCGCCGTGCGAGCACGTCGAGGGCGCGCGCGCCGAGCGCCGGATCCCAGGGGCGTGGCAGGAGCGGGGCGATGGTCGGCCAGGTCGAATCGTCTTTGTCCGCGCCCGCGAGGAGCGTGACCGTGACGAGCGGCCAGATGCGCTCGGCGGGGAGATTGTCCAGGATCAGGCGTAGCAGATCGGTCGGGAGGTCGCGGCCATTGCCCTGTGCGCGGTCATCGGCCCAGTGCGGCCAGAGGGCGACGAGCCAGTCCTCATCTGCGGTGAGCAACGCCGCCTGCGTCCAGCCACCGATCAGCACCGCATGGTGTTCATGCTCCGCCGCCGCCGCGATCAACTCCGCCGGTGTGGCGGAGAAGCGCGCGCTCCAGTGGGCGACCGGGACGTGCGCGAGGGTCCGCATCGCCCACCAGGCGTGCTCATCGATCCCCGCGTCGGTCTTCGCCCTGAGCCCGTCGCGCTGCCACGCCGGGTCCAGCGCGGTCGGCGGGGTGACGGTCAGGGTGCCGGGTTGCTCCCGCACCCCCAGGGTCCGACCCACGGCGCGGAGGAAGCCGCCGCGCGGGGGCGCGGTATACGACACGATCCGATCGGCCCGTGCGATCATCCGCGCGATCAGGGCGGAGCCCGGCAGCCGGGCCAGCACCAATGCCGCCGCCGCATTCACCGCGATGCTGCGGTCATCGAGGGCATCCTCCAGGAATGGTTCGTCGGCATCCGTCAGCCCGGTCCCGAACGTCTCCACCGCCTCGGCGCGGAACGGGGCCTTCTCCCCCTTCCAGGCGGCGGCCAGCCACTCCCGCGCGCGCGCCGGATCAGTCGCGCGGGCGACGCTCAGGAGGGCGAGCCGTTCGGCCGCCGTGCCCTCCTCCCAGCGCCGCTCGGCGTCCGGTGGGAGCGCGTCAGCGACATCCGGCTGTGCGGCCCAGGCCCACGCCGGATTGTGCCGCGCGAGCCAACGCCCGCGCTCGCCGCCGCCCGTCACCAACGCGGGGCGCAACTCCGTGCCGCGTTCGCCGCGCGCGAGGAGTTGCGGCAGCAGGGCGGGCGGCACCAACCATCCGGCAGACGCCAGACGCTCCAACGCCTCGGGCAGCAGATCGGCGTATTCGCCGCCCGGCAGGCTCGCCACGAGTCGCGCCGCGCCGGGCGGGCAGAGGGGGCGGTTTTCCGTGGGTGCGGGTTTCGGCGCGGCGATGCCACGCGCCGGCAGGCGTCCGGCGCGGGCGTAGATCGCGCGCGCACCCGCCATGAGCAGCAGGCGGCGTTCCGGGGTCGTGTCGGACGTGGCGACGAGCGCGTCGGTGGGGCTCGAATGGTCGGGCGCTGGCCCGCCCTGCGCCGTACCGAGGAGCGCGGCCTGGGTCAGCCGATCGTGCGCTGCCGATCCCTGGCGCGGCGCGGCAACGGCGGAGTGCGCCTCGGTCAGGCGGTGGAAGGTTCCGTCTACGAGTGCGCCGAGGGGCAACAGCGTCGCGCCATCCCATTCTGCGGTGAGGGTGAGCGGGGTGCCCCCGGCGAGGGCGAGGAGCCGCCAGTGGTCGGTGCGCGCCAGGGGCAGGGCCGCGCCCTCCCGATCGCGCACCGACCAGTCGCCCGCCGCGTCGATGAGCGGCGTCACCCCATCGAGGATCGCGGCGTGGCGATCGAGCCACGGCTGGCGGGCCAGCGCGTCGGCGGCCCAGTCGAGGAAGGCACCGCAGGTGGCGTGACCCTCCAGGCTGGCGAGGCGTTCGGGCGGGCCGTGTCGCGCGCGTAGCAGGGCGCGCAAGGGCAGGGCGCTCGGCCAGAAGGTCAGGTCGGCGGCGAAGCGCGAACCCGCCGCGAAGTGCTCCGCAAAGGCCCCCGTGCCGTGCGCGAATTGCAGGATCAACGCCGGGCGACCGCTCGTCGCGCCGCGCAACCAGACCCGCTGGCTCCGCAGGCGCTCCTCCGTCTCGACCAGCTCGCCGAGGACGAGCCAATCGTCGCGCAGCGTCTCGCCGCGCGCGAACACGTCCTCTTGCGTCAACGTCCACCCGATCGCCGCGCGCACATCGTCGCGCAACGCCTCGTCCAGCGTGTCGATGCGGCGGAAGGCGTGGCCGAGGAGGGTCAGTCGCCCGAGGTCGGCGAGGAGACGCGCGGGCCAGTCCGGCGAGGCGTTGGGGAGGGCGGCGAGGCGACGCACCCGCCCCGCCAGCCCGGCCGCCTGCGCGTCGGTGAGGCGTGCCGCCTGACCCTCCCAGAAGGCGTCGGGCTGCGTCCCGGCGTGGGCGAGCCCCGCGCGCAGGAGATCGTCGAGCCAGAGGTCGAGCCCATCGAGTCCGGCGACCACGCGCGCCAGCCGTCGCGTCGCGCTCTTGTCCATACGGGCGGGCGACGTGTCGGTCGCGGCGCTATCGGCGGTGGTCGGCGTCGCGCTCGCCGCATCGAGCTTCGCGGCGCGCTTCCCGGCGTCGGCGGCGCGACGCGCCAGCCATTCGCGTACCCAGTCGGGCGGCGTGGCGGCGGGGAAGGCGGCGGGATCGTCGGCGGCGAGGAGGAGGAGGCCGAGGCCGTGTTTACAGGGGAACTTGCGACTGGGGCAGCTACAGCGCGTCGTCAGATCGGTCAGGTCGGCGCGGACCTGATAGCGCGCGCTCCCCTGGAACGCGCCCCAGAGCGCGGCATCGTCGCGGCCCAGCCCCGACCAGCCCTGCGGCTTCGCCAAGCCCTGCCCGGCCCTGGCGGCGCTGGCATCCGGCGCGAGGGCCAGGATCGCCTCGGGACTCAATGCCGCCGGATCGTGCCGTGTGCTCGTCATGCCCCTCCGAGTGCCGTGCCGTCGCCGCATCGCGGGTTGCCGAATGTCGCGTTGGGGGTAGTATAATACAGGACATACGTTCTATAAATACGGCTGCAGTAGCCCCACACGTATCTCGATACGACGGTTTCTCCCGATTATCACACTTCGTTCCGCCGATAGTGCTGGCATCCGTAGGGAGTATGATGCCGTGACTACGACTGAACAATCGATGACCGCGGGTGCGTTGTTGCGCCGCCCGAGAGATGGCTTTCGCTACGCGCTTGTGGACGGGGAGTTACACCGTATGTCACCCGCCAGTTATCAGCATGGTCGTTTAGCGATGAATATCGCCTCGCCACTTGATCACTATGTGCGTCAGCAGAAGCTCGGGACGGTCCTCGCAGCAGAAACCGGATTCCTCGTTGCCAGGAATCCCGACACTGGCCTCGCCCCTGGTGCCGCCTTCGTGCGGCGCGAGCGTGTGGAGGAGGGTGGCGATACGATTGGCTACTGGCCGGGCGCGCCCGGTCTGGCGGTGGAGATCGTCTCACGCCACGATCTCTACACCGAGATCGAGGCTAAGGTCGGCGCGTGGCTCGCGGCGGGGACGCGCATGGTGATCGTGGTCAACCCGCACCAGCACCGCGCCACCGTCTATCGCAACCTCCAGGAGATCGCGATCCTCACCGACGATGACACGCTCGATGGCGGCGAGGTGGTGCCGGGCTGGCGGATGCCGGTGCGCGAGTTATTCGTATAGTTGTCGGTCGTCGGTCGTCGGCTATGGCACTGGCCGCTGGTAGGGCGCGCGCGTGATGGGAGGGTGTGCGATGAAGTCAAACCGCATCGTCGCCAATATCGCGACCGCTGATATCGCCGCCGCGCATCAGGCGTGATGCGGTCCTGGCCTCGGCAGCGGGCCGTACATGCTCTCGTCGCTGTCAATCTACTCACGCCTCACGCCTCACGATCCCCGATTCCCCTGCCCTTGACAACGCCTGCTATACTCCACAGTGGAAGTAGGCAATGACGCAGGATGAGTACGTCGGAGCGCGGCAGACAGCAACGCGGGGCCACCGGCTGAGAGCCCCCCGAGCGAGCGGACGACCGAACGCCCCCTGTGAGCCCGCCCCCAACGGTGCCAATTGCGCCTGGTAGGGAGCCCCGGTAGCCACCGTTAGCGGCGCGAATGAGGGAACCTGCGCTCGTTGTGGCGCGGTTCCGAATTCGGGTGGTACCACGGAAGGAGAACCTTTCGTCCCGGTTTGGGGACGGAGGGTTTTTTGTTTTAAGGACGAGCGACGAAGCACGGACGATAGGGGCGGGGCCGGTTCGTACTTCCAACTTCGTACTTCATGTTTCGACCAGGGGGACGGCGATGGTGACAGAGTTGGTGGCGGGGGTGGATACCGGGGAACGGTTCGTGGCGCGTCGGGCGACCGCCTGGGCCGCCGCCGCCGTCGCCGCCGTCACCCCACGCATCGATCTGGCGCGCGATGACCTCGCGCGCCCGGCGGCGCAACACATCGTCCAGGCGACGATCGACGCGCTCGACCGTGGGGCGACGCACTACACCGACCGCACCGGCATCGTGCCGCTACGGGCGGCGGTCGCGGCGCGCTTCGCCGAGCAGGACGACATCCTCTACGACCCGAACGGCGAGATCCTGATCGCGGGGGGCGGGCACGAGGCGCTCTTCGTCGCCACGCAGATGGTGGTAGAGCCGGGCGACGAGGTGCTGATCGTCGAGCCCGCGCCGCCCGCGTTCGCGGAGGGGGTGCGACTGGCGGGCGGCGTGCCGATCCCGGTGCCCACCTATGCGGAGGATCGGTTCGCGCTGAAGGCCGAGGCGGTCCGCGAGCGGATCACCCCGCGCACGCGCGCCCTGATCTTCGCCTCGCCCTCGGTCCCGGCGGGGGGCGTGACGACCGGCGGCGACTTGGTCGATCTGGCGAAGCTGGTGCGCGCGCACGACCTCTCGATCATCTGGGACGAGACCTATCGCGATTACGTCTTCGGCAACAGCGCCCAGGCGAACATCGCGGCGCTGCCGGGGATGCGCGAGCGGACGGTGATCGTCGGCTCCCTCTCCGCGCGCTACGCGATGTCGGGCTGGCGCGCGGGCTATGTGGTCGGGCCGGCGACCCTGGTGCGCCCGATTACGATGATGAAGCAGGCGCTGACGATCTGCTCCCCGGCCCCCTCGCAGTGGGCCGCGCTGGCCGCGCTGGAAGGGCCGCAGGAGGAGGCCGACGCGGCGGTCCACGATGTGGCGACAAGGAGGGCGGCGGCGCGGCGGGCGCTGGCGCTGCTCGGCCTCTCCGGGGTGGGCGCGGGCTCGCCCTATCTCTTCATTGATGTGCGCGCCCTGGGGATCACCGGGCGGGCCTTCGCCGACCTGGCGCTGCACGATGTGGGTGTGCGGCTGATGCCGGGGGATACCTACGGCGCGGCGGGGATGTGGCACGTCCGGCTGACGCTCGATGCGCCAGCCGCGACGCTGCGCGAGGCGATCGGGCTGTTGACACCGCTGGTGACGCGGCTGCGCCAGGAATTGCACGCGGGACAAGGGGAGGGGCGCTGACATGGTTGTCGCGACACCGGTATTTCTCGACGAGCGCGATCATCTGATGTCGATCGCGTCCGGCCTCGATGGGGTGATCTCCCTCGGCCTCGGCGATCCCGACCACGCCACCCCCGCGCACATCGTGGCGGCGGCGCAGGAGGCGTTGCGCGACGGGCGCTGCGATGGCTACACCGACCCCGCCGGGTTGCCGGAACTGCGCCGCGCGATCGCGGCGAAGCTGTGGCGCGACAACGGTTTCGAGGCCGACCCCGAGACGGAGATCACCGTCACGACCGGCGGGCAGGAAGGGTTGTATCTGCTGATCCAGTGCCTGCTCGATCCGGGCGACGAGATCCTGGTGCAAGATCCGCGCTACAGCTCCTACGACGAGGCGATCAAGCGGGCGGGCGGGGTGCCGGTTTTGATGCCGGGACGTGAGGAGGACGGCTTCGATCTCGACCCGGCCTTCGTGGAATCGAAGATCACGCCGCGCACCAAGGCGATCCTGCTGATCACGCCGGGGAACCCGACCGCCGCCGTCCTCGCGCCGGACCGGCTGCGGGCGATCGCGGCGATCGCGATCCGCCACGATCTGCTGGTGATCGCCGACGAGATCTACGAGAAGTACGTCTATGACGACGCGCAGCACCTCAGCCTCGCCTCACTGCCGGGGATGCGCGGGCGGACGATCACCCTCAACGGCTTCTCCAAGACCTACGCGATGACCGGCTGGCGGCTCGGCTACGTCGTCGCCCCACCGGCGCTGACGCGGGCGATCCGTGGGCTGAAGGCGATGGTCAGCGTCTGTGCGCCGGTGCCGTCGCAGTGGGCGGGGGTGGCGGCGATGGAGGGGCCGCAAGACTGTGTCGACTTCTTCCGCACCAGCTACGACGAGCGGCGACGGGCGCTGATGGCGGCGCTGGACGATTGCGGCTTCACCTATGGCTACCCGAGCGGGGCGTTCTACATCTTCGCCAACACTACCTCCACCGGCCTGCCCGCGTTCGAGCTGTCACGCCGCCTCCTGTTGGAGGGGAAAGTGCTGGTCTTCCCCGGCACCGCGTTCGGCGAGAACTGGAAGCACTACCTGCGCTTCTCGCTCTTGCAGCCGACCCCCGTCCTGCTAGAAGCGCTCGACCGGTTGCGGCGGGTGCTCGGCGCGGCCTGAGCGGCGCGGCAGACCTATCACGCGCATACGGCCCGTATCATAGAAACGGCATGGGCCTCAGCCATGGGATCAGTTACACCCGTCAACTAATGTGCGACATATCCCTTGTGGGCAACTTGGGAGCATACTATGGCGATCATCCGGCAAGCCCTGCTGGAACACGATGGAGCGCGACCAACGGGTTCGAGGCCACAGGCAACACTGTTAGGGGTTCCCGCTGAATTAACTATCCCGCACTGCGGTGGGCGGGTGGATGTCGATGAACCACTTGCCCAGGGTCGCATGCCTGGTGAGGTGGGTC
>JAABUM010005031.1_pt1 | contig 14279 bp, 13 predicted proteins | sample 5559161 | NCBI WGS metagenome assembly JAABUM01 (sample SAMN10711868, study PRJNA513369) | rock metagenome | isolation source: Antarctica rocks | place: Antarctica: Victoria Land, Siegfried Peak nord
ACAGGGAGAACGGCGCATGCCCGCCGTGGTGGCGCCAGGGCTGGAAGTGGTCGGAGATCATCACGCTGTCGAGCCCGACCTGCTCGGCCTGCACCGCGTAGTCGAGCAGCCGCCGCGGCGCGAACTGTTCCGCCGACGCCTTGTATCCGATCCTCAGGGGGGTCATGGGCTGCTCCTCGAAGGTGGTCATGGCGCGGGGGGGAACCGCATCAAGAACGTTGGTATGCCGTGTCGAGCGTAGGCCCAGCGGTTCACCATCACGGCGCCGGGCCGAAGCCGATGAGCTTCGCCGCTGCAGCCGGTCTGAGACCGTGCAGCCACCCAGGCGGGAACACCCCCCAGTGGTCGTCGTACTGGCTGCAGCAGGACGACACGGTGCCCTTCGCGTCCTTCATCATTACCGTTCCCGGGTACGTCATCTCGTCGACTGTCACAGATCCGCAGTGGCACGCCACGACGGTCCTTCCCGGCGACCCGGCCGCGGTCCGAGCGGTGACGGAGTCGACCGACGGCGAGATCCACATGTCCGGCAGCGCGACGACCGTCCGCTGGCTCGTCCGCGAAGGACTCGACGAGCTCCACCTCCTCGTCCACCCGATCGCAGGAGGGCACGGGCAACGACTGTTCGAGGAAAAGACCAGCATCCCGGTGACCCTCGTCAACCAGCGAGCGTTCGGAACGGGGGTCCTCGACGTGACCTACACACCTGCCCGACTCGCGAGGCGATGGCCCGGGCAAGGCGATAGCGTCATCGGTGAGCCGGTCCCTGCCGTGGGGACCGGTGATCGCGCCGACGACTGGAGGCACACATGGGAGCACTCTGGCACCCCTTCTCGGACATGGGGGCCGTCGAGCGCGGCGGGGAGTTCGTCGTCGCCCGGGGCGAGGGCGCCCACGTCTTCGACGACGTGGGCAAGCGCTACCTCGACGCCACGGCAGGGCTGTGGTTCACCAACGTGGGTCATGGTCGGTCCGAGCTGGCCGACGCGGCCGCGGAGCAGATGCGCACGATCGCCGCCTACAGCACCTTCGGTGATTACGTGACCGCGCCGACGGTCGAGCTGGCCGAGAAGCTCGCCGGCATCGCGCCGGTGCCGGGGAGCAAGGTCTTCTTCACCTCGGGTGGGTCGGACTCGATCGACACCGCCGCGAAGCTCGCGAGGCGCTACTGGGTCGAGGTCGGGCAGGCGTCCAAGAGGGTCATCATCGGCCGCCAGAAGGCCTACCACGGCATGCACTACGCCGGCACGGCGCTCAGCGGGATCCCGGGCAACAGTGACGGCTACGGCGTGCTCGTGCCGGACGCCGCGACGGTGGCGTGGGACGACGTCGAGGACCTGCGCGCAACGATCGAGCGGATCGGCCCCGAGAACGTCGCGGCGTTCTTCTGTGAGCCCGTCATCGGTGCCGGCGGGGTGTACCCGCCGCCCGAGGACTACCTCGCCGGCGTGCGCAAGCTGTGCACCGAGCTGGACGTGCTCTTCGTCGCGGACGAGGTCGTCACCGGCTTCGGCCGGATCGGCGGGTCGTGGTTCGCCTCGACGCGTTTCGGGCTCGAGCCAGACCTGGTGACCACGGCCAAGGGCCTGACCTCCGGCTACCTCCCGATGGGTGCCGTCCTCATTGCGCCGAAGGTCGCCGAGCCGTTCTTCCAGCCCGACGGGGGAGTCTGGCTGCGGCACGGCTACACCTACTCGGGGCACGCGACTGCCGCGGTGGTCGCCCTCGGCAACCTGGCCATTCTCGAGCGGGAGGGCCTGCTCGACGAGGCGGCGCGCCTCGAGAAGACCCTCGCGGAGCGGCTCGGCCCGTTGGCCGCGCATGACCGCGTGGCCGAGGTCCGGTGTGGTGTCGGGGCGCTGGCAGCCGTCCAGCTGGCGGACGCCGGGGAGGCTGCGCCCCTCGCGAGGGAGCTGCGGGAGCTCGGCGTCGCAACTCGCGCGGTCGGGGCGGGCGGGATCCAGGTCTCACCCGCCTTCGTCATGACCGACGACGAGGTGCAGGAGCTCGCCGACATCATCGGCCAGGCGCTCGACGCCTGAGTGTCGGCAGTGCCAGGTCGGGGCGTCGGCGCGGGCACCGCTTCGGGAAGTCGCCCGAGGTGTCAGTGGCCGGTCGCCGACTTGTCGGGGAGTGGCTGAGCCCCGAACCGGCCGGCGCTGACGTGAGCCTGCGCCAGCCGGCGAAGGGCGATGAGGTGGAGTCGACCACTACCGTGCCAACCGCGACGTAGCGCAGGGCCTCGGCCGGCCCTGAGCCATGCGTGTCGGTGTCCAGCGAGTCGATGTCGATCTCGGCCACCTTCTCCATCGCCCGGCCGTACCCGACGAGCCGCTCGATCGGAAGCGGGAAGCCCACCAGCACGACGACTCGATCGGGGTGTTCCTCATCGGCATGCGGGTCAACCACTGGTTGCGGGTCGACCAGTGGCTGCCGACCCTGCTCGCGATGCCGACGATGCTCACCGAGCTCTACCGCAACAAGGCCGCAGCGGCGCGGGGGGAGACCGAGGACCTCGGGTTCCTCGGCGCCCGCACGCTCATCGGCAGTGGCGGACCGACGGTGGTGCAGTACTGGCGCAGCACGGACGACATCTACCGGTATGCCGGGTCGTCGGCGAACGCGCACCGGCCGGCCTGGACCGCGTTCAACGCCAGGGCCCGCAAGGCCGCGGGCGCCGTCGGCATCTGGCACGAGACGTATGCCGTGCCGGCCGGAGCCCACGACTGACGTTCCGCACATCTGCCGGGTGATATCTCCCCCTCAACTGTGAGAGCCGGTTTGCCTGCCGCGCGGCCTCGTTCCGTTCAGGAGCTGGTAACAGACAGAGGTCCGTCCGTCACCGCGCCGTTGATGATACTTCGCTAGGGCCATACTCCATCTGCGAGGTGCGCGCGATGGGCGTTCCGGTAGGTGGACGCGAATTCTTCGGCAAGCAGTGGGTCAATGGGGTTGCTCATGCCCCCGTGTTTGAGGCTTGTCGCCACGGTAAGGCCGTCAACCAAGCCGACGATCTCGGACGCGTGCTCGACCGACGCTCCTCCTCCGAGCCACAGCGGGACGTCAGGAAGTGCCGTCCTGACGCGCCCTATCCAGTCCAGGGACTCAGCTAGTGTCGCCCCGGTGATAAACAGTCCGTCAGCGGCGCCTTCGTGGACTGCAGCCTGGGCCCACTCTTCGACGGGTCGGTGCACTAGGGGCACTGCGTGGGGTTCGACGACATCGGCGTAGATAGGCACGGCGGAGCGAATACGTGACCGGAAGGAAGTTGCCTCGTGGCACTGCGCCGTCGAGAGGCCCCAGCTGGCTACTGCCGCGCCCACCCAGGTGTGTTCCACACGGACGAAGTCGGCGTCGACCGCGGCCGCTACGGCAATTGAGGCCTCCGCGTCCCAGTTCACCAGCACGCTGAGCTGAAACGTTGGGAGGTCGCGTCTCACTTCGCGACAGGCCACGGCCATGAATGCGATGGTCTCGATATTCGCATGACGGCTTGCTGGGTTGTCGCCCATGTTCTGCATCTGCAGGCCGGTGAAGCCGGCGTCCGACAGGAGGTGGGCTTCGGTGAGGGCCGCGTCCACGATGGCCGTCAGTGGTTCCCCGCTGTACTGAGGACTTCCTGGTAGGGGCCGCAGCTGGACCATCCCCACGATGTGAAGAGTCTTCTCACGCATGGGTTGCCGCCCCGGTGTCCAGCTTTGAACTGATGGCCTCCGCGATCTGACTGGGCTCGAGGACGCCCGCCTCGGTGACTATCCCGGTGATCACCGTCGGTGGGGTGTAGTCAAGATCGGGGAAGTCGCCGTGAACCTCAACCCCTTCTTCACCTTCCTCGGATGCCAGCGACCTGGTCGAGGCGAAGTCGAGCACCGGGATGACTCGTTCACCGGCGGGGGTTGCCGGGTCTGTCTTGAGGAGGATGCTCAGCACGTAGAAGGGGACGTTGAGGCGGTGCGCCTCGTGCGCGGTGACGGCTGTGCCGATGGTGTTGTAGCAGCCGCCTTCGAGGGACAGCGTCTCGGCGCCGGCGAGCGCGACGTCGCACTGGCTCAGTGCCCACCCCAACGCTGCGTCGGGTAGGAGGTGAGCGATGATGCCTCGGCCTTGCCAGTCGGCAAGGTACTTGATCCCGCCGTCGAGGCTGCGGGCTTCTGGCAGGAACACGGTCACGGCGCTGCCGGATCGGCGTAGATCGGTCAGAACCCGGGAAACGGTGCTCGAGTAGTCGTATGCGAGGAAGGTAGTACGGGTTGAGAGCAGGCCCGTGGCGTGTCTCTGAACGCTGGCCACCCCGGCTTGCAGCGAGGTCCGGAACACGCCAACTGAGTGCTCGATGCGGTCGGGCAGGGAGCCGGCCGTCGATGCTGGGGTTATAGCCGGAGCGGCCATCAAGCGCAGGCCGTGGATCACTGCTTGGCTGGACTCGCCCCGACTGACGGCGACGTGCTCGACCACCGCTGACACCGCTCCTTGCAGCCTGGCCTCATCCGCTCTGGAACGGGCGAGGGCAAGGAGGCAGTCCCCGAGGAGGAGCAGCTGCCGGGTGGCTCCCAACACCTCGCCACTGTCGATTCGCCGTAACGCCTCTCTGGCTTCGTCGCTAGACAAGTCTGGGAGTGGGCTCATACCCGTGTTCCGAGGACGAGGGAGGCGAAGGCTTCGGCACGTGGCTCGAGCTCCAGGTGGTTGACGGTGACCACCTCGTCATAGAGGTGGCGAGGGACGGCGGCGAATCCGCGCAGGGCGCCGGCGATGCTTCCCGCGATGCAGGCGACCGTGTCTGTGTCGTCGCCGGCGTTGGCTCCGCCCACGCATGTCAGATACGGTTCGCCCTCGGCAGCGACGAGTATGCCGAGCGCCGCAGGGACTGCTTCGCTGATGCCTAGTCCTGATCCCGTGACGTCGGTGATGGCTCGTACTGCACTCGGGAAGTCGTCGGCGACCAGGGCCGCGCTCACGGCGAGCTCGATGCGCCGCTCGACGGAGGGCCCGGCGACGTCGCGGCCGTGTTTGGCTCCGAGGCGGTGACCCTCGCGTGCGCCGTAACGTGACGCCGCGATGACGTCGAGAACGCTGGCTCCAGGGACGACCGCTGTTGATACTGCGGCTGCTACGGCGGCCGCTCCCGACACGCCAATGGTCGTCAGATGGCTGGGTCGGCAGCTGGTGAGCGCGTCGGCAACCGCAGCATCGACATCTCCCGGGTGCCTCAGGCCCGCTGGGGCGATGCGCATGGCGGCTCCGTTGCTGGTCCCGTCGGTGCACAGCCGGCCGGAGGCGCCGAGGGTTTCCGGGTCCTCGCCGGCCCGTAACCCTTCCACGGCCCGGCGGGTGCTCGGTCCGGCAAAGCGAGGGTAGTACTCGCTGCGGCTCCAGTGGAGCAGCATTCGCCCGACTCCGGCGGCTGTCAGTCCGTCTGGCTCAGCCAGGTAGGCGTCGATGAGGCCGATCATCTGGCTGGCGTCGTCGGTGATCTGGCCAGCGATACGTCCCCCCGCATACGGAGAGTCCGGAGGTGGGGCACGGAAGTCACGCAGCCAGCCTCCCCAAATTTGTTCGATCTCGGCTGGGGAGCGTTGCTCGGCCGGCGCCCCCAGGGCGTCGCCGATGCAGGCGCTGGCGAGACTACCGAGCACCCGGTCATACAAGTGCGTGTGGTTCATGATTCTCCTGCTTCTACGGGTCGAATGACCGTCTGGTCCAGACGGTTCAATGCCATATCGTGCGTGGGCAGAGAGGATCGGGATCCAACTGCGCCGATGACGTACGAGGCGGACGCCGTCGCGTAGCGCGCGCACGACGGGAGGTCTTGACCATCGAGGAGCTGGGTGAGAAAGGCGCCGATGAAGCAGTCGCCTGCGCCTGTGGTGTCAACGACGGGGCGGTGGAGCGCGCCGACATGGAGGGCTGTGTCCTCGTCGGCGACAATGGCCCCTTGCGCACCGAGGGTGATCGCGACCACTTGTGGTCCGAGCTCCAAGGCTCTGCGGGCCGCTGTCAGCGTCGCGCCCCCGAATGCATCGCGGCAGCCGCGGCTGTTCATGAACAGCACGTCCGTGTTCTTCAGCAGTGGTCGAAGTGCGGCCAGTCCGTGTGCCGCAGTGGAGGCTTCGAGGTCGAGGGACACCCGCGTGCCGCGCTTATTGGCCTCGTCCGCGATCCAGCACGCGAACTCGAGGTCGTCGCCCATCACATGGACCAGCCGCGTCTTGGCGAGGGCATCCACGTCGACGTCACCTCGACGGGGCAGGTGGCAGTCGGTGTCGACGGCGGTTAGCGCCTTCTCACCGGTGCCGTCGAGCATGATGACGCAGAAGAACGTGCGGCCACTGGGCACCACTCGTACCAAGGAGGTGTCGACGCCGTGCTCCTTCAGTCCCGTCAAGGCAATCCGGGCGTACGGATCGGTCCCGACTCGACCGATCATCGCAGTGGCGGCGCCGAGTTGACTCGCGGCGCAGCAGACATTGGCGATCATCCCACCCGGATGTTCGCCGAAGAGGCGTCCGAGCACCTTGTCATCTGGGCCGGCGAGTTGCTGCACGCCGAGGAAGACGTCGACGTCGATGTCACCGACACCGACGATGTCCCAGTGGCGGGACTCGGGGACACGGAACACCATTCCTAGGCCCGCTCGCCGCTACGTCGCATGACCACGTTGTTCAGCACGACCGAGAGCACGAGCACTGCGCCCAGCACACCGGCCTGCCAGGCAGGGTCGACTCCGGCCAGCTGCAACCCTGAGCTCAGGACGACAATGAGCAGAACCGCGAGGAGCGTTCCGAATACTCGTCCACGGCCGCCGAAGATGAAGGTGCCGCCCAGAACGGCGATTGTGATCGACTGCAGCTCGAAGCCGCTCCCGGCGCCGGGTCGCGCGACGAGGAGCCATGCGTTTGTGACTACGGCACCGAGGCCGGCGAGGGCCCCGGAGGTGCAGTAGAGGGTGAACCGGGTCCAGCCGACGGAGGCCCCGACTAGGCGCATGGCGCGGTCGTTGTTACCGACCTCGTAGACCCGCCGTCCGAAGAGGGTCCGGCGCATCACCCACGCGGCGGCCAGGTAGACGGGGAGCAGCACGAGGCCGACTTGGACCGGAATGCCCAACAGTGTCCCGGTGCCCAAGAAGGAGAAGCCCGCCTGGTCGAACCCGACGATCTGTGAGCCGCGGGCGAGGACCTGCGCGGTGCTGCCGAAGAAGTACAGCGTCCCGAGGGTGGCGATGAGCGCGGGGATGCCGACGACGTTGACCAGTACGCCGTTGAACGCGCCGAGTCCCAGGCCGATGAGCAGGGTGGCTGCGGCAGCAGCCCACACGGGGACGCCCGCCCCTACCAGGAGACCCATGGCGACCCCGCACAGGCTCAGCATTGAGCCGACGGAGATATCGATTCCCCCTCCCCCGCCGAGGATCACCAGGGTCTGTCCCAGAGCAAGCAGCCCGATGACTGCCCCGAACTGGGTCATCGCCAACAGGTTCTCGACGTTTAGGAAGTACGGTGAGATCAAGGACATGACGGTCCCGGTGATGAGGATCAAACCGACTAGGGACGCCGAACGGTCCCGCAGGAGTCGGGGCATCAGGAGTCGGGCCCGCCCCCCCATCGACAGACTGCTCATGACGCCGCCCTCCGCCGTGATAGGCGTTCACTGGTCACGTCAGCGCCGACCGCGACGAGGATGAATGCCCCGACCAAGACCCCGTTCCACAGGGGCGGCACGCCGGCGAGAACCACGCCGTTCTGCAGCACGGCGATGAACAGGACCCCGAAGAGCGTGCCGATCACGCTGCCTCGGCCTCCGGTGATGGAGGTCCCACCGACGACAACCGCGGCGATTGCGGCCAGGGACAGGTCTGCACCGGAGGATGCCTGGACGACCCCGGTTCGGGCCATGTACACCACGGCCCCGAGGCCGACCATCGCGCCCACCAAGACATAGGTGGCGATGCTGACGCGGCGCACGCTGACCCCACTTAGCCGCGCTCCCTCGACGTCGTTTCCGACGGCGAACACGTGGCGACCGTAGGCTCGGTAACGGGAGACGTACCACAAGGCGGCATAGACGAGCAGGACGAGGAATGCGACCGTTGGGATTCCCACCGTGCGTTCGGACGAGGCGTAAGGGGTCACCGGGGGCGCGAAAAGGTCTGAACCACCCCACAGACCGAACAGCGCGGTCTGCCACACGGCGGCTGTCCCGAGGGTGGCGATGATGGCAGTGACTTTGAGCACCGACACGAGGAGCCCGTTGAGGAGCCCAATCAGGCAACCCAGACTGACCGCCGCAGTTACCACCAGCAGTGGGGGCAGCTCCGTGACGGTCAGTGTCCCGACCACCCAGGCGACAACACCGAGGGCTGGACCGGTGGACACGTCGATTCCGCCGAGGAGGATGACGAAGGTGAGGCCTCCGGCAATAAGAGCGAGATCCACTGAGTTGAGTAAGACGTTCGCGATGTTCTCACTGGTCCAGAAGGTACGGGATAGCGCGGCGAACAGGGCCACCTCGGCCACCAGCAGGAGGGGCACAACGAGTTGCCGAAGGCCGCCGACGTCGTGCCACCAGCGGCGTCTCAGACCTCCGGTTGAGGCGGTGGGATCCCCGCTCTGGATGTCAGTGGACGTGATGGTGGCCGCCCATCGTCGCAGTGATGACGGCCTCTTCCGACGCGGCGCCGCCAGGAACCTCGGCCACGACTCGTCCCTGATACAGCACGTAGATTCGATCGCTCAGGGCGAGCAGCTCCGGAAGTTCTGAGGAGATCAGCAGCACCGCGCGGCCCAGTTTGGCTTGTTCATCCACGAGGCGGTGTATCTCGGCCTTGGTTCCGACGTCGATGCCACGGGTCGGCTCGTCGAGAAGCAGCAGCTGGGGATCGTTGGCCAGCCATCGGGCCAGCAGAACCTTCTGTTGGTTCCCGCCGCTGAGGTTCAGGATGGACTCCTCCTGCGACCGTGATTTGATCGCCAGCGCAGAATATCCGTCGGCCACGAGCCGCCGTTCCGGGCCTGGCTGCACCAGTCCGCGGCGGGTCAGCCGTGGCAGAGCGGCCGAGGAGAGGTTGGAGCCACAATCCATGAGGGCGTAGAGCCCCAGAGTCTTGCGGTCCTCCGGGACGTACGCAACGCCCTGTCTGACCGCGTCGGCCGGACTCGCGGGAGCGTAACCGTGGCCGTGCAGGAGCATCTCGCCGCGGTCGGCGTGGATCGCTCCGAATACGGTCAGGGCGATTTCGGTTCGCCCCGACCCCATCAGACCATAGAGGCCGACGACCTCGCCGCCATGGATGACCAAGTCGACGTTCTCGTAGGTGCCGCGGCGCGTCAACCCAGAAAGGGCCAACACCGGTTCACTTGATCGGTCCCCGCCGGTGCTGCGCTGGAAGGTCATGAGCTCACGCCCACTCATGTGCCGGATGATGGTCTGTTCACTTGCCTCGTTGGCAGCCAAGTTGGCTACCACCTGACCGTCCTTGAGGACGATCACCCGGTCCGCCACGCGAGGGAACTCGCGCATGCGGTGACTGATGTACAGCACCCCTCCGCCAGAAGCGACGTGGTCATCAATCAGGGTGAAGAGTAGTTCAGCCTCGTTGTCGGTCAGGATCGAGGTTGGCTCGTCGAGGATGAGCAGTTGGGCGTGCTGATGCAGTGCCCGCGCGATGAGCGCCAGCTGCTGCTCGCCCAGGCTCAGTCGATCCATTCGCTGCTCCAGCAGCCGCACTGGTAGCCGCAGCTCCGCGAACAGTTCTCGCGCCTCCACCCGCATGGCGGGCCACCGGAGGTTGCCCGTGCGGCTTCTCAGCTCCCGCCCCATGAAAACGTTCTCGAGCACCGAGAGCTGTGGAAAGAAGGTGGGTTCTTGGTGAACCATGGCCACACCGACGGTAATCGCTTCACGGGGCGAGCTCGGCGAGTATGCCTCCCCGTCAATGCTCATGTGGCCCGCGTCCGGGTGAAGGACCCCGGCCAGAACTTTCATCAGCGTGGATTTGCCGGCCCCGTTCTCGCCGACAACCACCACGCGCTCGCCGCGCCGGACCTGGATGCTTACCGAACGCAGCGCCCTGGTGGCACCGAAGGTGACGGAGAGGTCCTCGGCGTGAAGCAAGGGGACTTCAGAACCGGTGATGAGCTGCCCGGCAGGGGGAGCCGGCCCATCCTCGTTCGCCATGGTCCGCTCAGTAATTGAACTGTGCGTAGTTCGAGGCGTCGAAGATCTTGGGCGGCCCTAGCAGGAGTGTCTTGGAAGCCGTGTCGTAGCTGATCGGGTGATCGATGCCTGGAACGGTGTTCGAGGCCTCCAGGCTCTTGCCGTCGATGAGCTGCTTGTTCGCCCACACGGTGAGGTAGCCGAGCTGGGGCACGTCCCACAAGACCGTGTTCTTCATGACCCCGGACTTGATGAAGGGGCCCGCCGTCTTGGGTGAGCCGTAACCGATCACTGCCACCTTCCCGGTCTTCCCCGCGTTCTGCACCGCCTGGCTGACCCCCGGCACGGCTGTGGATGGGACTCCGACGATTCCTTTGATGTCGGGGAAGGCGGTCATGAGGTTCTGGGCCTCTTTCAGCGCCAACGCGCTGTCGGTAGCGTGGCGGACGTCGCCGACGAACTGGATGTTCGGATACTTGGTCTTCGCCCTCTCCTGGATGAACTTCGCCCACGAGTCGAGACTGGCGGTGTCCGGGGCTCCTGAGACGATGCCGAACTGGCCCTTCTCGCCCATCTGCTTGGCCAGCTCGTCCATCACCGTGTAGCCGAGGTCCTTATCGTTCGCTTGTGAGACGAAGACCTGCCGCTCGCTCTTGGGGGCGTCTGCGTCTGAGGTAGTCACGATCACGCCCTTGGCGCGAGCCGCTGCGATCGCCGAGTTGATCGAGGTGGGGTCCAGTGGCGAGATGGAGATGGCTCTGTAACCCTGCTGGACCAGACTTTGAAAGATCTGTAGCTGCTCGGCACTGTTGGCGGTCGAGGGGCCGGACATCTTGAACTCGACGCCGAACTTCGCCGCGGCCTCCTGGGCGCCCTGCTCAAAGCCGGCGTAGTACGGGATCCCGACGATCTGCGGTACGAAGGCCATTTTGATCTTTCCGTCGCCGCCCCCGGCTGGCGTGGCGCCGGTCCCCGCGCCTGCACCTGTAGAGGCATCTTGCGGCTTGTTGGTGCTTCCGCAGGCCGACAACGTCAACGCTGCTGCAGTGACTACGATCGTGGTTAGGTGCATTCCGCGCTTCATTCCCGACTCCTTGCTCGCCGATCATTCCAGAAGAGGTGGTGTCGAGGACCCACTGGACGCCCCGCAGACCGGGCCGCCCCACAATGGGCCTATCGATGGCCAACCCTTGCAATGATGCCAACAACTGTCAAGAGTTGTAGGTACCTATTTGGGAGTCCTGATGACGAGTGTGCCGGCGTACTACCGCGTCGCTTCAGCGCTGCGGGGGGACATCGAGCGCGGCCGCTGGAAGGTCGGGGAGCAGATGCCCACAGAGGTAGAGCTCGTCGCGCAGTTCGCGGTCAGCCGCAACACCGTCCGTCAGGCGCTTAACGTCCTGCACGCGAGGAACCTGGTGACGCGACAGCAGGGTCGGGGAACGTTCGTGGCCCCTCACGGCCTCAGCCACGTGATCGGGGAGCTGAAAAGCCTGACCGAGGTTTTGCGCGAGCGCGGTTTTGAGCCGGGCACGGAGTTGGTCAGCGTGGTCGTGGATCCGAACCCGCCAGTGGACGCGGTCGAGCATCTGCAAAGTTCCGTGATCTGGCGAGTGACTCGGTTACGAACCGCCGACGGTCGACCATTTTGCAACATGAGCTCATGGCTCCCCGACGAGTTCGGCCGCGAGCTGACTGCGCAGCGAGTCACCCAAGTGGGCTCGCTCTATTTGACGCTCCGCGAGGACTTCGGCGTGTTGTTAAGCGAGGCGACGGAGATCATCCGAGCCGAGGCGGCAACCGTCCTGGACGCAGGCGCGCTCGAGATCCGCCGTGCCGCGCCTGTCATTGTGATCTACCGATGGGTCTCAGACAACCGCGGACGACCGGTCGAGTATGCCCGCGCAGCTGCTCCTGGGGACCGCTACCAGTACCTCGCCAAGCTGCGAGCCTGACGACCACGGCGGATGCCATTGACCGCCACACGGAGTCCCTCGCCGCCCGACACCTGGGCCGGAAGTCCGATGTCGGCCATCGTGATGGAAAGCTCCTCTCCAGACAGCGCCACGTGCGGGGTCACCGCCTCACGGCTGAGCCAGAAGTCGGCATACTCGCCGAGCGTGAGATCCGGCAGCTTGTGCTCGGTGGCGAAGTCGTGAAGGACGGGCACGATGTCCGCAGCCATCGCGCCGAGTACCTCTGGGTGCCCGTACACGTGAGCCGGGCGCCCGGCACGCACCTGCTCAGCCATGACCCGCAGGTAGTGCTCGCGCACTTCGTCGCTTGATGGGCGTGGTCCGCCGACTTCGTCTGCCCAAACCGTGGCCCTTTCCGGCGAGTAGGGATGGACGGGTACCTGGAGAACGCCGGCGTCGGCTCGAAAGGGGAGCGAGTCAAAGTCAAGCCCGAAGTCCGAGGAGTAGCGGTAACCCAGCGTGCTGAGAGCCTCGCCCAGGCACGCATTCCACATCCCCCGCGGCCCCACGAACGAGGAGGGGCGGACGCCGACCTTCGCCTGCATCCATGACTCGGCTTCGAGCAGGTTGGCCAAGTTGTCCTCGCGGCTCTCAAAGAGGGTGTGGCGGGCGGCGTGCTGACCCACCTCGCTTCGGAGCCCCCACTGGTTCATTGGGCCGGGATGCGCCTCGCTCAGGTCGGCGTTGATGAAGAAGGACATGGCCAGGTTTCGCTGCTCGCCCAACTGTGCCAGAGCCCGAAGGTTGGTGCCGAACACGCCGTCGACGTCAACCCGCAGGATCAGGACTGATGGCGAACCTCGTGGGAAACGAGGCAGCGTCACCAGCGGCAGCCCGGCAATCCGGAACGCCTCACGAAGCATGTGCAGCAGGGTGTCAGCTATCTCGGCCTTATCAACGCTGGCAACGCGCTCCGTCACGGGACTCATACGGGTGAACCGACGCAGTCGATCCCCTGCTGCGGTGAGTAAGTCGGTCAAGGGCACCCCCGTAGCGATCAGTGCCCCAGCTCCTCGCCGCACGGTGAGAAGCACAGGAAAACGATCTGGGTCAGCGCCGTACTTCACCACTCGGTCCTCATGCAGCCGCAGCTCGCCCTCACCCGATCCCGGGAAGGCAGTGACCAAAGAGGTCGCGGAACAGCGGTACTGGCGCTCGGGCGGGGTGAAACCCGTGATGGCGATTCTCATCCCAGTGGGAAGCAGGGGACACTCGGGGAGCGCCCCACTAAGGACAGCGACGCCCCCGCCTTCCACGAAGTCCTCCAGCCAATCCGGAGCCTCACCACTGAGTAACACGACCGGAGCGCCAGCAATGTCGTTATGACGGAAGCCGATCCGCTCCTGATCCAAAATCCGGCGCCACCCAGCATCGCCGTCCGGTAGGCCCACAAGCACTTCGCGTTCACCAGTCATGACCACCCTCTCACCGGCTGTCCACCGAACCTGCCAACGTCGATCGCTTGGCTGCCGCAGCGAACCGCGACCTAGTCACACCAACGGCCGTCAAGGCGGCCGCGTCAATCCATCGACTGCTTCACCCGCAACTTGGCAGTGAATCGACCGCGTGGCGATCTGTCGAGCACGACACGCATCGTCGTGGTGCCCAAGGTCTTCGCGCCGTTAGGGACCGCGAACGCCGGTGACTAGCGGCGGCGTCGTCCCGAAGGCCAGTGTGTGCCCAGCAACTGCGGAAGTCCGGCATGATGACGTCCGTGTTCGGCACGACGTCGCCGCGCTGGGATCCGGCCCTTTCGTCGGCCGGGCGGCGACCCTGGCCAGGGGTCTGCGCATCGACTCATCATGAGCCCGGTCCCGGTCCCAAAGACCGGGCACCAATTGCCGAGGCCCCGCCGGTAACAAGGGTTCAGCGGCACGCCGCCGGGCAGGTTCAGGCCCAGTTCGGATTAGTGGGGTGTCATGCCCGTATCTCCCTTCTCGACCCGAGTCCTTCTCAGCTCAAGCGGGGAGGTAAGGGCGACGACCTGCGCGTCGCAAACGGGCCGCCGCCAAGGCCGCCTTAGCCCTGATCCACCGATTGGTGGGGGCGTTGGGCGGGTCGTGACAAGCGAATGCCCCTGTGGGGCGGGAGGATTGGACTTGCGACAGTTCGATCCGACCAGCTCCGAAGGGGCATCCGACAAATGCA